>Ga0307933_1003020_pt1 | contig 10944 bp, 11 predicted proteins | sample OrgLakmetageno88_FD_201811 | JGI IMG/M metagenome (GOLD analysis project Ga0307933, IMG submission 201811) | Saline water microbial communities from Organic Lake, Antarctica - #88 | ecosystem: Environmental > Aquatic > Non-marine Saline and Alkaline > Saline | place: Antarctica: Organic Lake...
GCTGAGGAAAGAAAGCCGGGGCGGATCATGGGCATAGATGAATCGTTCTAAATCCAGCCGTCAAGACATCAAATTCGGCTTCTGCAGGACTCGGAGTATAGCGCTATAATTCAGGGGCGGGCTTGCGCGTGGAGCGCAAAACCCTACCGTGCGTGGCCAATCAGGGAGCGGTGACATGAGCGGACTTTTGGCCTTACTCGACGACGTGGCAGCCATTGCTAAGATGGCTGCGGCCTCGATCGACGATGTGGTCGGGCAGGCAGCCAAGGCGAGCGCGAAGGCGGCGGGCGCGGTGATCGACGATGCCGCCGTGACGCCAAAGTACGTACAGGGCTTCGACGCGCATCGCGAATTACCGATCATTTGGCGCATTGCGCGCGGCTCTCTCATCAACAAGCTGGTGTTTCTCTTGCCCGCCGGTCTCGTGTTGAGCGCATTTGCGCCGGGCGCGATCATCCCGCTGCTGATGCTGGGCGGCTGTTACCTGTGTTTCGAGGGGGCCGAGAAGGTGGCGCATGCACTGGGCTCGGGGCATCACGTCAAAATCGATGCAAAGGATCTGCCGGATGATTCCGCCCATCTGGAAGAGCAGAAGGTGAAGGGCGCGATCAAGACCGATTTCATCCTGTCGGCTGAGATCATGACAATCGCGTTGGCGGCGATCCCCCCCAGCGGCTTCTGGATGGAGGCGGGGACGTTGGCGACTGTTGCGGTAATGATCACGGCGGCGGTTTATGGCACGGTGGCACTGATCGTGAAGGCCGATGATCTGGGCCTCTTCATGGCAGCCAAGGGCCAGCTTGCTGTGACGCGCGGGCTGGGCCGTGGGGTTGTTGCGGCGATGCCGAAGGTTCTTGCGCTGCTGGTGATCATTGGCACCGCAGCGATGCTATGGGTCGGCGGCAATATTGTGCTGCACGGTGTGGCAGAGCTTGGATTTGCATGGCCCTATGACCAGACCTACCATTTGTCCGAGATTGCCACGCGCTCTCTAGAGCGCGGGCAGGCGGTGGCGCAATGGGCGTTGGTTGCTGCAATGGACGGGGTGTTTGGCCTGGTCTTGGGGCTGGTGCTGATCCCTATCGGGACAAGGCTGATCAGGCCTATCTGGCAAAAAGTGCGGCGGCTCAATCCGGTCGTCTGAGTTTAACCGGTTGGTAACTATCATGGGGCACCCTTTGCTCCATGAACATGCAAGCGCGACATCTGAAATATGAGGCGTTGCTCTATGCGGTCTGTGCCTCAAAATCCGCCATTCAAGGTGGAATTGTGCGCGGCGCGGTGCGCGATGTTGAGCGGCTAATCGGGCGCCGCGCCTTTGAAGTTGAAGTCAAGCGGCGCGGCTACCATATGATCGAGAATGCTGGTCAGCTCTTCATCTTTTGCAATAACAGAGCGTTCACGTGATCTGCCAGGCTCAAAACTCTTCGAAGAGTTTTGGGAAGACTATTCGTAAACAGTCTTCCCAAACACTCACAGCAGCGATTTCACCTTTGTGGCGACGGCCTCTGCGGTGATGCCGAACTTTTCATACAGCTCCTCGGCCGGGGCCGACGCGCCGAAGCTGTCCATCCCGACAAAGCCCGCCTTGGCCGCACGGCCCCGCTCGCCGCAAAGCCACTTGTCCCAGCCTTGCTGCACGCCAGCCTCGACCGCGACGCGCGCGGGGCCTGCGGGCAATACGCGGCGGCGGACTGCTTCGTCCTGAGCCTCGAACAGCTCCCAGCAGGGCATAGACACAACGCGCGTGCCGATGCCGTCGGCTTGCAGCAGATCGCGCGCTTTCATTGCGATTTCCACCTCGGATCCGGTGGCCATGATAATCGCTTGCCGTTTGCCATCTGCATCGGCCAGCACATAGGCACCCTGCGCAGTCAGGTTCTTGTTGCGATGCTCAGTGCGCAAAGTTGGCACGTTCTGGCGGGTTAGCGACAAAACGGATGGCGTTTCCTTGGTGGTCAGCGCCAGCTCCCACGCTTCGGCAGTTTCGACCGTGTCGCAGGGGCGGAAGACCCACGTATTCGGCGTGGCGCGGCTGATTGCCAGATGCTCGACCGGCTGGTGTGTTGGGCCGTCCTCGCCAAGGCCTATGCTATCATGCGTCATCACGAACACAGTCGGGATGCGCATCAGCGCGGCAAGGCGCATGGCGGGACGCGCGTAGTCGGTAAAGCACATGAAGGTGCCGCCATAGGCGCGGATTCCGCCATGAAGGATCATGCCGTTCATCGCCGCCGACATCCCATGTTCGCGGATACCCCAATAAACGTAGCGGCCCTTGCGGTTATCAATGTCGAACACGCCGAGATCGCCGGTTTTGGTATTGTTCGATCCGGTCAGATCGGCAGAGCCGCCGACTGTCTCGGGCATGATCGGGTTCACAATCTCCAGCACCATTTCGCTGGCTTTACGCGTGGCCAGCTTTGGCGCCTCTGCGCTGATCTGCTTCTTCAGCGCTTTGATGCGCGCGCTGAGGGCCTTGGGGGGGGCGCGGTCCAAGATACGGGTGAATTCTTTTTGCCTGCGCTCGGACGCCTCGGCAAAGCGGCCTTCCCACGCCTCGCGCTTATCCTTGCCGCGACAGCCTATTGCTTCCCATGCTGACTTTACGTCGCCCGGCACTTCGAATGGGCCAGTGGTCCAGCCATAGCCGGCCTTGGCTGCAGCCATTTGCGCATCGTCCGTCAATGCGCCGTGGCCTTTGGAGGTGTCCTGTGCGGCATGTCCCAACGCAATATGTGTCTTGCAGGCGATCATGCTCGGCTTTTTCGACGTCTTGGCCTTGGTGATGGCTGCGTCGATCTGATCGGGATCGTGCCCGTCGATTTCGATCACCTGCCAGTTTGCAGCGCGGAAGCGTTTGACCTGATCGGTCCGGTCGGACAGCGACACCTTGCCGTCAATGGTGATGCCGTTGTTGTCCCAGAACACGATCAGCTTGCTGAGGGCATGGCGTCCCGCCAGCGTAATCGCCTCTTGGCTGACGCCCTCCATCAGGCACCCATCGCCGGCGACGACGAAGGTGTGGTGGTCTACCAGTTTGCGGCCGTAGCGCGCGCGCAGCATTTCCTCGGCCATTGCAAAGCCGACCGAGTTGGCGATGCCCTGGCCCAGGGGACCTGTTGTCGTCTCTATGCCCTTGGCGTGGCCATATTCGGGATGGCCCGCCGTGATCGCGCCCCACTGACGGAAATTTTTGATTTGCTCCAGCGTCATGTCGGCATAGCCGGTCAGATGCAGCAGTGAATAAAGCAACATGGAGCCGTGGCCGGCGCTAAGGATGAAGCGATCGCGATCCGGCCAGTCCGGGGCGGTGGCGTCGAACTTTAGGTGCTTTTCATACAGGACAGTGGCAACGTCAGCCATGCCCATAGGCATTCCCGAATGGCCCGAATTGGCCGCATGGACTGCGTCCAATGTGAGGGCGCGAATGGCGGTCGCTTTGGACCAGTGATCGGGATTAGCGTGGGCGAGGGCGGTGAGATCCACGGCAGCGGTATCCTTATGGCAGGGATGATTTCTCGGTGCCTTCAATACCAGCCCGCACCCGAAGATCAAGCGCCGCCATGGCGGCGTACTGATCAAACCGCCTTGCAGCCCCATTGAAAGGCGGAAGGGGGGAAGCCTTTTTGGGAGCCATTCGCTAGACTTGGATGTAACGGGACCGTGCGGCGATTCGGTTGAAGTATCTATAACAGACATGAGGACACGCAAGGGATGAGCGATATCGACGCGATGCAAAGCCGCATTATGGCTGCGCTGGACCGGATCGGGCAGGGGCTTGACGGGCTAAGTGCCGTCGGAGATGCCGCAGAGGCAGATGGCCTGCGCCAGCAGATAGACGATGAAAAGCTGGCCAATGCCCAGTTGGAAGAGCGCGTTAAGCAGCTGGGCTCCCGCGCCCGCGAGGCCGAGGCGGCGCTTGCCGCAGTCGATGGTGCAGACAGCACCAAGGCGGATGAGGATGCAGCACGCGTCAAAGCGCTCAAGCGGATCGATGGCGAGATGCAGTCGCTGCGTCATGCCAATCAGCAGTTGCGCGAGAATAACGCGGCGTTGCGCGCGGCGAACGCCAATGGTGTGGCCGAGCCGCACCTGATAAACAAGGCTATGATGGCCGAGTTGGATGGCCTGCGTGCCGCGCGTGCCGCCGACCGCGCCGAAATGGATGTGATCCTGACCGAACTGGGCCAGATTATGAGCCTGAACGCTGATGGCGCCACTGGTAGTGAAACTGCTCAGCCAGAGCAGTCAGATAAACCTGATCATGCAGATCGCAATACAGGGATGGAGGACGCATGATGCCCGAAGTTGATGTCCAAATAGGCGGCCGCACTTTTCAGGTATCCTGCCAGGTGGGCGAGGAGCATTTCCTGCACTCCGCCGCCAAGATGCTGGATGACGAGGCATCGGTTCTGGCTGCTCAGATCGGCCGTATTCCCGAGCCGCGGATGTTGCTCATGGCTGGCCTGATGCTGGCTGACAAGACGGCTGGATTGCAGGACAAGGTAGCCGAACTGGAGGATAAGTTGGCAGAGATCGGCGCCGAGTTGTTAGGCCTGCGCGGTGCGCCGTTGCCGGCGCCCGAGCGCGTCGAGGTGCCGGTTGTGCCATCCTCAATTACTGATACGCTGGCCGAAATAGCCGCCCGCGCAGAGGCGTTGGCCGAAACGGTGGACGGCAAGAGGGCTGGGTAGGGCCGTCGTGCGCATTTGGGTGTGGCGGAGCGATGCCGCGCTGTTTGCGCAGAACATAGAACGAACATCACTTTTACTTGTGCGCGCGGCGCGCTAGGGTGCACGGCATGAATAATTTTGACGAATCCGACGCCTTTGAGGGCGCATCCCTGTCCGCCCGCGCGATCGCCGCGCGCCCGGCCCCCTATCTGGATGGCCTGAACCCCGAACAACGCCTCGCGGTCGAGACGATGGACGGCCCCGTCCTGATGCTGGCGGGTGCCGGCACGGGCAAGACCAAGGCGCTGACGACACGTATTGTGCATCTGCTGAACACAGGTCGCGCCCAGCCAAATGAAGTGCTGGCCGTGACTTTTACTAACAAAGCGGCGCGCGAGATGAAGAACCGTGTTGGCGCGCTTTTGGGGCAGCAAGTCGAAGGGATGCCGTGGCTGGGCACGTTCCATTCGATCTGCGCCAAGTTGCTGCGCCGCCATGCGGAGCTGATCGGGGTCAAGGGTAGCGGCAACGCCGATGATGTGATCGAGGCGCCCGGTCGTGAAAGAGCGGGGCGGGAGGTCACGCTCAAGTCGAACTTCACCATTCTGAATACCGATGACCAACTCCGCCTGCTGAAGCAATTGGTGCAAGCCGCCGGTATCGACGACAAGCGTTGGCCCGCCCGCCAATTGGCTGGCGTGATCGACAATTGGAAGAACCGCGCTTGGACACCAGACAAAGTGCCAGCCGCCGAGGCCGGGGCGTATAACGACAAGGGCGTGCAGCTATACAAGCAATACCAGCGCCGCCTGATCGAGTTGAACGCCGTCGATTTTGGCGATCTCCTGCTGCATGTCGTCAGCATCTTTCAGACCCATGACGATATCTTGCAGAAATATCAGCGTTGGTTCCGCTACATTCTGGTGGACGAGTATCAAGATACCAACGTGGCGCAATATCTGTGGCTGCGGCTTCTTGCAGGCGGTCACAAGAATATCTGCTGCGTCGGTGATGATGATCAGTCGATCTATGGCTGGCGCGGCGCTGAGGTGGGCAATATCCTCCGGTTTGAGACCGATTTCCCCGGTGCGCATGTTGTCCGGCTGGAGCAGAATTACCGTTCGACCCCCCATATTCTTGCCGCTGCTTCTGGCGTGATCGCCGGCAATAAAGGGCGCCTTGGCAAGGAACTGTGGACCGAAGCCGAGGACGGTGAAAAGTTACGCCTCATCGGTCACTGGGACGGGGATGAGGAGGCCCGCTGGATCGGCGAAGAGATTGAGGCGATGCAGGGCGGCACGCGTGGCCTGCGCCAATTCAGCCTCGATGATATGGCGATCCTCGTGCGGGCCTCACACCAGATGCGCGCCTTCGAGGACAGGTTTTTGACCACTGGTTTGCCATACCGCGTGATCGGTGGCCCGCGCTTTTACGAGCGGCTGGAGATCCGCGATGCGATGGCTTATTTCCGCTGTGTGACCAGCCCCAGCGACGATCTGGCGTTCGAGCGGATCGTGAATACGCCCAAGCGAGGGCTGGGGGATAAAGCGCAGCAGAAAATGCAAGTGGCTGCCCGCCAAAATGGCGTCCCGCTGATTGAGGGCGCCCGCATCTTGCTGGAGGAAAAGGGCCTGACGGGCAAAGGCGCGCGCGAATTGGCGCTGCTGTTGGATGGCCTCGCCCGCTGGGGCCGGATGGCGGGTGACGTGAGCGTTGGCCATATCGAACTTGCGGGGATCATCCTGGATGAGTGCGGCTACACCGGGATGTGGCAAGACGACAAGACGCCTGAGGCGCCAGGCCGGCTGGAGAACCTCAAGGAATTGGTCAAAGCGCTGGAGAATTTCGAAAACCTCACTGGGTTTCTCGAACATGTCAGCCTCATCATGGATAACGAGAGCGACAATGAAGGCGCGAAGGTCAGCATAATGACGCTGCACGCCGCCAAGGGCCTCGAATTCCCCGCCGTGTTCCTACCAGGGTGGGAGGACGGCCTCTTTCCCTCGCAGCGCTCTATGGACGAGAGTGGCCTCAAGGGCGTAGAAGAAGAGCGCCGCCTTGCTTATGTCGGCATCACGCGAGCCGAGGAGATCTGTACCATCTCCTTCGCCGGAAACCGCCGCGTTTTTGGCCAGTGGCAATCCTCATTGCCCTCGCGGTTTATCGACGAGTTGCCAGAGGTGCATGTGGACGTCCTGACGCCCCCCGGCCTTTATGGCGGTGGTTATGGTGCTGCGGCCATGAGCGACGTGACAAACAGCATCGACGCGAAGGTCGCAGGTGCCAATGTCTACAATTCCCCCGGCTGGAAGCGGATGCAAACGCGTGCTGGCAATCGCCCCACGGCTCAGCCGCGCGATTCTACCTCGCCGGTGATCGACATGGCTGCCGTGTCTTCGCACGTGGTTGGTGAAAGGGTGTTTCACCAGAAATTTGGCTATGGCGAGATTATCGGCGTCGAGGGCGACAAGCTGGAAATCGCCTTTGAGAAATCTGGCACAAAAAAGGTCGTCGCGCGCTACGTCACCACTCCGGATGAGGTGCCATTCTGATATCTGGTGCGTCTTCTGGCTGTAAATATCCCCGCCAGAGGCAAAAAATCTCTTGTGACGCGTCGGCTGCGATGAATCGTTGCACGCTATTTTTAAATCCGTCACATTAAAATTCCAAGGTACCACAAAGCTGCGCGGAGAATTGGGAAGCCGGTGGAAAGCCAGCACTGCCCCCGCAACGGTAAGGGTGGGCGAGACGGCATGATACCACTGTGCCGAAAGGCTTGGGGAGGATGCCAGATCATGGGCCTCGCGCCCGGCCCCTCAAGTCCGGAAACCAGCCTTGGATCGACGTCATACCGCGAGGGGCGATGTGGACGTGGCCGCGCGCAATAGCTCAATTGGTCCCGTTGCATACCCTATCGCCCCATCAGGTCCGGGGTGCGACCTACGAGAGCAAAATAGATGAGCGTTATAAAGATATTGAGTGGGCTGGAGGGCATCGATGCCAAAGGCCTGGATGCGGATTTCGCCGCGCGTATTGGATTTCTGGAATGGGCCTTTGCCTTGCCTGGCGCGGCCACGCCAGAGGCTGCCCGGGCCGCGCTCAATGTGGCCCCGGCGCTGGTTGAAAGTGCGGCGGCGCAGACGTTTGTCAGCTACCTGCATCAGGCCAGCAGACACATGATGCCCCCTGTGCGCCGGAGCCGGGCCGCCCGGATTAACTAAACCTGGGTCAGCCGCGCTTGAGCGCTGAAAAAATGCTGGACGCGGCGAAAAAGATCGCGCTCGCGCAGATGATTGTCGGACCAGTTGGCGTATCCAGTGCTTAGGACACATGCAGCCCTCCCCATGCAGCCGCGATTGCCAGCAGGGCGGCGGCCACGGCCATCCCCTCGGGTGTGCGCGAGAACGGTCTGGCGGTCGCTGCCGGAATGATGAGCCGCGCGGTTATCAGCAGCGCGCCCACGACCTTGATCGCGACAGCCACAACGATGGCGAAGGCGACGGTCAGGATCAACTCCTCGCGCCTTGGGTCGATCCCAGCGGCGCGGGCTAGATCGGGGTCCAACGTCGCGGTCAGCAGGGCGGACCACCGCCAGCATACCATGCCCAGCACAAGCGCCGCACCGCACCAGATCACCGTACGATACAGACAGGATGTCGCCAAACGTGAATGACATCACGTCAATGCGCACGCCATGCAGGAACGATACCCCAACCAGCCCGAAGGCCAGCGCCGAATGTGCCAGAACGCCCAGTACCGTGTCCAAGCCGCGCCCCCGGCCCGACAAAAGCGTCACCAGCACCGCCATCGCCCGCGCCAGCGATAGCGCCCCCGCAAAGATCGGCAGCGACAGCGCCAGCGATAGCGCAACACCCAAGATTGCGGCATGCGCTGTCGCGTCGCCAAAATAGGCCATGCGACGCCACACCACAAAGCAACCCAGCGGCGCTGCCGCAAGTGTCGTGCCGACCCCGGCCAGCGCCGCCCGCACCATGAAATCGTCTATAATCATGGCTGTTTCTCCTACGTTGCGCTATTGTTTGCGTGGTTATGTGTGCAATCGTCGCCATGCACATGCACATGCACATGCACATGGTCGTGGCGGTGGCGGTATAGCGCCAGCGCGCCCTAGGTGTCCTCGCCAAAAAGGGCGCGATAGACCTCCGCCTCGGCCACGACTTCTGGTGTGCCTTCGCAGCAGATATGCACGTTGAGGTAGATCACGCGGTCTGACGCGCTCATCACCACGTGCAGATCATGGCTGACCGTAAGCACGGCACAGCCGGTCTCGCGGCGCACGTCCTCAATCAGCCGATAAAAGGATGCTGCGCCGGGCTGGTCCAGCCCGGCTGCGCCCTCGTCTAGCATCAAGAGGTCAGGCCGCCCCAGCAGAGCGCGCGCCAGCAGGACACGTTGAAATTGGCCGCCCGACAGATCTGCTATCGCGTGTGCGCCGATGTCGGGCACGCCTGCCTGATGCAGTGCGGCTGAGGCGTCACCTTGCGTCACGTGGCGGGGCAGGCCCAGAAAACGTGCAACGGTGATCGGCAGTGCCGGATCCAGCATCAGGCGCTGGGGCACATAACCCAACGTCAGTCCAGGCCGCCGTACAACGCGCCCTGCGCTGGGTCGCAGGCCACCCAAAAGGGCACGCAGGAGCGTCGATTTGCCCGACCCATTTGGCCTCACGATCGTAACGATCTCGCCGGGGGCGATGCTGAAGTCAACGCCCTCCAGCACCATCGCGCGGCCGTGGCGCACAGACAGTCCCCGCGTTTCGATCAGCGGTACGGTCATGTGCGGGGCGCGCCCGCGCAGACTGGGCACAGCCCCTCGGCCTCTCGCACCGTTCGCTCGATCACGAAACTGGCGCGCGGCGCGGGCCAGCTCGCTTGTAGTAGGGTCCGTTTCGGTTTCGATGACGCGCTTGCAGACACGGCAGATCAGAAAGGCGGGGGTATGCGCATCCGCGCCATGCGCGCAGGCGATGAACGCGTTAAGCCGCTCTATCAGATGGGCAAAGCCGTGGTTGACCAGGAAATCAAGTGCGCGGTAGGCGACAGGAGGCTGCTATCCCGACCTCTCGGCGCGCAGATGCTCAAGAATGTTATAGGCGCCCAATACCTTGTTTTCGTGCGTAAAATTTTCAGAACGCTGCGGCAGATGGGCGTAAACTGCAGTGCGTTTTTGGCGCAGTGCCGCTCGGCTGCATTGATGCCTGCGGTGATGCAACCGTCGTGATCATGTATGTCGAAGGCTTTCGTCTGCATCTGCGCGGTCCTTGAAATAGGACGTGATATGGCGTGATGTGTTATAGTATTTCATCTATGAGGTGTGAGGATAGGTTATATAATCACATTAGTTTGCCATGTCCATCCGTGCCTGTAATGCCGCCCTAATCGGCGCTTTTTTTCTAAGCTGCAAACACTGCATCGGCCCTAGCGGACGTGCCGCGTGTGGCTGTCGATATCTCGCCTGTGCTGTCACTGGTCGCGCGCGTGATGCAGGGCCTTGGCGTGCCCGATCAAATCGTTCGGCAGGGTGCGTCGCCGCACGGCTACGCCCTGCGTCCATCCGAGGCGGGCACCCTTGCTGGGGCGGATGCGGTTTTTTGGATCGGCCCGGCGCTTGCGCCGTGGCTGGAGCACAGTATCGACACGCTTGCGCCTGATGCCGCCGTGCTTCGGCTGCTGGAGGTGCCGGGAACCACCTTGCTGGAGTTTCGGCAAGGTGCGCAGTTCGCGGCACACGCGGATGAAGATGATCATGGCGATGAAGAGTTGCAAGACCACGATCATGGGCATGAGCATGACTACGGAGAGGATCACGGAGAGGACGACGACCACGATCATGCCGGCGATGATCCGCACGCGTGGCTGGATCCAGAGAACGGCAAAGTTTGGCTGGATGCCATCGCAGATGCCCTAGGCCGCCTCGATCCTGAAAATGCGGCGACTTACACTGCAAATGCCTGCGACGGAAAATCTGAAATCGATGCCGCTAACGTGGAGATTGAAGCGGTTCTGGCACCAGCCGCAGACCTTTAATTCGTCGTCTTTCACGACGCCTACTGTTCTGAGTCTGACATATCTTACCTTTTGCCCCTGATTTCATCGAGTTTATTCAGCGCACGGCGTTCGCGGGCGAGGATATCTTCGGCGTTTTTGATCCACGTGAAGGGCTTGGGCTTCTCGTTGTGCTGCGCCAGATAATCGAAGATCGCAGCCTCGAGGTCATTGACGCAGGAATAGCTGCCGCGGCGAATGCG
>Ga0307933_1003024_pt1 | contig 10936 bp, 17 predicted proteins | sample OrgLakmetageno88_FD_201811 | JGI IMG/M metagenome (GOLD analysis project Ga0307933, IMG submission 201811) | Saline water microbial communities from Organic Lake, Antarctica - #88 | ecosystem: Environmental > Aquatic > Non-marine Saline and Alkaline > Saline | place: Antarctica: Organic Lake...
GCTTTTCGTTTAGGTGAGGCGATAGTGCAGTGAACCGATTACGAATACTTTCTTGGAATGGAATAGGCATTCCAAAACAATGTATTTAAAAAAATAAAAGGGAAGTTAATATTACGCGACTCCTTAGGTGGGAGGGCGCTATCCTTCCACCGAAAAGCTCAGCGCTTCTTCGTCGAAGCTCATGCTAGCGACTCTGGTGGCGGAGCCAGTCATGCGGATGGCGAAGTCGTCACCGATGTGGATGCCGATCTGGCCGCCAGGCATGTGGACGGTGATGTCGCGGTCGCAGAGGCCGATGCGGTGGGCGACGGCAGCCGCGGCGCTGCTGCTGGAGCCGGAAGCGAGGGTATAGCCTGCGCCGCGCTCCCAGATCTCGATCTGGATGTTGTTGCGGTCGATGACTCTTAGAAATTGCACGTTGGTGCGCTTTGGGAAGGCTTCGTGGACTTCGATCGCGGCACCGTCTTCGCGGGCTTGCCGGGCGCTGATCTCGTCTTGCACGAGGACACAATGTGGGTTGCCGATATCGGCTACGTAAACGGTCTGGGTTTTGCCATTAAAGGTGAGCGGCTGGCCGATATTGTGATCGGATTGCTCGGGGCCGTCGACGGGGATGTGACTCATTGCGAAATGGACTTTGCCCATATCAACGGTGATGGACTCTGCGCCTTCGGCGATCTTGCAAGTGACGACGCCGCCGAGGGTATCGACGGTGAAGGCTTCGTTTTTAACCGCGCCGGTATCGTAAAGGTAACGGGCAAAAATGCGTAAGCCGTTGCCGCTCTTTTCGGCTTCGCTGCCGTCGGGGTTCATGATGCGGAGGCCGAAGTCGGCTTTGTCGGTCGTGAGCGGGCCGTAGAGAATGCCGTCGGAGCCGAGCCCGAAATTACGGTGGCAGATGCGGACGATGGCGTCGGCTGCCGGGAGCGCGGACGCGTCCTTAGGATCGAGGACTAGGTAGTCGTTGCCGAGTGCGTGGTATTTGGAATAATTCATCGAAGAGTAGTTTATCGCAGTTCGAATCAGTGGCAAATCTTAAGTCGGGAATTTTGCGGCATGCTGAATTAGGGATATTGGTTCCACTAAGTTCATACAAAGATTTACGGAATGACTCCCTCGGGTTCCCTCGCTGATCCTCCAAGCTCGCGCCCGAATACTCCTTCACTTAAACTTTAACCAAGCCATGTATGTCGAATAACACATACATGATTCAAGACGATGTTTGGTAGGCTTAATATTCGACATAAATTCACCAAAAAACAAAAGCCAGATCCCTTCAACCGCTCCTATTTAAAATACCACGATGAAAAAACAGCCTGATGCAAACTGCTTTAGAATAGCATTGACCCCCGACGCAAAGGTAGCCATAGTTTGATAAGTCTCCTTAAAAACACAATAAATATCCATGATAAAAATCATGGATACTACACGTTCACAAAAAAATGAAAAAAGGATCTGTCGCAATTTTTGCCATGCTGATCGGTGGGATGATCTACCTCATTTGGCGCCCAGAATCACTTCTTATGTTCGCATGGGCAGAGGCGCTGGGTTTGCTGCACATGGTCGATGCACTAAGGGAATTCGGAAACGAATATTTACCAAACCCTCCAGCTTGGTTTTTAAACTCATTGCCACACGCCCTATGGATGTTTTGCGGTATTGTGCTACTCGAAACTGTTTGGAGGAAAGAATCAATCCGCTGGTTTCTATTCTGGACTATCGGCCTGATAACTGTTTCTCTATTTTCAGAACTGGGGCAGATTTCCGGATTACTGCCGGGCACTTACGACTTTGGTGATATAGCAGGAATGCTTGTTGCAAGTATTGCAGGCTATGCAGTCACTATCGGTGCAAACATTAATCAAGGAGAAGAAAATAATGAAAATGGGTACTATTAGAAAACACATCCTATCCGCTGGAATATTAAGCGCTTTGATGTTACTTGCCATTGGAAGCGTTGATACAGATGAGGATACGAAGAGGATTCAGGGGCAAGCCCCTGACTACCGCACTACAGCAGATGCTCTTTTTTCTGAGTTCAAAGAGAATGAAGTAGCTGCAGACGCGAAATACAAAGGTAAGATTGTTGTCGTTTCAGGAGTGATTCAAGACATCGGGAAAGACGTAATGGATCAGGCATACATTGTTCTTGGTGGTGGAGGCTTTCTAGATGGTGTCCAATGCACTTTCACAGAATCTCAAAATGCATCGGTTGGAAGCCTCACTAAGGGGGAATCAGTAAGTGTCAAAGGTGAGATTTCAGGTAAGATGGGTAACGTCCTGATTACTAAGTGTTCATTACAGTGATCATCTAATGATCGAAGGAAAAAGGGAGTGAACCAGTCGCTGGTGGTCAACTCCGTTCGCTCGTTCCTCGCTCACTCCGCACCACAGCTCTACGTTCTACAGAAAAATGAAAACCCGAAGCCCACATAAATTCATAGGTCTCCTATTCATTGCACTTTCAGTCTACGTTTTAGCCTACCTAACGGTAACCGAATCTTTCCTCGGGACACTTTTTCCCACGGGCATTACGGCAATCATAATTGGAGCTATGGGAGTCAAATTGTATAAGATCGGAATCAAACAGAAGAAAAAGGAAGAAAAAGAGTTTGAGGCTGTTCAATCAAAAAAAGCTAGCACGACGAATAGAGGCGCATAAACCCCCCATTCACTCAGAACCTACACACCCTTCCGTAGAACCAGTCGTGTGGTCAACTCCGTTCGTGCCTCACTTCGTGAGCACACTCCACGTTAGCTAGAAAAAATGAATCCCCCAAGTAAAAGCGAACGCAAGGAGTGGTGGCTATATTGCCATGCTCACATCTCGATTCGTCGAGCACTCGAAACTTGTAACATCCTCTTAAGTTCATGCGAAAGTAATCGCGACATCCTGTTTCCATCACTCTCATTGGCGATACACGCATTTTACTCTAGGCCATTTAAGAGCAATCGAGGTGTAGGATTTCTTCCGAAAGAGCTTATACCTAAAGAGAATCAAGGGATTCACGAGTGGATCATAGACTTTAGGGATTCGACATTGGTTCACACTGACGCCACTGAAAAAGAAGCGGCAAAAGCACCTTACCATGAGCTTGTTTACTCGAACAACGGGAGTGAAAGAGAATACTCTACTTTTGAGCCGGCACCACCTATCGAAGCCTATCGAGATGCCAAAACTCACATAGAAAGAATGCATGGCATTGTCCTTTATAGAGTTGCTCTGATTCATGAAAGATTTGAAAATTTGATACCAGTAGAAGACGGAGATTTTCTATTTCAGTTTAATAAAGAACCCTTATTTATACCTCACACCATAAGGAATGAGATCCATCTTAGCTACAAACCCACCACTACCATCGGGAGCTAACCAGTCGCGGTGGTCAACTCCGTTCGCTCGTTCCTCGCTCACTACGTGATCACGCTCTACGTTCCCAGAAAAGGAATGAATTCCAGCTTGGATGATCGAAAGAAAATCCAACCCGAAGAAAAGAAAGCCCCCGATCCCCAAACCTCACCTGAAAATCAAATAGAATGAAGAGAATCAGATCGACCTCCACTGGTTTACCGGGCATCTTCGAGACTCCGATAGACCTAGCGGGAACCAGTCGGCATAGACAACCCATTTAACGCGCTCGATTTTCGACAACCCTCACTAATCCAAATCCCTCAGGCTGGGTGTCTAGCCTCTACGTTAGGCAGAAAATAATATTATGAAATCACAACTGAAATTCTCAGCTACAAAAGAAGAAACAGAACCAAATCGCCTTGAGCGTTTACACGAAATTTGGGGTTACGCTTACGCCCTATCCGAAAAGAATGAGAGTAATTCTGTGATTGAAAGCGTCGTCGGACTCCATGACCACAAAGGAGTTTTGACTGTGACTTGGAAAAATAATCCAAGTGATGGGCAGAAGGCGATTTTCACCTCTGCGTGGGGAAGCGCACTCGGCGACTGCGCCGACAATGTCGAACATGAGGTGGCCTAACCAGTCGTGTGGTCAACTCCGTTCGTGCCTCACTTCGTGAGCACACTCTACGATCTATTCGAAATCTTCATTCAGCATGAGCCATCTTTTAGAGATTCAGCACAGAGCACCCGCCCGACGGGTGAGCGGCTCGGCTACAGACGTGGCTCACACGATGGTTAGATCCAGACGAGCTAGCCAATGCGAGTTCATGCCTCAGATATTCGACAACCATTTACGCGATTGACCTCGTAGGCTCGCATCGGCTACTCTCCACGATCAGCAAAAAAAAATGAAACCACTTGTCACAGCATTAATTGTAGCCGCTTTTGTAGTGGCACTTTCTGCCTGTTCAGAGGCACCAAAAGAATCGAAGAATGTCCAGCAGGAGCCAGCCATCTTGGCATTTGATTACCAGCTTAAAGGAAGAGAGGACATCTCCCACAAAGACACACCTCGAATGGTAGTTAGAGTCTACCTCGAAACTGACAAGATGCCTTCAAAAGAAAGAATGATTGAGACCGCCAAGCAAATTTGGTCGAAAGAACAAAAAGCATGGAAAGAATTCACCGTGTTTATGATCTTCGGCGAGATTAAAGACTTTGATTCAGGCGCATATGGGATTGCCGAATTCACGCCTGTTGGCCTGAAAGAATTCCGAGTAAATGATACTCCTTTACAGATGATCGAACTTAGGAATAATCTATAGGCTAAGCAAGAAGTGAAAGCTGATCCAGTCGGAGTAGACGATGCATTTCGCTACCGCTCATGCATCGTCTATCCTCTACGTTTACAGAAAGAAAAATATGAAAATAGCACAATTAACTTTACTGGTTTTCCTATTGTTCACAGCAAGTGGCTTTGCCCAAAAAATTCCAAGAACCGTGGATTCAAACATTCAGAAATCGGCTCAGTCAAAGTATCCTGACGACTATGAAATGCAGGAATATAAGATAAAAGAACAGCGTCAGGCATACCTAAATTTGCAGTCACTCTCGGCTAACGATATCCCAAAAGAAGTTTTACAAGAGATCATAGGGAAGGCTGTTGCCAAATATCCGACTGATTATGAAATGCAGGAATATAAAATCAAAGAGCAAGTAAAAGCCTTCAGATCGCTGCTGTCTTTCACGGCAAATGATATCCCTGCTACTATATTATCAAAAATAAGAAAAGCTGCGGTTGCAAAGTATCCAACTGACTACGAAATGCAGGAATATAAGCTAACTGAACAGGTCAAAGCCTATAGGCGAACTTACGGGTCTACTCCACCGCAAGAAAAAGACAAGTTGGATGAATCCAACATGCGAACGACATCAGCGAAAAAAAACGCTTCTCAAGTCGTCCCTGATGATGTTTTGAATCGGATAAAAAAACGACATTCTGATCAGTATCCTGATAATTACTCGATGCAAAAAATCATGGTCGATGCAGACGTAAAAGCATATAAAGAATTAAAAGGGTATTCTGATCAAAATGTCCCGAAGGATATCATTATTCGAATTATCCGAAAGAATTATAATGCATATCCAGACAACTACTCCATGCAGAAAATAATGGTCGATGCAGACATGAAAGCGTATAAAGACTTACATTAAGATCGAGAGATGTGAACCAGTCGCGATGAGACAATAGATTTCGCTGGCGCTCGTCTATACTCATCCTCGACGATATCCAGAAAAAACAGAATCTGATGCGACGTATTTTTCACCCGCTTAATCACCCTTAATGAACGCTAAACCAGAACGAGGCATGAAGAGAAAAAGAATTCATTTTTAAGCGCAAATTAAGCGAAGTTAAGCGGTTCCCAGCTCTGCTGGCCTCAGTGAAAAAGGATGTTGAACGAATCTAGAATCTAAACACCCTAAACAGTTCAAATGAACCCGATCGGAATAAACCTGATGCACCCTGAGAAGAGCCGAACCATTTGGGCAAGTCCTCGGGTATATCCAGACGAGCTAGCCAATGCGAGTTCATGCCTCAGATATTCGACAACCATTTGCACGACTGACCACTCAGGCTCGCATCGGCTACTCTCTACGATCTGAAAATGAATAAATCATGAAATACACCATCGAGTTAAAACCGAAGGCTGTTAAAGACCTAAAATCAATTCAGCTAAAGGATCGAAAGAAAATCCTCGATCGCATGGATGCGCTTGAGGATGATTTATCTGGGAACGTGAAGAAGTTGACCAATTTCACCCCTGAATACCGCATGCGGTCTGGGAATTGGAGAGTCCTCTTTGAGGTTGAAGAATCTAGAATCATCATTTATCGTATCAAATACAGAAAAGAAGCTTACCGATGAACACAAAACCACAAGTCATTGAAAGAGAAGGAAAAAAAGAATTCGTCGTGCTTCCCTACGAGGAATTCCTAGAAATCAAAGAGGCACTCGAGGACTTCGAGGATTTGAAAGATCTCAGAGAGGCAAAGGCAGAATCAGCTACAGACGAAACTGTATTGCTCTCTGACATCCGGAACCAGCTGCTGTCACCCTGAGTCAGATCCAGTCAGGATGAGACAATAGATTTCGCTACCGCTCACCTTCTACGTTCGGTAAGAAAAATGAAAAACTTCATCTTAGGATTTATAGCAGCAGTAGCCATCTTCATTCTGGCGATTGCAGGCATTTACATCTACCTCAGCAATGAAATCGAGAAGGTATTGAACAGCCCATGGGAGGAACGAAGCGAGTCAGTAATCAACGTCACAATTTACCCGAATATAGATATCGATCTAGCCGAAGCACTGGGGAAAAATGCTCAAGATTTGGCTAGTTTTTTATCCCAAGGGGACGATGAGAAAATGAAAGGACTCCTCGGAGTATTTGAATCAGGTATGAACGTTACGATCACATCAGAATTCGATGACGAGGGAACAAGCCGAACCCAGATCATTTACTTTAAAGATGGTAAAACCGAGAATAGAACATATTCAGCAGGCGCTGAGGTCACCCTAATAAGAGATCCCAATCCACAAACAGAAATCCAAGGCCTTGAAGAACTTCAAAGGCAAATAGTGAGCTTGGAAGAATTGAAGGTCAGAGCCAAAGGGCAAAGGGAGTCTGTTGAAGCCCTCCAAATTAACCACCGAACCAATCAGAGTGAGCAATAGATTTCGCTGCCGCTCATCTATCGCTCATCCTCGACGATGTAGGAAGAAATAAAAAAGAAATGGTAACCACAGATGGACACGGATGAACACAGATCAGGAGCAAAGAAAATCAAATCATATCTGTGTTCATCGGTGTCCATCTGTGGTTAAAAAGAATCCGATCCAATGCAGAGAAAAGCGCTCGACCAGTCGATGGGCTCATGATTTACAACTAGTCGCCAGTCTTCGGCCAGATTCGGGGCTATATCCAGTCGGCATAGACAACCCATTTAACGCGCTCGATATTCGAAAATCCTCACTAATTCTAAACCCTCAGGCTGGGCGTCTAGCCTCTACGATTGGCAAATAAAATTGATTATCTAAGATTTTCAGACACCATTAGGAAATGCCTGAGTTAGCACGCTTTTATGGAATTCTTATCCGGATGTATATGGAGGTCGGAGCACCCCACCATCTCCCGCATTTCCATGCCTATTATCAAGGCAATCAGGCAGTTTTCACCATTGATCCAGTAGAGATGATTGAAGGCGAAATACCAGCCAAACAAAAGCGTTTGGTAGAAGCATGGGCAGAGATACACCAATTTGAACTGATGAATGATTGGGATTTATTACAGCAAGGACACTCTCCAAATAAAATTGAACCATTGAAATAAAATGAAGCATGAATTCAAGAAAATCGTAAACATTAAGGTCGTTTCTAGTGGTATCCTAGAACTAAAATTTGAGTGTGGAACACATCGAAGAGTGGATCTAACACCCATTATGTTTGGCACACTTTTTGGCGAATTAAAGAATCCAAGGTTTTTTGAGAAGGTAATATTAGATGCCGAAGTCGGAACGATATGCTGGCCAAACGGCGCTGATTTTGATCCCGACACACTTTTCCATTGGGATGAGCATGTTCAAAGCCTATCGAGCCACTTACAATCTGCCTAGTGCCAACCAGTCGCGGTGAAGCAAGAGATTTCGCTCGCGCTCATCTATACTCACACTACACGTTCGAAAAAGAAATATTGACGCTTTGACGCTTTAGCGTATTTTAATCACATGAGTAAAGCGACATTATATCTAGATGAACCAGTCCACAAAGCACTACGCTTGAAGGCTGCAGAAACTCGTCAAAGCATGTCTGACCTAGTCAACGACGCACTCAAAGCGAGTTTACTCGAAGACTTCGAAGATATTGCTGATTGGCGGGCACGAAAGAACGACGAAACGATCGGATTCGAAGATTTTGTGACGCAACTCAAAGAAGATGGCGTCATATAAAATTGAATTGTCTGAGAGGGTTCGTAAGGACTTCAGAAAAATTCCAGAACACGATGCGAATAGAATTCTGAGTGAGATCAAAGCGCTTGCTGAGGAACCCCTCCCGTCTTCTTCTAAGAAATTGAAAGGTGAAGAGCTCTTTCGCATACGAATCGGCAACTACCGTGTGATCTACTCTATTCAGGACGAAAAGATGATCGTATTCGTCGTCAAGGTAGGACATTGCAAGGACGTCTATAAACCATAATCGGGATACGATTATCTGCGGCGTTTGGAGACCGCCCAACCCAGCGATACAGCCCCCAGCAATAGACCATAAAATGAGACTTCTGGCACCACTTCGTAGCCAAGACCATCGGCGGTGAATGTGTTTAATGAATCTTTTTGAGCACTGGCAAAGTCAGTGATCGTCTGGCTCGGGTCTAAACTGATCGGCACGATCGTGTTGGTCGACGGGTTTTCGACGAGGTAGTTGTCGAGGATGAGGCGGGTGTCCATGTCTGAATTGTTGGAGAAGGTATGATCATTTTTACTATCGGAAAAATTGTCTATGTTTACAATTCCATCATTACCAATATCTCCTGTCCAACCATTATATACATCTCCTGTGCTTAAAACTGAGAATCCGAGATACGGACTCAGTTGGGTCACTAGGTTGTCAGTGCCGAAATCGACAATGTTGTCCGCATTCGTATCAAATCGTGCGACATTGTAATCTGTATTGGCAATATCAAATAATAATTGTGAGTAATCGAATGAAGCTGAATCTAATGTTACGCCTGTATTATTAGTTAAAGTGTTTTCAACGTATACATTTCCTCCAAATTCGTATGGGTTCGATTGATTAATGACCATCGCCCCTTGTGCAGATAAAGCTAAAGCCGTCGCTCCAACAAGAGCAGTTATTGATTTTTTAGCCAGAATTCTCCTAATATGAACGGGTGTTGCGTGTCGTGGTTTAATGCTAGGTCGTAAAAGAAGTTTACCTCGTAGGGCGGTTGCTCGTTAAAAATGCGTCGCTTGGCTTTGTATCGTCATTAGACTTGCCAATATCTAAGCATTTTTCAAGCGCAAACGGACTCAGCAGAAAACTCCCTTGCTCGGGGAGATGGGGAGGGCGACTGTCCCCAGTCGCCGTGAATGTCATTCGGCTGCGATTTGGTCGGATGGGTTCGTGGTTCGTGAGGTGGCGGTGTCGCGGGCAGTTGGTTGGAACATCGAGTGCCTGTAGCCCGCATCGCGGCTCGCGGGGACGCTCGCCCTCCCTTGCTCGGGGAGATGGGGAGGGCGACTGTCCCCAGTCGCCGTGAATGTCGTGCGGCTGCGATTTGGTCGGATGGGTTCGTGGTTCGTGAGGTGGCGGTGTCGCAACTCAAAGAAGATGGCGTCATATAAAATTGAATTGTCTAAGAAGGTTCGTAAGGACTTCAGAAAAATTCCAGAACACGATGCGAATAGAATTCTGAGTGAGATCAAAGCGCTTGCTGAGGAACCCCTCCCGTCTTCTTCTAAGAAATTGAAAGGTGAAGAGCTCTTTCGCATACGAATCGGCAACTACCGTGTGATCTACTCTATTCAGGACGAAAAGATGATCGTATTCGTCGTCAAGGGAGGACATCGCAAGGACGTCTATAAACCATAATCGGGATACCATTATCTGCGGCGTTTGGAGACCGCCCAACCCAGCGAGACAGCGCCCAGCAATAGACCATAAAATGAGACTCCTGGCACCACTTCGTAGCCGAAACCATCGGCGGTGAATTCAACACCCGGCCCCGGAGTTGCACTGGCAAAGTCAGTGATCGTCTGGCTCGGGTCTAAACTGATCGGCACGATCGTGTTGGTCGACGGGTTTTCGACGAGGTAGTTGTCGAGGATGAGGCGAATGTCATTCGGCTGCGATTTGGTCGGATGGGTTCGTGGTTCGTGAGGTGTCGATTTGGTCGGATGGGTTAGTGGTTCGTGAGGTGGCGGGGTCAGTTATACTGCCGCGCATCATAATTGTCAGCGGCGTTTTAAAAGTGGTGTAATCGCGGCGGTTTGAAACTACCTCATTTTAGGCCATTATTACCCTATTTTCTTCATAATCTCTAAAAGATCTATTCTTCTCTTATTTTGTTAGGCTCTAAGACGCTCGAAGGTAGCGACTTGCTACGCCATAGGTGAGGTATCCAATTTTCTCCGCCACACACCCGTAGGAATATCAAACCGCCCGTATCAGACCCTTTTCACGCCGCCGCCCACAATAATTTGTGAATTTCAAAAAGCTGCGCAGCAATCACCATGAGTTTCCAAGGATCTCTGCGCCTCTACCGTCAACATGACAGAGAAATAGGCCCCCGTATTAGTCTCGCGCAGAGGCGCAGAGGCGCAGAGGTTACCTACCTGCGCCTTACTGGAAATAAACTTGGATATTTACTTAATTTTGGTGGCGAAGTGATGAAAACGGGTATCACACGCTGTGTGAACGGCCTCCCTGAATAAGTCTCGGATCACTGCTTGAGACCTCTGCGCCCCTGCGCCTCTGGTACGCCAAGATAAACCTAATCGAACTAATATTATGAAACGTTAATATCAT
>Ga0307933_1003030_pt1 | contig 10915 bp, 9 predicted proteins | sample OrgLakmetageno88_FD_201811 | JGI IMG/M metagenome (GOLD analysis project Ga0307933, IMG submission 201811) | Saline water microbial communities from Organic Lake, Antarctica - #88 | ecosystem: Environmental > Aquatic > Non-marine Saline and Alkaline > Saline | place: Antarctica: Organic Lake...
TCTCGCCACTGTGTTGGGCGAGTAAGACTCAGGGTTCCCCGCCTCCACGCCTGAAGTTTGCCCTCCGGCACGGGAAGAGGAGGGAGCATCAGTCGACCAGCCGTTGCCTGTCGAATTTCGGTTGCGCTGGGTCCGTCAATGACAACGGTATGACTGGTGAGCATCCCCGAGAGAGAATGCCACTGACCCATGCACCCCTCCGGTGTCACCACACAGGCCGCTTTGCTCCCCGCCCACTGGTCCAGATGATGGGTGATCACAATGAAGGGCTCGCCTTGGCTCGCCCCCGGAGGTGGTGTCCAGGCCTCGGGCATCGTCCCACCGTGAGCAATCTGAAGGATTTCTCCCTTCCACCGTGCTCGTCCTGGAGGAAGGCCACCACGGAGAGTGGCGTCCCAGGCCAGCTGGCGATCGCTGTTGGCAATAGAGAGCACCACATGGCTTTCGACCATGCGAGACAGAGCTCTCGCATGGTGTGAAGAGGCGAGAGCGGCCATCAACACCACCCCTTGGTACTCTGCCAACTCGTCAAGGAGGAAAGCAGCGCCCTCCCGCCCCGCAGAGTGAAGCAGCAGATCGATGTCGTCCAGGACGAGAGCGGTGGCACTCGCCGGTGAACGAAGCAACCACAGCCACAGCTCGTAGGGCAACTGGGGCGCACGCATCGCACCCGCACACTGTCTTGCAAGAGCAGCAAGCGCTGTGGTGCGGCCACTGTGTGCATCGCCGACGACGAGAATTGAGCCGTCACGATCCGGCAGGTAGTTCGCCCATCGATGTGTCTGCCTGGTGGGCTCATCCACCAGCGCCCACATACCCTCTGCCAGGGGAAGCTCTGTGGGTAAGTCTTCTGCCCACACTCGCCACAGCGGTGGCGAGTTTTCGTCGCACTCCACGGTGTCCACCGAATGACTGATGGTGGCTTCTCGGGCCAGGGTGTGCGCTCCGGCAACCACGATGGTGCCAGGATGCGCCCTTCTCAGCGTGTCCACGCCACCCTGGCTAAGGCCCGGCAGCCATCCGAGGACCTCGGCATCATCACTGATTCGCCCACACACTCGCAGGGAAATATTTGCCATCATTGCCGGTGTGATCACACCGGCAATGCGTTGGGTGGAGAGCAGAACATGAATTCCCAACGATCGCCCTCTGGCAAGCACGTCGGCTAGCGCTTCGCCCCACTCCGGAAATGTTGTGAGCAACCATGCCGCCTCGTCAATCACTACGAGCAACCGAGGGCAGTGCACATCAGGGGCTAAGTCCCCGCAGTCTGACACTCCATGTGTGGAGAGTAAACGTTCTCGTTTGATCAGTTCAGCGCGGAGCCCACTGAGAGCGCGCGCAGCCCGACCTTGATCAAGATCTGTCACCATTCCGATGGTGTGGGGAAGTCTCGCCAAGGGGGCAAGGCCAGCACCCCCTTTGAAGTCGATCACGATACACACCACCTGCCTGGGTGAATAGTGCTGTGCGATAGAGGTGACCAGTGCGCAGACGGTCACACTTTTCCCGCTTCCTGTGGCCCCCCACACCACACCGTGGGGACCCTCTTTCACCAAATCCCACTGGGCATTCCCGATGTCCAACACCAGCTGGTCGCGTCGAGAATAGTCAGGTGTGACAGAGGCCACAGCACGGTCATCGAGCAGACCCATGCGTTCAACCAGCCACCCAATGTGGCTCGAGGAGAGCCGGTCGGGTGCAAGGTCCCTGGATGCGCCTGAAGCCTCGTGCACCGTGATGAGGTGCTCTCCTTTGGCCACAATAATGGTGTGGCATTCGGCGGGAACATCATCAATGCTCTGTACCCACACGGCGCGGGAGGGCCCCCAAATGTCTCGGGGAAACGCCACCCCCCAGTCCTGTTCCCCCACACCTGGACGTGGAGAGATCTGTTCCGGTGGGGAATGCATCACCCAGGACATGGCCAGAGCTCGCCAGATATCCGCGCAACTCTCTGGCCCCACCAGCGCCACTCCCACAGCAGTGTCAATCACTGCGGGCATTCCTGACAGTGCGCCGCTGCCCACAAGACGGTGACCTGCGGGAGGTTCAAACCACCCCGTGCCCACACGGCACAGTGCGTCCTTCGCCCGTCCCGGGCGCCACAAAGGGTGAGCCACCCGTTCCAGAACTGAGGGCATGGCTGCGAGTGCCTGATATTTTTCGCGAATGCGTTCACTCTCGATCTCAGCGCGGTGGAGCTCACTCTCTCGATCGAAGTCTTCGAGGGCAACACGCTGCGCCTGACGGGAGCCCCGGCGTCCCTCCCACCAGGAGCCGGCAACCATCACGGGGCCAAGAACGCCCATCATGAGTGCCAACGGGGAGGAAAACATCAGAGCCATCACCACCGAGAGCACAACGGGGGTGGCCGCGGGAATCCATGGGAAACGAGCTACCACAACCGGCTGGGGGCGAAGGGGAGCGTGGAGGTCCATCGGCGCAGTGGACCACAACTCAACACCGCGCTCCGCCGCAAGGCCTGCACCGGGGGAAGAAAGCACCGGGCTCCGGGACTGTGGACGCCGGAGCGCTAGTGGAGGCTAAACCCCATCTCCCCCATCACGACCCGCGTTCCCCGAACAATCGAGTACAGATCGTAGGGAATGCATTGCAAAGCGGGTGACCCCGGCTCTTCCACCACCGTACCTGCCACCGTCTTCAAATCCTTGACCCAAAAAACACCGTTCTTAACACCAAACTCAAGGTGTTCAGCCGCCACCGTGGCAGTCGTGTCCTCCACCACGATGCGGTGCACCGTATCGTCCACCTCGTCCGAAGCGGGCTTGACCCCTACAACACCGGGCGTCGTACCAACCGTCACCGTGACACCACCATCAAATTTCAAAACATAGCGCGGCGCAGCCGACGCGCGCCGGGGTTTCTCGATGGCAACGTTCTCGGCATCGTGGATATCAAAAAGCGACATTTCCCTGGTCGGTTCCACCTCACCAGCAAAGGGGGAGCTAGCACCCTCGAGTTCTTCCTCGATCAGAGGTTTCTTCCCCAGGTTGAGACTGCGCCGCAGCCATCCTGTTGTGCGCAAAGGCGCATCGGAGGCGGCCCCCGCAGGCTCCGACGCCGAAACCACCGCAGGCTCGGGCTCGTTCAAAGAAACTTTTTCTGGAGGGGCAGGAAGCGGCGAAATAGTCGATTGCCCGCAATCAGGGCAAAACACACTGGTGACCCCCACGGCCTTTCCGCAGCGAGAACACGGGCCGGGGGGTGTCACGGCGGTTGCATCGAAAAGACTCATTTCTCCCAGGGTATCGGCAGTGTTTCGGCTAGACGCCGAACACGCACGGCAATGGCCCACCTCTGCGCGGGAAAGGCGGACATGAAGGTTTCTGCGTCACAATTAGGGTGGCTCACCTAGAGGAAGCAGACGATGTCAGGGTTATCGGCCGGTCAAAAAATTGGACGCTCCGTGATTGCGGTGTTTGCGCTTGGCGCCCTGTCACTTCAAGGCGGAAGCGCCTGGACTCTCGGGTGGGTATTCGATAACGAACGGCTCATCAAAGACCAGCTTGTCGCCTACCAGTTTGATGCACCCGACGACATCCTTTCCTATGTGGAACAGGCTGGCCTCTCCGAGGAGGGGGCGCTTTATCTGAAGACTTCCCTCCCTAAAGTAGTGCCCTCTATGGAGTTTGGCCGCTACTGCTCCCGCGATGAGCCTGGCATCGGGGTCCTTGGCTGCTACACCCTGCGGGACGGGCGCATTTTTCTCTTTGACGTGACCGATCCGAGGCTCACCAGCATTGAACCCGTTGTCGCAGCCCACGAGATGCTCCACGCCGTCTGGTTCAGACTTTCCCTTGACACCCAGACGGACCTTGGCGTGCTCCTGGAAGAAGGGTTCGCAGCGCTCCAGGCAGACCATCCTCTTCGGGCACGCATTGTCCTCTATGAAGACGTCAACCCCGCCGTTCGCATCCCCGAGCTCTACGCCATTATGGGCACCGAAGTGTCCGTGTTGCCCGCGGAGCTTGAGGCCCACTACGCGATCTACTTTCAGGACCGAACCAAAGTGGTGGCGCTCGCCGATGAGGTCTACCGGGTTTTTGACACCGTGGAACAGGAGCTGATGGCACTCAGCGATAACCTCGAATCCAGAGGCGCAGAAATTGACGGACTCCGCTTCACCTACGAAGCGGAATCTGGCGCGCTGCGTTCACAGATTCTTGCTTTCAACGAGAAAGCGTCCCGTCCAGGGGCTTTCCCCTCCAGGTCGGAGTTTGAGTCACTGCGAGCAACGCTTACGGAACGTCAAAATCGACTCGAGGCCATGCGGGTCACTTTGCAAACAAAGATTAGTGAATTCAATACTCTCCTCGAAGAGCTCAATACCGTCAATGACGAAGTGTCGGAACTGAACCAAGGAATCAACGTCACTTTGCGGTCCGAAGATGAGCTTCAAGCCGAAGACTCCACCATCACCGAATAGTTATCCCCAGGACATCCTCGTGCTCGACCTGGAGCAAATGTTCCCCCTATGCTGACTCCCATGACCGAGCACGCAACCATGGAGAGCCCGCTGGGGCCACTCACCATCTCGGCCTCCGGGTCTGCCATTGTCGGGCTCCAGATTGGCCATCGCTACGCTGACCAACATCACAGCGAGGTATTGGCTGGTGCCATTGCTCAGCTGAAGGAGTACTTCGCCGGCACGCGACAGGTGTTCGAGCTTCCGGTGGATCTCTCTGGCACACCATTCCAGGAAGCTATCTGGGACACGCTCTCCACCATCAGTTTTGGCCACACGATGAGCTACCAAGCCCTCGGAATAGCAGCTGGCCGAGGCATTGCTCCCCGCGCCGTGGGAGGCGCTGTCGGGCGAAACCCCATCCCGATTATCATCCCCTGCCACCGAGTCTTGGCCGCCAACAACCGCATCACCGGTTACAGCGGTGGAGATGGCATCAAGACGAAAGAAAAACTCTTAGACCACGAAGGAATCAGCTACCGCTGATCACCAGGTCGATTCGACCACCCTGGTGGCTGTGTGGGTCAACGTCATAGCCGTGCTGGCGCCCCCACTCCACAAAATCCTCCACCGAGTTAATCGTTGGCCTGGACACCGCTAGCCTCTGCACCAGTTGGCCCTTCACCGCTTTGTTGGTGTGGCCGAGGGCTTTTCGAGACCCCACCGCACCGGACTGGACGAGTGCCCCATAGACTCCGCGCCCCTCGGGAACGGGTCCAAGGGATCGGTATCCTTCGCTGCGCAGATCAAGCACGAACCCTTCGACCTGCTCCCAGAGCGTTGCGACGTGGGGTTCCCACTGGCGCGAAATTTTGCCACCTGGCACACTCGAATCCCAGGACAGCCGGTAGGCAGGAATGAGGTCGCCGCCGCGAATCAGCCCAAAAAGGGCGGAGAACACAGCAACGTTATTCTTCGCCCACGTGTCGGCATCCGGTTCACGCGCCTCACCGTGGAGGGCGTCATAGAGGACCCCGGTGTAACGAGACAGCGCGGGCAACAGGGGCGAGGATAAAAGCTCTTGATTTCGCGCTACCTCTCCCAAGCCTTGAGGCCCGAGCTTCAAAGCTTTCAGGCTTGCTTCCGTGTCGCCCGAAAGGGCCACCACCTGCGCCACCATGCTTTCCCTCACAGACAACAACACCGGAAAGCTGAGAGAAGAAAGCTCCAGGCGCGTGCCTTCTAGGCCTCCGGACACTTTTGTTTCCGAGGGGGGAAGAATCACCAACACAGCGACTAAATAATTTCTGCTAGCCCCGCGACAATCGTGACCTGGTCATTGTCTACAGACAGAAACCCATCCTCCGCTTTCGCCGTAATCTTCGAGCCATCGGCCGCAGTAATGCGAACCTCGCCGGCCGCGAGAATCCCGAGGGTGGGAACATGACCGGCAAGAATGCCGATCTCCCCCTCCGTAGTTTTTGCAACCACCATTGTGGCCTCCCCCGACCACACTTCAGCGGCGGCGGAGACAACAGTGACCTGGAGGTTTGCCACGACTAGTCGTTCTCCTTCTGAATTTGTGCCCATTTCTCTTCGACATCGGAGAGGGGTCCCACGTTGAAGAACGCCTGTTCCGCAACATGGTCAAATTCACCCTTGGCGATGGCATCGAAAGATTCGATGGTCTCCTTCATGGGGACTGTGGAGCCCTCCACACCGGTGAACTTCTTGGCCATATAGGTGTTCTGGGAAAGGAACTGCTGGATACGTCGAGCCCTGGAGACAGTAACCTTGTCTTCTTCGCTCAATTCATCTACACCGAGAATCGCGATGATCTCCTGGAGTTCCTTGTTCTTTTGAAGAATCTGCTTCACCGTGATGGCAACCCGGTAGTGGTCATCACCAATGTAGAGGGGGTCAAGGATGCGGCTGGTCGAGGTCAGCGGATCCACTGCGGGGTAGAGACCCTTGGCAGCAATCTCACGGCTGAGCTCGGTGGTGGCATCCAAGTGGGCGAAGGTTGTCGCCGGTGCCGGGTCGGTGTAGTCATCGGCAGGAACATAAATGGCCTGCAACGACGTAATCGAGCGGCCCTTGGTCGAGGTTATGCGCTCCTGAAGGATGCCCATCTCGTCGGCGAGGTTGGGCTGGTAGCCCACCGCGGAAGGCATGCGGCCAAGAAGAGTCGACACTTCAGAGCCTGCCTGGGTGAAGCGGAAAATGTTGTCAATGAACAGCAAAACGTCCTGGTGTTGAACATCGCGAAAATACTCCGCCATGGTCAACGCCGAGAGCGCAACGCGCAAACGGGTCCCGGGGGGCTCATCCATCTGACCAAAGACGAGGGCGGTCTTATCAAAGACGCCGGCTTCCTGCATTTCAGCAATCAGGTCGTTACCTTCACGGGTGCGCTCACCCACACCGGCAAACACCGACACGCCACCGTGGTCTTGGGCAACGCGCTGAATCATTTCCTGGATCAGAACGGTTTTTCCGACACCCGCTCCACCAAAGAGACCAATCTTTCCCCCCAACACGTAGGGGGTCAGAAGGTCAATAACTTTAATGCCTGTCTCAAACAGCTCGGTTTTCGACTCAAGCTGGTCAAAGGGTGGTGGCTGGCGGTGGATACTCCACCGCTCAGCGTCTTCAAGCTTGTCATCAGAGTTCAATACTTCACCGAGAACGTTGAACACCTTGCCCTTGGTCACATCTCCGACCGGAACCGTGATGGGGCCACCGGTGTCGGTGACCTCTTGGCCGCGAACAACACCGTCGGTGGGCTGCAAAGCAATGGCTCGCACCAAATCATCACCCAGGTGCTGCGCCACCTCAAGGGTCAACACGCTGGTGGTGTCACCCATGGTGATGGTGGTTTTCAGCGCGTTGTACATTCCAGGAATTGAGTCGTGGGGAAATTCGATGTCAACGACGGGACCGGTCACGCGGGCAACTCGACCCGTGGCAGTCGTTTTCTCGGTGGCAGTCTTTGTCATATCGTCTTTCTCTTTCTCTACTTCGCCGAAACGAGGGCGTCGGCGCCGCCCACGATTTCGGAAATTTGTTGGGTAATTTCTGCCTGGCGAGCGTTATTCGCGAGGCTGGTGTAGGTGTCGATGAGCTTGTCAGCGTTGTCGCTGGCAGACTTCATCGCTTTCTGCCTCGCAGCGTGCTCTGATGCTGCGGACTGAAGCATTGCGGAATAAATACGGTTTTCGATGTAGACAGGGAGCAGTGCATCCAGGACACCGTCGGGTTCCGGTTCGAACTCATACAGAGGGAAAATCTCCGCGCTGTCTGGCTCTTCGACGCCTTCGACAACCTCCAAAGGCAATACCCGCACAATCTCGGGAGTTTGAGTCACCAACGACACGAAGCGGTTATACACAATGTGGATTTCATCCACCCCGCCCTCTTCGGTGGCTTTGGTGAACTGCTCAATCAGTGCGGTGGCAATCTCTTTGGCTGTTTCGAACTTCGGCTGATCGGTGTTGCCCGTCCAGGATTTCTCGACTGCCCTCTGGCGGAAAGCAAAGTTGCCGACCGCTTTGCGACCCACCACAAAGCTGAGGACCTCTTTGCCTTCACCCTGCAAACGAGTTCGCAGGTCTCCCGCTTCACGCAGAACCTGGGAACTAAAAGCACCAGCGAGACCGCGATCTGAGGTGAACACAACCATGGCCGCCCGGGTGGGGTTCTCGGATTCTTTCAGGAGCGGGTGATCAACATCGGAGTAGGTGGCCACAGCAGAGACCGCGCGGGTCACCGCGCGGGAATACGGCATTGCAGCGGCCATACGAGCCTGAGCTTTCTGAATTCTGGAGGCAGAAATCAGTTCCATCGCTCGTGTGATCTTCTTGGTTGTCGTGGCAGAACGAATCTTCTGCCGATACACCCGAACTTTCGCACTCATGGTTTGTGGAGTCCCTTATCTCTCGTTTAGCGCTTGCGCTTAACGATTTTTTCCTGGTTGATGTCTTCGTTTTCTACAGCGTCAAACTCTTCGCTCCCCGGGCGGCCAAGACCCTCAGCGCCGCTGGCTTGGAAGGCGATCACAAACGCGTCAACCTCTTTCTCCAGCTCTTCCTTGGTCTTGTCATCGAGCACCTTGGTGTCTCTGAGGGTGTCAAGAATTTTCGTGTTGCGCTTCAAATGATCCAGCAGTTCGGATTCGAACTTCAGCACATCGGCAACCTCGATGGAGTCAAGCTTTCCGTTGGTGCCAGCCCAAATCGAAACCACCTGCTCTTCCACCGGGTAGGGGGAGAACTGGGGCTGCTTGAGCAGCTCGGTCAAGCGAGCCCCGCGGGCCAGCTGACGACGGCTTGTCGAGTCAAGGTCGGAGGCGAACATGGCGAAGGCTTGAAGCGAGCGATACTGGGCGAGTTCGAGCTTCAGTGTTCCCGATACCGACTTGATGGATTTGATCTGCGCATCTCCACCCACACGCGACACCGAAATTCCGACATCCACCGCGGGACGCTGGTTGGCGAGAAACAGGTCCGACTGCAGGAAGATTTGACCATCGGTGATGGAAATCACGTTGGTGGGAATAAAGGCCGACACATCGTTGGCTTTCGTTTCGATAATGGGCAACCCCGTCATCGAGCCGCCACCCATCTCGTCGGATAGTTTGGCGCAACGCTCCAGCAGACGAGAGTGCAAGTAGAAAACGTCACCGGGGTATGCCTCGCGGCCTGGCGGGCGACGCAGCAGCAGTGAGACCGCACGATACGCTTCGGCCTGCTTGGAGAGGTCATCAAAGATGATCAGCACGTGCTTGGAGTCATACATCCAGTGCTGGCCAATAGCCGAGCCGGTGTAAGGGGCAAGGTATTTAAGCCCTGCGGGGTCTGAGGCGGGTGCCGCCACAATCGTGGTGTATTCCATGGCGCCGGCCTGCTCGAGAGCACCCCGGACACTCGCAATGGTTGACCCTTTTTGACCGATAGCCACATAAATACAGCGAACCTGCTGATTGGTGTCTCCAGAATCCCAGTTGGCTTTCTGGTTGATAATCGTGTCCACAGCGATAGCCGTCTTACCGGTCTGGCGGTCACCAATGATGAGTTGGCGCTGCCCTCGACCCACAGGAATCATGGCGTCAATGGCCTTGATGCCTGTTTGCAAAGGCTCGTGAACGCTGCGCCTGGCCATGACGCCCGGGGCCTGCAGTTCGAGTGCGCGTCGCTCGGTTGTTTCAATGGGGCCTAAACCGTCAATCGGGTTTCCCAGTGGGTCAACGACACGTCCGAGATAGCCGTCACCGACGGCAACGGAAAGAACTTCACCGGTTCGGGTGACTTCCTGGCCGGCTTCAACACCGCTGAATTCACCCAGAACAACAACACCGATTTCGTTCTCATCCAAGTTTTGTGCGAGCCCCAGTGTGCCATCGGCAAACTTGACAAGCTCATTGGCCATGCAGCCCGGCAAACCCTCGACGTGGGCGATACCGTCGGCTGCATCCAGGACATGACCCACTTCGGTGGTCTTCGCTGCGCCAGGGTCATAAGACTGGGCGAAGTCTTTGAGCGCCTGACGGATTTCATCCGGGTTGATCGTGAGGTCTGCCATGATTATTCCTTTTGTTGAGAGTCACACGGTGTTGTCTCTGGCGTTAGCCAGCGAGCTGTGTTCGGAGGTCTTGCAATCGAGTAGCGATACTGCCATCAATCTCGTTATCGCCCACACGAATACGCAGGCCGCCCACAAGCTCTGGGACGATCTGCACGGCGATGTAGTGGGGGCGCTGATAGGTTCCCTGAAGCAAAGTCTCAATGTGCTTAATCTGCGCATCCCCTAAAGGTTGCGCGGCCCGCACCATGGCCAAACCCATGCCCTGTTGCTCAGCAACCATCGTCGCTGAATGCGCAAGCATGGCTCCAATGCGGCGTCCACGAGGGTCGGCAACCAGATGTTCACAAATTGCTTGCGCGGCCGGAGACACCTTCGAGCGAAGGAGCGCACCCATGAGGCGTGCTCGTGCGCTCGCGGTGGCTTGCTTTGACCCCAGAGCCAACTCAACATCCCCATCACTGTGGACGAGGTCGGAGACGGCCAGCAGCTCACCCACGAGATCGATGGACCCGGAGGTGGCATCGCCACACAGCCGAATGGCCATTTCCTCGAGACCCGCTTGGAGGTCTTCGGCGCGAGACCAGCGCAACGCCACAGCGTCATCCACCAGCTTCTTCACATCGGTGGACAGCGATGCGAACGCGTGGTTGGCGAGAGCATGGCGCGGAGCAAGGTCCCTGGACGAATCGGTCAACTGCGACCGCAGCGCCGGCGAACCAGACAGGCCCATAGCAGCAGCAAAGAGGCCTCTGGCAAGCTCCAAGGCGTCGCCGCTTTGGCTCGAAACCAGGGCTCGCGCGCTGATGAGGGAATGGCTGGTCTGTGCACCCATGGTTACTTTTGCGCCTTCTTTGCCGGTGTCTTGGCTTCGTTATCCAAATCGGCGAGGAGTTTATCCACCAC
>Ga0307933_1003033_pt1 | contig 10914 bp, 19 predicted proteins | sample OrgLakmetageno88_FD_201811 | JGI IMG/M metagenome (GOLD analysis project Ga0307933, IMG submission 201811) | Saline water microbial communities from Organic Lake, Antarctica - #88 | ecosystem: Environmental > Aquatic > Non-marine Saline and Alkaline > Saline | place: Antarctica: Organic Lake...
TTCTATTCCACACTCTTCACACACTTCTACAACACCATCTTCTGTAGTTGGGAAGTTAGGCTCATTACTCTCGAATATCTTATAATGTTTTATATGTTTCATGTTCATTCTATTATTTTATAGCGTTTTTTAATTTTATCCAAATCAGGCATTTCTAAATCATTACCACTAATAAATGTTTGTAGCCTATCTAACATAACGGTATCACCATTTCTAACTATCTCATAATCTACAAAATCTTCAATCATAAAGCTATCGCCATTTTCAATAAAGGTATATACCAATAAATTTACTGTATTGTACTTTATATCTATAGTTCCATTTACTTCTTCTGGGAAGTGTTCTAAATCTGTTAATTTATTATATCTACAATCAAGATCACCACCAACCGTTTTCGGACCACCTTCTAAATCTCTTAATTCATTATCAGCACAATAAAAACTACCACCTACTGTTTGTGGACAACCTTCTAATGTTTTCAATCTATTATTACTACAATAAAAACCACCACCTACTGTTTTAGGACTACCTTTTAATGTCTTTAATCCATTATTAGTACAATAGAAATAACCACCTACTGTTTGTGGACAACCTTCTAATGTTTTTAATTTATTACCATAACAATCAAAATAACCACTCACATAATTAAATTTAAGTGGTAAGTATTCTAAATTTTTACTATATAATCCAACACCACCATCAACATCAATACTTAAATCATCATTAATAGTATAGTTCTCTATTCCATACTTATCACACACTTCTATAACTCCCTCTCTTGTAGTTGGGAAGTTAGGCTCATTACTCTCGAATATCTTATAATGTTTTATATGTTTCATGTTCATTCTATTATTTTATAGTGGTTTTTAATATCTTCTAGGTCAGGCATTTCTAGGTCATGACCCCTGATAAATTCTTTAAGTCTGTCTAGCATAACAGTATCACCATTTCTAACTATTTCATAATCGTTAAAATCTTCTATCATAAAGCTATCAGCTTTATCGATAAAGGTATATGTTAAGAGATTTACTGTATTGTACCTTATATTTATATCACCACTTACTTCTGAGAAGTATTCTAAGTCTTTTAATTCATTCCTAGAACAGTTAAAATCACCACCTACTACTTTTGGACTACCTTCCAATGATACTAAATTATTATTAAAGCAATCAAAATCACCATCTACTGTTTGTGGACTACCTTCTAATGTCTTTAATTCATTATCACTACAAAAGAAACTACCACTTACTGTTTGTGGGCATCCTTCTAATGTCTTTAATTCATTATCATTACAAAAGAAACTACCACTTACTGTTTGTGGGCATCCTTCTAATGTCTTTAATTCATTATCATTACAAAAGAAACTACCACTTACTGTTTGTGGGCAACCTTTTAATGATTTTAATTCATTATTAGAACATATAAAATTACCATTCACTACTGATGGACTACCTTCTAACGATTTTAATTCATTTTCAAAACAAAGAAAAGAACCATCTAATATTTGTGGACTACCTTCTAATGTTTTCAATTTATTATTAGAACAATTAAAATTACCATCTACGTAGTTAAATTTAAGTGGTAAATATTCTAAGCCATTACTAATTAAGGAAACATCAACATCAACATCAATGCTTAAATCATCGTTTATGGTATAATTTTTTATTTTATATCTTCTACACACCTTTATAACTTCTTCTCTTGTAGTTGGGAAGTTAGGACTAGCACTCTCAAATATTTTGTAAGGTTTTATATGTTTCATTTCTATTCTATTATTTTATATTCTTTTTTAATTTCTTCTAAGTCAGGCATTTCTAAATCGTTATCTTTAATAAAAGCTTGAAGCCTATCTAGCATAACAGTATCCCTGTTTCTAACTATTTCATAGTCGTTAAAATCTTCTATCATAAAATTATCAGCATTTTTGATAAAGGTATATACTAATAAATTTACTGTGTTTTCCTCCGTATATACATCACCACTTACTTCTGGGAAGTATTCTAAGTCTCTTAATTTATTATCAGAACAATCAAAATTATCTACTGTTTGTGGACAACCTTCTAATGACACTAAATTATTATCAAAACAATAAAAATCACCATCTACTGTTTGTGGACTACCTTTCAATGTTTCTATATCATTAGTAAAGCAATAAAAATCACCACCAACTGATTGCGGACAACCTTCTAATGATTTTAATTTATTTCCATAACACACAAAATCACCACCTACTGTTTTTGGACAACCTTCTAATGATTTTAATTTATTACGATTACATTGAAAACCACCATGTACGTAGTTAAATTTAAGTGGCAAGTGTTCTAAATTTTTATTATATAAGCCAATAGATCCATCAACATCAATACTTAAATCATCATTAATAGTGTAATCTATTATTTTATACTTTTCACACACTTCTATAACTCCTTCTTTAGTAGTTGGGAAGTTATGACTAACACTCTCGAATATTTTATAGGGTTTTATATGTTTCATTCTATTCTATTATTTTATAGTGTTCTTTGATGTCTTCCAAGTTAGGCATTTCTAAATCGTTATCCCTAATGAAGGTCTGAAGTCTATCTAACATAACAGTATCACCATTTCTAACAATCTCATAATCTACAAAATCTTCGATCATAAAGCTATCAGCAGTTTCGATAAAAGTATGTACTAATAAATCTACTGGATTTCCCCTTATGGCTATAATACCATTTACTTCTGGGAAGTGTTCCAAATCTGTTAATTTATTAAATTTACAGTTAAAGCCACCACTTACTGTTTGTGGACAACCTTTTAATGTCGTTAATTCATTATCATCACATAGAAAATTAGCATTCACTACTGATGGACTACCTTCTAGTGTTTCTAATTCATTAAAGCTACAATAAAAATCCATTCCTATTGTTTGTGGGCAACCTTTTAATGATTTTAATTCATTTTGAGAGCAATCAAAAACCCCATCTACCGTTTGTGGACACCCTTCTAATGTTTTTAAGTTGTTATAATCACAATTAAAATAACCATTTACATAATTAAATTTAAGCGGTAAGTATTCTAAATTTTTACTATATAATTCAACATCACCATCAACATCAATACTTAAATCATCATTAATAGTGTAGCTATATATTTTATATCTTCTACATACCTTTATAACTTCTTCTCTTGTAGTTGGGAAATTAGGACTTGTACTCTCGAATATCTTATATGGTTTTATGTGTTTCATTTTATTCTATTATTTTATAATGATTTTTTATTTCTTCTAAATTAGGCATTTCTAAATCAAATCCTTCTATGAATGTTTGAAGCCTATCTAACATAACAGTATCTCTGTTTCTAACTATCTCATAGTCTATAAAATCTTCTATCATAAAGCTATCGGCTTTTTCGATAAAGGTATATGTTAAGAGATTTACTGGATTTCCCCTTATGCCTATAATACCATTTACTTCTGGAAAATGTTCTAAGTCTTTTAATTCATTATCTTTACAGCCAAAATTACCATTTACTGTTTGTGGGCAACCTTTTAATGATTTTAATTCATTATTGTCACAACTGAAATTACCATTTACTGTTTGTGGACATCCTTTTAATGTTTTTAAATTATTATTAAAGCAATAAAAATCCCCATTTACTGTTTGTGGACAACCTTCTAATGATTTTAGTTTGTTATAGTAACAATAAAAATCCCCATTTACTGTTTGTGGACAACCTTCTAATGATTTTAATTCAACATTATAAGGACAATAAAAGCCACCACCTATGTAGTTAAATTTAAGTGGTAAGTATTTTAAATTTTTACTATCTAATTCAACATCACCATTAACATCAATACTTAAATCATCATTAATGGTGTAATTTTCAATTTTATACTTTCTACAAACTTCTATAACTCCCTCTCTAGTAGTTGGGAAGTTAGGACTTGTACTCTCGAATATCTTATAAGGTTTTATGTGTTTCATAGAGTATATATTAAAAAACTTACCATGATTATGAATGTGTTTCACAAAACTCATATTATCAATAATAAAGTAATATAGAGGTGTTCATTATCCAATTATTTTATTATATTTGCATAAATAAATATATCAATAACATAAATGACAAATCTAGTAAATGCTATTATAGAATGGAAAAGTACTAAAGAGACCGAAGAGGTTACATTTGGTATTGGTGATTTCGAATCTAAATTAGACAAAAAGGTATTCTATTGGGTAGAAGATGATTTAGACCTACATAGCTTAACAGAAAAGCTAAGCACAGAGGATTTTTTTATAAAAAACTTTATACAATGAAAAGTATTAAACCATTTATTAATCCGTTGTTAATAACATTAATAGTAGGATTTTTTTATTTAAGTAGCAAAACTAAGAATTTAGATTCTGATTTAAAAGTTGCGTTTGTATTTATAACATTTATCCTAATATTAATACTCCTAAGAATCAGTGAACTTAGTAACAAAAAATAATAAAAAATGAATAACGAGGAAAGACAACCAAGATTTCACAAAATAAGGTGGTATGTTTCAAGATTAAAAAGATATATATCAAGTAGAAGTAGAAGGACTATTGAAGTGGAAATCCCTAGAGGATTTATGAACTGTGGTGTGAGTACTGATAATTATTTTGTATCAGATACAAATGATAGCAGCAACTGGGATACCCTTAAATTCCCATTGCCAAAAGCTAGATACCAATGGAGCATTAATTCATATACAGGGGATATTGATAATCCAAACAAAAAAACTGTAGTATTAATTGACAAATATTAAAAATTATGGTAAATACCAAAATAGAATATGAAGATTTAGACAAACATTTCACAGCTCCAAAAAACCATGGTTATGTTAGATTCTTCGAACACAAAAGAATACCACGCAAAAAAAAGAAGAAGCTAAAACCATACATAGATGATTTCTCTTTTTTAGACACGGGTCAAATAATGTGGTATGTCCAAGGCATTGAAAATCCTAATTATAACAGATTTTTGATTAAAAAAATCTGCGAATTATGAATTATATACTAGCACACTTTATTGGAGACTTCTTACTTCAAAATGACTGGATGGCAGTTGGTAAGAAGAAAAGTTCTTGGATTTGTACTGTACATGTTCTATTGTATATGATACCATTTCTTTTTACTGAATTAACTTGGTTACAACTTGTATTAATCTTTGTACAACACTGGTTACAAGATAGAACTTCATTTGTAGCTTGGTGGTGCAAAACTGTTGGATCATTTCAAAATGAATTAAAACAAAATACATTACCATGGGGGCATTTTGTTGTAAATCAAGTGTTCCACTTTTTATGGCTGTGGTTTGTTGTTGAATATATACCTTATTAATCCCAAAATGAAATAATGAATATGGCTGATATTGAAACTCACAAATTAATAATAGATAGATGCGAATCTTTGTTAAATGTGTTATATGAAGATAAAGATGTAGTTATGTCAATTATGTCTAAATCAAAAAATATAGTTGATAATTATAATAAAAATAACTCTACTATAGTAGATATTTCTTCGGATGAAAGGGGATATTGGTTACAGAGTAGCAAAGTTATCATTTTTGGGAGGTATAGTCTTAGAATAAATAAGAAATTTAAACAAGAGCTTAAGGATAATATAGGGTACTATCAATACTGTGATAGTCACAAATATTACAATATAGATTTTGACCAAATGCTATTTGATGAGGATAAGTTCTGTGATAAATGTAAAGCACATAAGAAAAAGAAAGACTTATTGACTAAAGAATACAATGAAAAAATAAAGAAAGTTAAAATAGAATTTAAAGAAGCATATGACAGGACAGTATTCCCTAGTGAATTAGTAATGAGAAGTGTCTCAATGAAAAGAATATCTAGTAAGAAAAAAATTCTAAACTCATTAGATGTTGAATCAAAAGATAATATTAAAAAAGATATTATTAAAGCCTTTTCAGAACAAAATAAAAAGCTTATATTTGGCTATAATTAATAATTGATTGATAATCACTAAAAAACACCTTACGATGAGCGAAAAAAGAAAAAATTACAAAAGAACAAAAAGATGAAATGAATAACTACTGTATAGTTATATCAGAAAAAAGTTATTTTGGTAAATTATAGGACAGAATTTATTTGAACAAAACTGATGATTTCATGAGTATAACAGTAGTGAAGATTATCAAATAGATTTAATACACACTTTTAATTATATTAAAAACAAGCACGACATATTAAGTATTATGTGTCGTGCTTGTGTAGTTAATATCAAAAATATATTTTAATATATAGATTATGATTATTAAACTATTTGAAAATTACAACAAAACTAAAGAAATATCTAAACTATCCAATGATATATTAGAAGGGATAGCTATCAAGTTCAGAGATGAGGCTTTAGAGTATAAAAAAATAGGGAAAGTTGGATTTATTTTCATACCACCTTATTACTTGCATAATATAGACTATAGTAAATATGATATATTATCAGATTTTATAAAAAACACACAATTAGTTGTAAAACACTCATCTATGGAAGATGAAGGAATTATGGGTAATTATTATAACACTAAAAACAATAATACTCCACAACATTATATAAATATATTTTACAACCCAGATAAACTACTATCGGGTCTAAATAAGATATATAAAGACAAAGTGAAAAATGATGCTTTAAATGAATACTATGAGTATTATTTTGATTTGTATCTATATTCTCATAAAATCCTAATACACGAACTACAACATGCTTATGATAGCTACAGGAGTAATAATAAGTTCGTTAGTACCAAATATAAAAAAAACTTATCTAAAGCCCAAAAACTTAGATTGAAAGAAAAAACATTTGGAAAATTAAGTAATACAGACTTAGCATTTATCAAAAAAACTAGTAATGAGTATTTGAGTATACCACATGAGGTGAATGCTAGATATACTCAAGCAATAGATGATGTAACATTTTATGATATAGGTGACATAACTACTGGATTTGGTAATTTTGTAATAAGGGATTTTTCTTATGTACTAAACGACTTTGAGGAAAAATTTGGGAGTTGGTGGGGTTTAGATGATAAAATTAAAAAGAGATTAAAAAACAGACTCTATAAAGACTGGGGAATAGCATCAGAAATTATAGAAAAAGAAAACCTAGAGTCCAAAAAAGATACTTAACTAATGAAAACTAATATAAATAATTTTGATAAATATATAATTCAAGAAAAGATAATATATGACATAGATGAAGATGTTGAATTAATATACTCGTTCTTCGAGGATTATATAAATAAAATAAATAAGACTGGTATTATAGAAAGATTACCAATGAAGGAAATAATATCATCAGAAATTTTAACATCAGAGATACATAGAAAATGTCATTCTAAAAATCCTTGTGATATATTTATCAATGATTATGACTTAAATTCTGATAATTTTTACCAACCAAGTGGGGATTTAAACTCACTGAACATTGGAAAGGCTATTATATCACTTAGGTTAAATAAGTCAGCAATAAAATTTATCAGAGATGAATTCAGTGGTGATATATCAAAAGCTAATGCTTATCATTACGGAGTTAAGGAAGAGTTTTACTCTCATAGAATTAAAGGGAGTATAAGACACGAATTAGCACATTGGATAGATGATACAATAAACAACAGCCATATTTCTGATATACTTAGTAATAATGGTGTTAAGAGAAAAATGCGTTCTAAAGACTATAATACTGTAAATATTTTAGATTTTGAAATATTTGCTATAATGCAAAATATATACCAACTAAGCATAGATTTTAAGGACATATGGGATAATTTAACCTTCGATCAGATGCTTTATAAAAGTACTTCACTTAAACATATTAAGGCTTCATCTAATACCAAAGATTATAGTACCTGGAAAAGGAAAATTAAAAGAAAGATGTACAAAGAAGGTATATTGGGTGAAAATATGGTTAAAACATAACTAATCGAAAATGAAATATATTAAACTATTTGAAAGGAAGAATGTTGGTGAGTTATATCATGTGTGGGAATTATCAGATTTTAGACCACTAAAATGGTTATAACTTTTAAAAATTAACATTCTTTTTTAAACAAAACACATTTGTATAACTAAGACAAAGAAATAAACACTCTAAAGAGTATAATATACAAGTTATGATGAAAAAAACATATTTTATAAAAGCAAAAATAGTCCTAAAAGAAGATAATGTTAGCGATAAAACCGAATTTGGTGAAGAAGTTACTATAGATTTGGGATCAATAGAAGATTCTATTAAAGATTATGCAGAGGATGTAATGGATATGATAGATTCAGACGACTGCGAAGAGTGTGAAGAATGTGATTGTGATACTTTAGATGATGCATCTAATAAAGATATAGAATCCGAAGCTAGAAGTAGAGGTATGAGTATGTTTGAATCAGTAACCGATATAGTAGGTGATTCTCTTATCAAGAGGTTTCTAAATGGGTTTGATACAATCAACCGAGATAAATTAGATAAATTTTTAGACGAAAATAATATGTAATATATCCCTTTGTATGTGAATTATTCGTATATTTGCGTAAACAAAATTACAATGATAAATATACTAGACACTAAAGACCAAGAAACTCTATCAATAATGGATAGAGTTAGGAATATGGTTAACAAAATAACATTTGCTCCAAAAAGCATTGTTGTGACGAAAGATAGATTTGATTTAATGGAAGAGATAAAGCTATCAAATGATAAAGATTTTACCATTGAAATACAAAATGGTGTATACAAAGCATCATATAAAAACATACCATTGGTTACTTCTAATAAGTCATCTGATATGTATGTGACTAACTACTTAAATACAAACTTTAGATCAATTTCGGTAGATATAGAACCAACTTCGGTGAACACAAAACCAGAAGTAGAAACTAGTACTAATGCTAATATTGATAGAATACGTTCTATCAATAACGTATTAGAATACTATGACGGATGTAATGCTACACAAGTATGGATTGGAGAATATACATGCGTTGATATAGTCTCTATTATAGGTAGTAGGGAAAAAACTATTATGTATATTCAACCTTCAGATAAGAGCGTTGTATTTGATTCAAGTGCATTATCTCAAATACTAGAAGATTGTGGAATACTTGACATTGGAATATCAGAACTAGACAACTTTTTCAAGAATATAATATATCCAAGTTTCGGCTTTCATCACCCACATAGGATTATGTCAAAAGATTTTAATGAGATAGAGAAGAATAGATTGATTTAATTAATAAAATTATATCCACTCTTTGCCACATTTGGGACACTCATAAAGCAACTTATCCAAGTCCATTTCAAACACACTCGCCATTGGCTCTCCACAACAAGGACTTTTTGGTCTTATCCAATTCAAAAATCTTTTTACCAAATTCATAATTTTCAATTTCATATACTATATTATTATATTTTAGCTGCTAGTAATCTCATCAGTGATATTATTTCACCATCATTGGAACATATTTCGATGAATGAAAGAATCTGTTCTCTGTTGAAAGTATATGGCATAAACCACTCTCTATCTGAAAATTTACACCATAATTTGATATCACAAGTTGTAAAACCACCAGTCATATCTGGGTGGTGTGAACTACTACCAAGTTCTAGTCTCAATGGTAAATCATCTATTAATGTTTTTTCATTGAAATACTGTCTACCATTTTTCGAGTTAAATTTTTTTACTTTCTCATTATACTCCATATCACTGTTTAGATTTAATCTTTTTTCTTATGTCTAGATATTACTGAGTATTTAACACCACCCCAAGAACTTGGAAGCTTAGTACGTAAAGAATCAAATCCCTCCTCGTATTTACCCTTTGGTGCTTTTTGAGTATCATCCTTAACTCTTTTTTTCATTTTATATTCTAACGAATTTAGAATTTTTATAAATTGAGCTTCATCTTCAACATCTTTACCATCTTTTAACACCATGTAAAGGTCATTCTTTGACTCTGTAGCTCTTTTCTTCTTACTCACCTCCATCTTAGCCCAAAGAAATTCTTTCTCCTTATCAGTTAAGCTAAAGCCTTTATTGACACCTTCATTGAAGGATTCAAAATTCATTACTCCCATATCTTTTATTTTTTTTATCATTAAATACAAATATAACTATTATTAGTTAAATACAAGCATTTTACATTTTCTTTTTGTATTCAACTAAGAATTTATACAATCTATATATCCTATCATATGATGTTGAATCTCTAAAAGCATTTAATTCTTTTAAGACCATTTCAATCTCTATATCAAATAACTTCTTCCAATCATTAAATACGCCTATATATTCTGGATTATCTTCTACAAATCTCTCGAAACCTGGTAGAGAAATGTCTTCACCATCAAATACACCACTTGGTATTACCTTAGAATAATCAATATTACCTTGTTTGTCTATAATGTCATTCATCTTTGAAAAAGCATTATTCAAATCAGCAATAGTATGATTGTTGTATATTGCAATTTCTGCAAATAATGACAAAGGTTTTGTTAATACATCATTCCCTAATGTAGGCTTTATTAGTTCTTCGAAATACTCCAAGGCTTTTGTAGCTCTTTCTTTTTTCTTTAAAGTTATTAGGTCTTGTCTTGTTTTCGATATAAGATTACCTATATTCTCTGTGAATTCTCTATTTGTTTTATCTTCTAACCAAGTATTAAAAATTTCTCTATTACCAGAGAACTCATCTTGCTTTTCATTCCAATCATAACTAGATAGAAAGTGTGATTCATATTCATAAGATAATATATTTTTTATATCACTTGGTAAAGAATTAAAGTCTGAATTTACTTTGCTTTCATTAATAAATTCATTAATCGATGATATAAACTTGAGCTTTGGCATAGTGTGATAGTATTTTAATCTATATATTAAAAATTATGTAAGTAAATAT
>Ga0307933_1003040_pt1 | contig 10890 bp, 4 predicted proteins | sample OrgLakmetageno88_FD_201811 | JGI IMG/M metagenome (GOLD analysis project Ga0307933, IMG submission 201811) | Saline water microbial communities from Organic Lake, Antarctica - #88 | ecosystem: Environmental > Aquatic > Non-marine Saline and Alkaline > Saline | place: Antarctica: Organic Lake...
ATACAGCTCACTTCCTGGGACTGTGTAGGGTGCCACAGGATATTTAGGATCAATCGGACCGGGCTTATCGACGTCAGTCTGATCTTCCCCAATAAATATTACTTTTTTACGTTCCTCCATTCCCCACAAATCCCATGCATTCAGCCCATTATTTCTAACAAACCCATACAGGTTGATTCCACCATCTTCCTCAATCGGATCTCTAGATGGCCAACGGCCCGTCACAGGGTCGTAGTATCTGTACCCGTAGTAGTAGAGTCCCGTCGTTACATCCAGAGGCTTCGTTGAAAAGCGGTGGCTGAAGTCCTGTGCTTTCGCGCCAGTTGCAACCGTCGTTTTCCCGAATGGATCATACTCGTAATGTGCTACGACTGCGCCGGTGGAGTTGAGGTATTCGGAAACGTTTCCGTTACCGTCATAGGTTGGGTAGTGAGTGCCGGAGCTATCGGTGACGGCGAGTAAGCCGCCGACTCCACCTGCGCCTTGCATGGTGCCTGATAGATCAGCACCCCAGGTGTTGGTTTTAGTTAACGTGAGCGAGACGCCCACGCTCCCTGTATACTCGGCGACTGGGTTCCAGCCGTCGTAAACGGTGATGGTGGTTGCGCTGCCGGTGGTTTTGGAGATTCTTCTGGATTGGGCGTCGTATTGGTAGGTGGTGGTGGTGCTGTTGACGGTGTTGGAAATCATTCGGTTCTCGCCGTCCCATGTGAGGGTGGAGTTTGCGCTAAGGTTGGCGGGAAGTGGGCCGCTGGTCATGTTGCCGTCGTCATCGTAGCTTGGGGTGAGGCTGTCGATGGCGGTGTATTGGTTGACCGCGTTGGGGGTGTAGTTGTTGGTTGCGGGTAATGTCAGGCTGTCGGCGGATTTCAAGCGGTTGCCGATTTGGTCGAACTGATACGCACGGTCGAGGCCGGGGATGGTGGAATCGGCACGGGTGACTTGGCCGAGGGAATCGTAGCCAAAATCCACGGAACGGGCGGCCGCAAAGGCGCTACCTGTCATGCCGAGATTGGTGCGTTGGCCGATTCCATTCACTCCATAGGAATACGTGGAAACGTTGGTGGTGCCAACTGTATTCTGCTTCGAGGTGAGGACGTTGCGGTTGGCCTCGTAGGTGTTGGTGACGGTGTGCGCTGGACCGGTGACGCTGGCTAGGAGGTTGCTGTTGGCTAGGTAGGAATAGTTGAATTCGAGATTTGAGATTTGGGGATTTGAGATTTGGGAGAGGCGCCCGTCGATTGCTCCGTAGTTATATGCGGCTTGGTTTTCGATGGTGGTGCCGTCTTTGAGTTCCCAGCCGCTTTCTCTGCCGAGTGTGTCTTGGGAGCGGTCGATGACGCGGGTGAACTCGAACCCTGCGGTGTTTGGATCGAGATCATAGGCTATGGTTTCGGTTGTTAGAAGGAGGGTGGTTGGGTTGTAGGCGAAGGTGGAAGAAGTGATCAGTGTGGATGAAGATAAGACGCGTCCGATGTTGTCGTAGGTTTGGGCGACGTCTGGGGTGGTGTCTGAATAATCTGTGGTGATCATTCTTCCTCCGTTGTCGTAGCCGTAGGTTGTGGTCACTCCCCTTTCCCACACTCGGCTTGCTAGTCGCCCTGCGTTGGTGTGGGTGTAGACGGTGCCTTTGCCGTCCGGGTATTGTTTGCGCGTCATGAAGCCGCGGGTGCTGGAATATTGCCAGCTGGTGGTGGCGGTTTCGGTGCCGTAGGTGGTCATGCTGATTTGGCGGTCGGCATAATCGTAGGTGTGGGTGGTGCGGTTCGTCTGGGCACCGGAGGTTTCCTGGACGTTGCCGTCTGGGAAGTAGGTGGTGGTGGTGATGTTGGCGAGGGTGGCACCATCGGAATCGAGGGTGTCTGGGGCGTCGACGGTGAGACGGCGACCGCGAATATCATAAACAAAAGCTGTGGTGCGGTTGTCGGAATCCGTAACGCTGGTTACAACATCAGCAGTGGCGGAGAGGTAGTTTGTTGTGCTAGTTCCAGTTCTTGAATGGGTGCTCGTTACAGGACGATTGAGAGCGTCGTATCCTTGAGATTGGGATTCGATGACTGCGCTATTCGCGTCGAGGCTCGCCATGGAAACCATGCGGCCTGCGGTGTAGGTGCTGAGGCTTTTGGTTCCGTCTGGGGCGGTGCTGGTGGTCGTCCAGTTGCCGTTTGAACCGAGGATGGTTACGCTGGTGGATGGATTGGCGACGCCGATGGATTGGGAGGAACTGGAAAGCCCGTTGGGGCTGCTTTGGCTTGTGGAAACGATGGTGCCGCCGTTGGGATTGGTATCGCCGGGTTGCCAGACTTTGCTGATCGACATCATGACTGGGTTGGATCCGTCGAGGGCTGGGAAATTATCCGAGAACTGGACGGTATCTGTGCCGTAGTCGATGGAGCCGTTGGCGTTGAGATCGGTGGCGGTGATGGTGCGCTCGCCTTCGGCGTTGTAGGCGATGAGGCTGGTGACTCCGTCGGGGTCGGTGGATGAGATCATTTGGCCGATGTTGTTGTAGGTCATGGTGGCAAATGCGCCGCCCATGTAATCGACACGAAGTGTGCGGCCTGCCCAGTCGGATTGGGAGGTGGTGGTTTCCTTGAGGGTGGTGCCGTCAAGGTAGGATTGACTGTTGACTTCTCCTGTGGCGTTGACGCTGTAGGCGTATTGCATGGCGGGTGACAGATCGCCGTAGGTGGTGGCGGTGCGTCCATCGAGGAAGCTGTCGGTGGTTTGGGAGAAGTTATCCGCTGTGGTGGAGACGGTGCGGGTGGAGAGTCCGGCGGCGGGCTGGTAAGTGGTGGTGGATGTAGATTTCACCAAGGCACCTGCAGCGGAAGATGACGGATCGGGTGACCATGATTCCTGGAGGGTTCCGGTGAGGTTGCGGACGCTGCGGGAAATGAGTGTTGAGGAATCACCGTTGAGAGCTGGGGAGAGCGAGGCGGAGATGGTTTCCGCGTAACGGTGGGTTTCGGTGATCAGGCCATCATAATGGGTCTCGGTGGTGACGCCTAGGCGGTTGGATTTGATGCGACGCTGGAGATGATCGTAGGCGTAGAAAGTGGGGATTCCGGTGCGGTCGGTCTCTCTGGCGACACCGCAACAGTTGTATTCTGTGGTGGTGATCCATGCGGGGTTGGAAGCGGCGGCGACTTCACCGGTGACTGTGGCGGAATCCGGGTGGTAGGCGGTGGTGAGGGGGCGTCCGACGCTATCGACGGATGTTACGGCCATTGAATTGAGAACTTGACCATTGGCAGCACCGTAACCAATGGCTTCGGTTTTGCTGAGGATAGTGGCGCCAACGGAATTGACTGAAGTGGTTGTGCGGGTGCCTTGGGAGACATTGGTGCCATCTGTGGTGGAGCCGCTGGCGGTGACTGTGGTGTAGCCGCCACCAACGGTGTCACGCTGATAGGTGAAGGTAGTGATTGTGCCATCAGGTTTCTCGACCAAGAAGGGCTTCAGGACAAAATCTGTCCCTTGCATGATGTAATGGGTGGTGGTCGTGAGTTTTTCATTTTGGGCAGTGTATACATCGACAACTTCGTAACTTTCGGTTGCGCTAACAACTTTCTTGGTGACGACTTTTTCAGTCACCTGATTTCCGATGGTAGTTACTACTGTGCCGGTGTTGGAGCCGGGATCGTGGATTTCCGTCACCGATTTACCGGCAGCCGTTCCCGCATAGGGCGTGGAGACGCTTTCGTAATGGAGGCCGTAGGTGTGGAAGGATTCATATCCATCGTATCGAGTGCTTTGTTTGAGTTTCCCAAGACCTTCGATGGAAGCACCGGGGCCGGTGATCTGACCGGGCTGGTAATAGGACCAAGTGGAGGTGAGAGCTTCGCCGTCAGGATCGGTCACTTCCTTGGTTTTCACCCAACCTAGAAGCTGATTTTCCCAGGTGGTTTTTGTATCGGCAGTGGTTTGCCATGGATCGCTGGAGGTTGGACGTTCCTCAGTGATGGTGCGCTTGATCTCGATTCCGGGAGTGCTAGTGTCTTTGACGAGAGTTTCGCGTGATAGGGAGACAAATGCGCCAGTAATGACGCGGCCTTTTTCGAGGACTGTAGTGCCGGGGCTGGTTTCGGATTGCTCGTGGCGGGTGATGGAACCGTCAAAGTCCGTGTCCATACGGAAGCGTGAAACTCCTCCATCGGTGATTTTAGAGATCACGGTATGGCGAAACTCTACGCCCCCAGCATCTTTGTATGAAATCTCAATCGAATCTTGAGCAGTTCCATCTTGAATGTCCATAACGCCAGCACCGGTATCGATCTTAGTGATGAGGTTATTAACATCACGCGTTATGGTAAAACCAGGAGGCATGATGGCCGTAAGACCAGCACGACCCGGGAAAGAAAAATCTGGAGTGAAGAAGTAGAGAGTTCCATTTGTCATACCACCATTCGAGGCGGGAGTAGGCAGGTTAAGCAGAAAGCTACCCTGGTAGGTGCTTCCTCCACATGTACCACCCCCATTGGCTGAACAGGACGAGCAACCTTTTGTGAAATCTACCTCATTCGTGGAAAAGTCATTACCATCAATCTTAAATTTCCATTTGCTGCTTGCCGATATGTTTGCTGCGTCAAATGTGAATGTAAGGGACTCGGAGTAATTCTGATTATCGAGACTAAATGATTGGGCTCCTGGCCCTACGACCCCTCCGGCGCCATCTACCGCTACTGCTGTGATTTCGCCACTCGCTGTATCGCAGTCTGCGGAGGGTGTGAATTCAACATCAATCGTAACGCTAGCGGTGCCATTAACACCTATGTGCGTGATGGGCAGTGCGCCGCCAGCCTTATTTGCTGTTGGCTGGTTCGTTGAGGTGGAAACGCAAGGAGGCGGTGTAGGTTGAGGATTCGCCTGTGAGACAGCGGATAGGAAGAGCAGCAGCGCGGTGGAGAGTAAGCTGATGGGAAGGGTGCGAGTAATCATGGGACTTGAAGAATATTTGGAGTTTCAGAAATTGGAATATTGGGTGGAACGATCTTGATCATCAGCCTTCGATGAAAATCTCAACCTTGTGGCATAGCTTGGGGTTGCCTGCGCCGTCATATTCGTAGAATATCTGGGCGATGCCGTTTGCGTCGAAGTCTTCGGCACGGAGTTCGAGGGTAATTCCGCCACTTGCAAACGTGGAGCCTTGATTGAGCATGGTGATGCGGATCATGACGCCTGCCGGCAGATTAGTTGCGACGATGGTGCTGCGCATGAGCCAAGTGCCGTCGTCGTAGCGATGGACGATCTGCGCATCGCGGGTTTGTTCTACCTGGGCGGTGCTAAAGCCATGGACGGTACCGCGTGCGAGGATGGCGGAAGGCGCGCCATCGATCCCGGCAGGCAAGCGCGCGATGACATGATGGTTGGCTGCCTGATCTGTTCGAACCTGGAAGTTGCGTGAGCCTGATCCGGTGCTTTCATTGAAAGAGAGGTCATCATCGTTCTCGACAATAGCACCCACTCCGAGCACGGGAGGTGTCCATGCGCGTGTTTGACCGACGCGAACCAAGTGCTCCGGCCCGAAATCGGCGGCGTGGACATTTAGGATGACGGTTGCGGTCTGGCCGTCATGGGTGGCGACAAGTGTGTAAGTCCCTGCTGCACCAAAGGCTGCCACCACCGATACTCCGGAAGTGTGGGTTGTGTTTTGGTTTCCATCTTCGATGAGGGTGCCGTTCATGGTGACGGTGAAGGGTTGCCCATCGGCGGAGGCACCGCTCCAAGCATCGAGTCGCAGCGAGTCGCCCAGGCGGATATTGAGTTCGGATTGGTCAAACTCGAAGAGATTGGTGGAGATCCAGGAGATAGCATGGCTTTCGGTGATTACGCCACCGAGGAAGCTAGCGGCGAGGGTGACTGCGCCGTCGGGTGAGAGCGGCACGTCAGCGAAGAAAGATTGGTTGATTGACTCGGTGGCGGGGATTTCATCGGGATCCTGAGCACCGGGCATGAGAGCGGTGAGGGTAGTGCTGGAAAGCTGACGGGTGATGCCCTCGATGGATAGCGGGGAGGTGCGACTCTGGGTGACCACGCGGGTGAGTTTATTGTTACTGGCTTCGTTGGAAGTAACCCAGTCGGGGACGCCGTCCTCGTCAAGATCGGTGCCGCCTAGGCGACTGATAGAAACGGAATCCAGCCGCAGGCGGAGCTCCGCCAGGACGTTGTCATGGAAGATGGTCAATGTATGGGTACCAACACCCAGCCATGGGGTCAGTGCGCGTAGTGTGTCGGCATTGCCGTTCGCACTGATGAGGGTTCCGGATGCGAAGGGGGAATCTGCGTCCAGCGAGAGGACGAGGTTCAGTTTTTTGGCATACCATGGCTGGTTGGAAATCGCACCGGCAGTAACGGCAACTTCATGGACGCCTGGTTCGGTGACGGTGAAGGTGTAGGTGATCCCGCCGCGGCGTCCCGAAGCGGTGAGTGAGCCGTTGGCACTGGTGGTCCAACTGCCGGTGGCGGCACTGTATTGATTGAGCTGCGGCAGGGTGATGGTGACGGGATTGAGGTTGTTTGAGACCATGGGGTCGCTGCCGTAGAAGAAAATTTCGTCATAGTCGGAAGTGCCGTCTCCGTCGGAATCAGCGGCTTTTGGGTTGGTGCCGTTCTGAAATTCTTGGAGGTTGGTGAGGCCATCATTGTCCGCATCGCCGTATTCGCCGTCCCCGGGAATGGTCAGTCCGTTGTTGGCGGGGTTGAGGGTTTTCGCGGTTTCCCAGTCATCGGGGAGGTTGTCGTCGTCGGCATCGTTGGAATCAGGAGCGAGGGCTAAGAATGCATCAGCTGGAATGATGCCACGCGGTTGGCCGGGTGGTTGCCATGCTACCGAAACATGGTCAACGGTGGCCTGAGCCTGCTTGTTAAGGACTTCGATGTAATAAGCCTGTCCCTGGACAAGGGTGACACTGCGGCTGCGCTGGCCGGGGGTATAATCGAAGTCGCGGATCGGGGTCATGGTTCCGCTTCTGGCGAGGAGCTGTTTCCCGAAACGATTGGTGAGCGGAGCGGATGTGGCCGGGTTGAGGACTGTCCCGTCGGCGATCCAGAGCTCCGCGTCGCCATTTCCGGCGATCCAGAAACGGTAGGTGCCCGTGGATGGGGCGACGAAGGAACCGCGGTATCGCACACCGTAGTTCTTATAGCCCGGGTTGGCATTGATCCCGGCGACCAAGGAAATGTCATTGGGGGTGCCGAGGACGCGCTGGCGGTTGGCGAAGGTGGTCATGCTAATGACACCTTCCGAGCCGTTGCCGCTCAGATCCATCCACATGGAGCGCGTGATGACATCGGCCAAGGATTCGACAGAGAGGGGATCAGATCCGAACTGGTGTTCCTGATAGTTGGTGATGCCGTCCATGTCGGGATCGCCGGATTCCAGCAGGGCGCCGGGGAGAGCCGAGGCGGCAAGGCCGGTTTGCTGTTCCCAGTCATCGGGAAGGTTGTTGTCGTTCGAATCGTTGGGGTCGGTAGCGACGGAGGTGAGGTAGGCGGACGGGATGACTTCAAGGTGATTGATTTGGCCGGTGACGAGTCCCACGCCGAAGGCTTCGACTTCAGCAAGCGCGAGATTGCCGTTGCCCGCGAGGTTCAGGCCCAGCAGCTGGACTTTGATTTTGCGGGCGGTCGGCTGTGAGGATGGCAGATCCCATGTGAGGCTGTTGCCGACGTTGCCACTGGTGGTGAAGTAATTCTGGCCGATAAGCTCGGCGTCGTTGGCGTCGAGCACCGAGAGCCGGAAGTTGGAGAGCCGGTTTTGGCTACTTGACATGTTGTGAAGAACCACCCGGTTGATTTCACGGTCTTGGCCGAAGTCCACTTGCAGCCATGAGTTGGCTTGGTTATCGGTCAGTGTTGTCGCGTCCTTACCCCAGACACCGCTGGTATTGCCATCAATGGCTGCTGATGCAGGTTTGTTCCACTTGGTGCTGGATTGGGTGGCAGTGGCTCCGTTGAGATCCAAACTGTAGCGCCCCTGTTGTCCGCGCCACGCGATGGCCATGTGGCCGTTGGCGGCACCGCTCATTACGTGTGCCTCAATGTGGTAGCTAGTCCCGGCCTGCAACTGGATGGGAACTGAGCGCTGGTTCGGATTTTTCGTCCATTCGGTGGTGGTGGTCGCCTCCAGGTTGAATGCGATCCGTTCCTTGTCGAAGCGGGTGCCGTCTTCGGAAATCCAGAGCGCGACGTTGCTGGAGCCGTTGATCCAGAAGGTGTAGCTGTCGGTGACGAGCGGGGTGATGGTGCCGCGCAGGCGGGTGCCGCTGGAGGCGGTCAGGCCGGAAAGCTGCGCCTGCCCGACGACCGATGTGCTGTTGGGTGCGCGTGTGGAAATTCCTTGGTCACGAAGGATGAGGATGGATTTCCCGGAAGGGAGACCGGTCCACGTTTCCTTGGTCAGGCCAGCTTGCTGGGCGTTGGCGGGAAGTGCGGATAATCCAGCGGCGATGAGCGCGGGGAAAAGGAAGAAGTTGCGGAGTGTCATAAGAGGAGCGGGAGTGGGTTAAAATCAGAAAGGAACCAGTTCAGGAGCGTCAGGATTGGCGAGGCGATCACGAATCGATTGCAGCGCGGGCCGGGCTGCCTGGGCGATGCGTGAGCTTTCGCCGGAAAGCTTCTCCAAATCGGGAAAATCCTCCGACCCACCGTGGCTGCCGATGCAGGCGATGGCGGCTTTGCGGAGAATCACGGGTTGTGTGCCGTCGACAGCAAGTTGACGAGCCAACGATAGCCCTTGAGAATCGGCGGCGTGGAGCGCGGTGACCCGCACATCCACCGGACGGGTGCTATCGGCGGCGATTTGAACGGCGGTATCCAGCACTTGCGGAGAGGCCGCATCGCGGCCGTCCCATTCTGCAAGCAGGCGGATGGCGCTGCCCGCAACACTGCTGTCAGAGGCGACGGCCATTTCGCCTAGCATTGAGTGGATTCCCTCGGCAAGCGGGCCGTCGAGATTGTAGCGCTCGCGTTGAATGCCGATGTGCTGGAGAGCATACAGTCTCATGGTTCTGACTTCGTCATGCAGGGCGAGTTTCTGCAGCAGCCGGGTGAAAGCCTCCTGGTTGCGTCCGAAATGGAGGACGTTGAAGGCCGAATTGAAGAGCCATAGCCGGTATTCGGCATCCCAGCCCGGATTTCCGTTAGCTTCCAACATGTCCAACAGCCATATTTCCAGCTCGATGGAAGGAGGCAATTCGAGCAATGCCTGCTGATCCAGCCAGACAATGGCCATTTCGCGGGTGCGGGGATCGCCGCCAGTTTCAGCGGCATAGCGCAAAGTCTCGAAAGATGGTGCGGGATCTTCCAGATCCAGACCGGGGTAGGTTCCGGCAGATGCGGGCGGTTTGGAAACGACGGCAGGCGGCTGGGATTCCTTCAATTTCCAGATGGTGAATATCGCCGCCACGACAAGCACCAAGCCACCTGCGAGGAGCAGGTAACGGTGAGTTGTCGGTGTCTCGCTATGGGCTTTCATAAGGCTGGAACTTCCGTGCCGATGGCTGGCGGTGAGATGCGCAGGAAAACCGGCAAAACCTGATCACGGGAATCGGCACTGTTAGTGCGGACTTGCAAACACAGGACGCCGGGCGTGGAGACATCGACGGGGGTGATATGGAGGCGGTAGTGACGCTGTGTGATGAGCGTTTCCTCGGTAATGGAAAACTGGCTCTCGGGCACTCCTCGCAGGCCGGTGATATTGAAGTCCGCATCTGTGCCTGTGGTGACCTCAATAGTCTGGGCTTTCATTTCCTCACCGACCTTCCAGACAAGCTCACTTTTGGACAGCTCAACGCTAGATGGAATCGTAGCCTCAAGGACTAGCTCGACTGGTTTTTCATGGCCGACAAAGCGAACATGCAAGGACTTGCGGAGTAGGCCGCGATGCGCACCCGGCGTGAAGGCCGCCCAGATCACCCCGCTCTTACCCGGCTCCACCGCTCCTTGATCCAAAATACCAGCAAGACAGCCGCATGATTGATCGAATTTCTCAATCACCAAAGGAATATCCCAATGGTTGCTGAATTTCCACTCGACGGGCACGGTTTCCGCACCGGGACTGACGCTGATTTGAACCGTAGTAGAGGCAAAGGCGGATTCGATGGTCGTGGCCTTCGCCGCCGCATCCTCACCACCTGCGAAAACCGCACCCGGCGTAACCACCCAGCACAGCCCGGAAAAAACCGACAAACGCAGCCATGCCGAAAAACTGAATGCCCTCGCCCTCATCTGCGGAGCAACCGATGGTTGAGCTTGGCCACCGCGACAAGTCCGTGCCCGGACACGCCTAACAAACTCAGCGAGCGACGTGCGACGTGCGACGTGCGACGTGCGACGTGCGACGTGCGACTGAGAACTTTTTCTTCACGAACGTTTGATTACCGTTAGAGAGTGCCCCGGGTCAACTAAAATGATCATCACTAAAATAATCATCTTAGACACATGCTCAGGTTCTATGACTCCGCCGTGTCCACCCTCGCCTTGCCGTGGCGGTGAGGGCGGTGTTGCCTTCCCCTTGTCAGGACAAGGTCGGCACACGGGAACTTTGATGTCGGAGCTCAATGGCTGGCCTGCGTCTCCACGCACCCATGCTACACCCGAAGCGTCACCGCTCCCAGCGTAGGGCTTGTGGCCAAAGTCAATGGCTAGTTGTTCTCTGTAAGACTCTTTCATTCTCATTTCCAAGCCGGTTTATCCCGGCGCTTTCACTGACCCGAAATAAGATATCAGAATAATTGGTCTAATCCGGCAATCCTTGCGGTTCGGCTATGCAGGGAGGCTCAGGATTACGAAAGACACCGCACGCTTGTCGGGCAGGGCGAGGTGAAGTCCCAGTTCGAGCTTCTTCGAGGTTATCTGGGGATCTGGAAATTGTTGCAATGAAACACC
>Ga0307933_1003051_pt1 | contig 10854 bp, 10 predicted proteins | sample OrgLakmetageno88_FD_201811 | JGI IMG/M metagenome (GOLD analysis project Ga0307933, IMG submission 201811) | Saline water microbial communities from Organic Lake, Antarctica - #88 | ecosystem: Environmental > Aquatic > Non-marine Saline and Alkaline > Saline | place: Antarctica: Organic Lake...
TCATCAGCATTGAGAGCCGCCAAGGTCGTGCCTGAAAACGTCATGACAGCACCCGCAAACGAAAACTCGTTACCACTTACAGAAAAATAGAATTCATCTCCAACAAAACCCAGCGCATCAAAATTGCCACCCGTCAAATCTAAACTAGACCCCATCACGAGGCCAGTTCCCGAGGCATTACCGTTGTAAAACTGAAGGCCGGAATTACCATCTCTTTGATCACGGTAAAGCTGCGTATCTCCAAATCCGGTAGAAGGCGAACCAAAAGGAGTCCCAGGAAGAGCCTCACCGAAATTCAGAGAACCAGACCACGTAGCAGTAACATCATTTCCTACTTGCTCAAACGTAACAACAACAGCCGCTCTGCTTTGTGATGTGATTGCTAAGGCCGCGCAGCCGAGAGCTGGCAGTAACCAGCGATTTTTTAATGTGTGTAATTTCATTATGTATTTTTTCTTTTTGGGAATCCAGAAATGGTACGATTAATACCATTATTAAAATCTTCACTGCCGCCGCCGCCGATTCCAGGTGTTGTCCTGATCGCCGGATGGATTGGCCATACTCAGTGAGGGTAGCAAGGCGAGCGCGAGAAAGGTCCACGCGAGACTTGATGGCTTTAGTAGAAAGCTCGATTGAGCAAGCGCACCGAAATCGCTCAAGTCGTTAAGCTTCTTTTGAATGCTTGTCCGACGGATGGAAGGCGTGTTGATCATGACTGTAGTAAACCTGTTTTTGAAAAAGTAAGCGTTCGAGGAAGCCAATCATCTGATCGAAATGGCTTATTTCGGAGGTTGTAACCGATAGGTCTGAGTAAGTTCGATGCAAGATAATGGACAATTTGTTCAAATCCTTGACCATCCGTCCTGAAAGCTCCATTGGCCGGCTAGCGCAGGAACATCCAATAAGCGCTGCAATTGGAAACCGCCCAAGATCAACTGATACTTGACTCAGATCCATCTCGCTACAGGGTTAAGATATATGCCTTCTCTCCCACATTCCGTTTTCACCACCGCCTCGCTGCCGGAGAGAGACCGCTTCGCCGCGTGGCGGGAGGATGTGTCGGCGATTTTTGATGTGGAAAATTCGCTGGTGGCCGATCCAGCCCCTCATCACGCTTCTTTCGAACTCTACCATTTCGGCCAGTCGGTGCTTGCCGACCTGAAAGCGTCGACCGGGCGCTATGTGCGCACCAACCGCAAAGCGGCAAGAGACGGCATGGACGCGATCCTGTTGCAGCTCTTTCTCGAAGGCGGCGTGCAGTTCGGAACCGGTCGGGCCACGAACTACGCCAAAGCCGGGGACATCGTCATTTTCGATCTCGCTCAACCGGTGGACAATATCAACACCAAGTTCCACCACATCACAAGCATGTGGCCGCGTGCGGCGATCGAGGAGATTTTACCGGAAATCGGGCTCTGGCACGGACAGACGCTGCCGAAGGACAACCCGGCAGTGGCACTTTTGCGAGCCCACATGATTTCGTGTTTCGACATGGCCGGCCATTTGAATCAAGAACAGGGTCAACGCGTGGAAGCAGCTACCTTGTCTTTGGCCGCAGCAGCGATGGCTGGCTCTGATCTGACAAATGAAAGCAAGGCGCATCCTGCGATGGCGGAGGTATTGATCTATCAACTCAAGCGCTACATCCGCGAAAACCTGTCCTCGCCTCTGCTCTCTCCGGCATCGATTGCACAGAAATTTGGCATTTCTCGGACGCGGCTTTACCAGCTGCTCGAGCCCGTCGGCGGCATTGCCAACTATCAAAGACACCTGCGCTTGCAGCGTTGCTTGACTGATCTACAAAACCCAGCGGAGGCGCAACTGCAAGTCTCCGAAATCGCCTATCGCTGGGGCTTCAGCCACATGGCCACCTTCAACCGGAACTTCCGCAAAGCCTTCGGCATCGCACCTAAAGAGGCCAGAGCTCAGACGCAAAGCGGTGGTCACCTTTTTAAGACTGCTCAGGCTCACCCAAGCCAGGAAACAAAAATTCTCAAAGAGCATCACCAGTGGTTTTATCAAATAGGGATTTGAGTCACGATCTTGGATCACTCCCAAGATTTTCGAAAAAAAAGACAGACTCGTTCCCCCCTCTCGCAACAGCGGTTCATCTCTCCTCTTCCCTTGCACCAAGTTACACCCTTCGCTGCAAGCGATACACCGTGCTTCAACAAGGAATCTTAGATCCAGACATCCTCCTGGTCCTTGAACTCCTGAAACCGAATTTTAAAATCGGCCGGGTTCTCCAAGCAGAAGAATTCCTCTTCACCGATCCGGAGCAGACCGTCAAAGCCTACGACACTGCCTGCAGCCAATTCGCAGGCCGTGTGAGCCGTGAGGCGACGAGCATCAAAACCGGGGGTTGCTCTGGCGGAAAAGTTTTTCCCGCCTTACCGATAGGACGAATGATCTGAAGATGTTTCAATCAGTTTCATGCCCCCACAAGTTATCTCTACCTTGATAGTGCCGGCTCTAGATGCTTGTTATTTTTCCATCAGTTCGACTTCCTTGATGACCTCGTCAGCAAAACCCTGGAATTCCGTCCCGGTGAAGAACCTCGCCTCTTCCACGGCAACATCTCCTACTTCCTCGACAAAAAAGCCGAGGAAAAATCCGCCGGAACCACCCCCACCCGCAAACCACCCGCAACCACCGCCGACGCTGAAATCAAAAAAGACGCACCAAAAAAGGTGTCCACACCCGGAGTCAGCCGCAAAGAACAACGCCGCCTCGATGCCGAAGCACGCGAAGCTCGCTCCAAAATCCTTGCTCCCCTCGAAAAAGAACTCGGAATCCTCGAGGAAAAAATCGCCGAGCAGGAAGCCGCTCAGGCAACCCTAACAACCGCCCTCTCCAGCGAAGACGTCTCCGGCGATGCCGAAAAGCTCCGTCAAAACACCAACGCCGTCGAGAAGATCACACACACCCTCGACCTCTCCTACACCCGCTGGTCCGCCCTCACGGAAGAGATCGAGACCGTAAAAGCCAAACACGGCCTCTAACAGGGCAACCATAATGGCGATCTTCGGGCGTCCATTTTCTATCAAAAACAAAACAGCCACCCCATCGGGTGGCTGCCTTAAAAAACGCTTTTTATTTCCGGTGTGCAAATGAGGGACTCGGCTTGCGCTTCAAACTTTGTCTTAATTCAGAGTTTCACTATGAAAAGTCCTTTCAAAAAATCAAGAAAAACTTTAACTGATAATCTCACAAAAAAGATTATCACACATGTCACAAAGGAATCTATCACTCTCATTTGATATCGGCTACGCATCCATCGGCTGGTGCGTTCTCGATAACACATCTCCCGCTCCCGCCGCCCCAGAAATCCTCGGGACTGGCGTCGTCACTTTCCCCACCGATGACTGCCTCGCCTCCAAACGCCGCGATCTGCGCCGCACCCGCCGCCACATCCGCTCCACCCGCCAGCGCATCGAGCGGATGAAACTCTGGCTTACCCATCGCGGAGTTCTCTCCCGCGCAGACCTCGATAAGCCCGGCCATCCCGCACCCTTCCTACTCGCCGCAGCCGCACTTCAGAAACACAAAACCCTCTCTGCATGGGAGCTCTGGACCGTCCTCCGCTGGTATGCCCACAACCGCGGTTATGACGGCAACTCCCTTTGGTCTAGAGACGAATCAAACGACGATGACACCGAAAAGGAAACCAATGCCAAAAAAATCATGGCGGACCACGGCACGACAACCATGGCCGAAACCGTCTGCGCTTGCCTTGAACTGAAGCCCGAAGATCACTCGAAACGAATTTCTTCCGCCCTCCCCTACAAAACCCTAAACGCCGCCTACCCGCGAGAAATCGTCTTCAATGAGGTCAACGAACTCCTCCGTCTCCACAACGATAAAATCAACGGACTCGATGGCGAAACCGTCCGCTTTCTCATCAAACAAGCAGGTAAAGAACTCCTCACCAAACCCGAAAAAGAAACCCTCTCCGCCGCTGACATCAAACTCCCCCGCCGCTACCACGGTGGCCTACTCTTCGGCCAGCTCGTCCCACGCTTCGACAATCGCATCATCTCTCGCTGCCCCATCACCTGGGCCACCGAATACGACAAAGCCATCGCCGATGGTAAAATCGAATCTGAAGCTCAAAAAATCGCCGAAAAATTCGCCAAAGTTCCGAACTCAAAATCTGCCGAATTCCTCGAATATCGTTTCGCCCGTATCCTCGCCAACCTCCGCGCCAACGGCGAACCCATTCACCCAGAACTCCGCCTCACCCTCCTCGAACTCGCCCGAAAACAAGGCCGCCTCACCGCCACCGACCTCGATCGCGAAATCAAAACCTACTACGGAAAAGTCAAAACCAACGTCCGCGATTACTTCAAGCTACACCCTGACAGTGCCGAAGCCCTCGTTCTTGACCCCATCGCCGACGAAGTCCGCAAAGCTACCGATTCACGCGCCAAACTATCCCCCATCTGGAGCCTCCTCACCGAGGAAACCAAATCCGACATCATCGCCGCATGGCAAAAAGGAAAATCCATCTCACTAGCCGAAATCATCCATCTCAACGGCGACCACGAAACCCTCGAAAACGCTCTCCAGCCCGCCTTCGCCAAAGCCAACAAACCCAAACAAGGCAAAACCAAATACGCCGATTTCGATCAATACCTCAATAAAACCACCATCGCCCCAAAAATTCCTTCCGGTCGCGCTCCCTACGCCCGCCCCGTCCTAAAACAAGTCGTCACGGAAGTCATGGCAGGCAACGATCCCACCCGCCCTGCGAAATCTCCAACTCATCCCGATGGTGAAGCCAAAGATCACGACGGAATTCTCTACCAACTCTCTGATCCAGAATCCCGCACCCGCACACTCCAGTCCGAACGTCCCCTCGACCAGCTCACCAACAACCACCTCGTCCGCCACCGCCTCCTTATCATGGAACGCCTCGCCGACGACATCACCGCCGAGTTCGTCACATCAGACCGAGTAGTCAGCCGAATCATCGTCGAAGTCGCACGCGAGCTGAAAGAATTCTCCGGGAAAACCGCAAAAGAAATCGCCTCTGAACTCAACAGCCGCCTCAAAGATTTTAAAGCCACCATCAAATACCTCGAAAAGAACGCCCCTAACCTACAGCTCAACGGCAGCCTTATACGTAAAGCCCGCATCGCCATGGACATGGATTTCCGATGCCCCTTCACCAACGACAAATACGACATCACCGACATCACTAAACTGGAGCGCGAACACATCATCCCCTACGCCACGCGCAATACCAACGCCCTCAATGCCCTTGTCCTCACATGGCCAGAAGTCAACCGGATGAAAGGCAAGCGCAGCGCCCTCCAATTCATCACCGAAGATGGAGGAAAAAATATTCCCGGTCGCGAAAACTTATCACTCTTCTCACTCAAGCCATACGAAGCCTTTGTTGATAAACTCAAAATCTCTGGCCACGACGACGACCGCCGCCGCCAGAAAGCCCGCAAAGCTCTCCTCATGACTTCTCAAATGGAGGAAAAAGATCTCGGCTTCACCGAGGGCAAGCTCACCCAGACCAGCCACCTCATGAAGCTGGCGATGCGTGGACTCAAAAAACGTTTCCCCACGGCAGCTATCGATCCCATCCCAGGCGCTGTCACGGCCGAAATCCGCAAATCGTGGAACCTCACTGGCACTCTCAGCTTGGTCTGCCCAGAAGTCATATTCACCGATGAAAACGGCGTGGAAAAGACCCGACCCAAAGACGAAATTCGTGGCCTCACCCACATGCACCACGCCCTCGATGCCGCCACCATCGCCCTCGCCGCCCACTACTTTCCCCTCCAAAAACGCGGCCAAAATCAATCCGGCAAACTCTGGCGAGCCCTCCTCAAACGCAACCGCAACGAAGAGGAACAAAAACTCCTCGCCAGCACCGGCCTCTTCAAAGCCTACCAAAAAACTCGCCACGATCACCAAGGCTCCCCCACCGAAACCAAAACCGAACTCCGCCTCACCGATCTCCCCAAAGACCTCAAACAATCCCTCCGCCTCTCCCTCGCTCAAGCTCGCGTCATGCAACACCTCCCCGCTGACAGATCGGGCGCAAAAACCGAACTCACCACTTGGTCTATTGTTTGCCAAGACAAGGATTACACAATCATTCTCCAACGCCCCAATCGAACAACTTTCAATACCATAAAAACTGAAAATGCAATCAAATGGGAAGACCTTGAATTCAAAAAAGATGCCCAGAAACTTCTGGCAAATTACGGTCAACATCTCTCCGAACGCCAAATTCGTCTCGTCAAACGCGGTCTACTGAAACTTGCTCGTGAGAGAACCACAAAACTACTTGGCCCACATCCCACCACTGCCAAAAGTAAATTGCAGCCCCATGGCAAATCACGCGGAGCCCAAGTGATTGAAGAAAACTTTGCTATCGCCCTCGATCCATCGCCCTGCCTAATTCCTTTCCATAACGTATCCACAACACTTCAGACCCTAAAATCGGCAAACAGTAATAAATCCGTTCGGCTGATTCGTAATGGAACTCGAATTCGGGTTAAAAAAGGGACTTGGAGCGGCACTTGGCGGGTCACCTCGGTCAAGAATTCGGACGCCTACGGAATCTCTGTCGATTTGGCTCCTCTTCACGGCATCAAACTAGCCAAGGGAAACGCCAAGATACCCAATATGCTACGCGATGGTTTGGAGATCCTTCCGCAACGCTACACCGGCCATCGGCTCACGGAATAACCTTCAATCCCTCGATTCTGGCCAGCGCAATCATCCTCGTATCGAACGTGCACAACCAAACCGCACCACATACAATAGCGAACCAAACGCGTGAAAAGTGTCTCGATCCTCTTCCGGAGCTAAAAAACCACGCCCTTAGTGATTAATTCGCATCCCCACCTCCTGCGCCAAAGAAGTCTGTCTTTTATCAAAGCTCCAGAAATCCACGACTCCAAGTTCGACGGCTGCAGCGACCTGAACGATATCGAAGCTTCGTGTTCGCTTTGAAGACGTGTGCGCCCGGGCGAAGCCGAGTGAGCGTTGGAAAACCCTCATCCAGTTTGGCTCGACAAGTTCCAGCATTCCCACCCGTTTCATTTCCCAGATTCTTGATTCGGATTCCTCCGCATCTACCTCATCAATATCGCCTCTACCTACCGCTAAACGAATCGCATTACATACCTCAAGGGAAAGTATGGAATTGAACAAAATTGGCTTGGTCGTTTTCGTGATCAAATCCGCAGCCTTTTTAGAGTTTGCGTCTTGGATCGCCAGAGAGACAAGAACGCTCGTATCTGCGTAGATCATCTCACCAACGGTATCCTTCCCTATCCTCGTCAATCGCGCTTCCCTGAATCTTCGGCTTCTTCTGGAACCACTCGCGCTGCTCCGACACCCATCCTGCCCAATCTACTCTCCGTTCCCCCTCGTCTTCAGGCTCATTCAGCGGGACAAGCTTGCCTATTTTCTTTCCACGCCGAGTCAGCACGATCTCCACGCCTGCCTCCACCTCAGCCAGTAGCTTGGATAAATGATGCTGCGCCTCTCTTACTGTTGCCGTTTTCATTTGTTAACAATGATGACGCACAAAAAACAAAGGTCAAGGCGGTTTGATAATCGATTTTTCTATTTTGCAGATCATTAGATCATGGACTTCACGAGCCATTTTCTCTATATTCTCCAAACTACGGAAAAATTCGTAGCTTTTCCATGTCCTACCACATCGTCAGCATCGATGCTCCAGATTGCTCGCTCTCTTGCAAAGACGGGCAACTCACCTGCAAATCGAAAGAAGGCAATCGCAGCGTCCCGCTTGAGGATGTCGCCGCCATCATCGTCACCTCCTTTTCCGCCTCCATCCACTCCAAGCTCTTGCTGGAGGCTGCGAAGCAAGGAATCGGGCTCGTCATCTGCGAAAATTTTAAACCCGCCTCCCTCGTCCTTCCCGCTAACCGCTCCACCGACACCCTCCTAACTCGCGCCCAAGCCTACATCCCTGCTCAGCTAAAACAGCGCCTCTGGCACAAAACTATCGACGCGAAATGCCGCAACCAACTCTCCCTTGCCAGTGAAATCGCCCCAGGCGATGAACGCCTCGAACGACTCAAGCTTTACGCCAACAGCCGCTCCTCCGCAAAAGAAGCCGAATGCGCCAAAGTCTTTTGGCGCATTTACGCCGACCACGTCGCTGAGACCGATGGCTTTCTGCGCCGCCGCGAAGGCGATGGCCCCAACCCTCTTCTCAACTACGGATACGCAGTTCTTCTCTCTACCATACTTCAAAACCTTTTCGCCGTCGGCCTCGATCCCACCTTTGGCATCTGCCACGTCATCCGCGAACGCTCCACCCCGCTCGCCTACGATCTCATGGAACCTTTCCGTCCCTGCGTCGATTGGCGTGTTGCCCAGTGGATCAGGAAAAACCCCGGAATAGAAAAGCCCGAAGTCACACGCGAATTCCGCCAATGGGTTACGGGGTTTCCTCTTGAGAAAATTGACTGGATGGAACTCACGCTCGACGTGCGCGGAGTCATCGAAGGAGTCACACGCTCCTTCCGCCAAGCCGTCACCAATCACCAATCCGCCCCCTATAAACCATGGACACGAACCACTACAAAATGGGCTGGCTGATGGTAGCCTTTGACCTCCCGGTCAAAACGAAAGAAGAACGTAAACGGGCAACCGATTTCCGAAAATTCCTCCTTGATGACGGCTTCCAGATGATTCAGTTCAGCGTCTACGTACGCCCCTGTGTCACCTTCTCGCGACAAGAAACCCACCTCCGTCGCGTCCGCCTCTCCGTTCCCAACGAAGGCTCAGTCCGCGCTATCTACATCACCAAAGCCCAGTGGGAAAAAGCCTTCATCATCCACGGTAAACCCGCCAAAGAAGTAGAAGCCGAAGAAATACCCAAGCAAATCATGCTCTGGTGACGATAAATTCGTTTTGAAAGAAAACTCCTATGTTCTTCATTTTGAAGAACATAGGAGCTACCGAGGATGTCTCCTCCTGTTTCTGAATCAAGGCAAAGCTCTATTCGAGCCAGATATTATAATGATTATAGGATGTCTCCTCCTGTTTCTGAATCAAGGCAAAGCGAAGGGTATCAACCAGATATTTTCCCGCATAGGATGTCTCCTCCTGTTTCTGAATCAAGGCAAAGCTGTATCGGACTAAACATCGCTAAACGACTCAGGATGTCTCCTCCTGTTTCTGAATCAAGGCAAAGCGACACGCATCGAATCAGGCGGCGTCATGGAAGGATGTCTCCTCCTGTTTCTGAATCAAGGCAAAGCATGAAAACACTAATACTCACCATCCTTGTCAGGATGTCTCCTCCTGTTTCTGAATCAAGGCAAAGCCACGCATACCTAATAGATGAAGATATTCCAAGGATGTCTCCTCCTGTTTCTGAATCAAGGCAAAGCAGAATCTTCAACGGCAAGGTGTCGTTTGATAGGATGTCTCCTCCTGTTTCTGAATCAAGGCAAAGCAGCAACCAATTAACGGGCAAATTAATAGTAAGGATGTCTCCTCCTGTTTCTGAATCAAGGCAAAGCCAAATCAACAAGTAGGCCGATTTCCTCTGCAGGATGTCTCCTCCTGTTTCTGAATCAAGGCAAAGCGCGGATTAAAGGTCGAGGAAGTCGGTTTTTAGGATGTCTCCTCCTGTTTCTGAATCAAGGCAAAGCAACCTTTCAATCATCTCTGGAAAATATCACAGGATGTCTCCTCCTGTTTCTGAATCAAGGCAAAGCAATACTTATTCAAGGAAGTTTCACCAATTAAGGATGTCTCCTCCTGTTTCTGAATCAAGGCAAAGCGATCGGATTCTGCACCACATTACTGTCGATAGGATGTCTCCTCCTGTTTCTGAATCAAGGCAAAGCAGGGAAGTCGCCTGACGTAGCCCAGAGCTCAGGATGTCTCCTCCTGTTTCTGAATCAAGGCAAAGCCATGCGCCATGCTCCGATTCGCAATCTATTAGGATGTCTCCTCCTGTTTCTGAATCAAGGCAAAGCCCGATAACCAGTTATGAAAAATTGTAATAAGCCGCTAAGAATTGGAGTGACGAAGGAACGGACATACATAGAGAGGTTTCCGACCGTGCCAGTAGGGTGTGAGCCGTGCGACGGTGAATATCAAAAGCGGAGTTTGCTCTGGCGGAAAAGTTTTTCCCGCCTTACCGATAGGACGAATGATCTGAAGATGTTTCAATCAGTTTCATGCCCCCACAAGTTATCTCTACCTTGATAGTGCCGGCTCTGGATACTTGTTATTTTTCCATCAGTTCGGCTTTCTTGCTCTGAAGTGCCTCATCAAACGATTGCTGAAGGGTTTTTCCTTGAGCCTTGGCTGCCTTATTGAGCTTTTCTAGTTCGGCATGAGAAAGTCCCACCTTGAGCCGAATTTGGCTGGTGTTAGGCATGTCCGCCCAATCCGACTCGATCGCTTTGAGCTCATCGGCGGAGAATCCCATGACCTCAAGGATGCCCTTGGCCATCATCATGTTGCCTGCGAAATTCATGTGCACCCCATCGGAAGTCACCGTGTTGCCCTTGTCATCCTTTTCAATGGTCTTGATGGTTTCCTGCATGATGCCATTCAGGTCAGCCAACAGGCATTTCTTCTCTTTGCTGAGTTCCACTAAAAAATCGTTGTAACCCTTCAGCATCTGGTTGGCCTCATTGGATTGATCCTCCCTGATCATGGTCGAAGTCAGGATGATCACCTTAATGCCGGCAGCCTGAGCCTGATTCACAATGCTCGTAATATTCTTTTTATAATCCGCTAGCTCAACGCCATTCTTGCCATGCCAAACGTCATTCACGCCACAGGAAAGAGTCATCCACTGAGGTTGATGAGACAGCACATCTTTCTCCA
>Ga0307933_1003056_pt1 | contig 10849 bp, 16 predicted proteins | sample OrgLakmetageno88_FD_201811 | JGI IMG/M metagenome (GOLD analysis project Ga0307933, IMG submission 201811) | Saline water microbial communities from Organic Lake, Antarctica - #88 | ecosystem: Environmental > Aquatic > Non-marine Saline and Alkaline > Saline | place: Antarctica: Organic Lake...
GACGATACCAATTCGCTACGGCACGACGGGATTATGTCGAACCCTTAGCTCTGCGCTCCAACCTTGCGAGCTTTAGGGCTTTATAGCTCTTCCAGATGAAATGCCCCTGCCCACATCCGCGACTCCCAGAAAATTTAATTTGCAACTACGCTGCAATCTGCCGCTGTGTGGTCACATTCCTTATGGATAAAGCCCAATTCTTTAAATGTCTGCTAGCGACTCTACGTGAAGAGGTGATGCAGGCCGTCAACGCTGCCAAGGATGCGGCGGAATATGCCACCAATGAAGAGTCGCGCGCCGAGTCGCAGTGGGATACGCAGGGACTGGAAGCTTCCTACCTCGCAGCGGGGCAGGCGACTCAGGCACGGCAGTGGGCCGATGCGATCCAAGAGCTGCAGTCGGAGCGTGAGGATCTTTTGAAGCCCAACAGGCAGGTATCTCTGGGGGCGCTCTTTAGCTGCGATTTTGGCGATTCGGTGGAGTATTTTTTCTTTGCCGGCACCGCTGGGGGGCAGACCATTTCGATGGATGATCAGGAAGTGACTGTGATCACCGCGCAATCTCCGTTGGCGGGGCGTCTGCTCGGGCGCATGGCGGGCGATACTTTTCGTTTACCCAATGGTTCCATCGGGCAGGTCTTGACGATCGAGTGATTCTTTATCCATTTCTTTAGACATGAGTGCCCTCGAAGATCTGATCCAAACCGTAGCCGCCTTGCGCCAGCCTGACACGGGCTGCCCGTGGGATATTGAGCAAGACCACCAATCGATCGCCGAATGCCTGATCGACGAGTGCTGCGAGCTGCTGCAGACCATCGACCGGCTCGACATGGAGCACATGGAGGAGGAACTGGGCGATGTGCTGCTGCAAGTGGTGATGCACGCCCAGATGGGGCAGGAGGCCGGCCACTTTGATTTCGAAAGCGTCTGCCGCGAGGTTAACGACAAGCTAGTGCGGCGCCACCCGCATGTATTCGGGCAGGTCGATCTAGATAGCTCCGAGGCCGTGCTGGTGCAGTGGGATCAGATCAAGACGACCGAGCGCAAACGCGGCCCCGTGCAGTTGGGCAAGTTTAAAGACCTGCCCCTGCAACTGCCCGCGCTGATGTATGCCAAAGATGTGTATAAACAAATTCAGAAACAGGCGATGCCGACAGAGGGCGTGATCGATCAGGCCGCTATTGATGCCTTGTCCGAGTCTTTGTCCGAGTCTTTGTCCGAGTCTCTGGGCGAGGCGGCGCTGGGCAAACAACTCTTCGAGATCGCAGCCGCTTGCCGTGGCAAAGGCATCGATCCAGAATCGGCGCTGCGCCGCTACGTGCAGAACGTCGTCGATACTTTGGAGCAGGCCTAGCCTGCGCGGCTACCAGTTACCCCCCCCCGATGTATTTCACAATGAACAGCGGGCGTGGCGTCTCGGTCGAGATCCGCCGCCGCAAAGGCACCCGCCACCAGCGGCTTAGCCTCGGGCACCAAAACCAGATTGTGGCTTCGGTTCCGTGGCACGCCAGCGACCGCGCGGTGGCTAAATTCGTCGAAAAGCAACGCAGCTGGCTGGAAGCGCAGCTCCGGCGCGCGCCGCAAGTGTATAGCTTGTCTGATTGGCTGGCCGAGCAGCCGCAGTTGACTGCCAGTGGCGATGTTTTCCAGCTGCGCTTGATGGCGGTGACAGGTCGCAAGGCCGATTACACCTTCGATGAAGGTGGCTCGGTGCTGGTGCTGCGCTTGCCGAAAATCGATGAGCCAGCCTTGCGCCAGCTAGTGCGGCTTTTTGCTAAAGATGCCCTAGCGTGCCGTGTCGCGTATCATGCCAAGCGTCTCTCGCTGCACTACAGCGCACTTTCCGTACGCGATCAATCCAGCCGCTGGGGCTCCTGCTCCGCGCGGCGCGGCATTTCGCTCAACTGGCGGCTCATTCTACTGCGGCCAGAATTGCAGGATTACATCATACTGCACGAGCTAGCGCACCTCACCGAGATGAACCATGGCAAACGCTTTTGGACTCTGCTCGACCAGTATGATGCTCACCGCATCGCGCATGAGGCTGAACTGGATCAGATCAGCGCCAAACTCATGCGAGTGGCGCGTGCGTAAAGTAACCTTAGGCATCCTGCCTTGAGGTTTTGTGCTTTTAGTGACTAAACCTTGCACACTAGGGCTGATCCACTAGTTTTTAGGGACTTGTATACCACACAGACTCGCCTGCATGAAATCGACTGATTCCCAACGCTTGCCCCTAAGGGTGTTCATTCTGGCGCACACATCTGGCGTATCTGCCTGTCTCGTGATTGCCACGGCTTTTGCTGAGTTAAAGGAAGCCACATTGGAAGCGGTGCTGAGCCTGTATGCGTTGAACAGAATAGAGCTTATAGATAGGAGCAGTCTTTTTGAGTAAGCGTATCCCTCGCGTGTCTCGCACAGTCTATCTGTATGGCACGCTGCCTGTCATCGCGGTGGTGGTCCTGTTGGTCGGCTGGATGGTATCTACCCAGTCTAGTAGCTATGTCGAAGAGCGTGCGCAGCTGATGCACCAGTTCGACGCCATGGTTTATGAGATCGATCTCAATTCGATCCAACACATCGAAGAATTTGAATTGATACTACAAGAAGGTAGCAAGGAGCTGCGACAGGAGTTTTTCCGCAGTATGACATTGGCGATGGCGATCCTCCTGCTAGGAGTGGGACCACCCCTGCTGGCGACTGGCTATTTTGTGAAACGCCTGCAAGCAGATGTGGATTTATTAAATGATCAGCTATCTAGTAGCGGCTCGGGTGGCTCGGCGCTGATGCCGCAGACTTTTAATTTTTTAGAATTTAATCAACTCTCGGATACGCTGCCTCAGATTAAACGTAATCATGGGGAGATTGAACAACGCTGGAAACGCGCGGAAAAAGAGCTGATCTGTGTCAACTTTGATTTAGTCGAGCAGGTTAACAAGCTCAAGGCTATGGCCGCCGCGCTGGCAACGAAGAAGAAAGAAATAGACCAAGCTTACCTTTCAGCTGATAAGCTGCCACTCAGAATCGCGGTGGCTGAAGATAATCTAGCCAACCAGCGTGTGATTATGATCATGCTGCGGCGTCTCGGTTGGGCTGCCCAATTTGCTGAGAACGGAGAAGAGTTACTAGACTTAGTGCGCGATCAAGATTTTGACCTGATCTTCATGGATCTACAGATGCCTAAGATGGATGGCCTAGAGGCCACCCGCCTGATACGTGCAGGCGAAGCAGGTGAGAAAGCAAAGCAAGCTAAGATCGTTGCACTCACCGCTAACGCACTTGCAGGCGACGAGGCACGTTGCCTACGACACGGCATGGACGCTTATTTAAGCAAACCACTCAAACTCAATACCCTCAAACATGCCATCCTACGTCTCTACGAACCTACTGAGAACAGGTAGCGCTACCATTTCTAGCGCTTTTGGAGCAATCACCCTCCTGGCAGATCATCATACCTGTCTTCTGGCTACTCTGGTTCAGCTGCGGTCTTCTTAGGTTGCTCGGTTTTAAAGCTGAGGATCACGTAAATGATGGTGCCGATCACGATGCCGGAATCGGCGATGTTGAAAGAGGGGTAGCGCCCCGTGGGCATCACCCAAGGGATGGTGAATGGGAAGTGGAAGTCGAGAAAGTCGATCACGTGCCCATGGACGAGGCGGTCGATCATATTACCCAAGATACCACCCACCATCAGCCCGAATGCCCACTGCATTGGCTTGCGTTTTAGCTCTAAAGTGTGCCTGAATTTATAGATCCCCAGCAGCGCGACTACCGCAAAGACAGCGAGAAATCCGCTATAGCCAGAAAGCATCCCCCACGCGGCACCCTCGTTACCGATATGCACGATATAGAAGAAGCCCTTGATGACCTCAATCGAATCTGGTGGGAAGTAACTATCGAGCGGCAGATTATTAAAGATCCAAGTCTTCGTAATTTGGTCGAGGATGAATACGACAAAGGCCGATACAAGGAGTAATCGGTAACGCGCAATTTTTTGGAGTGTAGGCTTTGGCATGCAGTAGTGAAATAAGCCTCTACGTATAAGTGCGCGACAATCACCCTGTCAAGATTTCGGGGGAAAATCAACGCTGCGAGGCCGGCACCGTAGCACAGGCACCCCTGTGTCGCCGCTACCGTGATCCGCCGATCCAGCCTTTGCGCCAGAAGAAGATGGCTAGGCCGCCGCTCATTGTAAGGCAGCCGCCCCAGAAGATGGGGTAGGCGTATTGCCAGCCTAGCTCGGGGATGTGCTCGAAGTTCATCCCATACACGCCGGCGAAGAAAGTGATGGGGATGAAGAAACTGGCCATGATGGTGAGCACTTTCATGATCTCGTTCATCTTGTTACCAACGGAGGATTGGTAGAGGTCCGTCAGGCCGGAGGCGGTGTCGCGGTAGGACTCCAGCAGGTCGATCACTTGCATGATGTGGTCTTGGATGTCGCGGTAGAAGGTCTTCAAATCGGGGTGGAGGAGGCCGGACTCGTCGCGGTAGAGGTGGTCGACGAGTTCGCGCACCGGCCACAGCACGCGGCGCTGGAGCGAGAGGTCGCGCTTCATGGAGAAGAGCTTCTGCTGGCTGCGGGGGCTGGGGTCATCTAGGATCTCGTTTTCTAACTCTTCGAGGGCGGCTCCGTAGGCTTCTAGTATCGGATAGAGGTGATCGACGATGGAATCGAGCAGGGCGTAAAAGAGGTAGTCGGCCTGATAGGAGCGGAAGCGGCCTGCTTTGTTCTCCAAGCGTTTGCGCACGGAGCCGAAGACATCGCCGGGCACCTCTTGAAAGGAGATTAGGGTATCCTTAAACAGGAAGAAGCTGATCTGCTCGTTCTTCAGCGTGTTATCCAGCAACTGCAACTGCCGGGCGATAATAAATAGGTGACTCTCGAAGGCTTCGACTTTGGGGCGCTGGTGGGTGTTGATCACGTCTTCCCCAGAGAGTGTGTGCAGGCCAAAATGTTTGCAGACTAGATCCATCGCGCTGGGGCGTAGGCCGTCGATATTGATCCAGCGCACGTGCGGGTTTTCTGGCTTTGGGTGTGCCAGCGCAGCGGCGGCCTCTCCGAAATGATGGGTTTCGACCCCGAACTCACCGTAATCGATCACGGTGACTTTGATTGGAATCGAGCTGTCTTCGCGTTTCAGATACGGCTCGATCCCTGGCGCTGCGCCGGGCTCGGCAGCGTGTGGCGATTTGCTATTGCCAGTGATCGGCGAGAAGACGCCCTTACCCAAGCCCAGAATGCTGGACGTGATAAAGCTGGCGGTCTTGACGAATGCGTCGCCAGTAGCGTGCGCGACATCTTTGGCAGATTCGATAGGTTGCTTCACTGCCGTTATCTTCGTATCGGGCGCCTAAAAGACAAGCTAAGCTTTGTCGGGCATATCGCGGTAGAAAATGCCGACTTTGCCGACGCCACCGATGTGTTCGCAGCCAAGCTTTGCGCAGATGTCTGCCGAGAAGGCCTGGATGGCCGCGCGGTCGGCCTCGAAGCGTAGCTTGATTAAGCCGTTTTTCGAGAGAGCGGTATCGATCTCTTTACAGACGGTCTCGCTGAGCCCTTGCTTGCCGATGTGGAGGTGTGGCTTGAGCCGCTGGCCGATGCCGCGGAGCTCTTTTTTCTCTGCACTACTGAGTGGTTCGTTTTCCATAGGATGAGTGTCTTATGACTGTGGCGTGACATCGACGAGTACAAAAGGATGGAGTTTGTGACGATCGGGAGAGACTTCGAAGTGCAACTTGATGATCTTTATGGTATGGAACTGATTAGAGTATATAATCTCAGCTTTATCGCGGTATGGGAATTCAATTTTAATTCCTGCTTGCGAGATGTTTCCGTCAGCTTGGTGAATCGTTCCGTTGAATATACTGCCGCGCCTCCTATTTTGTGAAAATATACTCTGTTATTTTGCTACGCCATCTACGGCAGACCTCCGTCGCGCAGAGCCGCAGGGGCGCAGAGGTCTCAAGCAGTGATCCGAGACTTATTCAGGGAGGCCGTTCACACAGCGTGTGATGCCAGTTTTCATCATTTCGCCACCAAAATTAAGTAAATATCTAAGTCTATTTCCAGTAAGGTGCAGGTAGGTTTGAGTTTGTTTTTTGTTTGCGAGGGAGACTTTTTTAACAGACTTGAGTTCTGCAATGACTTGATCCTCGATAATTAAGTCGGCTCTAAAGCCGTCGTCAAAATGAATGCCTTTATAGTTAAGGGAAACGAGAACCTAGCGTTCTACGCGGAGTCCCATTTGCATTAACTCATAGGCAAGCGCCGCCTCGTAAACAGATTCTAGCAGACCAGGGCCCAGCTCACGGTGAACTTCAATGGCAGCCTCGATCAGCTTTGTTCCTATTGTATTTTCATCCATCACTTTAGTCTCTGCGCCTCTGCGCGAGATTAATTCTTGTGCCTATTTCTCTGTCATGTTGACGGTAGAGGCGCTCAGATCCTTGGAAACTCATGGTGATTGCTGCGCAGCTTTTTGAAATTCACAAATTATGATGCGCGGCAGTATATATCGGTTCCTGCTCTTGATTCGAACTATTCAATTTCAATGCCAGTGAGGATGGCACCTTCTTTAAGTCGCTATGTGAATGTTTGACCCAGTTTTGCATCACGGTCTTTTAGGTCTCCTAATCTAACCGAAATGGTTTCGGATGTTCGCCACCTTTTGTATCGAAGACACGAATCATGAAATCATAATTCTCTTTGGCCGTGGCTAGGCTAAAGAGGCAGTGAAAAAGAAGAATGAATAGCGTGAGTTTCTTTTGCATCGTCGAAGGTAGGTGACTACGAAAGCCCCGAAATTACGCGAAACAACTCTGACGCATGGGGTTCATTCTTTCGCGTCCTTTTGTGTTTTTCGTAGTAGAAATTCTGGGTGTGAGGTTAGTTTATTTTTTCACAGAACGTAGAGGCTAGGCACCCAGCCTGAGGGTTTAGGATGAGTGAGGATTGTCGAAAATCGAGCGCGTTAAATGGGTCGTCTATGGCGACTGGATGTAGCCGCGAATCTAGCCGAAACCCATCGACTGGTCGTACATCATGAGCCTGTCGAATGGTCGAGCGCTTTTCTTTGCATTGGATCGGATTCTTTTTAACCACAGATGGACACGGATAAACACAGATATGATTTGATTTTCTTTGCTCCTGATCTGTGTTCATCGGTGTCTATCTGTGGTTACCATTTTTTTATTTCTTCCTACATCGTAGAGTTCTGGAAACGGGCACCAGCCCAATGTTTCATGCTTTTGTAGTGTTCTCCACAGCGGGTCTTTGTCGCTGAAGTGAGAACGGATTCGGCTAACCGCACTTTGCACTGTCGAGACACGACCCATTTGGAGTCGCGCTGCAATCCATGGGTTTGGAGTTAAATAGCGTTCCCGGATCAATCGTGCAATCGCGACTTTCAAGGGCACTCCTGTTGCGCTGCTAAAAAGTTCCGGTTCGCTTCGATCCAATCGCGCCAGCAAGTCGACGGTCGCCCTCTCCCAAAGAGGTTCCCTCATTTGCGCCGCCTCAGATTCACTTACGCGAGCGATTGTCTCGTCTTTCAAGTCGTCCAAAACTGCTTTCCGAAATTCTTTTGTCCCCTTGATCCAACCATGACACATCTTCTCAAAACCCATTCGTTTGGTCTCGGTATCCTCCTCCGAAAGCCAGGCTAGGTAATCTCGGTAAAGCTGACGCCCGCGACGCGTGTCCTCAAGGCCACCTGATGACTCAAGAACTGCTTCAAACGACTCGTCACCGCAACGCTTTCGGGTGTACCACAGTCGATTAAAGCTACTCGACTCGTAGCTTTGCAATTCATCGCAATTCACTAAGCCCGCACAGACAGGATTCAAATGAATAGAGTGGCAGACTGGTCTAAGAGCATCTGCACCCTAAGAGGATTGCTTTGTAGCGCCCTTGGAAAACGTGACCATTCGCTTTTCGGAACCGATTGAAGCGATTCGTAAAGGTGGATTGTAGCCACCTCATCCCCTCGACCAAATTCGAATGTGGCGTCTCCACACACAGATGGTAGTGGTTGCCCATCAAAACCCACGCATGTACGATCCAGCCTTTGGCCAAACTACACTGACTCAAGCATTCCAAAAAACTCTTCCGCGCTCCCTCACTCTCGAAAATAAAAGAACGATAAGGACCACGGTTGATCACGTGATAGATCGCGCCGAGAAACTCTACTCGGGAACGTCTTGGCATACTCTGCTCCAGAAAGGCTGCAAAAGGCCAAGGCAACCAAAAAACATGAAACATTGGGCTGGCCCCATATTCCCATTAGGAGAGGGAATGATTGCCACGACGTCCCACGGCACTCTCAGAGATTACGTCTGGGGATGATGGCTAGTGCGCGGGCTCTGCTTAGGCGCGGCGGCGAAAGATGGCTCCACCTAGCACGATGAACCCTAAAAGCAATGCGTAGGCCGATGGTTCTGGCACCGGTGCCGTCACTTGAAATCCATCGGCTGCCATCGCAGCATTCAACTCGTCTAAATACTCGGGCACAAATGTGTCATAATTAATTTTCGTCGTCCCTATGCTGACCAGAGCCGAGTGCGTACCTGTAAGTGCAAGCTGACCGCCGATAATGGTAAAGGATGGACTACCGGAATCACCGACCTCAAATGTTGCGTCGTTGTTGCCACCTGCGGCAGTTGAATATGTAAATTGATACGTCCGAGAGGGGTTGAGCCCGCTGCTCCCCGTCACGGGGTCAGCCGCGAAGTCCTGAAAAGCACCGATGGTTGCTTGGCCTACTTTGGGGGTTTTTCCATAAACAAAAAGCGCTCGGCCGGTGTAGAGGGCTTCGGTAGCGAGATCCGCCACCGAAAAGAAATTGACCTGATCAGCCGCAACGAGCGCTCTGTCTAAGGTGCCGAGGGTCAAGTCGCTCGCAGTGTTGTTATTGTTTTCCATCGCTTGGACGCCCGCGACACCGATGTTGACCAAGTTGCCAGACTGGTTTTGAAATGTGATTGAATCGCTGGAGTTGGGAGCGAAATGAGTGGCCGCGAGAAAGTGTATGGGCGAAATCATCACGAACCCCTTGCGCGTATCGGTCGGATCCCAGCCGATACCGCTGAGGTTGAAACCATTGAGTAAGAAGTCGCTCGAAGTGTTGTCGACTGGATTCGAAGAAAACCCCGAGGTGAAGCGTTCTTGCGCAGCCGGGTCATCGACTCGAGTCTCCAGAGCATGAAGCGAAGACACTGAGGTAGCAGACAAACATACTGCTGTGAACCATCGTTTTAAATAAAAATGAACCATGGGTATCCCTACTGAACCTCCCATTCGCTGTCAAGTGAACTGTTGATTCATGGTGCAATTTTTAGTAAGGCAGCATAAAAGGAGTCAGGGCAGCATAAAAGGAGTCAGTCCAAGTTTTCATGATTTTTTACTGTATTTGTTAGCAAGGTCTCGTATCTGTCTTTAAGCCATGGCACGCAAAACACGCATCGAATATCCAGGAGCCTATTATCACGTCATCAATCGTGGGAACTATCGTAGCGGGATCTTTGAGAGTTTGGGAGCGCGTGTGAGTTTTCTAGAATGTCTAAGTCAAACGTGCGAGTCGATGGGATGGCGTTTGCATGGCTGGTGCTTGATGGGGAATCACTATCATTTGTGCATTGAGACGCCTTCTCCAAATTTAGTTGAAGGGATGAAGTGGTTACAGAGCACATTCGCGAATCGTTTTAATCGCTTCCGTAAGTCAAACGGACACGTGTTTGCTCACCAAGCCGCCCATAGGGCACCCGCTTGATTCACCCGCTTTGCGGGCTGCGCCATCTTTGCGCTGTCGCGCTCCGTCAGGGTCGTTACAAGGCGATGCGATTTGCGGTGGTTAGTCATTACATCCACTTAAACCCAGTTCGTGCGGGGATCGCTGAAGCGGTTAAATTAGAGACTTTTGTGGAGAGAAGTTTTTATCAACTCTGGAACCCGCGTAAGCGATGGAACTATGCGGTTTTTGATAGCTATTTGGATGCTGCTGGAATCCTAAAAGAGTGTCCAAAGGGGCGGAGACTGTATCGCGATTACCTCGGATGGCTGAGCGAAGAAGACGCAGAGCGCAAGCGTTTGGGGTTTGAGCGCATGACGCGGGTCTGGGCGAAAGGCAGCAAGGATTTTAAGAAGAGTGTTTTGGATGATTTTAAAGACGAGAATTTGCGAAAGGCGGTTGAATCAGATGCGCCTGAAATGCGCGAACCACGGTGGGAGCGGGGCGTTGGTGAGGCACTCAGACTAATGGATAAGACTGGAATCAGACTTGGAAGTTGGCCCCAAAGCAGCGCTGTGGAAGGTCGCAATAGCCCGTTGTCTCCGTGAGCATTACTTGACTCCTTATCAGTGGATTGCAGAGCGCTTGAAAATGGGCCGGGTTAGTTCTCTAAGTAGCGTGGTCAGTCGATCAAGAAGCCTCAGTCGCAAGGAATTTCCTCAATGGGATAGACTGCAAAATCATGAAAACTTGGACTGACCCTTTTTGCTTTGCCCCAAAGTGGCGAAAAGCGTTCTCTATACTCCGCAGGAAGCTCTCTGCGTGCTGGCTGAGCACTGCCTCCACATAGCTCTTGCGAGAGTGGCTAAGCGTGACTAACAGCACATGCACCTTCTTTCGCCGCCCGTTCTCGCCGATCCGAAGATAAAGCGTCCCATAGTCGATCTGAGCCTCCTGTCCTGGCTCGCACTCCATCCGCCATACCCGCTCAGGGTGTTATCGTCCGAACTTTGACCCCCTTGACGCATTTAGGTCGGCGTTTAATCTCTAGTGCAGTTCTTTGAGAAGTTTGCCTGGATTCGCTGCGGCCCAGTTTTTTGGGATGAGCGCTTCGAGTAGTTC
>Ga0307933_1003061_pt1 | contig 10836 bp, 2 predicted proteins | sample OrgLakmetageno88_FD_201811 | JGI IMG/M metagenome (GOLD analysis project Ga0307933, IMG submission 201811) | Saline water microbial communities from Organic Lake, Antarctica - #88 | ecosystem: Environmental > Aquatic > Non-marine Saline and Alkaline > Saline | place: Antarctica: Organic Lake...
GCCAAATTCCAGTGTCGTACCGTTGCGCAAGAGAACATGGCCATCCGTACCAGCTACAATATCCGTCCGAGAGCCTGTGGTACCACTTGCACGTCCGAGTATGGAATAACCAACACCACTGCCTGACGCACTCAAGGCCGACTGTTCAGCCCAATACTTCGCACTACCCGCTGGCCTGTCACCAATATCATCAATCGCCCAGCTTTCCGCTAATAGGGCGCTTGCCGCTGCATTACTGGCCTGTGTAGGCGCTGCAATGATAGCCGCCATGTTCGTAGCAGCAGAGGTCACGTCTGCGATATTCGTTGCAACTGTGCCAATTGTGTCCGCGCCCAATAGGTCTGCAGCTACAATGATGAATCCGGGATCGTCTATAATATCATCCCGCGCATTAACTGCCGTTAAAGCATAAGCCGCCGCGTTGACTTCTGATTGCCCCGCCGCGCTTTCTGATCCTTGCACATTAGAAGATATAGTTTCCATCTGTCCGAGGTAATCTATTGGCGTGTTTAAAGACGATTCGGGCAATGTAACTGTGCGATTAAGCTTTTCAACAATTTGCTTAATTTGCCGGGAAAGCTTATCGGCCATTTCTTCGGCAACTTCCGGCTTCACGCTGTTCTGATTCGTAAAGTCTGTGTCTTGTTGGTAAAGGAAGTTTGGCAGGATTGTTATAGTATAGTCGGAAGTCAAGGGTGGTGAAATAACCACGTTGCCGCCTGAATCATTACCAACATTTGTGACTGTATAATCAGTGTCCACCACTAACAATGTCTCAACATCTGTGGCGATTGTTTTGCGGATCACCTTTAATTGCGTTTTGTTGTCGATCTTCCAATTGTATAAAAAGTTCGTTGCAGTACCGTTGCCAGTGTGGTCTTTTCTGAATGGCGTACTTTGTGTTGTCATTACTTTCCCTTTTCCCTGCGTTTAAATATACTACTATTATTCACGATAAACTAGGTAGTCCATCAATTCGGCGTCACCTTTTTTATCTTGGCGCTCAACGCCGCGTATAAATTGGTTCATCATGCCGGCTGGCAATGGGACAAATATATTCAAAGCATCAAGCCCTTGGCGCGTTAGAGAATACCCGTTTATCTTGTCTGTCTCGCCGGTTAGAAGTTTCTCTGTTGTACCTACAATACTTCCGGCAAATTGGCCTAATCCTGCAAGCTGCCCCTCGGCTGCTGTTTCCCCTCCAAAGCCTTCCCAGCCGCCTGCAACTGTGCGTGCAAATGGGATTGTGGCAAAGCCCTGACCTAGACCAACGCCAGCCGCCCCTTTGAGAATTTCTAAGCCGCTGTATTCTCCGTCATCGTCATCATCCCAATCAAGCTGCCCCATAATGGTTGCGGATATTAAGCCCTCGACAAGTATCGCCAATAGATACGACATAGCAAGGTCAACGCCTGATATTTCCTTATTCTTGAATTTTATATTGGCGTTCTTCACAAGATTATATTTTGCATTGAAATATGAGAAGAACATGGTGCTGGCTTTCACCCATTCGTTCCGTTGTATCGTGGTGCCTGCTGTTCCGCGCTCGATGCCGGCAAGGTCTGTGGCCAAGCCGGATGCCTGCAATCTTGATACCGCCAAGTCTGCTGATCTTATCGCGTCTGCTTCATCCAGTCCTCGTTTGTGCGCAGAATTGTACGCGGCCAGCCATGTTGCATTATCCACAATTTCTTGCATCTGCTGCATAGGGTAAAGCATCAAGGCTGCTGATTTTTGCTTCACGCTATCGGCTCTGCTGGTGTACCAACCAAGCGCGTCTGCAATCTCTCTGTTCAAAGTGAACCGGCGTTCCGTCATGTATGGTGACTTCGCACGTATATCCTCTGACATCGCCCAAGGGCTTCCCCGTGATAGTGTTTTTGCCAAACCATAGGCCATGCCCTTTGCGCCTATTTCTGGGTCTGCCATAACATGTGCAAGGCCTGAAAGCTGCAATAGTGCCGTGGCCGGTCTAAGGCCAAGCCTTCCAATGGTGTAATTTCCACGAATGGTTTTAAGGAAGTTGGCTTGCCCGGCGCTTACGGCATTGCCTGCAACTACATCTTTTAGCCATAGCTCCAACATTTCCCGCTTGTTCCGGCCAAGTGTATCTTGCAAGGTCTGTTGCATTTTTGGATTGCGCAGAACCTTATTCACATTGTCCACGGTTTCGGCCATCGTTATCATGGCAACCTGTTCGCCGATATGCTCATTCAATACTGAAAAGTCCAAGCGTATAGGGCGCTTAATGCCTTTGACTTGCTCGATCATAGAGCCGCGCTTTGTCTCTGCTTTGGCGTTCCGTCCAATGGTAATGTCTTTGAATGATTCGGCCAATATGTTGTTGGCTGCGGCTGCGTCCTGCTCCCCATCATATTTGATAGGCATATACCCGCCACGCACTGTAACGGTTTTGCCATCTGCTGTTTGGTAAACTTGATCCGGCAATGCGTCTTGCTTTTCTGGTGGGTATCCAAAACGTTTCTTTTCAATCGCGCTGGTTTCAGGCCAAAATGTCGCAAGGTAATCCCGCACTGACATTACAAAATTCCAGTCACGTTCTGTCATGTGGCTCATGACTTCTTCAATATATGCTTCATCCCATCCGCGTGATTTGGCATATCCATCAAGCAATTTGGTGCGCGTGTTTTCTGTGCCTGTATGAAGCAAGGCCATTGAAAGCATGGACTCCCGCGTGACGTTCTCTTTTGTCGTTCGCCTGGGCATAATTACCTCTGCCATGTACCCAAATGATTCCTGCCCGTAAAACCCATTCATTATTTCATTGAAGATCAAATATTCTTCCCGCGCTCTCACGTTCTTTTCAATCTCGGCGCGTTGCATTGGCTCGTATATGGTGCGCGTGAATAGGCCGAAATTGTCGCCGCCATCAAGCTGAACCATCATTTGCTGTACTTTGGTATTCATGGCATCAACGGCATTAATGATATTGGAGAATTTCTTGCTGATTTTGCGGTTCTCGGCCACGCTATTTATGGGCGCGGCTAAAACTTCATTATTTTCATAGGCCGTTTCTTCAAGCTCATTCAAAAGGTTCTCAAGGTCGCGTGCTTCCCCTTGCATGATGTACTTGCGCTTGTTCCGGCCTTGGGTTTCAAGGTTTACGATTAGATCGCGCAAGGCTTTAAACTCTTCGCCGGTAAGATCGCGGTAATGCGTCTTTCCTTCTGCGGCCATCAATTCAGGCGGCATCATAAGGCTGGCGTTCTCGTCATTTTCCTTTTGCTGTATCCATTGGTTGATCGCAAGCAATTCAAGGCGCGTGGCCTTGGCTTCGCTCATGCGTGGCGCAAAGTTATACTTGTCCAATAAATCCCATATCTTTTGGTGATAGTCTGGGTCAATCTTCACCTTCTTGGCATCGCCTTTGGGCGGCATCTTGGCCAGCTTTGCAAACCGGTCTTGTGTCTTTTCGGTGTACTCTTTGAAGTCGCGCGATTTCTTATGCAAGTGCTTATTGATAATCTCGCGGCGCTTGGCTTCGGCGGCTGCTTCAAAATCTTTCTTTGCCATTGCCGCGCCATACTCCCGCGCTGCTTTTAAGGCTGCTCTGTTGTATCGCTCTGGCTTAATGGCCATATCTACACTTAAACCCATTAGGGCTGCATCTGCGGCCTTTGAGAAGTCGCCATCTGTGGGATACTCTGCTCCGGTACGCTCTGATAATGCTTTCAATTCAATCTGGGCGGCCTTCGTGTCCTCTGCCATGACTGTTTCTAAGGCCTCGGCTTCAATGGTGCCATCGTTTAGCATATCGCCATGGCGCTCAATCATTATGTTTTCGGTCTGATTTGCTGCGGCCTTGTTGTACGGGCTTTCTGCCACGGCCTGCATTGCCTGCAACATTTCAATAGCTGAATTAAAACCAAACATGTCTGCTACGATTGCAGGATCAGTGCCGCCTTCTTGCATTACGCCGCGTGGCAGATACTTTATTTCAAACTCGCCCATTGGGTTTGTGGGCTGGGCAAGATCGAAGGCTTTTTTAACGGCATCCGCGTCCAGCTTGATATTGGTTTCCATCCCTTCCATGACCGGCTGGCCATCAAAGCCAACGCCTTTTTGTAAGACTTGAACGGCTTTATACGCTGGTTGGCTCTGTAAATCTGCTTCCACTTCTTTGCGGATTTTTGCGCTTTCATCTTTCCAAAACTTTGTGGCCTTGCGTATGTGCTGGCGGTACGCCTTGCGGAATAATTTATCTTTGGCCTCCCGCACTGATTCTTCTTTCTGTTTCATGTACCGTTTGCGCTGGTCTGCGTTCAACATTTCAAGCGTATGCTGGTTTGGCTCGAATAGTGGATTGCTGCGCATGGCTTCTATCTCTGCGTCCGTGGCAATCAATCTATCGAATACGGCCTTCATCTGGTCGTCTACTTTAACATTCAATGCTTCAATGCTTTTATAAACGCCTGTGAACCAAAATTTCATGCGCTGGAATACTGATTTTAACATTGCGCTTGGGGCTTCACCACGGAAGAGATACGCTTCAAAGCCGCGTGCGAATTTCTCATGCTGCTCGGTCTGCACTTGCTCGTAGGATTCCACGCCTAGCCATTCCAACGTGGCCGCGAATTCCTCTTTAAAGGCTGCTGGCGCGTCTGGTTGTCTGGCAATCTCTGCATCAAGGTCTAGGAATAAATGGCCGCCCTCGTGCATAAGGCTGGTCATGTCCGAGCCTTGGAATAACTTGATCATAGTTTCGCCGCGCTGGGTGAAGTTTACCGAAGCGCGTTTGTCTTGGTGCAATATGCTCGTTTCCATTGGGTCAAATGTACCCTGATTATGCACGGACTTTACTTGCGAAGCGTCTACTGCAATGTAGCTGTCCTGCCCTGCATCCTCGACTAGATTTTCATAAACGAACCCATCATAACCCTCTCGTAGCATTACATCGGCCAATCTTCCGGCCTGCTCTATCATGTCACTTGGCTCAAGTATAAAATCAATTTCTGAATTACCGTCTTCATCCATACGAAGCATGTCGTATTCTTCGGCTATAATTGCCAAGTCTTCTATCGTGTGTCCAATTGCGCTGTCTTCAATCCTTAGTGGGTTTCTTATTGCAAGGTATACGGGCATTGTCCTTGGTTTGAATTTTCCAGTATCAATATTATCCACGGAATAATCTGTGATGGCATTGGCTGCTTTGGCTGTGCCAAAATGCGAGAACGGAAGGAATGCCCCAAAGTCCTTGTTGGTGCCATGGTACATGACCTTCGGCGCTCCGCTTTCATCAACAACTTTAGAGCCATTGAACCACTCATTAAATTCTGGCGTGTCTGGCGCTTGCTGCGATTGGAAGAATACGCGGTTATCTTTCCCATCTTTCCAGTAGCCATATTCTTGGATAGAGTCGCCATTAATGAAAACTTCTTTGGCCTTCACTGTCTTTTCAATTATTTTGTATTTTCCATCGAGATGTGACTCGCCATGATTCTGAACATAGTTTTTATTTATACTGATCCAATCACCGCTGTTTATATCAACATCAAGATTATCAGGAACCGCCCGATAAATTTTCACATCTGCTTCTGGTTTATCTTTAAAGCTTTGGGCTATTTTAATGGTTTCCCTATCAAGCTGTCCTTCTCCATCCCCGTAATATTGCGCGGCCTTTTCTGAATAAATATCATCAGGATAAACTTCGCCTTCTCCTGTAAGATCATGTAACGGGGCGCCGTCATCGGGGGATGGGGGTCTGTGGCTTGTGCCATACTCATTAACATCTTGGTAATAGCTTCCGGGCTGTGCGCTTTCATATTCCAACTGGTCGCGGGAATAATAATTATCAAGCGCGGCTTCAATCTGCTCTACTGTGGCATTGGTAATGTCCACGCCTTCTTCATCAAGAATATCAAGAATACGCTGTTCATTTTCCTCAACCTGTTCCTGCACCATTTGGTCATCTGTGCGGATATAGTCGCCAAAGGTTTCATCGCGTAAACGGTCAAGCAATTCGTTCTGATCAACGTATCCATTTAGGTCTGTTTCACGGCTGAATACGCCGCTAGTGCCAAGTTCTTCTTCGATCTCCGTGACATTGATATTGTCTAACCCTGCTATCACGCCGCGTGCGTAAAGGCGTGGGTAGGCTTTCGGTGTTATCCCAATACTTGAAAGCTCTTTTGCTATCTTCGAATCTTTATCAATGCCGCCACGCTTCACAAGCGTATTAATCAATGGCGTCGCCGTGGCTTTGACTTTCTTGGCATTCTTCCCGCCAAATAGCTTGCCCTGCTTCTGCGCTTTTTCCGCTTTGCGCTTTGCCGCATTACGTGCGATGGCTTTTTTGCGCAGCTTGTCGTAGTAAACGCTTCCTGTCTTACTGTTCTTTGTCGGTGGCGGGGCATAGCCTTCTACGCGCAAGCGGTTGTTCATTACGCGCTCTGCAAATACACGTTGCGCCGCATCGCCGCCCTTGGCAATTCTGGTTCTAAAATACGCGCCCATGGCTGCGGCTTCTGTGGCGGCAATCTCGGCGGTTCTAACCTTATCGCCCATTACCTCTGCATTCATTAGGTTATCGCGTATCTGGCGTTCAATCTTCTCTTCCATGGCCGCTTCTTCAATTTGGTCATAGCGGCCTTCAAAGGCTTCTCGTGCCTGCTCCGTTGATTGCTGAATGAAGGCATTGATTTGTTCAGGATCTTGTAAGTCCCATCCTGATAGTGCTGGGTCAACATCTGGGTCTGTCTTGATAAAATCGCTCATAAAGTCATAAGCGTTATCTGGTGTTGTGGCGTATGCGTGCAAAAATTCACTTAATGGAATTGATACATCGGTACCCGCCTGCTCTGCCTGCTCGAATTGCTGGCGCGCGCTTGGTGATAGAGCGAAGAATGCTTCTGGGTCTTGGCCTGACTGATAAAATTCTTGTACCACGCTGGCGTCAAGCGTGATGGTTTCGTCTGGGTCTACGCCTTGATTGATAAGCTCCCGCATTTTCTCTGGGTCGCGCTCTTGAAGCTTTGTCTGCTGCACGGCATCGCGCATTTTTTCCAGCTTTTCTTTTTGGTTCTCTTGGTTCAAGCCCTGCCCAATAGCGCCGCCGCGTGCCTTGCGCCCTTCGATAGCCATGACCAATCCGCGGAATAGTCCCCCTGCGGTTCCTGCAACTGCGGCCTGATTCTTCCACTCTTTGAAAAATTCAACATCAGGGTTATCTGACGCATAGGCGACTGCATCGTGCAGCACTGATTCGGTCACTTCCTGCACGGCTTCTGCGCCCGCGCCCATTCCAATCTGCAAGAATTTGTTTACGTATTTATTTTGTATCTTGGTTGGCAGGCCGGATAAAACTTTATCCATGCCGGGCATTTTCCCAAGTAATACTTTCAATGACACCATTTCTGTCGCTGCGGTAATCGCGCCGCCTGCTGTCTGACGGTAAAGACGCTCAGACGCGCTTTCATCGCCCGCTTCGCCCTGCATCATAATTTCTTGAGACTCAACGCCCTGTGCGCCCATCATCATTACGCCCATTGCTGGGTTCTTTATGGTTAGGAACGCTTGCACGCCAATCTGTCCCAGCGCGCCTGCGACTTCCCCAACAAAGGTTCTGCGGTCTTCTGGCGGCTTAATATTATCAACAAGAAGGCTGTCTATCTGGTCACTGAAATTTGTTAGCTGCTTTCCAGCCATGCCCATTAATTGATTTGACGCGGTGTTGATAGGAAGACGATCTGCTGCGGCCTCTGATATTGCCACAAGCTCTGCGCCTGTACCGCCAATGAAAGATGAACCTGTTTGCACTATTGCGCCTGCGAATTCCCGCACCTTATCAACGGCGCTGGTAAGCATCGGAACATCATCATGGGTAAGTCTTATATTGTCTTCTTCTATCATCCAGTTTGCAAGGTCTGGGAAGTCGGTAACAATTTGATTACTTAGATCGTCTGGAATCGCCAAGTCGTCTTGGTATTGCCCCATATCCGCTTCAACAAAGGCTGGTGGCGTATCGGTTATGCGGCCAATTTTCGTTGCTTCTGCGTAGGTATCTGGGTTCGTTGGCCGCGCAAGCAATACTGACTGCCGCAACTCAAGCTGCTTGCGGGAAGTGTCTTTTTGGATAAAGCTGGCAATACTGTCCGGCGTTACTTTATCAAGGCTTGGTGGCTTCATCTATATCGTTCCTTATTATTTCGTAGGTCGCCCATACTGCCTCCGGGGTTGGTGTCACATTGAGCGCAATAAGCTGATCTTCTATTTGCTGCCTTGTCGCGGTGTCGATGGAGTGCATATCGTTCGTGCGTGATTTCTTTTGAAGTATAAGGTAATCGCTGGCATATTTCATCACACTTTGTTTTGATATTTCTTTATTGCTGCTGTGGTCAACTTGCGCTCGGAATGTGACATAGTTTCTCATTTCGGCCACTGCCGCCTTGTTCTTCTTGTCGTCTGGGTCGAATTTTGTTCCCTTGCCTTGCGCTCTGAAATAATAATCAACGGCGCCATCAACCATTCCGGCCATGTATTTGTTTTCCGGCTTCTGCAACTCGGCCTGCTTTTTGATATAATTCTGTCTATCGGTAAAGCTTAGGTTTTGAACAAAAACGGGATCGTTTAAATCTGCCGCTAAAAGCTGGTCACTGCTCATGGCATCAATTGTATAGACGGTGTTAGGGTCTGATATGCCTTTGTATGCGGTAAAATCAATGTTGTGTGATCTTGCGCGCGCGCGAATATTGCTTGGTATTAAGCGCCAATCGCCATTATTCTGCGTCTGCATTTCCGATATTAAATCCTGCACTTCATTCTTGTCTGCCGCCTTCGCTGCTGCTCTGGCATTTTTGTCTGATTCGTATATGGCCATCAACTCTTTGCCTGCCCCGGTGTGCAGGGTTTCAATTTGATTTGCGGCCTGTGTAATGGTGCTGTAGTTTGGCTCAACATCTGTATTCATCTGCGTTGATACTTTTGCAAGCCGGTCTACCCATCCATCCCAATACTTGCCGTATTTCTCTGGGTCTGCTGACTTGAGCCGGTGGTATTCCATCAGGCGTGCGTTCATAACCTTATCGGGGTCTGCGCCATCCTTGATCTTTTCTATGATCTTTTTTGCAAAGTCTGATCTATGGTTTACCGCAATATCAAAGGCCAGCAAGCGCATGTTTTCTGGCACCTCTTCAATCCCGTAGGCGTTCCAGTATTTTTCCTTATAGACTGCCGCTGCGCCTTCTCTTGTTAAGTTTTCAACATCGACATCTGGGTTCCATTTACTATTAATGCCGTATTTTGCTATGGCTCCATCAGGTTCTTGCGCTATGGCATCGCCGCCCTCTAGGTTATCAATGACAAAGTTGACAACATCGCCTTGGTCGGTAACGCTTGTCATTACTCTGGCCTTGTCGTATGTGGTGGCGGCAACGGCCTTTGGTATGGCCTCCTTGAATTGCAACTCCATTCGGGAGGAATCTTCGCTCCGCAACTGGCCGCGTGCAAGTGATTCCTTATAAACAGCTTCGGCAATCATCACGTTTTGCGGATCGCCTTGGTTTAATATATTGGTGATCTGTGATGTTCTGGCTTGGCTGTATGCCTTGAGCCTAGCAAGGCCTAGTTGGTCGTCTGCCCATCCTTCACTAACCGCGCGGCTTTTAAGAAGCTCATAGTTTTCTTCCATCTTTTCATTAAAGGCGGTGTCGTCCATATAGTTTAGGCCGATTTCCTCCATGTTCAATTCAAAGCGTGCGTTCAAAGTATTATCTTTGTATGCCGTGTACTCTTGCAACTGGTGGCGCTTTGCCAAGTCGCCATAACGGCGCTGGGTCTGTATCAAAGACTTTTGCAGCATCTTGCGCACTTCTGGCGCTTCTTGTGAATCGTCCAGTCTCGCTTGTATCTCGCTGATCTTTTGCTGCGTCATTTGCGGGGCTTGTAAGGCATTCTCCCCCTTTTTTGTAAGCATCCCGCCTTGGGGATTGTAAAGAAATTCGGACATTTCCGCGTCCATATCCGTTTGCAACTTCAATGCTCGTAGCTCGTTATTCTCGCTCTGGATATTTATGGCCTTGGTGTTCCACTGATCGCCCAAGCGTTTAATCGCTGTTCCAGCGTTCATCATGGCTTCGGCTTGCGGTGCGCCAAAGGCTGCGGCTGGGGCGCTGATCTGCTGCTTCTGCCCTGATATTGGGGCTTCTTTAACTGTGCGTTCGCGGTAGGTTGGTATATTTATCGCCATGATTTATTACCTTGTTCTGAATGGGGCGCCATTTGCTCATGTTTCTTTTGGGCTGCTGCTGAATACGCCCTTATCGGCGTACCCGGCATAATTTCCGGCCACGGTTGCCGCGCCCGATAATAGTGATGATGCCATGGCAGTCTTGCCGGCTGCTGTGGTATTTTTTGCGGATAAAAGATTGTTCGCACTGCTGTCGCCATAGTTCATTCCCTGCACTTTGTACCCGTAAGCTTCCCGCGCGGCATTGCTTCGGATTGTCAACGCATCAAGTTCGCCCAGCATTGCGGTATCTGAAAGGGTGTCAATAACAACATCGCTTCCAAGATCAATACCGCGTGAAGCAAAACCAACTCTTTGATCTGCCTTTATGCCCTGAACCTTCATGCGGTGCTGTTCCTCCGCGCTTTCTCCACGCTTTATGGCATCGTCTGCCTGTCTACCGGAAATGATTTGATTGTTGCGGTCAACTGCGGCTTGGTATTTGTATTGCCCGGCCTGTGCTTTTGATTGTTGCGCGGTTCCATACATTGATGCTGCGGTTCCCACGGCTGTCGCGCCCAATGATATCCACGCCGCTGTTGACGCTGTAATCATTCCGGCGGTTCCTGCTGCGGTGGCTCCTACGCCCGCGA
>Ga0307933_1003069_pt1 | contig 10807 bp, 13 predicted proteins | sample OrgLakmetageno88_FD_201811 | JGI IMG/M metagenome (GOLD analysis project Ga0307933, IMG submission 201811) | Saline water microbial communities from Organic Lake, Antarctica - #88 | ecosystem: Environmental > Aquatic > Non-marine Saline and Alkaline > Saline | place: Antarctica: Organic Lake...
CCATCGTCTTGGAGTAAAGGTTACACATGTCATGCAAGCCCCTTACCAATTTTTGAGATTTCCCTGTATGGGAACAATGGTGCAACAGTGCCGAATGAAGTGAAAACGTGAAGCAGGCCGCAAACATCGAAGATCTGCCCGAGGAGGCTAAGCGCCTTGTTGAGCTCTGCAAGACGGAAATGTCTACGTCCGAAGTCTGGCTCTTTGGGAGCCGCGCGCGCGGTGACAACTCTCCCCAGAGCGACTTCGATATCCTGGCGGTGGTCCCCGCCGACTCGCCGGAAGACATCGACACGCCTCGCGCCGCCTTCAGGCTTCGGAGACGGTCATAATTTTCTTATGAGGAGGCCGTCATGAAGCCGGAAGTGGTTTACTTTTCATTCCCAGAACGCGTTCCCGAAAAGTCAGCCGCGCGTGCGATTGATGAGGCAAAGCTCAAGTCCGGTGAGGGGCACCCATTCCATCACCCACACCAAGGTCGGGGAAGGCGCGGACAACTGCTTTGCCTACATTGATCAGTAACGCGGCAGCACGCCCAAGAGCGTCGATCTGAATGCGAACCGCAAAGCATCTTGCAGTTCCATATGGAGGACGCCGAGAGAAGGCTCCTCCGCATAGGCGGCCAGAAGGCTGGGAGGCGGAGGTGCGTAGGTTGACAGGGCGCCCGCCGAGAGAAGGCTCATCAGGCAGAACCATTGCGCGTCATCGCCAAGCTCGGGCAGATAGACCTTTACAAGCTCGGACATGGACGCCAGCCGTGCGAGCGAGGCCCGCTTGTGCCGCTTGACCGTTTCAACCGAGACGTTGTGCTCGAGAACTCCGCCCTGCGCCCCGAACAGATCGCAAAGTGCGACCCTGCCCGCCAGGGACCGGCTGAAGATTTCGACCAGCTGGTTGGCCCGAACGTCCACGGACGCATGCGTGTCGATGCCGCTGGAGCATTCTCCGGCCACTTCTTCCAGCCAGCGCCCCATGAAGTCGTCCAGCAGTTCGAGCAGCACAGCCTCGCGGGAGTCGAAATAGCGCAAGACGTTCGATTTTGCCAAGTCGACCCGCCGACTGAGCTCGTTGAGGCTCACCTCGGCCACGGGCATCTCGGCAAGCATTGTCGCTGCTGTGTCCAGGATCGATCGACGACGGACTTCTCGTTGTTCGTCGCTTCGCGCGCGCTGAAATGGCATGTCTCACCTCGAACCGATTTTCATGAACCCACATAATAGACCGATGGTCTCTTGACATGAGACCATCGGTTCTTTAAGTCCAACATAACAGACCGATAGTATATAGGAATGCGCCATGAACGACAACTGGACTGAACGGCACATCCCCCACCAGGATGGCAGGGTGGCCGTCATAACCGGTGCCAACACGGGCCTGGGCTTCGAGACCGCCCGGATGCTTGCAGAGCGAGGCGCAACCGTCGTCATGGCGGTTCGCGACATTGCGAAGGGCAAGCAAGCAGCGCCCGCATCAATGGGAACGTAACCGTCCAGGCTCTCGACTTGGGATCCCTGAATTCGATCCGATCCGCAGCTGCCGAGGTGCGTGCGACCCACCCGCGTATCGATCTTCTGATTAACAACGCCGGCGTGATGTATACTCCAAAGCAAACCACCGCCGATGGTTTCGAGCTTCAGTTCGGAACCAATCATCTCGGCCACTTTGCCTTTACCGGCCTCCTGCTGGACCGGCTCCTCCCCGTGCCGGGCTCTCGGGTCGTGACAGTCAGCAGCACCGGCCACCGCATCAGGGCCGCCATCCACTTCGACGACCTGCAGTGGGAACGTTCGTATAGCCGCGCCGCCGCCTATGGTCAGTCCAAGCTGGCCAACCTGATGTTCACATACGAACTGCAGCGGCGGCTGGCGCCACATGGCACCACCATCGCGGTAGCCGCCCACCCCGGTGTGTCCAATACCGAACTTGCCCGCAACTTGCCCGCTCCGCTGCGGGTCATCGCCGCCACGCTTTCGCCGTTGCTCGTCCAGACCCCGGAAATGGGCGCCTTGCCCACCTTACGCGCCGCCACCGATCCGACTGTTCTCGGCGGGCAATACTACGGTCCCGGTGGCCGGGGTGAGATCCGGGGATTTCCCAAGCTGGTCTCCTCCAGCACCGACTCCCATAACCAGACCGTCCAGCAGCGCCTTTGGACGGTATCCGAAGAGCTCACTGCAGTGAAATTTCCTTTTGTATCGAACAATTAGAGGCCCAGTTGGAAAAGGCGGATTGCCAGTTGGTTACCCAGTATCTGTAGTCACCCGGCTCTGCCGCAATCCGGCTCCACCTCCGCCCAGTGCGGACTGACGGGCAGCGCAGCCCCGCGGGCCGCGATGTCCTCAAACCGCACCGGCTTGAAGTCCCACACATCCACGCCGACGTTGACGCAGTTCCGGCTGCCGCGCCAGTTGTCGTGCACATGCCCGAACATCATGATCGCGTCGCGGCGGGCGTGGTTCCACGTCAGCATCGGGTAGTGGCAGAGCGTGTGGCTCTGGTTCTTCGGCCCGTCACGCACCTCGGCCAGCGGCGTGACGGTGTCCCACGGCAGTGACATCACGAGGTCCGTGTCGTGGTTGCCGGTGATGAGATGTTTTCGCCGGCCCGGCAGCGCGGCGAACAGCTCATCCAGCCAGTTCCGGCATTTGGCACGCGGGCCCAAGACCAGATCACCCAGGATCCAGAGGTCATCTCCGGGGCCGACGCAGGCCTGCAGGTTATCCAGCAAGACCTGCTCCATATGCGCCACATTGCGAAACGGACGGTTGCAGAACCTGATGATGTTCTCGTGTCCGAAATGGGGGTCTGCGGTATACCAGTTCACCATGGGCGGCTCCTGTTAGTGAAAGGGATCACGCGGGCGGCGAAGGGTCTTGGTGTGAAAGCCGGGTCACGCGCAGGGACACAAGCCACCCGCAGTGCGGGCGTCTATGAGCTTGGGGCTATGAGGCGCGTGTGTGACATGGGCGCCTTTAGACCGAACTGCGGCCAGCGTATCAAGGGGAGAAAACGCAGGACGCAACGGGGCCAACTGTTCTATGGTGGGGTCACGAGTTGTTGGATGGTCACCGGGCATGTCGCAGCATGAGGCGGCTGGCTCTGGCGGCGGCACTATCGGCATCAGCCTAGGCCGCAGTCGCGGATGACTGGGCCGAGGAGAAGTGTCGGCCCTATGCCGCCGCATGGGCGGCCGTCGCGCCCGGCGAGGATGCGGAAGGTATCGGCCGCGCGTTTCGGGATGATCACGCGGCGTTCCTGAAGTCGGGCTGCACCTCGCCCGAGGTCTGCCCGCACAGCTCGCAGGAGCGCAGCCTTGCCGACCTTCTGACCCTGATGGCGGTGGCCGAGGGCATGACGGGTTCGTTCCTGCCCTTCGATTGCCCCGGATGACCCTTCGGCCTCAGCCGGTGTGGCTCTCGACCAGCAGATCCACGAACAGCCGCACCTTGAGACTGGTCAGGCGGCTGGAGGGGTGCAGCACCCACGCCTCGATTTGCTGGTTGGGGGCGACACCCCAGATGTTCAGCCGCCCCCCGGCGAGGTCCTCCTCGATCAACCAGCGCGGCAGTAGCGCAGCGCCCGCTCCGCAGCGCGCCGCCTCATGGACGATCATCATGGACGAGCAGGTTATGACGGAATCTGGCACGATGCGGAGCTCCCCCGTCGGCCCCACGACGGTCCACTCTCGCATCGTGGCCTGTGCCGATAGAATAACCGCGGGGGTGCGAGCGCCTGACTTCTCCGGCCGCCGCATCCCGGGCGGTGCGGCCAGAACCATGTCCGTCTTCAGGAAGCACTTGCCGACCAGATCGGAGTTCGGGGAGGGATTGACCCGGATCACCATGTCATAGCCGTCCCGCACCGGATCAACGAAGCTGTCCGAGATATCTATGTCGAGCGTCACCTCGGGATGACGCGCTACGAAGGTAGCCGCGATCGCGCCCATCGCGGTCCGCGCGAACAGGGCCGGCACGCTGATGCGCAACCGGCCGCTCGGGGTCTCTCCACGACCGCTGATCGTCTCGCGCAGTGTATCGAGTTCGGCCACCAAGGGAGCGGCGCGCTCGAACAGGAACCGGCCCTCTTCGGTAAGGCCAAGCTGGCGACCGCCTCGTTCGAGTAGCCGCGTGCCAAGTGCCTCCTCCAGGTCGCGCACATGGCGCGACAACGTGGCCTTCGGCACGCCCGAGGCGCGGCTGGCAGCGTTCAGCCCTCCATGCGTCGCGACGGCAAGAAATCCGGTAAGGCCTGGCAGCGCATTACGTTCCATTTTTGAACCTTTTTGTCCCGAACTTACAATCTTTGTTTAGATACTGGACCACTTTAATCAAGTGTCATCATCACAGAGGAGACAACGATGACCGATATCTGGACACCTATCGAAGTCGGAAACATGCGCCTTTCGCACCGATTGGCCATGGCGCCGATGACCCGCAGCCGGGCCATGCCCGACGGTACACCCGGCGACCTTGCCGCGACCTACTACGCGCAGCGCGCGGAGATGGGCCTGCTGATCACCGAGGGCACACAGCCTTCCGAGGATGGACAGGGCTACCCGTGGACGCCCGGCATATTCACCGAGGCGCATGTCGAAGGTTGGCGCAAGGTAGCCGACACCGTCCACGACCGGCGCGCGCACCTCGTCATCCAGCTGATGCATGTTGGGCGGATCGCACATCCCGACAACACGCCGCATCACAGGCAACCGGTCGCGCCGTCTCCCGTCGCTCCGGCTGACCAGATGTTCACCGCTGCGGGCATGCAGCCGATTCCGGAGCCACGCGCCCTCACCGAGGCGGAGGTCGAGGCAACCGTGGCGGATTTCGTCCATGCCGCGACGCGGGCCGTGGAGGCCGGCGCAGACGCGGTAGAGATCCACGGCGCCAACGGCTACCTCATCCAGCAATTCCTGGCGCCGAACGCCAACCTGCGGACGGACACCTGGGGCGGCTCAATCGAAAACCGCGCGCGCTTCGCCATCGAGGTGACACGCGCCGTCGCCGCCGCCATCGGGCCGGAGCGCACGGGCATCCGGCTGTCGCCGGGCACGACGCTCGGCGGGATCGAGGAAGGGCCCGAGGCGCCCGCCCTCTACGCCCACCTCGTCACCGAACTGGACCGGCTCGGCCTCGCTTACCTGCACCTCCTGCATCTGGCCGACGAAGACATGCTGGCGCAAATCCGTGGCGACTGGTCTGGCACCCTGATCGTAAACCGCGCTGGTGGACCGCGCGAGAGGATCGGTGGCGACGTGGCGACCGGACGCGCCGATCTGGAGTCCTACGGGCAGATGGTCCTCGCCAACCCCGACTTCGTCGAGCGGATCAGGACCGGTGCGCCGCTGAATGTGCCGCGGAACGAGCACTTTTACGGTGGGGGTGCCGACGGCTACACCGACTATCCGGCGCTTGCCGACCAGCCGGCGGAGACGGCAGAATGATCGCCGCGACAAAGCTCGGCCGCGAAATGAAGCGGCGGCACCAAGCCGGCGAGTTCGGAATCGAGATCCTGCACCCCGGTCTGGCCGACAATGCGGGAGACAGCGGGATTGGCGCGCTTGGCCGCATCGACCACGCCCGCGTCGGCGAAGGAACCGTCGTCCGCATGCATCCACACAAGGACGACGAGATCCTGACCTATCTACGCGGCGGCCGCGTTCGGCACCAGGACACGGAAGGGCATCTGGAGGAGATCTCGGCCACGCGGCTGATGATGATGAATGCCGGCCGCAGCTTTCAGCACGAGGAGACGGTGATCGACGGGCCGCTGACCGGCCTTCAGATCTTCCTCCGTCCGCACGCCCCGGACTTGGACCCGATGGTCCAGTTCCACGATTTCGGAACCGCCCATAGCGTGAACGAGTGGCGGCTGATCGCCGGTCCGCGCGATGCGCCCCTCACCGTGCGGGGCGAGGTGCAGGTGCATGACATGCGCCTGGACGCTGGGCGGATGACCACACTGCCGATTCCACCGTGGCCGGAAGCAACGCTGCTTCTCTACCTCTTCGACGGCCGGATCACCGCGGATTCGACCGCGCTCGATCCCGGCGAGGCGCTGATGGTGTCTGCGGACGCGGCCATCGCCGCCGATCAGACGAGCGATCTGGTCCTCTTCATCATCGACCGGAACGCCCCCGTGTTCCGCGGCGGCATGTTCAGCGGAAATCTTATCGGCGCCTGATCGTGAGAACGTGTATGGACGCCCCCGACCGAGCAAGGATTTTCTGAAGGTTATTCCGGGCGGAGCGGTCGAGTTCCTACGTGTATCCGGCCTCAAGTTGCGGCTGTCTACGCCGCGGGCCCTCATGGCAATTTCGCGGACTGGGTCCAAATCGGCGGTTCGTGCTTGATGCAACCCGGTTCTCAACTGGTTTGCCCCGAACCGAAAGACCACGACTGTTCGTTGCAGGAAGCACTATCGGGTCCCCCTGGCGTTATCGATCGTCAATTGCGCCCAAACGTTATTGGCAGCGGGAGGAAGGTGCACTGCGCCGCTGGTTCTGAGCTTCGCAAGGGGATCGTGTAGTTCGTTTACATACGCTTCGATTTGCGCATGAACCCACCGTCGACCGCGGGGTTGTCGCCGGACTGCCCTTTGGGGGCGAAACCTGGCTTGGAGCTGGAAGTGCCGACTTGCCCTTCCGGATCTGTGCGGACAGCGCAGAGACGCTGATCCCCCGCATCACGGACACCTGGGCTGCCGTTTGCAACGGTCGAGGAGTGATGTTTCTGACGGCGTCGTCAGCGCGACACCCAGAACTTTGCGAAGAACAACCTGGAGGATGCAATGCCGATGTCGGGTGTGGCCCGTCACCTCCGGGATCGTAAAATATTGCAAAAAGTCCGGGACAGCATTTTTACCGATCTGTAAGCGGCGGCTTGACCCCACCTTCCGATTGGTCTGACAAGTTGCGAAAGGGTTCCTGTCATGATGCAGGGAGTGTGTTTCGCAATGTGCGCTACGAATGCGTTTCTCAAATCGTTGGGTGTAGAGATCTACGCGTCGGGGCATCGACGGTGGCCGGATGAAGTGAAGGCACTCGCTGTCGCTGAGACGCTTCGGTCTGGCGCGACGGTCAATGACGTGGCCTCACGTTTTGGAATCCCGGCGAACCAGCTATCGGGGTGGCGGCGCCTGGCGAAGGACGGCGCGCTGGTCCTGCCCGCAGAGGATAGTGGTGGCCCCGAAGCAGTCTTCGCCCCACTCATGGTGTGCGACGCGGAGGCTCCTGTGGGCAATGCCAACAACCAACCGGTCGGAGACGAGGTTCGGATCGTCGTTGGCGATGTTGTGCTCCACCTCGATGCCGAGACGCCAGCGACGCGTATTGCTCACATCGTCCGTGCGCTGAGAGCGCCGTGATGTTGCCGTCGCACAAGATGCGCATCCTGGTCGCAACGAAGCCGGTGGACTTCCGGAATTATGCCGAGTCAATGATTATGCAAAGCTGCAGATCGGCAGGCTAATTTTTCTTCTCCCATTCAACAGGTCGCATGTCTGCCGATGTCGTAAGACTCCGCATAATTAGGCTTACTCCTCCAGCGCGTCTTTGCGCCCAATGAGGAGAATGCCAATGACCAATATTGATGAACGCCTGCCAGTTCGGCCGGGGCATATGGAGGCAGGCGAGCTTGCCGAGCCGATTGCCGCTTATGCGGCTCACCTGTCTGGCCTCGGCTACACCGCGCTGACGATCAAGGGATATACCGACTCAGCCCGTCATCTCGGGGCATGGCTCGCGCTCTCGGGCTTGACCATCTCGGCGCTCGACGAGCATGCGCTGGAACGCTTCGCGCGGCATAAGTGCCGGTGCGGCGGCAATCGGTCATCTGATCGGCTCTCTTCCAAGTATGTGAGGCGAGTTCACCGATTCACATACTACCTTGGCGACTGCGGCATCATCCCGAAGGCCGCGCCTGCAGCGTTGGTTGTCGATCCTTCCGTCGCACGCTTCGGTGAATGGCTGCGGCGCCATCGTGGCCTCTCGGAGCGGACCATCGCCCGGCATATCCGCATGGTCTCTCGGCTTTTGCCGGCTTTGGGCGTCGATCCCGACGCATATGATGCGTCGCGGGTCCGCGCGGTCATCCTCAATGAAGGGACGCGCTGCTCCGCTGCCTACGTCAAGACGATGGCGATGGCGCTGCGTGGTTATCTTCGGTTCCTGGCCACGCGTGGCGAGTGCCGCCCCGGTCTCGATCATGCCGTGCCGCCGACGCCAGACTGGAGGTTGTCGGCGTTGCCGCGTTATCTGTTGCCCGAGGATGTCACCCGCCTGATCGAGGGATGTGATCTCTCCCTTTCTCGTGGGATCAGGGACAGGGCGATCCTTATTTTGCTCTCTCGGCTTGGTCTGCGCGCGCACGATATCTGGGCGATGGAGATCGACCATGTCGATTGGGCAGCGGGCACGGTCCGCGTTCGCGGCAAGCGGCGGCGTGAGGTGCGGTTGCCTCTGCCTCAGGAAGCTGGCGACGCGCTGCTCGCCTACCTCGAGGATGCCCGCCCGCTGGTGGATGAGCGGAGGATTTTTCTGCGCTCGGCGGCACCGTATGTCCCCTTCGCGAGCTCCAACGTGGTCTCGACCATCGTCCGCTCCGCCCTCCGGCGAGCCGGGATCACCGACGCGCCATCGCAGGGGGCCCACCTTCTGCGTCACTCGGCGGCGACAGCCATGCTGCGGGCTGGCGCGACGCTCGATGCTATCGGCGCGGTATTGCGCCACGAATCGCCTGACACCACTGCCCACTATGCCAAGGTCGATCTCGCGACGCTGTGCTTGATCGCGCAACCCTGGCCGGGGGACGCGTGATGCTGGCTGATGATCTCAAACGGTATGTTGCGCTCCATCGCGCTCTCGGCTTCAAGTTCCGCGTCCAGGCAGGACTTTTGCGCGGCTTCGTCGCATTTGCCAAGACGTATGGCGACAGTGTCGTATTGGCCGCCCGCACGATCGCATGGGCCAGCGAGGCACCCTCGCCGGCGCAACGACGCAACCGCCTGCTGACCGTGCGCCGCTTCGCACTCGCCATGCATGCAGAGGACGCACGGCACGAGCTGCCGGCGACCGATGTATTCGGAACGGATCGGCACGCCCGCGTCCTGCCGCACATCTGGACCGCCGACGAGATTGCGCAGTTGATGAGCGCGACTGCTCTGCTCGGACAGCCCGGCGCGATCCGTCCCCTGATGTACCGAACGCTCTTCGGCTTGCTCGCCGCGACGGGGCTGCGCATCTCCGAGGCGCTGGCACTGCGCGTGCGCGACGTCGGTGAGGATGGCCTCATCATCCTTGCCACGAAGTTCCGCAAGAACCGGCTCGTGCCGATCCACGCCACCACGCGCCGCGCGCTCGACGCCTGGCTCCGCACCTTCCCGGGGCGCCCTGACGATCCTGTCTTCCGATCAAGTGCCGGCACGGGACCTGCCTATTCCACGGTGATCACGGTCTTCCTTCGCCTGACCCGCACCGTCGGGCTGCGTGGCGCCGCTGGCGAGCCGGGACCGCGCATCCACGATCTCAGGCACAGCTTCGCCGTGCGCTCGCTGCAGCAATGTGGATCCGACCGCGCGGCAGTCGCCCGCCACATGGCCGGGTTGAGCACCTATCTTGGTCATGCCCATATCACTGACACCTACTGGTACTTGCAGGCCACCCCGACCCTGATGTTCGGGATCGCCGAGGCTGGCGAAGCGCTGCACCGGGGGGATGCCTCATGACCCTTCTCGGCCAACACCTCGCCGTCTTCCTCCGTGAGCATCTTCCCCGGGATCGCGGTGCCAGCCCGCACACCTGCGAGGCCTACGCAACCTGCTTCCAGCTCCTTGTCGTCTTCGCCGCCAGCCACCTTCGCACCAAGCCGTCAGACCTCACCGTGGAAGAAATCGATGCCACGCTGGTCCTTGCGTTTCTCGAGCACCTCACGACCGCGCGCGGAAATGGCGCGCGGTCGCGCAACGCGCGGCTGGCCGCGATCAATGCTTTCTTCCGCTTCCTTGAATACCGGCTGCCGGACTGCCTTGATCAAGCGGGCCGCATCCATGCGATCCCGATGAAGAAGGTGGATGAGGCCCTCGTCACGCATTTGACGCGCGTCGAGATCAAGGCGCTTCTCGACGCGCCCGACCCGCGCACACCGTCGGGAACGCGGGACAGGGCGATGCTACACCTCGCCTTCGCGGCCGGACTGCGCGTATCGGAGCTGATCGGGCTCAAGTCCGATCAGGTCGACCAACGGAACTGGGGGGATATCCGCGTAATGGGCAAGGGACGGCGCGAACGCGTCCTGCCCCTTTGGAAAGAGACGGCGACCGCGATCCGGGCCTGGGTCAACATTCGCCCCAAAACCTCTGCGCCTGAACTCTTTCTCAATGGTGTTGGTGCCCCGATGACCCGGTCGGGCTTCGCGTATATTCTCCGCAAGCACGTAGCGCGCGCCGCCGCGACGCAGCCCTCTTTGCGCGACAGGCCCATCACGCCGCACGTGCTGCGCCACACCTGCGCGATGCACACCCTCGCGGCCACTCACGACATCCGGAAGGTCTCTCTTTGGCTGGGTCACGCGACCCTCCAGAGCACCGAGATCTACCTGCGCGCTGATCCAACAGAAAAGCTTGAAGCCCTCGCAGCCATGGAGCCGCCCGTGTTGCGACCAGGCAGATTCAAAGCGCCCGACAAGCTGCTCTCGATGCTAAACGATGTTCGAAACAGAAGAAAATATGCGCAGTGATATTGCCGTTAAGGTGCTGGCAGCAATTAAAAAGCTGCCAGACACTCTGCATAATCATGGACTCAGCATAATTACGG
>Ga0307933_1003070_pt1 | contig 10807 bp, 9 predicted proteins | sample OrgLakmetageno88_FD_201811 | JGI IMG/M metagenome (GOLD analysis project Ga0307933, IMG submission 201811) | Saline water microbial communities from Organic Lake, Antarctica - #88 | ecosystem: Environmental > Aquatic > Non-marine Saline and Alkaline > Saline | place: Antarctica: Organic Lake...
AGGTATTGATAACCAAATTTTACGTGGATAAATCTATTGATATTTAAAGGTTTATCCCTCTAAGTCATAGACAACTTCGGGTTTAATAAAAGTATAATCAAAAAGCGATTTAATGGAATATAGCGTTATGGTCTTGACTTTACCATAGATATAATTATAATTAATCTAGATATGAATAATGAAATTAATAATAATAATAAAATAAGTTATATATATAATCTAGATATGAATAATGAAAATTATGAAAATTATGAAAATTATGAAAATTATGAAAATTATGAAAATTATGAAAATTATGAAAATTATGAAAATAAACTAAGTATATTATGTTTAAAAATAAATAAAATATATGAAACTATATGTTATAATTTAATGTTAAAGAACTTTATATGATATATGTTTTTAAATTAATTAAGTTATCAATATTAGGTAAATTTTCTAAATCATTATATGATACATTTAAATAAGTTAAATTAATTAAGTTATCAATATTAGGTAAATTTTCTAAATCATTATATGATACATTTAAATAAGTTAAATTAATTAATTTTTCAATATCTGGTAATATATTTAATCTATTATTCATTAAATTTAAATGTGTTAAATTAGTTAAATTATCTAAATTAGGTAAAGTATATAAAACATGTTCATTTATAATTAAATATGTTAAAGATATACATTTATCAAAATTAATATATGTTTTATTATCAATAGTATTATGACTCATATAACAATATTGTAAATTTAATAAATTGTTTAAACTAAATGATGAATTAAATTTACAACCATATAAACCTATTATTTTCAATTTATGATTAACTGGAAAAATTAAAGTATTATCGTTATTATTATCTTTATTAGTTTTAAAATTTAAACAATGTATATATAAAGTTTTTAATTTAGGATATTTATTTAAATTAATTGTATTATATGTAGTAGAATTATCATTTATTTCTAGATAATTTAATTTATTTAATGTATCTAAATTTAAAAAGTTAATTTCAGATTTACAATTATAACACATAATAGTTAAACTTTTTAAATTTTTAAATTTTTTAAAGTTTATTTTAAAGTCTTTTAAAGTATAATTACTAAAAATATTTAATTTTTTTATTTTTTTATATTTATATAATTTTTTTTTTATAAAATTATCTACATTTATTATATTATTTGTAATTGCTATAGATAATATTTTAACTTTATTATTTTTTTTTTCATTAAATATAGTTATAATATTAATACTATATTTATATTTAAATTATTAAATTATAAATCAATCTAGAATGAAATTATAAATCTAGAATACAAATTATAAGTCTAGAATACAAATTATAAATCTAGAATGAAATTATAAATCTAGAATAAAATAATAAATCTAGAATGAAATAATAAATCTAGAATGAAATAATAAATCTAGAATGAAATAATAAATCTAGAATACAAATTATAAGTCTAGAATATAAGTAGTGTTTATTATACTTAATTAAATTTAATAAAACAATTAATAAGGTTTATAAAAGTTAAAAAAAAATATATAAAATTGTTTTAATGAATGTATAATTATATTTACATTTCTAGAATTTAAAATATAAAATTGTATTTAAATTTAATATGTATCTAACATTATTATATTGTATTTCACATATATTATTATTATCTATTAGTTTTTATTATATTTTAATACCATTATTAGTACAACAATTAGCATTTATATCAAGTTTAGGAGGAATATTTAATATTCAATATATTTTAAAAATAATTGCTATATTAAATATTATATTATTTAGTAATGTTTTCGATTTTATTTTTAAGTATTTATTTTTAGATTCTAAACATAATGAAATGAATAATTATTATAAACAAAGAATTATTAATTTACAATTTGTAAATAAAGAATTAAAAAATGAATTATATAAAGTTGAAAAACAAAAAAATTATCTAGCAAATAAAATTAATACACTATAAAATAATTTAAATTCTAGCTTTATAATTTGTATTCTAGCTTTATAATTTAACTTCTAGACTTATAATTTGTATTCTAGACTTATAATTTGTATTCTAGACTTATATTTAACTTCTAGATTTATAATTTGTATTCTAGACTTATATTTAACTTCTAGATTTATAATTTGTATTCTAGACTTATATTTAACTTCTAGACTTATATTTAACTTCTAGCTTTATAATTTGTATTCTAGACTTATATTTAACTTCTAGATTTATATTTAACTTCTAGATTTATAATTTTTATTATAGACTTATATTTAAATTCTAGATTTATATTTTTTTTTTAAAGTTTTTTTTTCTAATTTGTATAAAATTTTTGGTTTTTTATATTTACCACCTGCAATTGAATTAGTATTAATACTATTTAAAAATTCATTAAATTTTATTATATTAGAATAAGTAATATCATCAATATCATTAATATCATTAATATTATATTCTGTATTTTCTTGAAGTTTTGCATTAATATTATCAATTAATTCTTTTATAGTGTTTATATTATTTATTCTTGAATAATTATTAAATTTTTTTATTAAGAATTCTATAATTTTATTTTCAATAGAAATAGCTTTTGTATAATTCGGGATTAATAATTTAATATTATTTATATCAATTAAATTTGTTGATGTTTCTGTTTTTAATTTTATTTTAGAATCAAAATTAGTTTTAATAAATATTATTATTTCATATAAATTATTACAAACATCATTATTTATATATATATATCCTAAATTATTATTTGTTTCAACTTGAGTAATTATTTTGTTTTCTTCTATATTATAATAATTTGACGAAAAATATAAGTTATTTAACATGTTATCAATATCAGTATCAGAATCAGAATTAGAATTTTGTGTAGAAATTAATTTACTTTTATTTATAATAGTGTTATTTGTATAACTTTCATATTTTACATCATCAATTACATTTAAAAAATTACTAATTGTTAATAATATTATATTCATAGTATTTAATTGAGTAAATACATCAAAAAAAACATTTTCATTATTAAATATTTTATGCAAATATTTTGCAAATTTTTTTACAATATTTTCATTATTTTTGTTTTTATTTATTTTTATTAAAGTTTCTATATTCATTGCTTCATTAAATTTTTTTAATGCTATTAAAATATTATATTTAAATAAATAATCTACATAATTAATTTTAATAGTATTAATATTAATATCAGTATTATTAGAATTTAAACTTTCATATTCAATTAATATATTATAATATTTTGTAAAAAAATATTTAAATAATAATGAAATATTATTTACATTATTAATATATATTAAACTTTTACTTTGTATTACAATTTGTAAATCATTTGTATTATTTTCTTTAATTAATTTGTCAATAATTTTATGTGAATTTATAAATATTTTAAATATTTTGTCTTTTATTGTTTTAATACTTTCAATTACATTATTTTGTAATTTTTTATCAGATAGTAAATGTGTTAAATGTAAAGGTGCTGTCGTTCCTAATGATAATACTATACTAGAAGTTATTAATATAGTTATAAATGTAAAACAAATTATATTATTTATATTTATAGTAGAATTAATATTCTGAAGTTCCTTATTTACTTCTTCCATTATTTATATTTTTATTCTAGACTTATATTTTTATTCTAGACTTATATTTTTATTCTAGACTTATATTTTTATTCTAGACTTATATTTTTATTCTAAACTTATAATTTGTATTCTAGATTTATAATTTGTATTCTAGATTTATAATTTGTATTCTAGATTTATTATTTCATTCTAGATTTATTATTTCATTCTAGATTTATTATTTCATTCTAGATTTATTATTTCATTCTAGATTTATTATTTCATTCTAGACTTATAATTTTATTAAATACAAAAAATACAAAAAATACAAAAAATACAAAAAATACAAAAAATACAAAAAATACAAAAAATACAAAAAATACAAAAAATACAAAAAATATAAAAAATACAAAAAATACAAAAAATACAAAAATAGTAAAGTAAAATTGTTTTTTATGTGTTATGATATGAATTATAATTTAATTACAATTATTTATCTAAATTAACAAATTATGGAATTTATAGAAGAAGGATTACGTGGTATTGAAACAAATTTTGAAAATACTAAATCTAAACAGTATAAAATACTTCTAGATAGTATTAATAAAACTTCTAAAAAAGTTTATAATAATTGCTCTAAATTTGATAGAACTATTAAAAAAACATTTCCACAATGCCCAGAACCACCTGAAAAAATTGAAGTATTTAATCCTAATAGAGTTATATGTTTTGATGAAAATTTAAAAGCTAATAAAACTATGGATGAATGGGATACAACTATTGGTATATTACCTAATCGTTATGTTAAATACACAATAAATAACTATCGTTATAATAATGATTATGATTTAGAATTTAAGAAAAAAATAAATGAACGTGATATAACATTTTATGATAATAAAAATACAGATGAGTTTGATTATACATGCTTTAATTGTAAAACTAATAGCAATCAACATTGTGATAAGCTTGGACAACATAGAAAAGGATTTGTAATTAATACAGATATTTTTATTAATAATCAAAGAAAAAATAATCAAAGCAATTCTATTATTCAACATATTACAAATAATACAAAGTTGGTAATAGATAATTATTTAAACATTTATGTACCAGATGAAAAAATTTATTTATTATTTAACAAAACACCATTTCCAGAATTTGCATTTCATTCAAACCATAAATTATCGCATATTTATTTTGATATGAATTTAAATGTAGATAGTAAAGTTTATATGTCAAAAGATGAAGAAAATATTAAATTAACTTTAACTATGTGTGATAATTTAATTCCAGATAATTATAAAGAAGTATATGATTATTTCAATAATACACGTAAATTATTTACAATTTTAAATATGGATAATAATATAAATAATGTAGATAATATAAATAAAGATGAAGAAATACCAGAAATGAATTTAAAGGAACATATTATAAATGGTTATAAGGATAAATTAAATTTATCATTGAAAGAAAATAAGTTAATAAAAGAAAAAATAATAGAATTAGAGGAGTTATTTATAGATAAATCTAATACGGTAATTAAATTGGAGAGGGATTTAAAATATCAACAGCAGGATTTTTTAGAAAAATGTGAAAAAATGGAACAAGATAAATTTAATTTTAAAACTATGGAATTAAATACAGAATTATTAGCAAGTAAATTTTCTATATTAATGGAAACTGATGAAAAAACTAAGTTAAAGTTAAAGAATTATGAATTAAAATATAATAGTATAAAAGATATAAATAATGGATTAATAGAAAAATATAAATTAATAAAAACAAATTTAAATGAAGTGAATACAATTAATACAAAATATGAAAATGAAATTTTATATCATGAAGAAAAAATAATTACATTACAAAATGAAATAAATGAAAATAATAATGTTATAGAAAAAATAAATAATCAAAATTTAATATTAGAATCTAGATTAACTAATATTGGAGAATTATCAACAGATTCATTAGAACAAGCATTAACAGAACAAAATAATGAATTAATAGAACAAATTAAAGACTATAAAGAAAAAATTAACGAATTAAATAAAGAAAATAATAAATTAAATACTAATATTAATAATTATAAAATTACATTAACTGGACTTTTTGAGTCTAATATTTAAACTTATTTTTTTAAATTTTCTATTCTTTTAGAAATAGAAGGTGTGTTTGCTATGTTTGCACGAGCAGATTTAACAGCAGCAGTAGGTTCATCATCAACAGGTTCAGCAACAACAGATTCAGCAGCAACAGGTGGTTCAGCAACAGGTTGATGAACAGGTGGTTCAGCAGCAACAGATTCAGCAACAACAGATTCAGCATCAACAGGTTCAGCATTTTCAGCATGTTGAGCAACAACAGGTGGTACACTAACACTTAGTTTGTTAATAATATATAATTCTAAATTGTTATTCATATTAGCTATTAGATTTTTAATACCTCCAGTTATACAACCATCATTAATAACTTCTATATTATTAAAATACATAATATTTTCACCTCCAATTTGTTGATTATTCAAATTATTTATATTTTTTTTTAATGTTTTATTATTTGAATTATTTCTTATATTTTTTTTCGATAACATAATACTAAATTATAATATTTATTTTTTATTTATTTATAATATTTATTTATAATATTTATTTATAATATTTATTTATAATATTTATTTATAATATTTATTTATAATTTAATAAAAATATACAAAAATACAAAAATATATTAAAATACAAAAATATATTAAAATACAAAAATATATTAAAATACAAAAATATATTAAAATACAAAAATATACAAAAATACAAAAATATATTAAAATACAAAAATATAAAAATATATAAAAATATATAAAAATACAAAAATATACAAAAATATACAAAAATAAAAAATAGAAAAATAGAAAAATATATTAAAATATAAAAATATAAAAATATTAAAATATAAAAAATAGAAAAACAAATATCAAATAAAAATAATATATTAACAAAAAATAGATATAATTTTAACATATTTAGATAATAAAGAAAATAATTTATTAACATTAACTTAGTCAATAATACAAATTATGTATCTATAAATGATAATTTATATAACAAATTACAAAAACAATTTGATTAAATTAAAGTTAAAAAATTTAAAACCAAAATATAATGATTATAATGATTATAATAAAAAATTAAAATACAAAAATGAATCTAAAACACTTTTATATATACTAGTAAACTAGATTATCTAATAAATAAAGAAGATGACGAATTATTTTAAATACAAGAAAAAATAATATAAAAAACAATAAAATAGAATATAAACATAAATATAATTTAGTTAAATGTAAAATAAATTACTATCAAAATTTACAATTAATATTTCAAAATGATGAAATTTTATTTTACATTTATAAATTTAATAAATATATTGATAATATATTTTTATTTACAAATTTGTTTTAAAATTGTTTTATTTTTTTTTTATATTTGTATATATTAAATAGTAAATATGGATATAAATAATAATTATGTTAATAATATTAATAATTTAAATAATAGTTCAGTAAATGTAATTTTACAAAAAAAAGAAAATCAAATAGATATATTATTATCTGATTTTAATAATTTGGCAATTAAATATAATAACTTATTAAAAGAAAATATGGACTTAAAACGTGAATTAGAAAATTCAAATAAATAAATTTCTAGATAATTGTATAATTTTTAGTTAAGATTAATAAAAATTAATTTATTTTTTTAGTTTTTTATTATTTATTATTTTTTAGTTTTTATATTTTACATTTATAATTCTAGATATGTTTTATAATTCTAGATATGTTTTATAATTCTAGATATGTTTTATAATTCTAGATATGTTTTATAATTCTAGATATGTTTTATAATTCTAAATTATAAATTAGTAAAAAAAAAGTTTGTTCTTTCGTATATAGGACCCGTAGGCGGTATATACTTATTTTCCCAAATGGGGGAATGTCTAAGCTATTGCTTAGGCATCGAACTATATAACAGGTTCCAAGCTGTTATATGATTTTTTAGTCGTCTATATCACCATTTAGGAAATGATACCTTGACTGAATCTCTTAAACCGAGAACTCTTAAATTCCTGCAGAAATCTAAGCTTAAGCTGATTAGTTTATACTCATGACTCGTATTATACGCTTCGGAGTGATTACAGTTTATACTCATATACTCTTATATTTCCATTTTGGAAACATAAGCTATGGAGTGAATCTCTTAAACCGAGAACTCTTACATTTCCTTTGGAAATCTAAGCTTAAGCTGATTAGTTTATACTCATGACTCGTATTATACGCTTCGGAGTGATTACAGTTTATACTCATATACTCTTATATTTCCATTTTGGAAACATAAGCTATGGAGTTTAATGTTATGCAACTGTATAAATACAATTTAACATTATTGACTTACTTAAAAGTCTGGTAATAATATAATATGTAATTAATAAATCAATTTTTGTTAATTTATTATATTATTATTATTTTACTGTTTTTCAATATGTACATTTAATATTTAAAAAAATTAAATAAAGTTGTAGATGTTTTTATAATAGATATAAAAATAAAGTTGTAGATGTTATTTTTATAATTCTAGATGTTTAAATAAAGTTTTAGATATAAAAATAAAGTTCTATTTATGTAAAATATTTAACTAAAAAATCTAATTAAAATAAAATTAAAATAAAAATACAAAATTGAAATAAAATATAGTATTTGAATTATTATATTAAATTTAATAAATAATTATTTGTGATTTATTAATAATATTATTTATTAAATTAATAACTATGTTTCCCGCAATATTTAAAACATCTACTTGTAATGAATTATCTATTCCAGATGTAAATGATGCACAAATTATAAAAGATACACAGAATATTAAAAAGAAAAAAAAACAAAAACAAAACCAAATTACAAAAAATATACAAAATAGATTAAATGGTAAAAAGAATACTATTAATATTGCTATTTTAGGTCCTGTATCAGCAGGTAAATCTACATTTATGAATACATTATTTGTAAATCAATTTAGTGATATGAAAATTAAGAGAACAACTATGACTCCACAAATTTATGTAGAATCAGAAAATTTAACATTAAGTGTGGAAGATATTAATAAAATTAAAAATCAAAATCGTGAAATTAATGAATTAATAATTAAGAAAACAGAAAAAAATGAAGAGATAACATATGAAGAGATAAGTAAGGATATAGTATATGAAGTTCCAAGGGTACATGATTTAGTAAGTTTAAAGGATAATGTATATTTAAAAATTTATGATATTCCTGGTTTAAATGATGCTAGAACGCAAGAATTATATTTTGAATATATTAATAAAAATTTTCATGAATGGGATATAGTAATAATGGTGGTTGATATTAATAGTGCGATGAATACAGATGGTGAAGTAAAGATTTTAAAAAATATAGTAGATAATTGTAAAAATAATTTAGATAAATATGGAATTCAAAATAAGTTATTTGTTTTAGCTAATAAAGTAGATGATTTAGAACATTGTCCTAAATGGGGATTACGTATTAGTGATGAAGAATATACAGAAATGTATGAACAAATTAAAAAACAAGTAAAAGATGTAGTAGATAGTAAATATAGTAATTTAGAATATCATATAATGCCTTTAAGTGCGGAAGATGCATTTATTTATCGTATGTATAGTGTAAATTCAAATGTAAAATTAGATATAAAGCATATCAATAAATTTGGTCATAATGAGTTTGGTAAATCAACTTGGAATCGTTTTTCAATTGATGAAAAGCATGTTAAGGTAAGAGAACTAATGAAAGTAATGAATATATCAGATTCATTACAGTTAACTGGTTTTAATTATTTTAAAGAAAAATTAAATTTAGTATTAGATTTAAATAATCAATATGTATTTTTAATTAATCATTTAATGTATGAATGTTCGCAGTTAATAGTAAATTATAATAAAGAAATTACATTAATAGGTTTTAATGATAATTTAGTTGTAAGTGAAAATAATAGAATTAATTATAATGTGTATAATAGTAAAATTAATGAGACAATATTAAAATTTCATGATATTTATAATGTTATTTTATATTTAAATGATGTTTTTGAAGTTTCTGAAAATACTATTACGTATAAAGATGTTGTTAAAAGTATTTCAACAAATACCAAAAATAAAATTCAAAATGGTGTAAATCGTTTTTATAAATTTTTAAATGAATTTATAGATTTATCAAAAAATAAATTAATTTTATATGAAGAATTAGAAGATATTAAGGAAGACGATATTGAGTATTTAGAAAAAAGTAAATTATTTTGTAATGAATGGGATTTAGCATTTGGTGATAATTTTACAAAATTTAAAGAAATTTTAGAAATTTTAAAGAATGGATTAAATAATTATTATGTGTTAAATATTAATGAAAAGAAAATATCAGTAGATACATTAATGACTAGAATTACTAGATTATTTAAAAATAGTTTTGTAATTACAAAGGATTTATTATTAAATTTCTTTTCAAATGATAATATGTTAAATAAACAACCATTAGAAATTATTAAGTATTTTGAAGAATTAGAAGATATGAATATTTTAACAAAAAATCAAAAAAAAGAAATGATGTTTAGTTTATTACATAAAATTTATAGATTATTAAATGAAAATAAATTAACTGTTAAATATATGCAAGATGGTAGAAATGAGTATGTTTATTTTGCTAATTTATTTTGGAGTAATATAATTTATTCATATAATATTAAAAATAGTAATTTTCAAACATTAGGTTTTATGATTAATTCTGCTTCAAATAAAGTAGATTATTATACTAAACAATTTGATGAATCATATAAATGTAATTATAATTTAAATGATTTATTAAGTTTTAAAGATATTATTAGTTTAGAAACTTATTATGTAAGTTTATTTTAATTTGTATTTTAATTTGTATTTTAATTTTTTATTTTAATTTTTTATTTTAATTTTTTATTTTAATTTGTATTTTAATTTATATTTGTATTTTTTATTTTAATTTTATTTATTAATCTAGATGTTTGTATAATCTGCTAGAACTATTTTGTATTTTAATTTGTATTTTAATTTTATTTATTAATCTAGATGTTTGTATAATCTGCTAGAACTATTTTGTATTTTAATTTGTTTTGTATATTTTAATTTGTATTTTAATTTTATTTATTAATCTATATGTTTGT
>Ga0307933_1003071_pt1 | contig 10806 bp, 14 predicted proteins | sample OrgLakmetageno88_FD_201811 | JGI IMG/M metagenome (GOLD analysis project Ga0307933, IMG submission 201811) | Saline water microbial communities from Organic Lake, Antarctica - #88 | ecosystem: Environmental > Aquatic > Non-marine Saline and Alkaline > Saline | place: Antarctica: Organic Lake...
ATGGAAGTCAAATATGTGTTCATGAAAGAACAAAGAAAACAATGCAATGGAAGCAATTATGTCGCACCTCGGTATTTGAGTGGGTTTCAGTAAATTAAAAATTTGTTAAAGAATTTATCTTCAATAAGAGTATGGACAGACAACCAGTAAGATTAACACAAGAGCACCCATTCTATCAAAAAAAAACAAAACCAGACGTTTCAGACGATGGTTATGAAATTGTTTGGGCTGCAGAAAAAGGATTTTTAAAGACTGTCAAATTTCTAATCAAAATAGGGTACGATCCATTTATAAGTGATAGTCTACCAATTTCTTTAGCAGGTATTTACAAACATTACGATGTTTGTAAGTACTTGTTGGAATTAGGATCTGATAATGGTGGATTGCCAAAACAAATCAGATACGAAGTAATGTGTGAATGCAAAAATAAACTGATAGCATTTATGCAAACGGTGAAGGGTAACAATTATCTTAAAATGGAGATATTAAAAATAATGTTTTCTGGATTGTCAGAGTTTGAAATAATGAGATGTTTTTAATCAGGGAAGTCGAAGAAATCAAAGAATAAAATTGAAAAAATAAATTAAAATACTTTTATTTGATAATAAATAAAATGAACTTTCAGAATTTTATTGTGAAACAGCTCGCCAACGCCGGCGTCGCCAAAGAGCATAGAATAAAGATTTTTCTGGGACATGAAGACCTTTTTCGTCAAGCAGTCACGCACAAGTCTTTCGAACCATCACAATTTAAAGACGTGCAAGAAGCCAACTCAGCACTGAAAAAGCATGGAATACAAGTCAAGACAATCGAAGAACTTGAACGTTTTGACAACAACGAGCGCCTAGAGTTTCGCGGAGATCGCTATCTCAAAGGAGTTCATGGCCGTATTCTTTCAGACAAGTTTCCTCAACTTTCTGAAGGAGATCTTACTTTTGCTTTTCAAAAGTTAATTGGAGAAAAGGTCTATGGCAACGATGCGGCTCGTCTCGGTTTCTTTGATTACCTTCTCACTTCTCCAGCAGTTAAAGAGCAAGCTATTCACTGGGAAAGAGGTGATATTGAAAAGGTCAATATGGCTATCGTTAAAAAGTATTGGCGCAAGGGAGAACGGGAAAACGTTTATCTCAAACTCCTTGAGGACGCCTACGAAGCATTTGCCTGTGCTCTAGTAGAAGCCGTCGATCTTTACACAAAGTCTCTTTTTGGGCCAGGTATGGGCATGCTTTTTCGCTGGGCTAGTCCGATCATGGACAACTTGCCTTTTGATCCCACTGACATCAAGGTAACCAAGGCTCCTGGTATGCAACTCAAGGAACTTTGGGAAGACATCTATGTGGACAAGTATTTGGAAGGAGTAAAGTTTACAAATCAAATGATGTTCAAGATTGACCAAAAGAACCGTTCTCTGGGATACATTCCGATTATGGCGGTTGACCCATTTCTTCCCTGGGATAGTAAAGACAAGATCATCGCAAAGACACATGGAGAATCTGAGAAAGATGCTCGTCGAAAGGCATCAGAAATCGCACTCAAGTTTTTGTACAAGTGGCGTGTAAAGGACATCGAAGCAGGACGCGAGAAGAAGAAGAACATGAAAAAACAAGGATAAAGAGTAAAAATGAATTTTCTTAATTAAATTAAGAAAAGTAAGATAACAAGAATAATAAATGGATTGTACTTATTGTGGACACAAAACGAGGAATGTTTGTCGGTGGTGCAAAGAAATCTGGGACCAAAACAGATATGTTTGTAGAGGATGTACAGATCCTAAAAGTAAGATGTGTTTGTATCATTTTAAATCTACAGGATATTCTCCAGCACAAAAATCGTTGAGTAGAATGCAGCAAAAATACGAAAATAATTACGCCAGTAATCATAGTATTTCAAAGGAACGCAAAATTACCAGGACTCTTATCGAGCTCAAAATGTATGAATTTAAAGAAAATTTAAAACGTAAAAACATTAATCCTATGACAAAGCCTGCTACTATACTCGAACATTTAAGCGAATTGTATGAGTACTATGATACAAAGGATAAAAAGGATAAAGAGTAAAAATGAATTTTTTCTTAATTTATTAAGAAAATAAGTAACAAATATTCTAAGAGTGTAAAGAAATGAGCGATACCGAATCAGAAGAAGTTACCGTTTCTATCGAGGATAGTGAAGAAGTAACAGAATCTGTTGGAGAAGTAGATGATAGTGAGGAGGAATCAGTGGAAGAACTAGATGATAGTGAAGTTGACAGGAAAGAGTTGTCTAGAAAATATGATTTGCTGTCGTCCAAACTTGTGGGAGACAAAACTACATACAAGGAATTGAAAAAGGGTGTTGATAATTTTGATCTTAGCATTTGGAATGATTGTAAAGTATCGGAACAAACAGCCATAGAATTTGAGACACGAAAAAAGAAAATGGTCACGGGTCTTTACACATGCGGAAAGTGTGGATGCAATGAAGTTTATACGCAGGCTATTCAGATGCGCTCGGGAGACGAGGCGACTGACAACTTTGCCTTGTGTAGCAAATGTCAGCACCTATGGCGCGTCTAATTGCAATTATTTCTTTTTTCGCGATTGTTTATTCGTGTATGGCACAGTTATTTTTTGTTGAACGAGAACGCGTTCACCAAGGCGCCAAACTTTTTTATTTTTTTGTTTGATAATAACAAATTCTCCAAGACCTACACATTTAACTTTATCATTTTGAGATCTTTCCATTTAATTGTTTGTTTCTATTTAAACAAAAGATAAAATGAATTTGGGATGCCTTTGGGTATCCCTTTTTTACGTCATTTCATTTTTTATCAACATTAAACCAAAAAAATGAAAATTTGAATTAAAATATAATCTTAAAATAAAAATATATCCCCTGAAATAAAATGGACAAACTTGAACGATTTATTTGCTGTCTTGAAACCGAACAAGATGAAAAACGTAAAAGTGCAATTATCAACAATATGTACGATCACGTTTTTACAAACACTTTCAATAATTTGACTATAAGATGGGCATCTCAAAGTGGTAAGTTAAAAATAGTTAGATATCTTGTCGAAATAGGTTGCGATCCAAAGGCTGATAATAATTCAGCTATTAGATTGGCATATTCAAACGATAACTTGGAAACGACCAAATATCTTTATGAAATAGGGTGTGATCATAAAAATATTAAAAAGTCAATAAAATATGAGGCATTATTGGATTGTAAAAATAAACTATTGATATTTATGCAGACAGTGAAGAACAATAAATATCTTAAAATGGAGATATTGAAAATGTGGTTTCCACAGTTTTCTTATTTTATGATAGAAAAAATAATGTGATTGGTTTCATATTCCAAAATATGAAAAAATTTAAAACAGCAGAGTTTTGTTGACTTTCATCCAAACATCGACATCAGTACTAAATTCAAGAACACCCGTTGACCTATGAACAAGAGCAGAATAAACTGTAAACTTGTAATAATCTTCAAACTCTGACTCATTTAATAAATCATTTAGACAACAAAATGGGCCAATAGTAGTATCACTGTAACGAATAAACACTGTTATTTCTTCACCAAATTGTTTAGGGACGTAAAACTCGTAATATTCCGGAAGTATGCTGCATCCATAATTTTTAACAACATCTTCAAGAACAATTTTATTTGTCAAACTTGCAACTTTTTCTTGTTGCTCAAATGCGCTAAAAATTGCAAAAGTTAAACCGGAATACTCTTGTTTCCAACGTAAAAGATTGTTAAAAACCTTTCCATCTGGCAATTCTTTTTCTTTGCTATACAACCCTTCTATATTTGTGACAGTCTTATCATACAAAGAGACAATTTCATAATTATATCTAGGATCGTTAATATTTGCAATACCTTTCATAATTTCTGGAGTATAAGTGTGAACGTCAAATATCACTTGAACAAAACCGTCATCTGCATTACCGGAAGTTTCGACTTTAAACAAAACATCTGTTTGAGTACTAAAGTGATAATTGTAAAATATTGGAAGATTTGCCAAATTATAAGAAAGAAATTCTTTTTCTAATTTAACGATATTATCTCTCAAAGATGCATTTTGCGGATAAGTTATTGTAATACTTTTTATATCATCATTTGATACTAATCTAATATTGCCCATAGATAAAGACATTCTAATCGAACATTTTCCAGAATATATGTTGTTGCCTTCTCCACTTAAATCAACACTTCCTTGGTGAGCAACAAAGGTTTTGGGAGGCACATCTTGAATTCTAGAGTAAAATTGAATAGCGTCTATTGAAATATTATATTTTGGAATCTTAAATTTCTTTTCGCGCTTCACAACCTGCCCAAATTTAGACATTTATTGTTCTGCATTTGTTTAAGAGATTTCATATTGAAATAATATGAAAACTAAAAAATGACCTATACTGAAGAATTTATGGACCGACTTTTGTCAAATGTCTTATTTTCTATAACTCATGGAACAATCGAAGAAAGCTGCCTCAATGCATTTCCAAAAACCTCATTTATAAATTATTACCAGAATACCAAACAAAATCTGATAAAGATATTTAACACTGACACATATCTATCAAATGTGTATGACTATATTAGAGCAGATAAAAATAGTTGTGAATATGGAGAATTACAGATGATTGTCCTTTTACAAGACATTTTTGAATATTTTCCAAACTTTGAATATGCTGATGAAGACAACAAGGCTAATATTAGTGAAATGATTGCCAGTTTTTATGCACAACAATCCTAAATATTTCATATTCCAAAATATGAAAAAAGTGTGATAAATAAATCGCAGTGATCATAAAGAATGGAGAAATTGGACGATTTTGCCCTATTCGAGTTTAGAGATAAAGATGGTAAAAGTCTTATCAAAAAAATAGGTCAAACCCCATTATTAGATCTAAGAAAATGGATGGGTCCTCAAATCAGCAAACTTGACATTGCTGTAATTTGGGCTATCGTTAACGAAGAGGATGATTATCGTGATTTCATTAGTTTTTACAACTTTCGCGACGACGCTAACCTTAAAAGAGAAAAAGAAGCGTTTATAAGAAGATATAACAAATTGGTTAAACTTCAAAGAAAGGGAGTAAAAGAATTTAACAAGTTTAACAAAAAAGTTAAAAAATCTGTGAAAGAATTCAAAGACGATGTTACAATATCAGATTTCACAAGCACAAAGACAACTGTTCTTGCAGAGTTTGACGCTGATGAGTTACTTCAAGATCCAACTGAAGCAATTCCAATGTTAAAGAGTCCATTTTGGACAAAGTTGTGGAGACAATATACTGACATGGAATCTATTAAAAATTTTGTCGCCCAAGCATCTGATAAATATTTGTTTAAAATTCCTGATGAAGAAATCGGTCAAATAGATTTGGGTACAGAATTGATTGAATTTACAGTCAAACCAGATAAAATAGATGATACGGTTGAATTGTTAAACAGAGATCTTAATACAAATATTATAGATTACAATTTAACAAAAATAAATGGAGGTTTTGTTGTCAAAGAATTTTATTTTGATAGAAATATAGTCGCAATGATGTTGGTTGAAAATTTATTTTATGGTAACCGCGTCTTTCTTAATGAAGCAGGAGAAGTACTTTCCAAAAAAGTAAAGTTGGATTCAGGAGATGATATAAAAAGCATTGGTCGTTTTCAGCTTACTTATTACAAGTATGGCCCACAATTTTCAAGTCCTATTTTTATCACGTTTACAAATAGGGACAAAGATATTGTAGTTAGTATTGCCAAGATACCTGGCGAAGCCGACGTAGACGATGCAATGAATATGGCTATGTTTATATTGCAAGAGTACTCTGATAATGAAGATAAGATTGAAAAGGTATTTAAACGGGGTGTTACAGATTTCAAGATAAAAACGGTTAAAAAACAAACTAATCAAAAACCACAAAAAACAAAACTAAGAATCAACCAATTGAGAGCGTTTGATCCTGAACTTTTTGGAAAAGAATATCCCAGAATGTGTCAAGGTCCAAAACAACAACCTACAATCGCAACTAAAGAACAGATCAAAAGATTAAAAGGAACAGACAAAATAGTCGAGTACCCTTTCGGAAGCGGACGATACTATACATGTCCAGATAAATCGCGACCTTTTCCAGGTTTACTAGAAAACAAAAAGGATGAAAATCCAAAATATACTTACGTGCCTTGCTGTTATCCGCGTTCACAAGAAAAAAGAATAACTAAATTTAGGGCACAAGAAGCCGGACTTGTCCCCAAAAAAGTTGTAGTTAAAGATTATATTTTTGAGAGTGAGAAAATTTTGGAAGAAGGTCGCCAAGGAAAGTTATCTGAAGTTATTAAACAAATCTTGAAATATCATCATATGGACCCGGATACTCTAGTTCGATATGGTGTGACACAAAGTCCTCAATCTATTCTTTATGCAATGGCTATGATTGATGACTATGAAGGATGGGCAAAGAATCCCGAAAAAGCAAAACAGAAAATTGTTGAAAAATTAAAGGGAAATAATATGTTGAATGCTGCTCTCCAAAGTTACGATAGAGAATATATGAACAGAGCAATAGAACAAGAAAGCGTAGAACTAAAGGCCAAAAATTTTCATCCCGTTTTAGAGTACTTTTTCAAATCAGTCGTTGTTGTTATTGATGAAAACGATCTTGCTAGACCAGATAGTTATTTTGGTTTTATTCCTCGTATAAGAAAGAGAAAGAATTTAATTATTCTATATACCCACAAAGACAGTAATCAAGTTGAGTTGATTGGCTTATATGATAAAACTTTTATTTTCCAAAGACCAAGATCGATCAACCAATTCCTTAAAAGCAAAAAACAAGTTTATGGATTTTTTTCTGGCAAAAATTACAAGATCCCAAACATAGCAAAGATTTCCAAGTTGGCATCTGCTCAGTACATAGATAGTTATGGAAAAGCACGCGGATTTTTAATCAATGGCCAATCTATTTACACAATACCTACTGCACCGATGGCTAAAAAGGTCGTGAAAAAACCAAAAATAAAAGACGCTGAAAATTTGTTAAATGAATTAGGGTTAGACGCTATTTACTATGAGAGCGGCATTGTTTACACAGAAAGATTTGTACTTCCAACTAAAGAGGTTTATGAACTTGATCCTCCTCCTATTGATTTTGTAAAGCCATATATATTGACGATGTCTGATTTTGTTGAAAAATCTGCAAAAGCAGAAAATACAGCCTATAAGGTGCTAAGAGGCGACGAGGATGCGCCAAAGGGTATAAGAAAAGAAGTCAAACAATTTAAAGATTCTGGGGTTAAACTTCCACCATTAGATACAATAGAAATAAGCAGTCCAAAAGTAATTACTCTTTATGATCGTGATGACGAGGTTGATTATTTAGAAAGTTTAAATGTTAGACCAGAATTTAAATGGCAAAAACTATGGAAATTAGAACACGTTCCTGGAAAAATGCATTGGGTAATCGCAGATGAAAGCAAGAGTTTGCTTGTAAAGGACGTGTCAGTTATCGAAGATCAGGAAGAGGGGTATGATGTTGTAGCTGATGAAAAAATTGGTGATGGCGAATTGGTTGTTTACAAGAGCCCATTTATGGATGATGATTTGTATGGAATAATTGAATAAATATTTTCTTATTATTTAAATAAGAAAATGTATAGATTGCGTGTATCAAAAAGTTATGGTGGTGGATCACCGATGATGATGATTGGGTGTTATGCGTTTACTAGAAAAGAAGATGCTATAGCGGCGGCAATAAAGTCGGTGCCCGGAGACTCTGAAATTGAATGGGCTAAAGGAGAAGATGGAGATGTAAAATACAATTTTAGAGTTGGAATTTTGGATTGATATATTTCCTACTCCTTTAGATCTTTTGACGGATAAGACAATAACTCAAGAACCTTCATGGTGTGAAAAAAGAGGATATTATTTTTCTTAATTTTATTCTTTATTTTAAGTGATAGTAATAAAGAATGACAACAGAACCATATAATTATGAGCCATTGAATCAGTACCAAGAATTTATCAATACTGAATGGTTTACTCCAGAAAATCGAAAAAAAATTGTGGGCATGGCGATCTATGAATGGAAAAAGAGATATAACACCAAGCCGATTATAAATACACAGTTGGTGGATTGGGCAATGTGCCAAGTAGTTGACCGTAATCGCTGGAAAGAAAATTTTAGAATTGGCAATCTGAGAATTTTAGCGGCGGAACGTTTACTAGACAGAATGGCTGAAATCGATTATAATTACTCGCTTGATTATTACGAGAACCAAGAAAGACTCAGAAATCAAGAAACTCCAATCCCGTGTGGATCCCATTTTCAAGACAGGGAATTTTATCAAACTGCTAATATATTATAAGCAAAGCGGATCCATAAAATCTATGATTTTACTTATAAGCAAAGCGGATCCATAAAATCTATGATTTTACTTATAAGCAAAGCGGATCCATAAAATCTATGATTTTACTTATAAGAAACGTTTTTCATTTTAAAAACAAATGAAAATAATAAGAAATGGATATTGAAGATTTTTGGATTGACATAAAATTTAAACCTCTTTACAAAGAAAGAGGAATGTGGGTAATGGGAGCACTTATCGATAGCGGTCTTCAAGTTCAGTTGATGATTGTCAGTAAAAACAAAGCAGAACGAATTGTAGATATGGATTGGAATTTTATTCAAGGTATTGAACCAGATGGTCAAATAACGCGTTGTCAATTTTTTGAATATCCCCCGGTTTTATCAAAGGTGTTAACGTGTAAAAGCAGAGATTTTAAAGAATCAAAATTTATCCATGATTATGAACCTTATATCGTGATAAGAAATCATGATCCCAGAATGCTGGACACTGTTCAGTACGAAGATAGAATAAAATTGATGGACTTGGTTTCTAGTGCCGGTTTCAAGATAAAAAGAATGGGTTAAAATTGAAACAGTAATAATATTCTTAATAGTTTCAGATTAAGAATCTAATGATATTGCATATCCTTTTTTACCCTTCTTCACAGATATTCCCTCTATTTCTATAATTTTGTTATCGGTAAAGGTTATGTCTTTTATAATTTTGAGAGCAATCCCAGTCAAAATTGCATTTTTAAGACGTTGCTTTTCCTTGAGAGTCATTTTCAAATCTTTTCCTTTATTTAATACATACTCATCTATTAATCTCAATTTATCTTCCTTCTTGCGCACGTCTTTTATCCCGTTTATTTCCTTGTCATTTATTGCTTGTCGATTGGCTGCTTGGTACTTTCGAAAGTCATCAATTTCTTTCAACTTTTCTTGGCCAGCTTTTAGCCCCAAATTTTCTTCAAATATTTTTTTGCATAAGATAAGAACCTCTTGGGGTTCTTTGGGAAGTTCCCATTTGATAGTCTTGGCTCCTTTGTTTACATATATGACACCCCTTGAAAGACTCATTCCTTTGGGAAATTTTCCTTCACCGCATTGCACAAAGATGTTTTTCCAATAATCTATCATTGTCCATTCTGATGCTTCTATAAAAATAGGATATTTTACAGTATTAGAATCCATTTTATTGAAGTATTGAAAATTTAAAGATAATTCAATTTTTGTTGTTTTTATTTATTTTGTTATTTTAAGATTTTAAACGCTTGTTTCAAGAAATGATAAAAAATGATAAAATTGAAAAGTGTATTAAAGAAGATAACAAAAGTAACAAAACAAAAAGTGCAAAAGGTCCATTGGTATAATGGTATTATACTAGCTTTGGGTGTTAGTGAACCAGGTTCAATTCCTGGATGGACCTTTAATACACAAAAATAGCAGTGGAGAACGGTAGGTTTGTTCAGTGGGCTCATATAATTCATGTAACCCAAAGGTCGCAGGTTCAAATCCTGTCACTGGTCTATTTAAACTTATAAATATTATGAGTCATTTTATTATAAAAAAGTTTATTAAAATATTAATGACATCATGGTTGAGTGGTTTAAAACGCATGCCTGCTAAGCATGTCTCTTCGGAGGCGAAGGTTCGAATCCTTCTGATGTCGATTTTCAAATGTTCCAATATTTACTGCTAATCGGGTTCTTTCGGGAGCAAAGGTTTGAATCCTTCTGGTGCCGAATTTAAAAGAATAGTATAGTGGAATTACATTGCAGTATTTGTTTGGGGAGTATATGTCTGTATTTTATTTCTATAATTACAAACTAAAATACAGACATATACTCCGATAGTTGAGTGGTATAACGTAAGATTTCCATTCCTCATAAAACCTTTTTCTTATTTCAATAATAAGAAATTTTAGGGAGAACAAAAAGGATTATGGCCTGGATATAACTCTCCTTTGTAAACATACACTTCTCCGTCACAGTGTAAGCAATATAAAGTTGTGCAATCAAATTCACATACCCAGTATGCTTCTTCAAATTCTTGTGAACAATGTGGACAAATATAATCCATTTTATTTTATATTTGTTCTTTATAAATGAATTTAGATAAACTATTGGATATAAATTATATCAAACGTAACACTCCAAAAGACAATTTAAGAGTAACACTTAAAAAAGTCAAAGGAAAAGGAATAGGATTATATGCAACAAAAAATATAAAAGAGGATGGCCTAATTGCATACTATAAAATTACTGTTTTTAGAGAGAAGGGTTACAAAAGTCCAACAGATATGGCCTATAGTATAGCTATTATGACAAAGTCTGATAAACCATCCAAAACATTTTTGGGAGATCTAACAATTGAAAGTTTACCTCCTCCTTGTAAGGGTATACCATATTGGGGATACTTTAGCAATGAACCAGATTACCCTCAAGAAAAGAACTGTTATATAGACACAAATT
>Ga0307933_1003072_pt1 | contig 10803 bp, 7 predicted proteins | sample OrgLakmetageno88_FD_201811 | JGI IMG/M metagenome (GOLD analysis project Ga0307933, IMG submission 201811) | Saline water microbial communities from Organic Lake, Antarctica - #88 | ecosystem: Environmental > Aquatic > Non-marine Saline and Alkaline > Saline | place: Antarctica: Organic Lake...
CTTTTCCAATCGTTACGAAGCCACCGACAAGGCGGCAGCCATGTTGGCTGGCAACGAGAGTAGACTGTTGCTGGGTGCGGTCGATTTTGTTGTCAAGCGAACAACGTCGGGAAGTGGGGGAGGGAGTAGTTCTCATACTGGCGGGGTTGGGGGAGGTGCACACCAGGAAAGTGGTTCGCCGCAGTTGTTCGGCATGTCTCCCGAGCAACGAGGATCTCTGGAACAACACGTGGCTACCTTTTCGTCCTCTTATAGGGAGCACCGAGAGGCACAGGCCATTCGGTTGGCATCGCTTTCTTCCAATCACTCGACCGAGATTCCTTCGCCCCGGCGCTCGGATTATGCTGAAATCAAGTCGGCCGTGGCGGAGCTCTACTGCTGTTGCAACCGGAGTCGCAGTATCGGTGACGTGTGGAAGAGTCTCGTGGCAGGGCAGACCTTGTCGGGGACTCGCACAACGATAAAGTGGAAGAAAATCTTCAAGTTGGTGGACCACCGGCGGTTCGCCATGTTTGGTCTTGTGCACGGATTGCTCCGACGAGTCCACAACTTTCCCTTGTTGGTGGATGACGTAACTTGTACTTCTACCGGTACTGCTGCTCAAGACGGCACTGCCAAATCCCTCTTGGAGGAAGTGCAACCACTCGAGGCTCCTGGAAAGTACCAGTACGAACGGTCCAAAGCTGCCAATAATAGTCGGACGGAACGAAACCAGCAAGACTTGCTGCGTCAGCTGGCTTTTAATGTCAATGTGGCATCCATGATGGACGGACGCCATTGCGATGATGAGCTCGTGTGTGCCTTTGAGCGTCCCTTGGACGAACTCTTCGAGTTGATGGTGCAAGAGGGCAACAAGAGAATCCTTTCAGTGTATGCTACATCTCCGTAATACTAAAAAACTAGACTAGACTAGACTAGTAGCTGCTGCTGAATACAATTGTACAGGTACGTCAAGTTTACATAATCTTAATATTTACAGTTGCAGTGCTATTCTTGGTGGCAATCGCTGGGAAGAGTATAGAGTGCCACGTTCCGCGCCGTGGCCGTATCGTGAAAGGGCAGCAGGGTTAATCGGGCGCGCGCATCTTTTTTCTGCAGGTAAACAATCAGCTCCTCGTAGCACCGCACCCGGCAACCGTCGGGGCGCTGGCGGTGTGGAAATTCACAAGGAAAGACGCAACATGGCACAATGCAATAGGGAATATTCAGTAGAATGGCCAGGTCCATGCAAGCGTCCGTTGCTTGGTCGGGATGAAAGCCAACGACCAATGTGGTTCGCAATATTGTATCGAGAGCGACTTGCGCGTCTGTAATTTGATTCTCTGCCAAGTCCAAGTCTTGCTGGTATCCCAGCGACGGTTGCACTTGGCGGCCCTTGTGCAGGGCATTTTGCCAATAGGCGTGCCACTGCTTCATTCGTTCCAGCTTGTCCACAGTATTAGTAGTACTTTGGTACGCGCGGACCTCGCGAACAGCGTCCACCAAGTCCTGGTCCACCAGTATTCGCAAATGTTGGGGACTCGCAAACGTTTCCTTACCGTGCAGCTTTGGAATGAGCGCCGCCAAGGGCTGGTGTGTTGGTCTCCCTGGAATGGCCCGGGCGGCCGCTTCCTCTGGATGCTGGCGCAGAAACTCCACGGATCGGACCAGGTGATTCTTTGTGACGCGCGGATCCGTCACGACCGATGCGACCGAGTCGACATTCAGCAAGAGCCACGACAGGTCGCCCTTGCCACCAGCCACGTCGAGAATTACGCCCTGTTGCAAATAGAGGCTTCCGTAGGCCTCGGTGAGAAAGTCCCGGAGGCAAAAGACGCGGTTCTTGCGAGAGCCTGCGCGAATACTGCTATCGTACTTGGTGGGAGACGGCGCATGATCGCTATTCGATATTGATGCAGTCATACTAGTGTGGCCATGGCCAATTGCAGATTTTGTGTCTTGGTGGTTGAAATATGAGGACTAGAGACGAAACGACGTCGATTTTTACTTATGCCCCTGAAACAGCTTTTAAGAAACGGATTAGATAGCCGAAGGCGAAAAGCGAGCGACTTCTTGACAATCGACGACAATGACACAACAACACACATACACAATGCACACTGCGCACTGCGCACTGCACACTGTACTGATAACAATACAGTATGAGACAAGATCTACAAGACGAAACGCCCGTGGCAGTGGCGCATGTCGAGATTGCGATTGATCCAGCAGCAGCCGCAGCGCCGCTCATTCCCTTGCCCCAACTATCCCTGCAGTGGCAACGCTTTTTCGAAACACGCCCCCACCTTTCCACCGACCCGAGTGCGGCGCCACCGGCTCTGCGAGCCACCTGTGCGAGCATGTCCATTCATATTGACGACGACGACAAAGATGTCTTGTCCGTGTCCACAAATGACTGCCGAGTGGTGGTGCACACGTTCATTCTCAGTACCGAACCAGTGCAAATGGAAGAACTCGAACCAACGGCCGGCGACGACGAATGGACAGCCGCCTGCGAGAATCTCGCGCTACCGCATGCTTCTCTACAAGGTCAATGGGAGTCACTCGTCTTTGAAGGCCCCGTCAAGGCCAATCTGCTGCAATTTGCCAAATCGGCTCTATTGTTTGCCGACTTGGCCGTCTCTGGTAGTCTGGTACATTGGAACCGGTTGCTGTTGTTTCACGGGCCGCCCGGAACGGGCAAGACATCATTGTGCCGTGCTCTGGCACAAAAACTGTCGATCCGCATGAGTGCCCGCTTTCCCAGAGCGGCACTCTTGGAGATTCATTCGCATTCGCTCTTTAGCAAGTGGTTTTCAACGTCGGGAAAGTTGATTAGCAGGTTGTTTCAATTGGTGGCCGACATGGTCCAAGACGACCCCGACTGTTTGATTTGCGTCTTGATGGACGAGATTGAGAGTTTGGCCGGAAGTCGCGCTGGATTGTCCGCATCGGGAGAACCGTCGGATGCCCTGCGTGCCGTCAATTCCCTCTTGACGTCGTTGGATCGACTGCGCGGCTTTCCCAACGTTTTGATCTTTGCCAATACGAACCTGACGGCCTCGGTCGATGTGGCATTTTTGGATCGAGCCGATATGAAGGTCTACATTGGTCTGCCGTGTCATCAAGCGCGGCACGAGATTTTACAATCGTGTCTGGTGGAACTGGTGCGTGTGGGTATTATTATAGGAGCTGTACCAAAGCAAGGGGGGGGCAATAACGACCAAGAGTCGTTTCGGTTGCGACCGTTTCATCAAGCCAGTCTGGAACCAACCGAGAGTTGCAGCGGTGTGCTCTATTTACTGGCGAAAAAGGCAGAGGGAATGAGCGGCCGCAGTCTACGGAGACTGCCATTGCAAACGCATGCGCTGTTTGTCCGTCGCGAGAATAGCGTTTCCATGAACGACTTTTTGGTGGCTCTTGGCAAGGCCATTGCGAATGAAATCACTTCGACGCAACAAGTGAATTCCAGCAAGGCGTGAAGCGAAACGATTCATTCAATCAAAAATAATAGTAGAGTACAATGGACCCTGCTATTGCAACATTTTTTAGCGATCATGGCTACAGTAGTCTACTTAGACTATAGTAGGCTCAGTGTCGCGAACGTTTCGATGCCGGTTCGTCGTGTGCACCACCACCACTACTGCTCGACTGTCCTGGCGATTTCCGCAGCAACAAGTCGAAGGAAAAGCCCGCTCGTTTCTCGAGCGGAGCAGGTCCCACTACAGTATCTTCCCATGCCTGCACGGCCCACCCCGATCGTCCAAAGGCCCGACTCCCGTACCCCGCCTTCCACCCGCTCCGGCCGTACGCCACGGCCAAACCAGCGTATTCGGGATGCGCGTGCATGGTCGACGACTTGCCGGCCCGCAAGCCCAAATGCCCTGCAATGGTTGCAGAGTGCGTCGCACCAGACGGCGGTCCGCCTGTACTACCGTGGCCGCGCTTGTCTTGATCGGCTGGTCGCGGCGTGGCCAATTTGACTTCCACGCTCCGGCCTTGGACGGGCAGGGGTTGGGCCGCCAGGGCGGCTGCGGCTCCGTTGGAGCCTTGTTCAAAAGTGACAAAGCCAAAACAGCGGCTGCGCATGGTCATTTGATCGACCATGACAATGGCATCGACAACACGTCCAAATTGTTCGAATATTTCCTGGAGACCATCGCGATCGACATTTGGAGGAATGCCACCGACAAAGACCTTGTTTCCCATTTGTTCCGGCGTTGGCTGCTGCTCCGAGTTGCCTCCACCTCCACCGTCACCACCGCCACCTCCACCACCGTCACCGTTACCACTAGCCTGTGCCGTTGTGGATGCTGGACCGTACGCTGACTGCTGTTGAGCCGCTGCGGCCGCGGCCACCGCCGCTTGCTGTCGTTCGTGAATGGACGGCGGTGCCAGGCCGCGAGCTTGGGCGCGTTTGACGTCCACAATTTTGTGATTAATCTCGTGCTTTCCTGCTGCCATGACCAAGTCGACGGTGGTGCCGTCTTCAAAGGTCACAAAGGCAAAGCCGCGGGGTTGTCCCGTGGTGCGATCCTTCATGACATCGACCGACACGACGGGGCCGTACTGCTCGAAATGCCAGCGGAGAGACTCTTCGGTCGTTTGCCACGAGAGACCACCAACAAAGATCTTGCCTTGTTCCATTGCGGGCTTTGCTTCTGGAGCAGCACTAGCACTAGCACTGCCGTTGCCGTAGTACGACGTGTCGGCCATGGTTGGGTGTAGTATGAATGTTGAGTGTTTTTGTGTTGTCGTGTTGGTGTTGTCGTGTGTCATCATGTGTCATGTGATGATGAAGCGGTACTTGCTTTCCGATCCGGTACTTCCTTACTTCGCGCGCAAATTCTCTGTGGCTAGAAACGGACGGCGACCAGCGACAATGGCACATGGCTGATACCGGTAGCTGCACTGTCATCCGATTTAGGATTGCACCAAAGAAGCCGACAAAAAGACCATGGCGTCCCAAGCATCGTTACGACTGCTGCTACGGCAGTGTAGCGTCTCTAGTACTAATAGCAGTAGTATGTCTGTCAAAACGGTAGCTCCAGCAGCAGCAGCAACAGCAGTTCTTCGTGCGTTCTCGTCGGGACCGTCTCCAGCACGCCTCCGTCGCCCCTTTCGCTTGCAGTCGCCCCAACAGCAACGAGACGATCCAGGCATTGGCAGCGGCAACCCGCAATTATTCCGCAAAAACACCGTCACTCTCTTTCCCGGTGACTTTTCCGACGATCATTCCGACGATCCCTTTGACGATGACAGCGACGACGATATCTTTACCAATTCAGCGGCACAAGTGGACGAGGCCGACGTCTTGCTGCAAGACATTGAGCGCCGCGAAGCGCGAGACAAGGCTGACCGCGCACGCTGGATCCGCAACAGCGTCGCTCCCGTGCACGTTTCCAAAATTGACGAACGCGGCCGCGCCTACGGCCGCGGAGGCCGCAAAGCGGCCTCGGCGCGAGTCTGGATTCAACCCGGCTTTGGAAACGTCGTGGTGAATCGCCAAGAGTTTACGCGCTACTTTGATCGACAGACGGATCGGGAACTCGTATTGGAGCCGCTCGTGGGCACGGAAACGTGCGGGGCCTTTGATGTGCAAGTCATGGTGCAGGGTGGTGGACTCACGGGGCAAGCGGGGGCCGTGCGACACGGTTTGGCCAACGCCTTGAATGCGTACAATCCAGACAAATACCGCGCCCTTTTAAAAGCGTTGGGCTTGTTGGAGCGAGACGCTCGCAAGGTGGAACGAAAAAAGATTGGTCACGTCAAGGCACGCAAGTCACCGCAGTGGGTGCGTCGTTAGCTGCTGTACCCTACCGTACTACTAGTGCTACCGGCAGGCAAGCAGCTCTTTGAACTCTATATAGGTACCGGTATAGTGATTATAATATTTCTTGGCTCTCTCGGCTTCACTCATACACAAACATCAAACGTACCAAAAGGCCGTCTCTCTCTCTTTCCCTCTACCGGCATATTATAGTGTATTAGACTGCGGCGACGCTTGCTTTGCGATAGGCGCCAATCCAATTCACGCTGGTATCCGTCGGATCGAGCTTCCACTTCCAGCGACCCCCCACGGGCGGTTCAGTCAAGACCATGCCCATTGGCGTGTGCTGCCCCATCCCTCCTCCACCGGATCTTGCCACGACGGGCACTAGCTGTCCCTCCTGCCAGACCAGCTGGGCGATTTCGTCGGGCGATCGAAACTGATTCCAATTGTGCGTGCCCACGGGCAAGTACCCCATGACGTACTCGGCCCCGATAATGGCCAAGACGTGACTCGATACGGTGCGGTTGAGGGTCGAGACAAACAAGAGTCCCGACGGTTTCAGCAAGGCCGCGGCGGCTTGCAATAGGGAGGGCACGTCCGACGCGTGTTCCACTACTTCCAAGAGACACACCACGTCAAAGCGTGTATCTGTATCTGCATCTATTGTTTCTACCAAGGCTTCGGCCGTTGTTTCTTGGTACACGATGGACCGCGTCCGAGGGTCAGCTTGGGAGTGGCGGACTGCGGCGGCCAACAATCGAGCGGAAGGGTCAATGCCCGTCGTGGCTGCCCCCAACCGTGCCAACGATTCCGACAGCAAGCCCCCGCCGCAACCAATGTCCAAGGCTTTGAGACCCTGGAACGGAAGACTGTTCTTGCTGTTGCTGCTGTTGTTACTGTTGGCAAGTAGTTCTTGCTGGATCACTGTGCGAATGTACTGGACGCGACAGGCATTCATGAAAATCAAAGGGTTCTTTTTGGGATCCCACCATTCCGCGTCCATGGCACCAAACTTGTCGACTTCGGCATTCGAGACAGAAGAAAACGGTCGGATCGATCGATTAGAGGTAGTTGGCGATTGTGATACAGCGGACGATGCTGTGGAAGAGGCCCAGTGGGCGGCAGCTGTCGCTGCTGCTGTCCTGAGAGACGAGCGACGAACGAGGGGAAAAAGTACGGCGTTCATGGCCGTAGGGTGCGCTCGACAAGCTAGCAGCTGTTACTTTTGTAAAGCAGTAGTAGGTAGGTAGGTAGGTAGGTAGGCAGGTAGGCAGGTAGGCAGGTAGGCAGGCAGGCAGGTAGGTAGGTAGGTAGGTAGGTAGATAGGCAGGTATAGATCCGAATGGTAGCTGCTCTCCAAGGATTGTCAACAGCAAGCTGCAGTACAGTCTCACTTTATCTCGCGACGCGACACGACACGTTCTTCATTGTCGGTTTGTGGCGTTGTGGCAATTTGACTGTATGTTGGAAGGGGGAAACGGGACACAGTCACAAGTCAGTCTTGGTCGATCGATCGACTCCTTCGATTCCATTTTTATGTGACATCATCATGTGTCGCACGCTGCGACCCGGCTGGCGATTTTGGGCTGATTTGAAAAATCAAAAAAGAACAATGATGGTTGATTGATTCTATTAATACCGGTACGGTATCTATTAATATCTGTTGCCTCCATCCGTCACCATTCTCATTCTATTGAAATTGTTGCGTGTCACACCAATGATGGACTGCGACGAGCACCTCGGCCTTGCGGAACCGCAACAGCTCAAGCCATTCTACCAGCCCTCCTTGGCCCCGAGTGTCACGAATGATGAGGATGATGACGACGACGATGATGATGACGACAACGACATGGATGATCCACACGCTGCCTTGGTCCACGAGGTTCGCAACGGCTCTGTTGCTGGTTCGGACCGAGCGGCCCTGGCCTATCTTTTGAAATACGAAACCATGGTCCGCCAACAAGAGGCTGAAGACATGGCCGTCATGGATCACATTCGGCCATGCATGGAACGCTTGAACGAGTTGGCCGCCGGTACTTGTAACAACAACAACGACAGTACAACTACAAAAACAACCGTCAATCGATGGTCGTCTACCACGCAAGTACTCAGCCAAGAAATTTCCTACGCGGCCATGGCAACGGCCTTGCAGCGTTTGGAAAGTACTGCTACTGATAGTAACGACAACAACAAGGACGTCTCGTCGGTGGAATTCATGACCACGGATCGACAGCTCATGATGGTCTTACGGCTCTTGACCAGGTCCACTCTTACCGGCACTGACAATCATAGCCCCACAATCACGTGGGCCGAATTCTTGCAGTGCTACAAGACGTGCATTGTCGGCATGATGACCCTGCAGCATTTGGCACCGCAGTCGGCCGCTCGTCACCGCGCCAGGGATCGTACCTTGCGCATGTTGGGTCTCTTTTCGGCACCAGCCAACCAGCAGTCGGCCACCACCACCAACGGTACTACCATCAAATCAGACCCTTCCTCCCAAGACGTGGCCAGCAAGGGTGCCTGGAACGTTCGTCGGCCGGGCGGAGATGCCTTTCAGGCCGTCTCGTTGCCAATCAGGCGCAAGAAAGCGAGGCGTACCACGGTCATTGTCACAGCAGCTGTGGTGGTGGTGGCTCTCGTGACCTTGGCGCTCGTTGAATCCCGAACTAGTGTCTGGACCAGTCCACCAGCTTCTTCAGTAGAGTTCCCCGAGGAACGTGCTGCTGCTGCGACGGGAACGACCTTGTCCGAACCGAAAGTCGTCTCTTCCAACAGTGGCCGTAGCAGTGGTAGTAGGAGTAGTAGTGCTACTACCAGTTCCAGTCAAACGGCTCCTTCTTTGCTTCACCAACTGCCAGCAACCTTTGCACGCCAGCACTTTTTTGCGTCACCGGCTCGTTCAGTGGCGGCAGCGTTCGCAGTACCGCCGCAACAGGCGCCAACGAATCAAGACTTTGTCTCCTATTCCATGCCCGAACAGTACCACCCAGTCACCGAAAGCGTCACGGCTCCTGCCGTCCTAGGGGGAGTCGTGGGCATGCTGGGCGCGCCCGTTCTGTACAAGGGACTCCAGCAAGGACTCTTGGCGATCTCCACTGCCACTACGGTCGCCGCCTTGGTTCCAACCGTCTTGGCCGCGGTGGGTGCCGTGACGGCTGCCACGGTGCTCGTACGTGGACTCTGGAGTCTCTGGGAGCGAGTGAATCATCGTCACTTTGGCAAATGAGCGTGAGTGCAGGCATTTCCTTGTACGATACAAGACGATTCCCAAAAAAGGCAGCGACAGACTCTCGCGAACGAGGTACCAAATGAAAGAAACACACGAAACGCGCAATCCTTATCCATACAACGCTTCTCACACACAGCTACCCCAAAATTCAGTTCACAAAGAGCACTTTTACTCGCAGCACTTAAAGTCTAGCTACATGGCCCATTTCATTTATTACCATTGATTCCCTATTAGGTAGTACTCGTTATGATAGCTACCTGGTAGCAAAGTTGGCTACAGTCACAAAGTCGCCACTTACTACTTGTTCAGTCTCTTTTTTTTTCACGTCCGCGGAGGACCCGCCACGGAATCGACTCGCTGCTGCACCAACTTGAGGTCTTTGCGATCTTGCTCTACCTTGACAGTCAAGGACGACAATTCATCACGGTGTTCCTTCAAGACTTGCATCAATTGCTTTTTATCGGGAAGCTGTCCACCACTGCCACCGCTACTACCACTGCCACCGCCACTGCTACTACCATCGGCTTCCAGCATCAAGGGCCGCTGCTGCGTTACAGGCTGCTGCCGCGTCCGATCCGCCATTGTCGCCAAGACGGCCGACAGTTGATCGACACCGGCCACGAGTTCCTTCAATCGCGTTTGCGCCATCACTTCATCCGGCTGCAAGGAATGATTGAGGCAGCGCACCAATTCCACCTTGCGCATCACGGCCATTAATCGCTTGCGTTGCGTGGCCTGCTGGTAGTGGACGCGGTCCAACTGTTGCTGCACACCCGTGCACCTTCGTCGGACCAATTCTTGCGACTGCACGATACAAGACACTTGCTGCACCATGACATTGGACTGTTCTTGTTGACTCGTCAATCGGGCTTGCAAGGCTTCGGCGCCGACAACGGGTACCGGCATGTACTGCTGCCAGTCGGGATTGCGCACAACGGCTTGACTCCAGTCCTTGTCGGAAATTTGCGGCGGCTTGGGTGGCGCAATGGGATGCGCGTGGCCGTCCACGCCCATGCCGTGCAACCATTGCTGCTGTCGCATGACGGGAGTGAGGGGATTGTAGAGGACAGTGGAAAAGTGTCCCGATTTTGGTTCCACCGCTGGTTCTTGGCCGGTATACGCCGTCTTGAGTTTGGTCATGGCGGCCGTGACGCGCTCTTGTTCTTGGCGGACCGACGCATCTAGGTGCGCTTGCAAGGCTGCTTGTGCCGGTTGTTGTTGGTATTGCTGCTGCTGTTGTTGGTATTGCTGCTGCTGCTGTTGTTGGGGTGCGCCGTACGGAGACTGTGCTGGAGCAGCACCAAACAAGCCACCAGGTGCAGGCGCGGGAGAACCAAACAAGCCTCCAGCTGCAGGTGCGGGAGCACCAAAGAGTCCACCCCCACTAGGTGGCTGCGATGATGGTAAACCAAAGCCTCCAAAGCCAGTGGACGGTGCTGGAGCAGCTGCTGCTGTCGCTCCAAAGAGACCTCCCCCGACTGCTGGCGAGGATGATCCAAACAAGCCACCCGCGGCAGGCGCTGCCGGAGAAGTTGACCCAAAGAGACCACTTCCGGATGCTGGTGCTGGTGCACCAAAGCCTCCCGGAGCAGTGGGTGCTGGAGCGGACGCACCAAACGAAAAGCCAGCCGCTGGCGACGGTGCTCCAGCAGAAATGGTGTGGACGGTGTTTTGTCCCCACGAAACCATTCTTTTACTAACCAATAGATAGTACTCTACTCGTTGCAGTAGGCTACAGCACACTGATCACAGACAGACTAGTCTAGTCTAGTGTAGTCTAGTTGAATGGTATACCGGTAGCGGTAGCGGTAGCGGTAGC
>Ga0307933_1003094_pt1 | contig 10744 bp, 8 predicted proteins | sample OrgLakmetageno88_FD_201811 | JGI IMG/M metagenome (GOLD analysis project Ga0307933, IMG submission 201811) | Saline water microbial communities from Organic Lake, Antarctica - #88 | ecosystem: Environmental > Aquatic > Non-marine Saline and Alkaline > Saline | place: Antarctica: Organic Lake...
ATGAACTGTAATTGCCATTCTGAGCTTGGGGCGAGCCAAATGTGGGAGACCCAAAGGCAGCCGGATTCTGTGGCGGAGTCATGAACGTGGCCCCTCCTCGGGTAGAGAGAGACGCTCTCGGAGGTGGTGCATCTTCGAATCCTCTGGCCGAGCCAGCGTTGTAGTACGTGACAGCGTCTTGCATGTCTCTCCCCCTGTCATCGTTCACGTACTGGTTTCGTTGGTACGCTTGCGGATTGAAAATAAGTGTCATGGTCCAGCGAAGGATCAAGAGACTACCTGCCACAATGGCGCAGAACAAGATAATGGGAACGAGCGTTGGTGGGAAAAAGTCCTCCAACCAAAGCATGACAGCGACAATAGCACTCTCCTCTCTGCGCACACAGGTCTGTTCCCTCTTCTCACAGATTGCGTCGCAAAACGATTCGTCAAAGCCAACATTGCCCTTGCATTCACATTTGGGACACTCGGGGCAATTCTTTCCCGAGGTATAGGCTGTCTTGCGACCCCGAGGATTAGGAGACGCTTCTACCTTGTTTCGCTTGGCAAGGTCTTCCTTTAATGCTTTGTCAACGGCTCTCTGAACAGCACCCGCCTGGTCTTTCTGTACATCGCTCAGAATCTTGGCTTCAACGTCATTCAGATTCACCTCTTCCACCACAATGCTTCTCCAGACGGTTGCAGCCGTGTTGCCAGCTTCATCCTTGACGTTGTAAGGCACAGCCCACTGAAGCGGTGACTTTTGTTCGGGCTCCCCGACAGTGACTTCGCGAGAGAGATCCACCTTTCCCTTGTACGTTTGGTCGTACGCATTCACACAATCACTGGGCTTGGGGTTCGGAGTAGAATGCGATGCGCAAAGCTCTGCTCCTGCCGTTGACTTGATAAGGGCCTATCGACGGGATAAAGAGAAAAGGGAACGTTAGCTTGATCGCAAAGGAACCCAACACTGCATTGCCCCAGCATGACACAGCAGTAGACTTACCTTGATGTCATCGTTGTAATATCGCTGTTGTGCACCCTTGAGGTCATCTTTTTTCCCGGGCTTTCCCATTACACCAGACAGTCCACCACATTCGCAGATTCGAAACACTTTCGGGTTGGGTCCAACGAGATTGATAACGGGCTTGCTGGTATCGTGGCATCCTGTTCCACCTTGGTATCCTTCCGGCGCATCATTCGCTTTGATCGACATATTGGATTGAAAGCCATCACCGCTAGTGAATTTGGGACAACTGCAAGTGTAGCCACCAATCGTATTGACGCACGTGGCACCAGCCTCGGTATCGCAATGTGGTACCAGTTCTGGGCAAGTCTTTTCGTACCTTGCTACATCCATACTGCATTCGTCAATGTCCTCGATGATTACACGCCGAGTGACGCGAACGTACGGAGGCGAGGTCCAAGGTGTCGCCACTGTATATTTGACGTGAAATTCGCCAATCTTGGCGAGACAGCCGTGCGGAAGAGGCTGGCTGTAGGCAATTTTCAACGATCGGAGATACTCTTCCGCGTTTTCGTCTTGAATATCCACCGCATACTCCTTGTACACATCCCCTTGCTTGAGCCGTAGGATTTGGTCGCCGTTTGGATCATTTTTAAGACGTAAAAGAGGAGGACTTTCATCGACGCATCCATATTTTGCGTGCATCACATGGCCAGGCTTGCACGCACACTGGGGAACATTCCCAGTCATGACGGTACATACTTCATGTTTGTCTGAAACAGTAGAAGGAGTGAGTACACTAAGCAATAGGTACAACAAACGGATGGATATACCAAGAACTCAACACGCGTATAAGGATAACTTACTTTTGCAGGGAGGAAAGCCGGAACAGGCATCGACAACCGGCTTGGTACAGTCGCAGTAGTAATTGTTCTTGACTGTGAGCTCCGTGGGCGTTACTCCGTCAAACATGACTTTAGGTTCTGGCACAGGGTCCACTCCCTTTCGACATTTGAGTCCGTTTCCCATGAGCCCGGTTGGGCACTGGCACTCGTAGTTGGGGGTATCTAACGGCGACTCCTTTCGTGCACAGCTAGCGCTGGATGAGCAATCGTTAGTAGAGTTGGATTCACACGGATCGACAGGACATCGAAAGGCAGCATGACACATCTCGCCATCTGGAGTGTGCACTCGTTCTGGACAGCAACCATGCGTAGACGCCTTGGCAGGACACGACGATCGACTCGCCAACTGAAACGACAAGTCCCAAGGTCCCCGTTCCTGACCCGCAAGCGCTTGCCAGAAAGACTCGTTTACCGTACCCGAAGGGGACTCTCCTTTATTCGCCGCTGGGCAAAGACACTCGTAAGAACCAATAGTGTTGACGCAGAGCGAGGATTCATGGCAAGCATGTCGCATCGCATGGCCCCTCGGCAAGGTACATTCGTTGGTATCCAAAATGGAAAAGGGCACGTGAAAGCACTGCGTCGTGACATCTCTTCCTCCGTCGTCGGTAAAGATAGCCTGAGGTTCCAGGGATCCCGGGGAAAGGGCAGAAGCTAACCGCGTAACCTTGCACTGCACAATATGTTCTCCGACGCGTCCGTGCAAGTCTGCCCCCTTCCATTCGACTTCGACGTCCACCACTCCATCCAACACTCGGTTTACGCGTTCGACCACCACCGGGAGCTGTTGTAAGAAGGTGTAAGAGCGAGCGAGAGTTGTATATAAGTATAACATACACAAGTTATAACAAGCCATAGGCACATCACCGTACACGAACGTACCAGACCGGAAAGATCTCTTGGAGCTTGCTCTTGGGTATAAGTCAGCGACGCCTGAAGGCGCTCGCAATCGGCGGCGGCTTGTACTGCCATGAGATGACTGGAGCTTGCTAGTAGAGTTAGAACTGCAAAGTACGCTGAAGCGTAGTAGTGACAAAAGCCCACCATTGTCGTCGTAGTTGTCGTTGTCTAGATCTATCACACACAACGCACAACTCCTTGCCAATGTGGGACGTATGCCGAAGTCTCTTTGCCATCGCCGCCGCCGACGAGCGCCGACGAGGGATCCGAAGCCGCAAGCCGCCGATCCTATCGATTGACCGCGTCCGTCGTTTCGCGGTGGGAAGTCTCGATGAACTGGTTATGATGCCGCTTTCCAACGGAAACGTTTTGCGGATTTTTGGAATTTCAGTTGCAGTACCGATGCACTATTAGACTGACTACCAGCCTGGTGCTATAGTATTTATTTTAGCTATGGTACTGTTGAGTTTAGCTTGGGTTAGATTGCCCTTCATCTTCAACTCCCCTGTGCAGCAGCGATATTAGCGGTTCTATTACCAACCCATCTCTCCCTCCATGTACTCTGCAAAAGCCTCCTCTCCTCCGACGTTCCGCCAGATCTCGCTTGGAACGTGTCCGCCGTCGTCGGGTCGACCAGCACGTTCCGTTTCCTCCGTAGACAAGGTAGCTCCGCCTTGTTTGGACGACTCGGCCATCCATTCAATCACTGGGCGATTCTTTTTCTGGGCCGCCTTGTGCAAGGCACTGTGACCTTGCTTTTGTTGCTCGGAAAAGGAAACCCCAGCCGTTCTGAGGAGACTACAAAGCTCTCGTATGTCTGTAACATTTTTGGAGATTGTCATTCCAATCCAGTGCGCGGCACTGCAGCCCCATTCGTTTGTTGCAAAAATATTGGCTCCTTTTTTCATCAACAACCGTGCAACTTTGACGTGACCACCAAAACAAGCCATGTGAAAGGGCGTTGTCCCGTCTCCAGAGACGTCATCAATATTATGGTTCTGCTCGTCCAATAGAAACGCGATACAGTCGACGTGGCCGTTACGAGCAGCGTAATGAAGGCACGTTTTGCCGTCGCGACGACGAGTTTTCTTGCCGACCGGAGCAGACGATAATGATTCGCTTGCACTTGCAGTGTCCTTTTCGGATCGATTCACCAGTAATGCTTGTCGAAGCTCGAGCAGAAATCGAAGACACGATATGTGTCCGCCGCCTGCCGACCAATGTTCCGCCGTCGAAAGGTGACGATCTCGTGTATGAAGCAAATCCCAGACGGCCCTCTCATCCTTTGCTTTTGCTTCTTGTAACAGCTCTTGTAGCGTGGTAAGGTTTCCGTCCGCTGCTGCTTGAATAAATGGTGGCAGACTCGACCGATAGGGTAGACTCGGTGCTCCGTTGCGATCAAAACCTGCCGACGCCGTTTCGGTATCGTCTGCTTTCTGTTTGTTATTGATGTTCTCTTCTTTGTCTGTGTCAGCACGCTGCCGCACAGTCGTCTCTAGATCCTTGACAATCTGCAACACCCGTTCGTCCCAAGCATCCAGCTCTTGTTGTGTTGGATCCCATGTATCAAGGTGGACGTTGGGGGTGCAGTCCGACGTTTCGATCGTAGCCGTCGTATTCCTGTGGCCATTCTTCCTTGGCCGTTCGTGTTCGGCCCGACGCCGTTCCAACATTCTTCGTCGTTTGTTAAGTTCCACTTTACCAGGCTTCCAGGGTGTATGTACAGCATACAGATGCGACGCGATGCCTCTTCCTGCGGCGTAATTTTTTTTGGAATGGCGCCCGCAAAGAGGGCAGGTCGTCCAGCCGGCCAAGGAACCGCGTCCAGTTTTTGATTCTGTAGAAGCGGTAACTACTCGTATATGAGACCCTTGTCTACTTATCGAATCGGCTTTACGCTTTCTACTGTTTCCAGTCGACGTTAAAGTAGGGGGTGGTCTCTCTACCGTGTCTGGTGAAGGCGATTGCGGCTCGGCGCCATTGCTTGTGGCCTTGGGCTTGGAGGCCATGGTGCAATGGTTGATAGTACTGTATATGGGCCACTTTTTTTGTAGCGTTTTTTGCGATGTCTTTGCCACGTTGATATGACACGCAATATGGCACAAAGATATTATCTAAAATTCTCAGAAGTTCGATAAATAGCATGCCTCGTCATCACATATTCTGATTCCCCCTACTCTTTCGTCGGCAGCTGGAGGAAACCCGCCGTTGTTTCTTGCTTCTTGTTTTTGCTTGCGAGCGAGAAAGTTCAAAATTATTGGTAGTCTAGGGGCGCTCCTTATTTCTCCGGCACCGCCGCCGCCCCCATGCTTGGTCATCGAACATCGTATTCATTCTTCATTCCCATTCTACTGCCATCGAATCGAATCGCATCACAACGCTTCGAATCGTAGTTAAGAAGAGGGATCAACGTGTTGAACCATGTCGTGTGAGAGGCAAGCGGTACGTACTCTAAGGAAAGCGTCTTGGGAATCATGACGATGAACGGCGGTGAAAGGGCAGAAAGCGCCTTGGGCGTCGTTGCTCTCTTTTGAAAGTGCGTTGGAATCGGTACTATTTCTACGCCGAGTAAGGGCGAACTGTATGTTCTATAAGCAATAGCGTTCATAACGACGGCTTCATGACCATGATGAAGTTATCCAAGGACTCTTAGAATGGCTCGATAAGGTCTCTTAGTCCCGTTTATAGCAGCGCTTAAGCTGGTTCTAAAACGTTCCGAGACAGCAATCATAGATCTTACCAAGATATTGAATCGAATCAATCGCGTTTTCTGTGGAATTTCTTTGAAATCCAAATGAACCTGCTATCGTCTTATCGTCGTTCACCCGCTTCCCTCTATAGCCATTTCTCACTGTAACAGTCCTTACCTCTATTACGTTCTACAGCAAGCGGCAGGCGGAGCCGAATTTACCGTCATGATCGTGGCTTGTGGTCCGATTAGAGCAGCCGCTGTGGAGAGCCCAAATGGTACTGGAGCTAGAGGAGGATTGGTGTACGCCGTGGCCGTTTCACAACCTGTTCAGTCGTGGACCGTCCTTCGCAGTCACCAGGACTTTCAAGCTGTTGCAGATGCCTTATCGTTGATTCTTTCTGGTCTGCCTTTGTGTCCATCTAACTTATTGTTGGGGAGTCCGGACCTTTCGGCCATTGTCGAGGCGAGGAATGAACTGCAACAGTGGCTGTCGGCGATTCTCATGTACCCAGGAGCCCGCGAATCTCCAGCTGTGCGGAACTTTCTCACCTTTGGAGCCAATACTATCCCGCCGCAATACGAAGGTGTCGCTTGGACCCAGTTCAACACGGTCCTTTCTCCGGTACCAGCCTCGGCTGGTGTTGCGGCCAATCACCACCATCCCAATAGCAACAGCCCCACGTCTCCGGTCACTGGTAACGTGGACGATATGGAAATGGAGGACATGTTTCTAGCTGACGACGAAGGAGCGCATTCGCATGAGGATCATAACGATTTCGACGAAGACTTTATACCGGCAGCTTCGATTCGTCACAAGCCCACGGATGAAGCCGTCACGTACGAAGACGAAATGGACATCATGCAGCTGGCAGGCGAAGTCGAAATGGTGGACGATATTGGTCTTGGATCACTGGCACAGAGTATGGGTGCTTCACATTTGGGTCGCTCGCTCCAGTTGCAGGCGCAAATGAAATACCCAGGAGGTAATGGCAACAATTCCTCCAAGCCCGCCGTGCAAGGCTTGAACGTGGGTGGCGCCGGAACGCAGCCAGTAGCGCATGGTACACAGTCTTCGGGTGGAATTGGCAGCGCCATGGAACAGGCCGTGTCGTCAGGTATAGCGGCCACTGCCGACGATACGGACAACTTTGGTCGCAAACCGCTCCAGTCGGCACCGCGTCTCGACTCTTTCAAAATGATTAAGGTGATTGGCAAGGGATCTTTCGGTACGTTCGCGCTGTTGTGTCGCTGCAGGTACTGTTGCGTCTCCATGTTGTTGCATGCACTTGGGAATCTCACCACCACTCGTCGTCCTTACTCGTATTGCAGGCAAAGTCTTTCTCGTGAAGGAAATCAAGACAAGCGAAATCTACGCCTTGAAGGTACTCCGTAAGGACAATATCATCCGACGCAACCAAGTCGAACACACAAAGACGGAGCGCAATGTGCTGGGCTACGTGAAGCACCCCTTTATTGTTGGGATGAACATGGCATTCCAGTCCAAGGACAAGTTGTACTTTGTCTTGGATTATTGCGCTGGAGGAGAACTGTTCTTTCATTTGGGAAAGCTTGGGAAGTTCCCAGAACCCCGGGCTCGCTTTTATGCGGCGGAGATTATTCTCGCCATTAACTATGTTCACACGCTGGACATTATCTACCGCGACCTCAAACCAGAAAACGTCTTGCTTGACGCCAACGGTCACATTCGATTGACAGACTTTGGACTCTCCAAGGAGGGAATCAGTTCGAGTTCCAGTGGTGCGAATAGCTTTTGCGGTACACCAGAGTATCTCGCCCCCGAAATTCTGAATCGTCAAGGACACGGACGAGCAGTCGACTGGTGGAGTCTAGGAGCGCTACTCTACGAAATGTTAACAGGACTGCCTCCATTCTATTGCCAAGACCGTGAACGCTTGTTTGAAAAGATCCGAAAGAGTGAACTTCCGTATCCTGCAAGTCTCTCGCGAAATGCCAAGGTTGTTCTCAAGGGTTTGCTGACAAAGGATCCCACTCGGCGACTTGGAAGCGGTCCAAGTGACGCCGACGATATCAAGTGTCACGATTTTTTTAAAGAGATCAATTGGGACAAGCTCATGAAGGGTGAAATTCCTCCTCCGTGGAGACCCGACATTAACGGGAGCTTGGACACGAGTCAGTTCGACAAGGAATTCACCAACATGCCAGTCTTTAGCCCACAAAGCATGCAACGAATGCATGGTTTTGGCGCTACACCGAGCGACAACGACCCTTTTGAAGGATTCACCTTTACAGATAGGATACTGCATGGACCAGGTGCCCAGGCTGGAAACTAAAGAGCATAGATTAAGGGGATAAGATGGTGCGCGCCTCCACCATCTTTGTGTAAAGATGCAAAGTGTTTGCCTTTTATAGCACAGTGTCTCTTACTTTCAATTGTTCAAATCTAGACGTAGTGCGAGCCTCGCACAGTAAAGAGTCATGAGCAAAGGCGCGTGTCGTCTCTTACACTGCCATGCAAGTATATGCAGAAAGAGTTGGACGACTCGATCGTCGAGTACTTGAAGTAGTCTATCGTATTCTTGAGCAATCAAAGGATCGGAACAGACCGGCCGCATACAGCGTCTCGTCGCTAACCTCCAAAGTACCAGTTTGCCGAATGAGTGCGCCCACATTTTGGTTGTAGACGCATCCCTTTCCGCCCGTGGAAGCAGCAGCTCCCGCTGTCGCATCTTGGTACAGCCCCAGCAACGAATTGGACGAACGACTGTTTTCCAGCAGCAGTACATGGCCCCCTGCGGACCCGAGTTTGACAACTCTACTCATTTGTTCCAAGCACTGGCGAGCGCCTGGTGTTCCCATGACACAAAGAGAAAAGCTGTCAACGACGGTATCAAACACTGCCTGGCCAAATCGATCGACCAGTTCGGAAGTTGCATCGGCCTTGACAAACGTGACAGGAATACCTTGTAGATTGGGGAGCGTCTTGGCGCGGTTGGCAGCTTGTTGCAGCATTCCATCAGAGACGTCACACAGAGTCAGGGACGATATCTGTGATGGATCGTAGCTTTGTAGATTGAGTCCCGTGCCCACCCCAATCTCCAGGACGTGGCCTCGTGCCTTTTTTAGAAGCGTGCTACGTGCCTGCTCCATGCCCAGTGCTGCACTCGCCTTGCCGCCGTCGAGTTGATCGTAAGAAGCGGCATATGTGTCGTAGTCTGCCGCTGCCTCTGTGGGAGACAAGGCTTGGCTTGGTAAAGGCAACGCTGTTGTTATAGCTAGCATAACAACTGCGGCAGTGGCCGACGAAATGAGCTGCAGTGCCTGTGATCTTGATGTTGATGTGATGGAGGTAGGAACATTTGCAGAGACGAGGAGGATGCCACGACGAGCAACAGGAGGGGGAATCTGCGACCACAATGGATCATTGGGAGTTAACCCATGTACTCCTATAATGATACAAGAGGTAAGGTAGAAGTAACAAAGTGATTTGAAGTGCCGTGGCGGAGAGTGGTTGCGCTGGACAGCCGCCATGGTCGAATCCTTCGATCCTTTTTTCGTTGATGTGTTCGTTGATGGGCCAAGAAAATGAGGGGTCCGAAACGGCGGAAACGCAGAAACTGTGACGTTTTGAAACGCATGTTCCTTGAAAAGAGCTCTTATTTTTGTATCATATATATCATAGACACCACAGTATTCACCATGATGATGTTCGCCCTTTCGTGTCTCGTAGCGACGCTCCTGTCCTACCCACGTGTCACCAACGGCTTTTCTCTTGCTCCCTCTAGACACAATGGACTTTATAATACCCAACACGCATCGGCATCAGCCTTGAACATGGCAGTATGGTCCGACACTAAAGCTGTGCGCGATTATCAAGAGTTCCTCCAGTCGGGCAAGCAAACCGTCGAGCTCAAGGAAGATGGACCGTGCGTGATCATCAGGCCTCTAGAAGGATCGACCGAGCTAGCAGATGCGCTACAGGAAATGGGCATGGGCGACGATGTCGTCTTGACGCCCGACCAAGAGTTGCCCGATACAGTCGGCCGCGATGGCGAAGCCGCCGAGTATCCCATTTATATAACCATTCCACCCTCGCAACTACAAGCCTTTCTCGCCAATCTGCCCGCCAGTTACCAATCGCGCACCGACGACTTTGTCTTTTTTTCGGGAGGATTGGAGTATGGAAACGTCGAGGACGTGCTCAAGGATAAGGGCTACTGTCGTGATTCCATGACGCAGGTACTGATTTCTGGAATGAAAGTCACCAAAATGAATAGAGTGATCGACCTGAGTGTCAAGCTTGGAGCAGACACCATGGGAATGGACAAGTGGGCGGGAGAGTGTGCCGCCTGTGGCAAGTGGAATGGAGCCATTGCCAAACGTCTGGAGCGTAGCACTATCCGGTGCCGCACCGACTTTTACCGAGGTGCGTAGCGACACTTGACTGGAAAGCGAATGCTTGTTGTTGTTGTTGTTCGTTGTTGTTGGGCTTCCAGCAACGCCCGCCTCGTCATGATTGCTCACTCGTTAACCAAAAAAGTCACACCAATCTATAAATTGTATTGTCGCTGACCGCTGTTGACTCTTTCCAATCCTTCAAAACAGAGTGGAGACGACAAATGTGGGAGCGTAATGCGTACGACGCCATCTTTCATTTGCTCGGGGTCGTACGTGAAGACAAGACCACACTTTCCGATGTTGCCAACTATTACAACGAAGAAGCGAGCGATATCGTTTGGGAAGTCTCGTCACACTTGCGCGGCTGGAAGGCTCTGACGCTCATGTATGGCTTTGAGGAGAGACTCTTTGGCATTGCGGAATCGGCTGGAGCGGACCAAACATCCACCCTTTTGGACGAAATGTTCCCTTTCATCTGGGGACAATCGGTCTTTCTACAAAGCGAAACGTTTGCCGAGTACCTACAGTACGCTCAGGAGGAAAAAGGGTTTTTGCCGACTGTGGATCTGCCCAAAAAGAGCCTTGACGAATTCAAATCCAATATGAGAAAAGGAAATTTGCGTGCCGACGGAGTTATCTAAAAAGCATACCCTATCATAGCATTATAGATTGACTCGATTCATCATACCCGCGAACTGATTTTATATACTCGAACGGTACCGTAGCGTAGGATAGTCCAATGCGCAAGATGAGATAGATACATCATGCATAAGTCAAAAGTCAACTCTAGGCTCTACGACTAGTCTTCTATTGCCTGCTCGAGAGGGCGTATTGCCCCTTTGCTACGCAGAGGTCTCCCTAGAAGTTTGGATTACAGTAGTACCACGGGCGAAATAAAGACAAACTATGCGTACGTACGTACAT
>Ga0307933_1003096_pt1 | contig 10742 bp, 6 predicted proteins | sample OrgLakmetageno88_FD_201811 | JGI IMG/M metagenome (GOLD analysis project Ga0307933, IMG submission 201811) | Saline water microbial communities from Organic Lake, Antarctica - #88 | ecosystem: Environmental > Aquatic > Non-marine Saline and Alkaline > Saline | place: Antarctica: Organic Lake...
GATTGAGACATCTTCCATGGTGTCAGCTTGGCTTCAGCTTGGCTTCAGCTTGGCTATTCTTCAATAAACCTCAATCGGACGGGACTTCGTTTGATGGACTTCTGCTACGACGGATGGACAGACCGCTTTCCGCAAAAGGCGCCAACTTCAACTACAACCTAACACATTGCGTTTCCCTATCATTTCTTTCACCAGACCGTACCTTCGTTGCAATCATGAAGTTCTTCAAGACGTTTATTGCTGCCTGCCTTTACGTAGCCTCTTTTACCGGCGTCGCTGCGGAGGATTTATCCACGTGCGATTTTAACTACATCTCCTCTCAGGGAACACGGTGCAGCCTTGTTGAGAATCAGCCTGATGAGTTACCCAACAATACGCGCAGACTACAAAGCGGAACACTGTCGCTCCTTTTTCAAGATAACGGCCCGATCTTTCTCTCGGTCAACGGGGTAGGAACGAACAACGGTGGAACCCAGATTGGGGTTCTAAAGCCTCTTGCGTCGGCCACGGTCAAAAGTGCGTTCCTGTTTGCCACTACACACGGATCCGCACCATTTGTTGTGCTCAACGCAGTGGGTCCAATTTTGTGGGATAACACGGCTGTGAACCCCAGTGCTACTTATTTGAAATCCAACGTTGCGGATGTTACTTCCGTTGTCAAGTCTACCCTCGACGCCGCCCATGCCGGCGAATCTTTCATCTCGGTGTTGGAGACCGCGAACACAAACAGTGTCGATGGTGAAGTACTTGCCGTGATCTTTGAAGACGCTGCTTTCCCCCAAGGTACCAGTGTGACGTTGTTCCTTGGGGCTCAAGATTCAAATGGCGATTCGTTTACCCTCAACTTCGCGGACCCGCTCACTGCGAGCGATTTGGCCAGTCCTTAGTTCAATTTTGACCTATCCGTTGGTATAGGTTTTGGATTTCAAGCCTCTCCTGGTCAGAGAAGCACCATTGTAAGTACATCGGAAGGTGGTCGTAGTATGTGTGTTCTACTCTTTTGCTTTCTACTTAACAATTGCCCAAATTTTCTCCAGACGGTGAATGAAAGCACACTTACAACCTCTGCTGGAGGCAGTGAGGATGGCGAGCAGCTTGCCAATGGTTCTCTCATCACGGTTGGTGACTACAACGCCAACCCAGTCAACCCAAACGACAGTGACAGTCCGGATGACGAGTTCTACACGCTTGTCCCCTTCTTGAGTGCCGGTGATGCCTCAGTTGATATCACCACTGTCAACCCTTCGAACGACGACAACATCTTCTTCGCTGCACTCACTAATTCTATCCCAAGTTCGGCCGGTTTTACTTGTGGCGATGCTATTGTTGACTCCGGCGAACAGTGCGATGACAGCAACACTGTCTCGGGCAATGGCTGCTCTTCAATCTGTACCATCTGTCTCGCCAAGTGCGTTCCCCAGTAGCGGACCTTCTACTGTCCCGAGCGCCTCGCCAAGTGCCGGACCTAGCGCCTCCCCAAGTGTCTCGCCGAGTGCGACGCCTTCTGTCTCGCCAAGTGCGTTCCCCAGTAGCGTACCTAGCTCCTTGCCCAGTGGCGGACCTAGCGTCTCACCAAGTATCTCGCCGAGTGCGACACCTTCTGTCTCGCCAAGTGCGTTCCCCAGTAGCGTACCTAGCTCCTTGCCCAGTGGCGGACCTAGCGTCTCCCCAAGTGTCTCGCCGAGTGCGACACCTTCTATCTCGCCAAGTGCGTTCCCCAGTAGCCTACCTAGCGCCTTGCCCAGTGGCGGACCTTCCGCTGTCCCGAGCGCCTCGCCAAGTGCCGGACCTAGCACCTCCCCAAGTTTCTCGCCGAGTGCCACGCCTTCTGTCTCGCCAAGCGAGATGCCGTCGACGTCTCCGAGTGCTTCTCCTACCACCTCCCAAGCCCCGAGTGCTGGGCCGTCGTCCCCCCCCCCCCCCAATACTTATCCTAGCAACAGTCCTAGTGTGTCACCTAGTGCTTCTCCGAGTGCCCCCCTGGTTGATCGTGTGGACCTCGGCACAGCTGTCAAATTTGCCATCTTGTCCAAATCGGGCGTGACGACCACGCCTGGTTCTCTTGTTACGGGCAATATGGGAACAAGTCCTATAGCCGTGACTGCTATAACAGGCTTCGGGCTGGTTCTAGACTCCTCGGGCACCTTCTCGACAACCTCGGGCAATTCGAATGTGGTTGATGGCAAAGTGTACGGCGTCTCCCATGCAGCCCCCACCCCTGGCGACCTAACTATCGCGTCGGCGACATGGAGACCGCGTTCACGGATGTTGCCGGTTGTGTCAACCCTTCCTATGTGGAGCTCGGCGCCGGAGACATTAATGGTCTGACGCTCGAGCCTGCTCTATACAAGTGGAGTACCAATGTCGGATTCGCAAACCAAGTGACCTTTGAAGGCAATGCGGATAGTGTTTGGATTCTCCAGATCGCAGGTATCCTCTACGTGGGATCCGGCGCGGATGTCCTCCTAGCTGGTGAAGCCAGGGCGGAAAATATCTTCTTGCAGGTATCTGGGTTAGTTGATATTGGCACCACTGCCCATCTCGAGGGTATCTTCCTCGTCAAGACGATGATGGCCTTCAAGACCGGAAGCAGCCTGAATGGGGCCACGCTTGCACAGACAGCTGGAACGCTCCAGTCTACCAAGATTGTCAAGAAATCTGCTTTTACTGATAAGCCGCAGACCCCCAATCGCCGGGTCTGTTACCTCCGTTAGTAACGGTGGAGAGATTTCTCATTGATTCTATTTGTCCAACACAGAAAACACAGAAAAATAAAACCAAACAAATATATGATAGCTGATCCTCCATCAAGCGTGAAGACATATATAGTCAAGGCACTCGTTTTATAAGGTTGCCAGTGTTGCATCAGAATCTCTTCTTACTGTATCTTTACTGTTGAATTCCTCGACGGCACGTTAGTGTCTAGTGTACTTGCAGGAGAGCGTTGAGTTGTCATCGATGCTACTATGAAACTGTACGGGATGGTATGGTAGCGAGCATCATGATACAAGTGTTCTTGTCCCGGGGGCCGGGTCAGCAAATTTCATGGCTCCCAATCTGCAAGAGAGTATTGGCATTCTGAAAGATTGCGTGGGTGCTCCTAGCTTTTCTCGTTGACTGCCATACGTAGTCTGGTCACGCCCTGATCATTCACAAAGGGCTTGGATTTATGATACCTTGACACCTATTGCGAGTTTCGAGTGAAATAATGTCATGTGGACATGTGGACCCCTAATAGTAGTCTAATACTGACTGTAGAAACTAGAGTTCGGGAAATGAATTTGAAGTGCAATATACTATCCATACTGTACGGTACGTAAGTACTTTATATTAGCACCGGTAGCATTGGATAGCTGATAGCTAGCCCCATCCCCTTGAAAGGATAGACGACCTATATTCGCGGCCTCGCTCGCTCGTGGGATTGGGCTACTATACTGCAGTCATAGTCAACAAGCAAACAATAGACAAACGTCCACCGACACCATCTCTTCTACCATCCGTTTCATTTTATTTCCACAACGTCTTCCCAATTATGGAAATTGATGACAGTGGTTTTAGCAATATCGTGAGACACATGGCAAGAAGTGAAAAGGTGCAAGAAAGACAGGTGGATCTCGTCGTCGTTGCCTTGTTCTCACACCGGTGGCATTACCAGGCATAACTTGAGCAATGACGCAGATCTTTCATTCAAGAAAGCCATCATCCGTCGACCATACAATGAAGTCCAAATGGGACTGAACTCGTAAGACGTGGGCGTTTTACCTCAGCCACCTCGCGATGGTCTTCCAGCCATGATCTGGGTTTCGGGGTCTACATTTACCGCATAGGACAAGACATGGGGCCATCAAATCGATTTGAAGACGAGGAATTTCACATCATTCCAAAACTCTGCGACTTGTTTCGTTTTGTCCAACAAGCTAAACATGGGCATGGCCTGTAGGTCACAGTTGCCGACTTACCAAAAGACGAATATAGCGTAATCGGAACCGTGGCATGTATGCAGATCCGAAGCGAGTAGCCATCTACATGGAGGTGATCAATCATATGGGCAGATCCAACATTAAATATGGCATCAATTGTTGGGGATGATCCCGATTGATGCGCATCCCCATATTGGTCAATCACAAGTTGGCTTTAAATTGACGATAGCTCTTGAATGCTCATTACGTATGGCGTAAAGATGCCTAGGCTAATGAACGAGTTGATCGACTACCTTACATGTCCATAGACTATACCGGTACAATATCAGGATACCAGCCATGCGATAGGTATTGATTCTTTCTAAACCTAAACGGCAGGATTGCATGCATCGAAGCACGTGTCTGATGCGTATTACCCAAGTCTTGCTCGTCGTGCAATCTCGTCTTCATTAGCTGCCTTGTACTTTTGCCAGGCCTCTTCTCCGTTGTGAATTGCCAAGCATTCCTGAACAGCCCTGTGAAACTGGTTGCAGGAAAAGATGACCATTAGACCCTTTTCTTGGGCGCATTCAGCAAACTCCGTTACCTGCGGCCTGCAGGTTTCCATGGCCTCTTCTTTGAGCTCGCGTCGAAGCGTACCTGCGAAATTATCAAGGGGTATATAAAGATGAGACGAGATCGATAAATCATGCGTTCTACTAGAGAGTAAGACTCGTGGATACCGAATATGGCAATAATTAATTGTCCATGATGCCATACCGAATAGTTCAGACGGTATAAGTGAACCGGTTCAGATGGGGTGAGACGTACTCTCGGCAATGTTTCGAAACGATAGTCTCGACTCTCGGCCGTATTCTTTGATGCGAGCCTTTTCTTCAGGGGAAGGTTCTTGTTGCGACATGATGGTTGCTAGATCACGGGGTTTATTCTAAGACAAGGACAAGGCAGTCGACTAATGAATATAATACAGCGTGTCGGGAGAGTATGGTGTACCGGTAGCTGCTGCGATGCTTCGACAGTAGTGACGGTGTTCATGCACCATCCCCAAAACGTTCCTCTTCTCTCCGCCGTCTTCATCGAATTGATGTTTCGCGCGAAAACGAACGAACGAACCATTTCCTTTCCAATTTTGCGAGGTGTGCTCCCGGGAGGCGACGAAATCGAAAATCAGCCACCTCCACCTGTCCACGTCCACGTATGCACGTACGACACCTCATAACCTTTCAAAGTCAAAGCGTCCTCTCCAATCATCATCAACGGTCTGCCCAAGAACCAATAGGCAGCGCAAACGTCCAACGCTTTCTTACTCATCAAAGATCAAAAAGTTTTGATCGTAAGACTATTCACCATGGGAAAGGAAAAGGTTCATATTTCGCTCGTTGTTATCGGCCATGTCGATGCTGGTAAGTTATCTTTGTCCTCAGGGTGAAAGAGTAGCGGCAAAACGAAAGGATTCAAGGCACTGTAGAGCAAGAACGTCGGACCCCTGCGGAACTCGTGGATTCTCTACTGCCCTGCTCGTATTTAAGACATATGTCACTCACCTTGCGCCTGTCGTTACGTCTCTTTCAACAGGTAAGTCCACGACTACCGGTCACATGATCTACAAGTGCGGAGGTATTGACAAGCGTACCATCGAAAAGTTCGAGAAGGAAGCCGCTGAACTCGGAAAGTCATCCTTCAAGTATGCTTGGGTCCTTGACAACCTCAAGGCCGAGCGTGAACGTGGTATCACCATTGATATCGCTCTCTGGAAGTTCGAGTCCCCCAAGTACTCTTTCACCGTCATTGACGCCCCTGGACACCGTGATTTCATCAAGAACATGATTACCGGAACTTCCCAGGCCGATGTTGCCCTCCTCGTTATCGACTCGTCTCAGGGTGGTTTCGAAGCTGGTATCTCCAAGGATGGACAGACCCGCGAGCACGCTCTTCTCGCTTACACCCTTGGTGTCAAGCAGATGATTGTCGCCTGTAACAAGATGGACGACAAGACCGTCAAGTACGACGAGGCCCGTTACAAGGAAATCAAGGAGGAAGTCAGCGGATACCTCAAGAAGGTTGGTTACAAGCCCATGAAGATCCCGTTCGTTCCCATTTCCGGATGGGTTGGAGACAACATGATCGACAAGTCTGCCAACATGGCTTGGTACAAGGGACCCTACCTCCTTGAGGCCCTCGATCAGGTCAACGCACCCAAGCGTCCCACCGACAAGCCGCTTCGTCTTCCCCTCCAGGATGTTTACAAGATTGGAGGTATCGGAACGGTACCGGTTGGCCGCGTCGAGACTGGTGTCATCAAGCCTGGTATCCATGCCATGTTTGCCCCCGCTGGAATCATTGCCGAAATCAAGTCCGTCGAGATGCACCACGAGTCCCTCCCCGAGGCTGTCCCTGGTGACAATGTTGGTTTCAACGTGAAGAACGTTGCCGTTAAGGATCTCCGTCGTGGATTCGTCGCATCTGACTCCAAGGCCAGTCCGGCCAATGGTGTCTCCTCCTTCGAGGCCCAGGTCATTGTTATGAACCACCCTGGACAGATCTCCAACGGATACTCTCCTGTGCTTGATTGCCACACTGCCCACGTTGCGTGCAAATTCGCCAATATCAAGGAGAAGATGGACCGTCGTTCCGGAAAGGTGCTTGAGGCCAACCCCAAGTTTGTCAAGACTGGTGATGCCTGCATTGTCGACTTGGAGCCCACCAAGCCCCTTTGCGTTGAATCCTTTGTCGATTTCCCTCCGCTTGGACGATTCGCCGTGCGTGATATGCGTCAGACCGTTGCCGTCGGTGTCATTAAAGCCACCACTGCTGCCAAGGACAAGAAGGGCAAGAAATGAAATGCTCATTCCACGGAAAAACGATATTATGGGTTCCCGGTAGTTGGATGTTTTGATAAAGGTGCTTTTTGGATGGATGTACTCCGCAAGCACGCAAGAAGAATACGAAGTTACTAAAAGCCATTTTGGAATCATTACTTGTTATCTCTGTTTGTAAAATGTTTTATATCTGAAGTTAGCATGCGTACGCTTTATTGAAGGAAGACTTTGTGTAAGAGCAACACCGCTAAGCCTGTAGTGCAGTAGCAACGCGATCTCTGTGAAACTCTTTCATCCAACTAAAGGTTCCAACGCGCTGCTTGGTGCAAAGATTGATAATCATCTCGACCGAGTGGAGCCCAAGATTATAAAAGATGCGAGCATAGACATCCATCTCTGATTGAACAGGGTCGAACCCAATTACACTGGTAAGCCATTCGGTTATCTTCTCCACGCGACCTTCCTTAACGCTTTTGGCTTGTCCTTGCGACGACACCGCTCCGTCAGGAGCTGCGGCTGTTGCGGAAACTGCATTCTCCTGGAAGTTGTCATCGCTAGCATGCAAGAAAATAACCCGCGGAAGCCTCTGCGCTGCAACGCTGGCTGGATGTTTCGTGGGACACTTGTCTGGTTGCGCACTCGGCTTTTGGTCGTCCATGGAAGCTTCTCGAGGTGGAGCAGGCTCTCGATGCGGAGGCTTGGCTGCCGAGGACGGAGACCGGGACACTCTTGTACTCGCAATTGGCATGGTTGCGGGTTCTTCCGTCTTCACTTTTGAAGCGGAGTGCTCTGTCGGGTGCGTGATATTTGCAGCCGCGATCAATTGGTGGTCCTGCCAGTAGTCTCCAACAGGTCGTCCGTCTTTCCAGGGCCCAACGCGAGAGGTACCGTCCTTCAACGTGACAACGGCGTATACGTCTTGCTTGGAATTGTTTACGTATGCTCCACTGTACGTGTAGGGCCGAGGAATTCCATTCTCTAGAATAGGCGAACCGAGTTCGTTGTTGTCTTTCCAAATTTGTGCTGATTCTAGCCAAAAGTCCTTGCCAGAGCCGTCACACTGGCCGTCTTTCCACTCGCCTATGTAGATCCAGCCCTTGTTCTTTAGACTGTTGAAGTAGAAAGCTCCAAATCCATGCCGTGTAGAATGGCTATCCGCACTTTTCCATTCACCCAAGTACATGCTTCCATTCTCCCACATCCAAATGGGCTTTTCTTTAGGACCTAACGGATCGTACTGCCTCTGCGCCGTTGTTTTACCTGCAAATCCATGCATCTTCCACCATTCTTCGTTTCCGACTGTACTTTCTTGAGCCTCTGCTGCACTTATCCACCTGCCGTTGACGCTGTTGCGTATTCCAGCTGAAGTTCTATCCGGGGGAACTTCAAAAAGCGGCTTGGTCGCCGTTGCCATGGTCGCGGTGTTGGTGGTGGCAGGCTTTCCCGCATCAGACTTTGCGACATGGGGAATCCCACTCACAGATACAATTAATGAGTGGTCCCTCCACCAGTTGCCAACAGGCATACTGCCTTTCCAAGGTCCAACGCGAGTGACGCCGTCTTTCAAGGTAACAGTGGCGGAGTCGTCCTGTCTGCAACCGCTGATGTATGTTCCTCTGTAGATAAACGGACGACCAGTATCATTCTCTAGAATGGGCGATCGAGCATATGTATTCTTTTTCCAGCTTGGTGCCGATTCGAGCCAAAACGCCATACTAAAACCGTGCGCCTCTCCATCTTTCCACTCGCCAATGTAGACCAAGCCCCTGTACTGTCCACGATGATTGTAGTAGGCTCCGAATCCATGCCGAACGACATTTCCTGTTGGACCCTCTCTCTTCCACTCGCCCAAATACATATATCCGGAATTCCACATCCAAATGGGCTTTCCTTTAGGACCGATGGGATCGTACTGCCTCAGTGGCACCGTGTTGCCTGCAAATCCGTCCATCTTCCACCAAGCTTCGTTTCCCACTGTACGTTCTTTAGCTTCTGCTTCATTTATCCACCAGCCGATGGCACCATTGCGTATTCCATCGGAGGGTCTGTCTGGGGGAACGAAAGGCTGAGTGGTCGCCGTTGCAATGGCGGCAGCATTGGTGCTGGCAGCTTCCATTCCAACTGCGGCAGCGGAGTTTGGGACGCGTTGGAGCAGAGTCGAAGATTCAACCAGCATGTGACTCTTCCACCAGTCTCCAATAGGCCGTCCAGCTTCCCAGGGTCCAACGAGAGTGGTGCCGTCTTTGAAGGCAACAGTGGCAGACTCGTCCTGTCTGGAATTATTGACGAAGGTTCCGCTGTAGAAAAAGGGACGACTGGGGCCATTCTTTGCAATAAACGGGTCAGCATATTCGTTTTCCTTCCAACTTGGCGCTGATTTGAGCCAAAACTCTTTCCCGGAGCCGTGACGCATTCCGTTTCGCCACTCACCGATGTAGACCCAACCCTTGAACTCCTCTGGACTATTGAAGTAGAGAGCCCCAGAGCCATGCCAAATAGGATATCCTTTCGGGCTCTTCATCTCCCATTCGCCCAGGTACATGCTTTCACCCTCCCACATCCAAATGGGCTTTCCTTTAGGACCTATGGGATCGTACTGCCTCAGTGGCACCGTGTTGCCTGCGAATCCCTCCATCTTCCACCAAGCTTCGTTTCCAACTGTACGTTCTCTAGCTTCTGCTTCACTGATCCACCAACCGTTGGCACCATTGCGTATTCCATCCAAAGGTCTGTCTGGGGGACCGAAAGGCTGAGTGGTCGCCGTTGCCATGGTGGCAGTATTCTTGTTAGTTCTAGGTGCCCCCATTCCAACTGCGGCAGAGTCTGGGACGCGTTGAAACAAAGTCGAAGATTCAACCAGCATGTGACTCTTCCACCAGTCTCCAATAGGCCGTCCAGCTTCCCAGGGTCCAACGAGAGTGGTACCGTCTTTGAAAGCAACAGTGGCAGACTCGTCCTGTCTGGAATTATTGACGAAGGTTCCGCTGTAGAAAAAGGGACGACTGGGGCCATTCTTCGCAATAAACGGGTCAGCATGTTCGTTTTCCTTCCAGCTTGGCGCTGATTCGAGCCAAAACTCTTTCCCGGAGCCGTGACGCATTCCGTTTCGCCACTCACCGATGTAGACCAAGCCATTGATCTGTTCTGGACTACTCCAATACATAGCCCCAGAGCCATGCCAAATAGGATATCCTTTCGGGCTCTTCATCTTCCACTCGCCCAAGTACATGCTCCCACCCTCCCACATCCAAATGGGCTGGTCGTTAGGGCCTATTGGATCATACTGCTTCAGCGCCATTGTCATGCCTGCGAATCCCTCCATCTCCCACCATACTTCCTTTCCAATAGTGCGTTCTTTAGCGTATGCTACACTAATCCACCAACCGTTGGCTCCATTACGTATTCCATCGGAAGGTCTATCTGGGGTAACGCAAGGCTGCTTGGTCGTCGTTGCCATATGATGATGGTCGTCCTGGATCTTTGGAACTACGTACTGTAATATGAAGAAGTGTGGTGTGTGGTGTGTGAGACAGCTTTTGTGTGTTTTGTGTGTTTGTGTCTGTTATTGCTGAAATGACCGTATTTTGACTTATACTGTAAGACGAAGTATCGATATGTAGCGGTCATAAGTCGAATAAATGAAAATCCGAATCGGACTGGTCGAACATCCGGCGCCCCTCGATAGCGAGAACCGCGGGCGGACGGATGCGATGTTGACTATATATGAACGACTGAGTGAGTCAAGAAGCCAAGAACATTGGCATACGTATGCGATATGAAAGTCAGATCCATGGATGGTTGAAGTGCATGGAGAGAGGGACTGTAGATCTCTCATAATCTTTTATAAACTGGTTTACGTCGATTGAACCTCACCTTACTAGCTCTTCGCCAATGCTGTTGTCTAAGGACACAGAAGGGAGGACACGTGTATTGTTGATTCAACATTTATAAAAGATTACCGATATCATGGAGGATGAAGCTTTGAAGAAAGAAGAAGTGATAA
>Ga0307933_1003099_pt1 | contig 10731 bp, 6 predicted proteins | sample OrgLakmetageno88_FD_201811 | JGI IMG/M metagenome (GOLD analysis project Ga0307933, IMG submission 201811) | Saline water microbial communities from Organic Lake, Antarctica - #88 | ecosystem: Environmental > Aquatic > Non-marine Saline and Alkaline > Saline | place: Antarctica: Organic Lake...
GTTGGAGGGACCTGTCGGGTTGCGGTTGCTTGACCTGCTTGGCCCAAGCATCCATCCCGAAGGCGGTTGCGGCGAAGCCGTACACCCAGACGGCAAGGCCAGTCGCCAGGGCAACGAGGTCGTCAAGCGGTCGCTCTGGGTTCTCCACTGCTATGTAGACAATCAGCATCACCAGAGCCCAGTGGAGGACCAGTTGGACAACTGCTGTTTCCCGCTTGTAGGTCTTTTTCTCTTTTGTCATTTCACAGCCCCGGAGCCTGGACGTGCATCCAATCGAAGTCGCGGGCACGGCCCAGGCTCAACCAGCCCTCAGCCTCCCAACACCTCCAGAACTCCTCCGCATCCGGCTGGGCCAGGCGTGCCCGGTCCCGGGTCCACCTCAGCTGGTTGCGCTCCGGGTCTGTGTCGATGGCCAGGCCGTAGGCGTGCGTGGACAGCGTGGAGCCGCCCCGCTTCTTGCGGTAGTTGTAGCAGCCCCCGAACAGGTCAATGCCCAGCCGCCGGATGTCCTCCGGGCTGTAGGCACCCGCCACCCTGGTATAGACCCTCTCAGCGCTCTGCGCCACGTCCTCGTGGCAGGAGAAGCGCCGGACAGTGGACCGCTTGTCCCAGGCGATACGCATGCTGAACGGGAGGTTCACCTTGCCCGCCGTGCACTGAGCCCCCCCGGCAGGCCCGAAGCGCCTGTCCATGTCCCGCTGTCGGCCCCAGCTGTTCTCAACAACCGGGCCGTCCTCCGGCTCATCGTCGGGACGCCAGGGTGCCGGGCGCTCGCCCTCCCGCTGGAGGTGGTCCCACTCGCTGTACGCCTGGACAGTGTCGGGCCCAACCAGTCCGTCAATCGCTCCAACGTCCGGGAAGCCCGCGTGCTTCAGGATGAGCTGGAAGGCCGCAATGGCCCTCCGGCGCTCCCCCCAGCGCTTGTACTGGCCCGCGGCCTCATCCGCCCGGGACTCAAGCAGCCCGTTGACGCCTGTCATGCTCTTGGGCCCGAGGTCCCCATCAAGGGCTCCCCCGTACCGGCCCCCGGCCTTCAGGAGCCTCTGGATGTCGAAGTTGCTGATGTTCACTGTGCGTCTCCCTATGAAACCAGCTGGTTGAACTCAGCGCTGGTGTTGTAGCCGTCCCCGCCTGCGTAGCTGTCCTCAGCAACCAGGCGGAAGTACACCGTGGAGGCGGGGGTCAGGCCGGAGATGTTGACGCCCAGGGCGGCACCCCGGAACGCCTCGTTGGATGGGCCAGGGGTGAACCCGGAGGTGCCGTCAGCATACAGGACGTACACCGTGGCGTTGGTGGAGGCATCCCAGCTGACGTCAACCTCCCCGGCGGTCCCGGAGGAGGTGGAGATGTTCGCTGGTACAGCCGGGGCCGTGTCGTTGATGGCGAGGGTCGTGGCAGAGCTCACCAGCGTCCCGTTTTGCGCCTTGACCCTGAGCTCCAGGGAGCGCCAAGGCCCCCCGGCTGAGGCGAGCGAGCTGCCCGTGACAACGATGCTGGTGCCCGTGATGGTGTAAGTGGCCCGCAGGGTCGCACTCTCCCAAATCTCCACATTGTAGGATGATGCGGCCACAACCGGCGTCCACTGGGCGTTCACCTCCTGACCGTTGTAGGCCGTCACCAGGCTGACTGATGCGGGAGGGTCAATGACTACATCCGTGACAGTCTCGCCCAGGGGCGTACCCTCGCCAACAGTGTTGATGGGGGTCACCACCAGCCGGAAGGCGTCCCAAGGTCCCCCAGCGGCAGTGATGTCTGTCGAAGTGAACAGGACAGATGTGCCCGCCAGGGTCCGGGTCAGGACCAGCGTAGTGTAGACGCTCCCGCCGGTGTCTGTGTAGACCTCAACCCGGTAGCTCGTGGCCCTGGGGGCTGCGCCCCAACTGGCTGAAAGAACTCCTGCCCCGGTGTCTGCTTCAACGGACAGGCCCTGGGGCTGCCCCGGGGGGAGCGTGGGCGTGCCGTAGGTGACTGGAGTTGGTGAGGGGACAGCTGCTGGGCCCCGGAACTCCCCGATGCCGAACACACGGACATATACAGCCCCGGCCTCAGTTGTGAACTGGGTTGACGTGAGGGGGCCGTCATAGACGCTGTCCCAGGTCAGCCCGTCCGGGCTGACCTGGAGTAGATAGGACGTTGCCCCCGCTGCCGCGTTCCAGCTGGCGTCCAGGAGGACGGGACTGGAGGGGCTGGAGGGGTTCTGGCTGACTGAGAGCCCAGACACAACGGGTGCGTCCGGCACCGTCCCGGGGCCGTAGGGGCTGACCTCAGCCGGAGGCGTCCCGAGGTCCGCTGTGTACACACGCGGGTCATCATTGGTGAGCACCATCTGGACAGTGCCGCCCTTGTCGGGAGTGCTCCCAACCACCTTGAACTTCCTGCTGTACGTGTCGAGGGTCCCGCACATTGCCCGGGTGGGCTCCTGGTCGGCATCAATGTAGACAGGGATGGTGCCCATGTCTCCCTCAACAGCAGAGAGGTCACCCGCGTCCAGCGTAACGCTGAACCCGTCTGTTGAAACAGATGCTACCACAACTGGTCCCCAGAGCCTGCCCCGGCGGTCGCTGAGCCCGACAACAGTGGTGGTGTCGTCAACCGGCTCGCTGAGCCCAAGGATGCGCGTGCCCGCGTCCCAGTCCTCAACCTCGGCACTCTGTCCCCAGCGGGCCATGTCGTGGGACACAGCAACGCTGTCGCCCCGGATGAGCAGCCTGCCCTCCATCTCAGTCGTGAGGGAGGCGAACACCCGGCGGTACAGGTTAACGGCTGCCTGGTAGATGCCCTCACGCCAGGCGTGGGTGCGGTTCACAACGCCAAACATCTGGATGCGGGCGGGGTTCTCCTCGGTGCTGCCGTCAATCTTGCATAGTACCTCGTTGCGCTCCCAGGTGCGCTCGTCATAGTATTCAATGATCACCGCGTCCGGGCTGTCCTCGTCATACAGGATGTGGGTTGTCTCAAAGGAGCCGCGAATGATGTTGCGTGGGGTCATGACGCCCCGGGTGATCTCATGGGCCTCGTCACGCACGAATGAGACTTTGCCAGCAATCAGGAGGGGCTGTGCGCGCCCAACCATGAGGGACTGTACAAGGGAGGTCCACAGCGTCTGCTTGCGGTCGAACACAGCGTCAAACTTGTCTCCCCGGGTGGTCCACTTGTCGGCGAGGGAGAGCAGCGCCTGGAGGTCAATGCGGCTGTCCGGGAGCCCGGCCCCATATATGTCGTTGCGGAGGATGTCAGCAGCCGCCCAGGCAGGGTTCCGGGTCGCCTGGTTGGCGGACCAGGTGGTGCCGTCCCAGACCGGGACCTTGGCTGTCTGGATGGTGTTGAAGCGCCGGGAGGACTGGTCAGTGAGCTGGTTGGTGGCCCTCATGACCACCGCCATCAGGGTCACGTCATCGAACGTGTTGTTATCTGGGATGAAGGCCCGAAGGCTGCCCCACTGGACGTCATTCGCATAGCGGGTGTCGGCTCGCTTGTTGGTGAGCCTGCGGAGGCGGACCTCATAGCGCCCGAGTGTGAGGTTATAGGTGCGCGTGACACGCTGCGGCGTGGGCGTCTTTTTGGTGTGCTCATAGTCCTCCAGCGTCACCCAGGAGCCAGTTGGGTCGCCAGCACCATCAATGGCCCGGGCCTGGACACGGACGCTGAGGGAGAGGTTGGTGAGGTCCCCCTCGTCATTGGCGTAGTACAGCCCACGGGGGTAGATGATGTCCACCTGGAGCTTGTCGGTGTCGCGGTCGGCTGGGTTGGCCGTGAACGGCCCGATCCAGCTGATAGTGTTCAGGTTCACCGCCTCGCCAGTGGTGGTGCCGAGGTCCCCGTCAACCTCCACCCACTCTCCCGTCCCGGACGTGCCCACCACGGTATAGGTCCCGTCCACGGCAGCGGAGCCGGTGATCACCAACTCATCACCCACAGCAATGTAGTCCAGCTTCTCATCCTGGTCGGCTGTAGACATGGTGACGCGGGCCGTGGCAAAGTCAACAGTGCGCTCAGCGTCGATGCAGAGGGCCTCCTGGCCGCCCACCTCCACGGAGGTCAGGACGGCTGCGGGGAACAGGGTCACGCCCCCGCCGGGCGGGATGATCTCCATTTGGACGTCAGAGAAGGAGGCGGAGAAGCCGTCAACGCTGTCCCACAGGGTCGTGTCCTCAATTCGGACCTCCTCCACGTCGTACTCCCCAACCCCGAGGCAGAACAGTTGGTACAGGAACTGGTCATTGCCCTCATAGGTCGCATATGGCTGAGACGCAAAGTCAGGGTAAATGATGTGGCGTCCATAGAGCCGGGGAATTGGCTCCAGGAGCCGTGCACTGTTCCCCTGGGCGCTGAGGGAGTAGGTGGGCGAAGCTGAGATGGGGTCCCGCGCCCCGGGCGTCTCCGGCGGGAGCAGGGCGTTGATCAGAAAGGAGCCAGCGATGACGAGGCCAGCGCTGATTAGGGAGATGCCGATTGCTGAGGTGATGCCCAGGGCACCCCCGATGATGGGGGCAACAATCGGGGCAATCACGCTCAGGGCGATGAGCGCCACGGCCCGCAACAGCTTCTTTGCTCCGCCGCCCTGAGGCATGACGACAAATTGAACGCTGTCTGTGACCAGAACGCTGCGGTCCCAGTCGCAGCGGAGGAGGGGCTCACCGTTGAACACGCAAACCACAGGCCGGTCCTGCGGAGCAAGGCGCTCATAGTGTGACCACACGCTCTCCCCCGGGCGCATCTCAGAGCGCTCCAGGAAGCTCAGCGGGGTGGTCAGCTCAACCGATCCATTCATTGTATGTAAACCTCCTCCAGCCAGCTGCCTGCAGCGTTGCGATCCTGTCGAAGCAGACGCCAGCCGGGTTCTGGGAGTGTAGTATGCCGCCCCCATCAACGTCAAGGTACACGCCCACGTGGTAGGGGTGACGCCCAGAGGACATCTCAACGAGGCGTCCATGGGCTGGGCCGTCAACGCGGGTCCAGCTCATCCGGGCCTTTGTGGTCGCAATCTCCCGCATGACGGTGCGAACGTCCTCAGCGTTGATGCGTATGTCCGGGAGCTGGCGCAGGAACAGCCGCCCCTGGACGGCCTGGGCTATGCCCCAACAGTCGTATGCGTCTGGGCCGTTTGCGCCGCTTTTCCACGGGAGCCCTATCAGACTGTTGACAAACTCCTGCTCATCCTGGGTCACTGGACAAGCCCCTGGAACTCGCTGGGCCGGTACAGCTTCTTGGGGAAGCTCTTGTTAACCAGATCGCTGAACTGGGCCGTGCCGGTCACCCGCCCGAGGTTTGACTTGACCTCCCGGAGGGTTAGGCCCCCGAGGATGAACTGCGGTTCAGTGAGGTCGCTGGCGATGTACTCCCTGTAAGTGAGGTCCATGGGGGCCTTGAGCCCGATTGCCTCGTCAAGGTGCTCCATCACGAGGCGGGTCACGTTGTCCAGCTCAACCTCAACGGTGGGCAGGCTCCCCTCCTTCTGGTCCGGGAGGGTGAGGCTGAACATACAGGCCTGGAAGAACACCACCTGACCGGCCTGGACGGGGGCGTCAGCCTCCAGCCCAAGGAAGTGTCCCTCAACGTCCTCTCCCTCAACAACGTAGTCATCCCCGTAGTCCATGACCACCCGGATTGACGTGTCAGCGAAGGCCGGGTGGCGCAGCTCCAGCGTGTGGAGGATGACCTCATCAGTTGGGGCGGAGGCGTATGCCTCCTGGAGGGCTGCTGTCCAGATGTCGTCAGGGTCAGCCATCAGTAGGTCCTCTCAAGCCACTTCTCGAATGTTTCAGAACGGTCCACTGTATCGCCGGAGAGGAAGCGACGCAACGTCCAATTGCTGTTTTGACTCATTACCACAGCTTGACTTTCCCCAACGGCGATGAAGTGGTTGTTGCTGAATATGAAGTCGTTGCCACCCCCGTAGCTGTCCATGGGATTCAAGCCACCAACAATCGCGTTCAACTCCATCGAAACGGTCTGCTTGTCAATGGTCCAGGTTGCTCCTGTGTCTGTCGTGCGGAGGAACGTGTCTGTAAAATCGAGCTGAAATACAAAGCCGTTGGGGTTCATATAGGTCTGTCGAGCTATAGCAGTCAAATTGCCGCCCCCTGACCATGCGAAGCCCCGCAGGCTGTTCATAGTGCCGGTGGTGCGTGTTGTCCAGTTTGATCCATTGTCGGTGCTTGTTCTCAACTTACCAATATCGCCACCGATCAAGAACGTGCTTCCAACAAAGTAGGCTGTGCGCCAAGTTGAAGTGTCAACAGTTGATTCGCTCCAAACGTCTCCATCAGAAGATGTTATGACGCGCCCCTCTGCGCCGCAGGCGACCCAGGATGTGCCGGGACGGTCGCACGCAACCCCGTACAAATCCCGAGTGGTGTCAGGCGTCGTTGCCTCGCTCCACGTCAGGCCGTAGTCGTCAGACAACACAACTGTGCCGCTGTCTCCCACCGCCACCAAAACTGTTCCCGCGTCATTTGCCCACACAGCGCGTAGATGCTCTGAGGTGAGGGCAGCACCTACAACCACCCAGTTGGCTCCGCTTGTATCGGAACGCATGATCAATCCATCGTTACCGACAGCGATGAAGTGTGTAGCGCTGCCCGCCGAGTTGGTGAATGCCGTGACCGCGTTGAGGTGGCTTGTGGGCGTCCCCAACACTGACCAATCTCTCATCGTTGCTGTGCCGGACGTGGTGCCAACAATCTTGTCACCAACGGCGATGTACCTGCGAGGTTGGCGGGCAGAGCCTGCGTGAAACACGCCGCTGAATATATCATCGCCCGGTTTGTAGACACCGTACTTCAATGTCACGCCGTTCTCGTCATACGAGGCAATCGCCTTTTCCCGTGAAATACAGATCGCCCTTGCGTCGGCATCGAACGTCCCAAGCGGTGTGTCAGTTGTACCTAGAACGCAAGTGGGGGATACTCCAACAAGCAGACAGTCCCTGACGCGGAGGTCCGATATTGTGTTACCACGAACCAGTTTTGAGGGCGCTTCTGTAGGGTTGATGAGGGTGCAACGCTCTAACCAAAAACGGTTCAGCGTGGCGTTATTTGCCCATGCAATCAGGTTGGTGCTCCCAGCAACGGGTTCCGTGACGTGAACCAGCTTTGTATCGTAAATCTCCATTGGTCCAAAGCTGGCTGACGTGAAAAACATTCCGATAGACCTGAACTCAATCTCGCTGTCCCGAATTTCAAGGGAGCCAGAACTTGATGACGTCAATATTCTGCCGCCGTCCCCTGTTCCACCTGAGCCGCCCTTGGCGTCAATGTTCCGCAGAAGGGCAGCCCCGTTGTTAGACACGCTCACCAAGCTGTTGAAGTTGCGCGCTTTGAACCCGTCAACGTGAACAGACTCAACTTCATCGAAGTTGATGCAGGTGTTTACATTGTACGCGGCACAGTCGCGCAGGAATGTATTCAAACGTCGATGAACACCAACCGTCTGACCGTGCTGATAAAAGGCTGTGCCGTTCAGGCTCTCGCCTACAGCAGTACACCTTGTGTATATTGCGTCTGGTTGAAGGCTGGTTGGGTTGCTGTGGAAGAACGCGCCGCCTATATAGGCTGGATTGTCTCCAATTGACAAAACATCAGTGTATTGAGGCGTAGAGGGAAGGCCACCATGGCGGGCCAACCGCTCCAGTGATCCACCCTCCATTGCACCTGAAAACCCGTCATGGTGAAAGCCGTTCTGAATACGAATATCACGATACAGCGCGGAACTTGAAATCACAAACTCACGCTTGTATGCCTCGTAAACTTTGCCGTTGCTGTTGGGATTGCTGCCGTCAGAGGCGTGAATGTGGTATGTTTTTGAACCAGCTGACCAACCAGCGGTATAACTGCCTGGCCCGAGGAAGAAGAATGTTCCAGGTGTTGCTTTGACCGCTGCGATTGCCGCCGCGTCGTTTCCAATTCCAGCATCACCAACCTTGACTTCTGTCAATCTGCGGTTGTCTTCCCAAACGCCGGGATAGGCCCGATCTTCAGCACCAGCCGGCAAGGTGATTGTGAAAGTGTATGCTGGACCACCATCATTGAGGGTGAAACTTGTCACCAAATCTTGCGCGCTTATCACTGGACGCATCCCGCGCCCATAGGGTTCAAGTGTGACACCGGCCACAAACGCCGCTGTTTCACGCCACAATCCCCCGCGCTTCAGCAGCACCATGTCCCCGGCTCCTGCCAACACGGCTGCCCGCGTGAGGGTGAGGACTGGAGAGGCTGGACTGTTCCCCGGGTTGGCGTCATCGCCAGCCGGGTCCACGTACCAGACGCCCGATTGCGGGCGGAACACCATGGCCCACTGGGCTGGGTTGAAAGTCCCGGTGGTGGTGAAGGGAAGGGCAGAGGGCAGCGCAGAGTAAATCGCACCAAGGTACGACACGGTGAAGGAGCCGTCCCCCGGAGTAAGCCCAGTGGTGAAGTCAACAGGGGCCTGGAGGAAGCCGCCCCTGATCTGTCTGTAGAGGTTGGCCACCGAAGGAACAACCTCGTTGTCCGTCACAACCGTTTCGGTGTCTCCGCCGTTGGTGATCCGGTCAAAGCGTCCCATGTTGTTGGTCAGCTTGTCAATGTTCGCTTGAATTTCTGCTGCTGTTGCCATCTTAGTAATCCTCCGCCACGCTGGGCCAGTCTGTGTTTACAATCACTTGCAGGGGGTCCGCAAATCCCCCAAAGGCGAACTCTACACCATACTCCCCGATCACCCAGGCGGCAGCCGGGTCCAGCACAGTAATCCGTTTCAGCTCCAACTTAGCGGATATTTTCACGTGGCGATAGCCCGCGTCAGACATGGATGGGGGCTCCGTGAACCTCACCGTGTTTGTCTGGTATGTATCCCCTGTGTAGACAGGGAGGTCAAACCAGGCTGTGCCGCTCAGGAGGTCCTCTTGGTAGAACGTCTTGAACACCTCATATTCAGAGGAGGTAAAGACAATGGTAAAGCTGGCAGAAGCGAGCTGCCTTGTGAACCTGCGACGCATCCGCGCCGGACCATTGTCAAACTCTGACCGGAGCTGCGCCTCAGACTGGCGGAACTGAAGTGAGGACCTCTCAGCAAGGTAATTCAGAGTTGTGGGCCATACAGGCGTCGTCATGTCTTGTTCCCCGCTGCTGGGTTGAGCCCATAGCGGCGCTCAATCGCCCGGTTGAGGTCGGTGCCGCCCCGGGAGATGTCTGATGCGGCTGCAGAGCGGGAGCGGTTGATGAACACGTCAACGATCCGGGAGCCGTCTGCGCCCTTGCGCTCCTCCACGTCTGCCTCGCCCTCTCCGCCCATGACGTTCACCTGGACGTTCTGCTCCACCTTCTGTCCGCCCTGGCGGTCAATCTCCCCGGGCCGGGTGACGCTCACGCGTTCCCCGGGCGAGGCCATGAAGTTGACGGGGGTGCTGTCCACAGCCCCGGAGTTGCCCGGGACAGTGAAGCCCCCAGCCGTTGCGAAGCCCAGGCCGGTCTGCCCAACGGTGCCAGTGCCGCCGGTCGCAAACCCGAACATGCCTGCCCAATCAACCGCCCCGAGGGCACTGGCCAGCGGCCCCAAGATCTGTTGCTGGAGCATGAGGCGCACGAGGTCCTCAATCATGCTGTCCACCATCGCGCTGAAGTCCAGCTTGCCGGTCTTGACAAAATCCACCAAGGCGTCCTCCATCCCCCCGAAGGCGTTGGTGATGAGGTTCTCAATCTGGGCGGCCGCATCCTCAGCGTCCCGGGCAATCTTGAGGAATGCCCGCTCCATGCCCGCCCCCAGGGTGGTCTGGGTGTCGAGGAACTCAATGCGCATGTCCCGGAAGGCTGTGTTGTACTCCTGGGTGGTGATGGCACCGGCGGTCATGAGGGCGTCCAGATCCTTGAGGTTCTTTTCGTACTCCTTCAGGGGGCCGTCAATCTCCTCCAGGAGGTCCACCTGGCGCTGGAGGGCGTCCGGGAGGTTGGAGGAGCCGCTGCCGGAGCCGCCAGGTGTGTCCGGGATGACCGGAGATGCAGGCCCGGCTGCGTCCAGCGCCCCGCCGCCCGTATTGGCAGCCCGAGCCTCGGCAATCTCCCGGGCACGCCCCATGATGGTGTTGACAAACGTCCCGATGTAGTCCGTGTTCAGCGCCTCGTTGAAGGCCCCGGAGGCGATGGAGCCCATCTGGCCGAACACCTTGCCAACCTCCCCGGCACCTTGTATCTTGAACTCATCCAGCCCCGTGCTGAAGTCGTCGGCCAGGCCCGCAAACGGGTTGTCCCGTCCAACCAGCTCTGCTGCGGAGCCGATGAACTCCAGGAGGTCCCCCACCTCCTTGACGATGCCAGAGATACCCTTGTCAATGATGCCGATGAGTCCGTTGATGGCGGCTGCGCCCAGCGCCCGGAACGCGTCAGGGAGGAGGTTCCACACGCCCACCACTGTCTTGAAGGCACCCACCCACACGCCGATGTAGGTGTTGACGGTCGTCTTCACGAAGTCAATGATGGCCCCGAGGACCGTGACGAACACGTCCAGTAGGTCCCCCACGTAGCCACCCACGTTGTCCAGTCCAGTCTCCCAGGCCTCCTTGAACCAGTCGATGACCGGCCCGAGGAAGTCCATGATGAAGCTGAACACAGAGCGGAACACGTCGCCCAGGGAGCTGAACACAGAGCGGAACACGTCGCCCAGGGACACAACCCCGTCCGCCGTCACCTTGATGTCATCCCGGAAGATGTAGAGCGCAGCCACCAGGGCTGCGATTGCTGCGACCACGAGGCCGATGGG
>Ga0307933_1003100_pt1 | contig 10727 bp, 1 predicted proteins | sample OrgLakmetageno88_FD_201811 | JGI IMG/M metagenome (GOLD analysis project Ga0307933, IMG submission 201811) | Saline water microbial communities from Organic Lake, Antarctica - #88 | ecosystem: Environmental > Aquatic > Non-marine Saline and Alkaline > Saline | place: Antarctica: Organic Lake...
GTACTAGCTCCACAAGCAGAACTGCCAACGCCGACAGCGCTGCTGCTTGCACTGACAAGCCTGGTGGCACTGTTTATGGCCCAGCCGGAACCGCTGCTTGCAATAGCAGGCCTGGTGGTATTTCCGGTGGCCACATTGACTGTCCTCTTACTAGCTCCGAGAGTAGAACTGGCAACGCCGACAGCGCTGCTGCTTGCACTGACAAGCCTGGTGGCATTGTTTATGGCCCAGCCGGAACCGCTGCTTGCCATAGCAGGCCTGGTGGTATTTCCGGTGGCCACGTTGACTGTCCTCTTACTGGTTTCGCGAGCACAACTGCCAACACCGACAGCGCTGCTGCTTGCACTGACGAGCCTGGTGGCACTGTTGAGGGCCCAGCCGGAACCGCTGCTTGCAATAGCAGGCCTGGTATTTCCGGTGGTCACGTTGACTGTCCTCTCACTAGCTCCGAGAGCACTACGGACGACGCCGACAGCGCTGCTGCTTGCACAAGAAGCATTTCTGACGACCTCGGCGACAACTCTTGTTCTCATCAACCATTAGTGTACCAGCCGGGTGATGATGGGTGTCACCGGGCGCCCTCTAATGCAAAAGGTCCCTCAATTCTTACAACTATCACATGCATGCTGGTGATCTTGGTGGGCTCTCTGCAAGCCCCTTTCTTCGTAGCTGCCCCCACGCGCAGCACTGATGAAGGGTTTCTACCTAATTTCCAAGTCGCCCAAGATACGTCACATCATGCATTGCTTGAAAGCGCTCAGTCTTTTGCAGAGGCTTTGGGTTTAGGGCCTCCACTGGATATCCTCTCCGTTGCGTCTTTTCCGGGGCAAGAAATCCTAGCATTGACTCGCTTTGACACCACTCCCATGGACTTTCTCAATTCTATTCAAGGTACATTCCTGGCTCGCTCTCCATTTCAGCTTTCGACGTGGGACACACTTCGGGGCACGCACGCGCAAGTACCGTGCGGTGCAGCCTTCCACCTCGTCGCTTCCTATGCTAACAAGTTATTAAAGACAGCCACTCGATCGATCCAGGATGTTCCCATGAAGCTATCACAAGCTCAACGGGGCAACCCCCTTGATCTTTCCGATGCAAATGGATGGACACTCATCTCCTCGCTCATTCGACAAACCGAACTTGCAATCAAGGCGGCGCTAGCCGCTGTTCTTCCCTCGGATGCGCACTACGAATACCTTATTAGCTGTGCCACACGTGTCCTAGCTGATTCGCGACCCCAACTGAATGACATTCCAGCTTATTTACGGCGCGTGGGGGACCCTGTGGTACATAGGGATGCAAGCTCATTGCCGTTTACAAATCGGTCTTCCCCGGTGCACACTAGTCGCTTGGAACCAGCGAAACAATTGCGAACTACGTCCTATCGACCCAACTCCTACCATGACATTCTGATGCCCGAGGCAATCGATGCGATCCATGCCTGGCTTCATGTTGAAAAGTCTAACATGATAGCGATAGCGAAGTATGGCCCAAATGTTCGCAGAGCACGCAACGCACTCAAGATGTTTGGTTTTGGTGAAGCAGTCGAGAAGCACGATACTCTGGTCATTGGGCAAGATCAATTCCTGGAACCAGCGCAAGGCATTATTTGGGACTGTAGAGGATTTGAGCATGGACTCTCAGCAGTACCCATGGACTTTACCTCTGCACCAAACTCCGATCTTAACAATGACTTCATCTTAGAGGCTCTGGAGTCTTGGCCCGATCAAGAACTTGTTGGTTTCCTTGTCAACGGCGTTCAATTTCGTGCAGACCTTCCACTTCAAATACTTCTTGGCCCACATCTATCCTCGCTATCTGCCGCTTGGGGTAGCGTTGAATCTGAAATTTTGAGGCTTGAAGACCTTGGGTATTACGACATCTTTTCTGCGCTACCTTTTCTTCCTATGCGCAGCGTTCCTCAAGGTTCTACACCTAGAAAATTTGAACCAACTCGATCACGGCGTACCTCTGATGGTGGCTTTCCGAGAATTCTTGTGCGCGATAAGGCTGGTAACGCCGCAGTATCGCTCAATGCAGCTATTGGCCTTCATTCATATCAACAAGATCATTCTTCTTCTTCACCACATTTTGATGATGATGACGGGGACCCATCTCTCGCACCTTCGACTGCATCACCTACTCATACCCCGTCGTCCCGACGCAAATGGCTTGCACGAGAGGTCAAACCCCAAGTACAAGACAAAGTGTGGGATGATTACATTTTAAGACATGCGGCTCTCACAGTTTTCCATGATCCAATCAATGGATGGACCGATGACGTAGCAGATTATTTTAATCATATTCCGCTTGCGCCGTCAGAGTATTGGACCTCTTGCTTTACTTGGTATCTTCCAACGCGGAGCGGAAACGGTATTCCTAAATTCCAAACTTCAACACCCATCATCCATTTGTCTTTTGTTTCGGAACTTCGCCTGGGCTTCGGTCTCAGTCTATCTCCTAACGTGGCTCAACGCTTCTCGGACGCAATCATCAATATTTTCAAAATGAAATTTGATGAGCAAGAAGAAATCTCGTTCAACAACATTTTGGACTCCAACACGGGTATTTGCGTACCATACAACGAAATCGATCTACGCTCAGTGGATGCCCAAGGAATGTCCGGTGTTTGCCGGTGGATTCGAGAAAGGCGAAGACTCACAGCCCTCACAGGGTGTAACCAATTGCGACGATACTCAGTTCATATGTACACCGATGACCCAATCTTCACAGTGATTGGGCAAGATGCTTTCCTGCGAGCTATGCGAACATGGCATGAAGTCACTGAGTCATTCGGTCTTCGTATGGCCATCCCCCGAAAACGCCAAGTTGGTCCATGTCTCACTTGGCTTGGTTTCAACTTCTATTTGCCGGCAGGAGTTGTCACTGTTACACCACTTAAAGTCAACCGAGCCCTAGCATTTGCTCAGGGCATATTGCAAGGCGCCAAGGTTACTTTCCACCAATATCGACGCTTCATTGGGCTCCTAGAACACATGCTTCTCTTTGTCGATGGTGATCGTACTTTCATGTATGGACTTTATTGGGACAACTTCAGACGCGGATTATTGCATGGTCCAGCTACCCCTATGTACTTCGGGGACTTTCAACGCAATGCACTTCGTCGATGGGTCAAGACTCTTATGCAGCATGGTGGCTGCTATTTCTCAAGCGCTTTGAAGTCTTCATCCATTCCCATACCACGACTCCCAGAGATTCCATTTCGATCCTCCAATATTTTTGGGCCGTCACCGCGTTATGCGCCGGTCATCTCTCTATTCAGTGACGCCTTTGCCACCGCCATGGCAGGTGGACTTGGAGGTTACGCCCACGGCTCTTTCTGGCATGTCCCCCTTGGTGCCGACGATATGGCTTTAATGCACATCACTGCTTGGGAATTTGTAGCCATTGGTGTCAATGTCATCATCTTTGGGCCAATATTTGAAGGTCACGAGGTCTACTTGCTTGCAGATGCTCTGGCCTCCATTCAAATTCTTACGTCGAATTCAGCACATGCCGCTACGCTCCAAATCTTGCACGACCTCCTTCTGAGTCTCCCTGAATTCTCACGCTTACAGCCTAATGTTTTTGGTAGCCATGTATTTGGGCGTATCAACGTGCTGGCAGACGCGGCAAGTCGGGCACAATTTCATGTCGTTACTTCCATTTGCTCCCAAATGGGTATCCTTGCTCGACATCTCAGCGTGCCAGCCAGAGCCTTTGAATTCTTGGACGAGGCACGCTCATGTGTACGACGAGCTCAACTTCAATCACACTGTGGTGCACACATCGACAGTCATCCAACTGAACGTACACAAACACAACAAGAACTCGATCGCATGCACCATCTTGGTCAAGAATTCATTGGTAACGAAGATCAGCCTCTCATGTTTAAATTTACTCCTTGGGGAAAATTATCTTTGGATCAAACATTGGCTCTCGAAATTGGGAAATCGCAAGCTCCAAACTCTGCCTCAGCTCCAAACTCTGCTTCAGAGCAACCTTCGAGATATACGCCCATATTCAATCAATCACCAACATCGAGGCTCCTGATAGCACAAACTGCATTTGAGAAAAGAAAATCAAGGGCCCTTGAATTTGGAGGTTCATCAGATTCACGCTCACATCTTACGTCAACAATCCTTTACAATTATCCATTAGCTAGGCTGTCCAGGGCTCAAGCGGTATTCGACAACGAAATGACTCACGGCTTCCCTCTTTTGAAGCGACATGGGACCCAAGACGACCAAGATGCCCCTCACAAGCGCGCATTTGTGTCACCAGCGCTGCCTAACGTACCTCCCTCCGGATCCTGCCAGAGACAAACTATGAACAATCATGACGGCCTTCTCCTGCCACCGGTACCCCAGAGTCATACCTCAATCCAGGACATCTTAACTGGGGTGTGTCATCCTCGACCATCCCTTGTAGACATGTACAGTATACTGACCACCGGTGATTCGGATCATGCTCTACGACCTCGTGATCCAAAGGTGCTGCGTGCCTATGCGGATGCCGCCCAGCACGCCATGGGACAAGCTGCTCCACGCAATACCCAAGGAGCGAACCGCACAGGTTGGAAGCTATGGGTTGACTTCCTAGCTGAACTTGGAGGCAACACCGCGACTCTACGGAATCCATCACCCAGTGATCAACTTCGGGAAAAGATCTTGAAAGTCCTATTTTTGCTCTGGTGTCGAACAAAATGCATCTCGTCCATCCCTGGTCGGACTACAGTTAAACCCAGTACTATTCTCGGCCACTTATATGCTGTCAAAAGGGTCCACGAAGCCAATGGGCTTGAATTTCTTACAAAAGGTCAGACGACCCAAGCCATCAGCTATCTTGCGAAGGAGTATGAGTTGGTTCATGGAGCAGAATCACTCATCCCTCACAAACGAGAAGGGTTTACGCCTAGTATGGTTAAAGGCCTCCTACAATCAGTTGATGGCTTAAAGTTGCCCTCGCGCAAGACCCCGATCATCTCACGTGGTTCATGGCTTGCTCGTAACCTGAAAGCAGCCATAGCACTCAGCGCAGGAGCGGGATTTCGTCGCTCCGAAGTTTCTGTTGACGAACGTTCGGAATTCACGGCAAGGGACATGTCCCGGGCATCCCTGTTTTTCATCATTCGGGGAAGAATTGTGCGGTGCCCGAGTGTAGCTAATCTTCAGGATATGGCAGAAGGCGACATGGTTGGAGTCCTAGCGTGTCCAACGAAGAACGATCCCCTGGGAATATACTTCATGCCATTCCCCATCATTTTGGCGTTTCATCCCCATCAATTTGGGGACCCAGGTACAATTCTCCGAGACCTAGCACTACATTGTCCAATTGCTGCTCAAGACATGCGTAGGACACCTCTCTTCACCCTAACCGCTCGGGGTGAACCTCTGGGGTACCACTTCCTCGCAATGGCATTAGCGGCACTCCTGCCTGCTGTGGTACCCACTGAACAGATGCCCAATTACACATGGCACTCATTCCGAATTGGGTTAGCGTGTGCTTTACGTGCGGCGCAAGCACCTGATTGGGTGTTACTGGCCCTCCTGCGTTGGCGATCTCCTTCCTCTATCCCAGGTTATGGTAGAGTTAGTTTTGAAACAGCGGCTTCATGGTTGGATCAGGCTTCTTCCCAAGAGACGTCATCACGGCAAGCGACCAATCTTCCAAGTGCAGCTTCAGATATGGGTCAAGTCTTGGGGAACCCTCATCTCCCAAACGCTTTAAGCTCTGAGGCGTATTCCTACCTCGACCGCGCTTGGGCACAAAACCTGCCAACATCTGCTCTTGCGAGCATACACGCAAACCTACCTCAATACGACGACGACAATTTCATGTCGGAGCTCACAACTACATGTACGGACACTTCCCCCGCCAACGGCACTCGGCCAAGGGACTCTACATAAACTGACCAATCTCCTGGTATCGAACTTGTCAAATACTTCCAGTGGCGGAAATGGGACTCACCGGTACTTACCGGTTGTTCTGCGCTACTTGAGTATTTGATAATTCATACCCTACGAAGTTTGTAAGTTAAGTAGAATTGAAGATATGACTGGACGATCAAGAAAAGGGGGGGAAGTCATATGATCATTTCTGCGGCGAGCTGAACAAGGAGCTAATTGTAGGATATGATTGGATGGGCCTCAATCGGGATGTCCAATCATGTCACGTGTACAGAAAATCCCATCACATAGTCACAAACCATTTGTTGTACATTTTCAGCACCTGCTCCTCTTTCAGCGCGCAGCTTTCTTTCTGTTTACAATGCCATTCGCGCTTACTCTTGAAGACGGGAGGAATTTCCTCGCGAATGATTTCTCCAAGACTCAACTCCAAGTTGAAATTCAGAAGCGACAAGCCGCCGGTTCTGAGTTGCCAACTCACAAAACTGAACTACGGTCCAAGTTGTCCTCTTTGATCAAGCAAGAACTCATTGGACGTGGTTCTCATGGTTCCTTACCAGATTGGCGCCGTATTGACTCGTTGACTGTGGCTCAACTTCGGAAAGAGATTCGGCATCTCAACGGGTCAACAGTTGGGAACAAGTCGACCCTCTGTGGTGAATTGGAACGACTGAATCGCACAGGCCTTGGTTTCCCTGCAACATTTCAGTTGTCTCCTCATGCAACACCTTTCGTTCCCATGGGCCCGTTGCCATTACCTGGTGGCTTACCAACACCTGAAGTTCAGCTTGGTGCTCAAGAGACTTCGCCTCCTAATCCGATCATAGCAACCCCTCCAGAAACTCATGAACCTGTTCCTCCTGCTGCAGAAGTAGAAAACTCCATCTTTTACTTCTCTCCAGGTGAATCTACCGACACACAAGCTGATCCTGTGATCAATCTTGCTGCGGGCGCAGCCTTACGTGTCGTTTCCGAGAATCTGACGGATGCTACTATCTTTAGCACTGGACAATGCCCCCTAACCACGTTGTGTGTGTTGTTCAGTCAACCATCCTTGGACGACAGTGCAACCCTTATGCCTTTTGGAAGTATTCTGACCCTCCAAGCGCTCACCAAACTTCACAATGCTATTGCTGCAAAGCTCCTCGATTCTCGACCTGTGTTTACACTCAACGAACTCGCGAACCTTTGCCACGAACTCTTGGTGCCATGCTCGATCACGTTATCTGCCGTCGATTTTGTAGCCCCTGTGAAAGTGTCATCACTGAGTGCAGCTCAAGATATTCTTGAGGATATATGTGTGGACAAGTTTCGCTCTTTGGGGTTTTACAAGTATGCAGTGTACCTCCGAAATTCTGGGGGACTAACCACAATCCCTAGTCGTGATCCTAGCAAGAACGAAAAATTCAAGGCTTTGCTAGACGATACGCTCACTCCGGTTTCTCCCAGTGGTGGTGGAATACTACCTTCAGAAGTTGCCCACCTGCCTTTCAAGAATAAGCTCGCTTGTGCCTTCGAGCAATTTCTTGTCTTCAAGCATATCGACAAATGGTCAACCCCTTTTGAATTAGAGGATTATTTTCGACTGCGGCAATTTGATGTAGGCATCCGAATTGAAAATCCAGAAGCCCTCGATGCAAATTTGCCGAATCTTCTTCGCTCACCTACCAGTGGTTTGAACAACGTTCAGCTTCTCATCTGCGATACACCTCCGCACCAGCAGCTTTGCATTATCGATCACGCTAAAGCTTTGCTCTTCGACCACGCTGTGCAAATCCCGCCGAACTCCCTGCGCACCATGCAGATTCTCAACGCGAAACTAGCAGATTTTGCAGCTGCCTTGCAAAAACCAGCTCGACCACTCTCAGGCGAATGTCAAGAGCTCACTACTGCACCAGCCATGGGAAGGATTGAGGCTATTCGAGCTCTTCGCGCCACTCGTAATGACCTTTCATCTCACTCATCGCATTCTTCGCATTCATCTACGTCTTCAGCGACCACAACCTCAAGTGATGCAGCCAGTGCAACTGTCCTTTCCACGGCCGTCCTCAACGCTACACCCTTGTTGCAACAGCTGGCTCAATTTCCACAGGACACAGATGGGCGGAAACTTCTACTCGAAACAGCTATGCGTTCAAAGAACTCCCTCCTCATTTGGGTTGTGACTCAAATGCCTACTCGTCAGCTAAACAGTGCTTATCCAATCCTAGGGACGCTTCACTCTATCGCTCTGGCACATTTACCCTCGTTCATCGCTAAAATGCTCCTTATTGGTGTGGGTCAACCAGGTAACCCCGGTTTGCATTTAGCCCTAACTAATGCACTAGACTACACCACTTTGATCAATATCTTGAAAGGCAACTTTCCTAGCATTGACAAGCTCTTAGAGATGTATGGTCGTCTTCGTTGCTTCCTTGGTGGTGCACGGCATGGTACGCCTACTACTTCCACTGTCTCAGCGGACCTTAATGAATTCGAAAAGTTTATCACTTTCGTTTCAATTCTCTTAACCGCACTTGGGTTCAACGCCGAAGAACTCTCGACTCTTGTGGCTCAAGCCAAATACTTGGAAAGTATTGCTGACTTCGATATCACTCCGACTATGGAAAAGGCGTTGCTACCTTCCCTCACTCAAACTCTGGATGCATTTAGTGCAGCGGTGCGAACGTGGGCGCTCGCTCTAGACATCAGGCCTCTTGAACCGATTATTGTACAAAATGAACTTGTGCAGGAAGTTACAACGGCAGTTCTAGAGCGCAATAAGCAGAACCTTTCACTCCTCGGAATTCCGTCCCTGGTTCAAGCTCCACCCGGCTGGGGCACAGCACCCACCCCTCAAAGTTCGTCATCTTACATACTCCCTGCCGCTCGCACCTCATCCGTAGCTCAACCCTCTACTAAAAGCAACAAGAAGGCAAAGATTAACCACTCTTCGCAAAGTGGCAGCGGCCCATCTTCTCAAGGCTTCAACGTTAACCATTCTTCGCAAAGTAGCAGCGGCCCACCCTCTCAAGGCTCCAACGTGAATCCACCGGCTCTTCGCATGCAAACATTGAAAAATGGGCGACGGGCGGCTTACTGGAGCTCTTACTTTGATGTCACTGCCCTTTTGGAACACTGGTCACTACAGTTCCCAAACATACCATGGCATGATTCGTATCTTGCATGTATCTTAGCAACTCACAATCCCCCCGGTCGGTTCATATCGTTCATCCCTGTCGGCACCCCAGAAGCGACTGTTCACGCTTTACGCACTTGGTATGATTCTGGCCGTGGGAAATCGTTCAAAATTAACAAGCCAGCGGATTTTCGCTAGGTGGCGGGAACTTGGCTTCTCCCGTCACCTTAATCATAGCCCAAACTTCATCAGTCCACGAGCTTAGCGGAAGTACGCTGGTGGACACCTCAGTTTCACTTCCGACTTACACTCAACAAGCTCAACGACACCACGGCATGGCTGCCAGCCTTGCCGCTCGCGCAGACAACCGTGGTTATGGCCACCTCAACAGCGTTGGCGGCCTTGCTAGAACCGCTGCCTTCAATAGCAGGCCTGGTGGTCCCAGTGGCAACGTCGACTATTCGCTCACCAACTTTAATGGTGCTGCAGGTTACGATGACACTAAGAACGTTGGTGGCCCTGCTGGAACCGCTGCTTGCAATAGCAGGCTTGGTATTTCCGGTGGCCACGTGGACTGTCCTCTTACTGGCTCCGAGAGCACTACGGACAATGCTGACAGCGCTGCTGCTTGCACTGACAAGCCTGGTGGCACTGGTGGCAATGTCGAGCTTCTCGCAATCTTTAACGGCGTTGATGGTTACCGTAACCCTATCAGCGTTGGTGGCCCTGCTGGAACCGCTGCTTGCAATAGCAAGCCTGGTGGTATTTCCGGTGGCCACGTTGACTGTCCTCTTACTAGCTCCGTGAGCAGAACTGCCAACGCCGACAGCGCTGCTGCTTGCACTGACAAGCCTGGTGGCACTGTTTATGGCCCAGCCGGAACCGCTGCTTGCAATAGCAAGCCTGGTGGTATTTCCGGTGGCCACGTTGACTGTCCTCTTACTGGTTTCGCGAGCAGAACTGCCAACGCCGACAGCGCTGCTGCTTGCACTGACAAGCCTGGTGGCACTGTTTATGGCCCAGCCGGAACCGCTGCTTGCAATAGCAGGCCTGGTGGTATTTCCGGTGGCCACGTTGACTGTCCTCTTACTCGCTCCGCAAGCAAAACTGCCAACGACGACAGTGCTGCTGCTTGCACTGACAAGCCTGGTGGCACCGTTTATGGCCCAGCCGGAACCGCTGCTTGCAATAGCAGGCCTGGTGGTATTTCCGGTGGCCACGTTGACTGTCCTCTTACTGGTTTCGCGAGCAAAACTGGCAACGCCGACAGCGCTGCTGCTTGCACTGACAAGCCTGGTGGCACTGTTTATGGCCCAGCCGGAACCGCTGCTTGCAATAGCAGGCCTGGTATTTCCGGTGGCCACGTTGACTGTCCTCTTATTGGCTCCGAGAGCACTACGGACAATGCTGACAGCGCTGCTGCTTGCACTGACAAGCCTGGTGGCACTGGTGGCAATGTCGAGCTTCTCGCAATCTTTAACGGCGTTGATGGTTACCGTAACCCTATCAGCGTTGGTGGCCCTGCTGGAACCGCTGCTTGCAATAGCAAGCCTGGTGGTATTTCCGGTGGCCACGTTGACTATCCTCTTACTAGCTCCACAAGCAGAACTGCCAACGCCGACAGCGCTGCTGCTTGCACTGACAAGCCTGGTGGCACTGTTTATGGCCCAGCCGGAACCGCTGCTTGCAATAGCAGGCCT
>Ga0307933_1003107_pt1 | contig 10712 bp, 19 predicted proteins | sample OrgLakmetageno88_FD_201811 | JGI IMG/M metagenome (GOLD analysis project Ga0307933, IMG submission 201811) | Saline water microbial communities from Organic Lake, Antarctica - #88 | ecosystem: Environmental > Aquatic > Non-marine Saline and Alkaline > Saline | place: Antarctica: Organic Lake...
CGATGCCGCGCATCTCAGTAGCTTTCTTGAACCGCTTAGACAGAAACTTATTGTTCTGGATTACAAAAAGTACCCGAGAATAAATAATGCGCGCCTGATCTGAGGAACTGGCAAGCGATAGCACCTGAGCGCCGGAAGGCTGATGCACGAGTAACCCGTAAAGCCCCAAGATAGCCGCGAGTAAACTCTTGCCGTTTTGCCTTCCCAAACTTACTACCGCTTGCCTGTACCTAAGTCTGCCTGCAAGATCGGGATCTGGGTGTGTGTCTGGGTATCTTTCTAGAAGGTGTCGAAGTAGCCACTTCTGCCATTCGTCTAGCTCTAGCCCGTCTGGACTCTCGGGAGCTTTCCAAGCTATCGTTGCTAGCTCTATAAGCAAGTCACCGTCTGTTATAAAGTCTTCAGATAGCGGCTTAGTGTAGCTAGCTGGGAGCTGAAGCATTACCTAGTTAGCAGCTTCTCTAGTGGGTCTAATTCGTGCCTGTTGGCGTTGATCTGTGATTGCAGTTCCAAGATTGTTTTGCGTAGCTCCGCTGCTGTCGAGGTGTGTCCGGTTTCGTCGAAGGAAGCCGCTAGACGTAATGCCATTTCGGAGATTACTTTTTGTTCGATGGTCAATGTAAGGCTATCTAACCACTTGCTAAGTGTTTCGTGAATCATGCGATGTACCTCCTCGGATAATCTAGCTATTCTGTCTTAACTTGTGGAGAAGCGTGGGATTGGCGCGCGGCTGTCGAAAAAACCCCCTGCCCTGTAGCCCCTCTGTAGAGCCTCTGTAGACCCCCATTTAGACCCCCTTTTACCCCCCTTTTGAAGGACAAGATAAGCCCCTGCCCTGCCCCTGCCTACCATCTGCTGTTCTTCCAAGCTGCTCTCACTGCTGTCTTATCAGACTTGCGCCCGTTGCATACCCGGCATAAAGACTGGAGGTTAGCTATGTCGTGGTTGGGGTCACCCGTTACCGAGGGTGGGCGTATGTGATCGATAGTCCAGTCCCCCCCCGTTAGTTCTGCACCGCAGATAACACACTCAGGATCTAAGACTGTTTTCGCATAGGCGCGCGCTTTGTTCCACTCTTTCGAGTTGTGCCAATCCGCCATGATCGCTCCTTAGTCCAGCATCTATTACATGGTACTACTTCATTGCCTCGAGTTGTGTGAGGTGTATCGCAGATAGGGCATTTCATGAGTCTCTAAGCCCTTGATAAACGACTACGGTCAAGTAGCTAAATGTAGCTCCGAGCAGAATCATAGTTAGCCAGGGAACATAGGTTGTTATTAGTGTCGCTAGTAGATTTACCCCTACTAAGAAGAATGCGAGTATGACCATTCCTGCTGCTGTTTTCATAAGCGTTTGCGCTTTCTGTGTGAGCGTTGTCTTATACATAGGTTAGCTATCTTTCTTATAGTTCGCTGAATGTAATTAGTGCGCCTTGATCTGCCTCACACCCTGCCCATACCTTATTGGCTAAGATTTGGCAGATTTGAGAATCGTCTGAGAGTAGTCCGGCGTTGTCTGCTGAATCGCCTACTGCCCGAATGAGCTTATCCAGATCGGGCTTTTGCGATGGGTAATCTTTTGTGTTGCTCTTAGCTCGAGGCATAAAGAAAATCACCTCTAAACATACTGCGCCAGTAAGCGGCTGACATGAGCTATTAGCTGCCTCGAGTACTTCAGTTAGTGTCTTGCGCCAAGCCGGGAGGTTTTTATTGCTCTCAACTATGACCGCGCGCTTGCCAATTACAAACGCATTCTTTGAACCCTGTGGCTGAGGTATTCCCGGTACAAAGACCTGAATCATCTTAGATTCTGTCTATCAGCACTATGACTAAGAAGAAGAACCAAAACGCTTAGAGTGCCCACGCCTACGCCTGCCAAGAATACAAGTCCTGTTAGGGAGTGCCTGTTTTTCCTAGTTATGATCTCTGACCTTTTTTCTCTAGTCATTTAGTGCCTCATTTATCAGCGTTATAAGCTCCGCTTCGCTAATTTTGTGAGTTCTGTTTGATGCTCCGTCAAATAGTCGAAAGTAGTCATAGACCGCCTTGTAAATTGATTCTGCTTGCGTTTTTTCAGTCTGCATCTTGACCGTCTAGGATTGCGTCTTCTATTTCCTTAGCAAGGAATGGATACTTGAGTGTCTCTAGAATGTCGCGAGTGTCTGCTAGGTCTTTAATTACCTTTATGATGCGCTTGCGCTCTAGCTCCACCCCGGCTTCATAGCCTTTTGTGAAATAGAGTTTGTTTTCCAGTTCGCTCATGTCCGAAATCATCAGAACGGCGCATTCTCGAAGCCTGAAACTTGCGCCATAGTCGCGCCCTGCTGTGTCTTGCTTCTTGCCTGGACTAGCTGTGCAGTTTGCAAGTGATGTTCTACAACGGCCTTTTCAACGTCTGAGTCCTTAGGTGTGTATTTCCCTATCTTCGTCGATAGCTCCCCAGTTAGCTCTATCCAGTCACCTTCTTGGAGATGCTCTGCTTGCGAGAAGCCGAACCAACATGTCCAAAGTCTTGAGAAGGGTTTCGTATAGCCTGGAACATCGTATTTCTCCCAAACTGAGATCCTTCTTCCTTCCCAGCCAATTAGGTTTACGTCTCCTGTGATTGTGATCTTTGGCATTTCATTTCCTTTTCTGTGATGAGTAATTTCTTGCTATATATAAACATAATGCTTATGTATAGTTATTAAGTTAAATGTCTATATATAGAACCTTTAATAATGCTTATATATATATCTATATATAGAAGATGTATCTTATTTTAATTTTTCTAATCTGTCGATGCAGATTTCTATCGTTTCAGCGAGATCTGTATCTGTCAAAAGTATCTTTTTCCTGAAATCCCAAAGCTCAAAAGTTAGTTGCTTTCTCATGTCTTCGCGACCATGACCGTAGCCACGTTTGTAACCCGTTAGCCAAGTCCGTTCTGTAAACTCTTTCCAGTCTGTTTCCTGCTCCATGATTCTCCTGTCTGTCAGATAGAATTACTGCTGGAGGCGTAGCTATCTGTGGGCTACGTCTCCTTCGCTTTCACTTTGTATCTACTGCCTTAGCCATCTCTGTAACCTGCTCTAGGAATCGCTTAGGCATTCCATGTAGCTTTGCATCGCTGTATAGCTCTCTAAGCCCTTCAACATCACTACTAAGGGCTAGGACACTTGCGCGACCCTCAAACCCCTTTAGAGATACCGCCAAAGCCTCCTGTGAGGCTGCCTGCATTTCCTCCGCGCTAGGTCTAACGCTGTGACCGTCTTTCTTGCTAGAAAACCCAAGCGTTGATAAAGCCCTACCGATTGCGCTAGTGCTGCAATTTTCGATAAAGCTAGTTTTGTTTATTGGGCTTGAGTTTCTAGTCTCCTGGGCAAAGTCAATAGCTGCTGCTCTCATGTCTTCCCGGTCAGTGTAAACACTTGCCATTATGACAATCTCGGTTTCGTTGATTAGCTTTATCTCCGTGTGTATTCTGCCGTTTGGGTGCTTTTCCCAGAACTTAGCTATTCGATCCGCTACTGGTTCGTAGTTATCCATGAATCCCACTTTTATCCTCCTGTGATTTTGAGATAAGGCGCGCCGCCAGATCTGCTTTGTAACATTACAACATTCTCCCCGTCTACATACCCGTACTTAGCGCCTTTCATGCTGCTTTGAATGACCGACTTTCTAAGTGTTGCCTGCTGCTTCCAAAACTTTTCTTGTTCTAGTGCCGATTGCAGAAGTCGGTATTCCTCGGGGTCTATTTCTATCTCTGTGTCTTCTATGTCCGGATGCAGAATCCTAATTGCGCTGTAAGTAGAATCGCTGCCTTCTATGTCTGGCTGCTCTCCTGTCCTGACAAGCTCTAGGAAGCTCTCTGCCGCCCTCATAAGTGCCTCCGCCTCTATCGGGTCATACTCCACTGTAAACTCCCTGTATTCGCCTCCTGCGACTGCACAGAGTACACCGGGACTATGCAAGCCTGTGACGATCATGTACCAAAGAACTTGAAGCCTGTAATGCTCCGGCAACATAGGCATAGCGTTTCTAGAGAATTTGATCTCCAGAATGTATAAACTGCCGTCTTCGTCTTCTATGACCCCATCGGGGTTAGCGTGAAATGAGGGGTTCTTCTGTGATTCGTAAGTGTAATCTCCGGTGTGAAGTGTCAAGTGTGGATGCATGTCCCCGAATAGTCGAGCTATAGCAGGCTCAAAGTAGTTACCTAGCTTCATAGCCATCGTGCCTTCTGTAGGCAATAGCAAGCCTGACTTCTGCGCCCATAAGTACACCGCGCTAGTCCAGGGAGATTTATTCATTATCGGAGCTATGTCGCTGCCGCCGATTGCGTGAGATCTCTGAGCATGCCACTCAGGAGATCCTGCCGGGTGTGTGCCGATTAGAGTGCCGCCTAGTTTGGCGATTGTCTTGTTTACTGAAATCATGTTTTGGAGCATAGCAAAGCAGCGCGACATAATTGCAGTTATTGTTTAGGCATGGACTCAGAACAAGCTCTCACTGCACTAGCAGAAGGCATAAAAAAGACCGGGGCAACTGCCTGCCAGACTTCTGATCCCGATGCTTGGTTTCCAGAAGGTGGCGTTATGAATACTAATCTAAGATCTGCAATTAGTCTTTGTAAAGTTTGCCCTGTTAGGTCGCTGTGTCTAGAGTTTGCTTTAGTGAATGATGAGAAGCATGGTATCTGGGGTGGAGTCAACACTAGGCAACGCGCTAAAATGCGTAACGCTCAAGGCTAGTGTAAAAAGTAGTCCGAGAAGGGTGTAAAAAGTTAGACACCCGGAATGTGTGGCGGCTCTATTCCCTCGGTTACGTCTTCGTATTCTTCAGGGTTGTTTACCTCAGTGTTCTTTACTGCCATCACTGAAGCGAAGAAAGCTAACGCTGCTGCGACGCTGCTAAGTATCTGCTGCGATTGCTCTCCGGTAACTATCCCGGCGATTACCAGAAGCGGCACTAATCCGGCTACTGCTGCGTAGATTGCTTTTCTAATCTCGGGGTTGAATTTCATTTTGCGTACCTTTCCAATAGGGCTAGTGGGTCGAATGTTTTACCGTAGAAGATGTGCTTAGGCGTGTCTCCGTAGGTTAGGTGCAAGTGGCTACCGCGTGAGGCGCTCCCAGTGTTGCCAACTGCCGCGAACCACTTATTGCCTTCCCAGATTTTAGTACCTACCTTGTGCTTGCTCTTTACCTTCAAGTGAGCAAAGCCTAGATACATAGGCATCTGTTTGCCGTCATGCCAGAAGCGTAGGACTAAGCAATTACCTAGAACATCGCTCCAAGTGTTTACTACTATTGTGCCTGTTTCCGGTGCTGTGATCCAAGCGCCTGTCGCTGCGCCAAAGTCTAGTCCCCTATGTGGGGTACTCCTGTTCTCTGTAGCGCCATAGAGTGCTGTGATGCTTGCCTTAGGGAGTGGGTATCTCAAATTAGAACCTGCGAAACAACGGTAACGGCGAAAGCAGTAAGCGCGGCAGAAGCGAAAGCTGTAATCCAGGCGTTCTTCCAGCGATCCTTTTCTAGCTCTCTAATTCTGTCCTCATGGTCTTGCAGCATCTTGAACCCGGCTTTTACGTCTGCCATGTCACCTACTAGCTTTAGTAGTAACTGCTGTTGAGTGTTGCTTTTGGGTACTTGCTCTGCCATTAGCTCTCTACTTCAAACTCTGATAGCTCCCACTGAGTATCTGACTCATTCCAAAAATAATTTAGTTCATCATCTTGTGGGTAAGGCGTAGGGGCTTGCCATTGGCAAGTCTCATCTAGCTCCCAAGAAGGGTAAGGCTTAGGCGCTATGAAAGCGTCTAGCTCTGAGTCGTAACTGAATCCGACACCTGCATAGTTGAACCGAATGGTTGCGTTGTAGCTGGTTTGAATCCAAGTGCCGCCGAGGTTGTCAATCAACCAGTCGTAGCCCTCGTTAGGGAAAGCTTTGTTAGTGACCAACACTCTAGTGACAATGTTGTTTTCGTCTAGTTCTGCAAAGTGTGCCATTATGCTCCATACGTTACTATTACGATTCCTGAACCGCCACTACCCGAAGTAACCGATATACCCGAGTTGCCTGAACCACCACCACCAGAACCAGTGCTTATTGTTCCGTTGGTTGCATCATTTTGCGCCCCATTACCGCCACCACCTAAACCGCCATTACCAGGCGTGGCAGACCTATAACTTCCACCACCTCCACCGCCAGCTCTAGTTACAGATGAACCTGTAATGCTTGAAGCCACTCCATTACCGCCATTACCTCCGGAAGCAACACTACCGCTTATTGAAGCACTTGTTCCATTAGTAGAAGCACCACCACCACCACCACCGGCAGCAACTTCGACAGATGGATTGCCGTAAATTCCCTGTCCTCCGTTGCGACCTTGATTAGAAGTTCCATCACCTCCAACTGTCGAATAGCCGCCATCACCTCCACCGCCAGAGCCACCGTCTGACCCAACAACGTTGCCGCCAGAGCCGCCACCACCTGAAGTAGAGGTTATTGTTGCAAATTCTGAATTAGTTCCGTTGTTCTTGGCTGTGTTATAACTAGAAGCAGTTATTCCAGAACCGCCAGCCCCTATTGTTACTATGTAACCAGTAGCAGCATCAAGGGTTAGCGAGCTTTCAGCACTTCCGCCACCACCTGATGATTCGCCTGAAACAGATGACCGATATCCGCCTCCACCTCCACCTCCAGCACCGAATCCGCTAGAGCCACCAGCACCACCGCCAGCAATAACTAGGTAGTCACAAGTCAAGTCCTCGGTAGGTGTGAACGTACCTGATGCTGTAAAGACGTGTACCCATTTGTTATTGGCTTCGTCATAGCTAATCGCTCCGCCTGTTGCTTTTGGAGCGCCTGGGCCACCACTAGCCGCGAGTATTCCAAATAGAATCATGCGAGATCGCCAACTAGGTAATAGCTGTTTGTCGCTTTCTTTGTGATGCTTGCTCCTGCAAACTGTCCGCCTGTGTCCAAAGCGTCATCTTTAGAGTTAAGTGTCACTCCTGCGCCTGCAGCGAAAGTAATAGCACCTGCCGCGTTTTGGATAAAGTTTATAGTCTCGCCTATAGCAAGTTCATCGTCTACTGTAATCGTGATTGCAGCGGTTGCATAGATAAAGGTGTTAGCATCTCCGGCAACTATCGCCCTAGAAGTCCCCTGCTCGCTAACTGTGGGTGTAGGGTCTGGGAATACTATCGCGTTACCCCAAGCCGAACCATCGTATTTGGTTAGCAAGCTTGTGCCTGTTAGGTAAGCAAACTGACCATTTACCGGGCTAGTGATCGCCGCATCTCTCGCGCCGCTACTTGCAAAGACCGCGATGACCTGCTGCATAAGGTTATTGTTTATGTCTGAGGCTGGCAGCGTGTTGCCGTTAGCGAATACTTTATAGCTCATTTTATGCTTCTTTCCATAGGTCTAGTGTAGTTAGCCAAGTGTCTGAGTCGATGAAGTGACTCACTTTTACCATAGTATAATAATCTAGAATCTCTAACGTGTCCTGAGTAAAGTCCACGCCTATTAGTGTGCCTGGAAGCAGAAAAGCCGCTTCAGTCAAATTTCCTTGTCTGTCTAGTGTTAGCGTTTCTATGTTTTGTACTAGGTCAGTAGGCGATTGGTTAAACACCGAGCTAGCCCAGCGATCTAGTTCTTGAACACTTGTAGTGTTTAGACTTACGTCTTTTGCGTAAGTTCCATAAAGTGAAATCGAATCTAAATTTTCCTGCAAGACAAACGTGTCAGGGTCAGAAGCAAGCTCGACCCTTAGAGAATTGAAAACTTCATCACTGCTAGCGAGTGTGCTTATGTTGGTCATGCATAAGTGATTTAGAGTTTCATGATTATTCCCGATTGTATAAATAGTTTCTTGACCTGACCCGAGTACGTCTATTCCGCCTAGTAGTGATTCGTCTATCTTGAAGTAGTTTGCGCCTACTGGAAAGTCTGGAAGTGTCTCCGGGTCTGGGCGCGGTACGAATACAAACTCCTGCGTTTCAGCGTCTATCCAAAACAGCCCTAGTCCTACTTGTATCGCTTCTAGAATTAGATTAGAAGGTATTACCTGTGTCAGGGTTTCTGAGGGAATGCGACCTGCTGCCACTTTGCTTAGGTCGCTTATGCTGCTGCCAAATTCGTTAGCAATTATCTCTAGTTGCTCTAGTGGGGATACATAGCCATCGGGGTTTGAGCTATCGAAACTAGCTATTCGAGTATTTAGAAGCTGCTTCATAGAATCAAAAGCAATAACTTGCAGCAGATTTTTACCGTCTATTGTGTAAGTGCCGCCGATGCTATCAACTATGCCGCTCCAGATAATCTTATCTATCTCGCCTTTTACGAGCTTTATTCTTACTGGAACACCTGGGCGAAATGAAGTGTTTTGGGAAGGGTCGTAATCGTAGGTTTGCAGGGTAAGGCGCGCTCCTGCAGGTTGAGGCTGGAAGTAAAGCTGATCTTGTATTTGTCCGCCGTTTTCTAGGTTTGCCCTAGCTACTGTGCAGGAAAGATTTTGCCAAGTAAAGCTATTAGTGCCTCCACCGTCTAGGACGTTTTCGCCGCCTAGCAAGCTCTGATCAATAATAAAAGTATTGCCGCCTGATAGTACTCGCGAGCTGCCTAGTGTGCTAATGCCAATAATGAAAGCATTCTCTGAGCTGTCCGGCAGAAAGAACTCGACCTTAAGATCGTTAGCTATGTCGAAGTTATCTATTGTAGTCATCGGAGAAGGTTTCTGCTGCCCTGGGTTTTAAGTGTGTTGTTTATCTCGTTGATGATCTGCTGACCGTCTACGTTAGCTCGGTTTATGTTGATAGTAATTGCGTTGCCGAACTGATCGAAGCGACCCCTGCCGCCCTGAGAGATGCTTCCCTGCCTAGCGAACTCTCCGCCGCCTGCTTGCATGTCTGGGGCAAACTTTATTTGATCTGCTGCTTGAGTTGCTTTATTGCGAGCGCCTAGGAGCTGTTGTATTCCTGCAAGCTTCTGCCCGGCGTTACTGTAGCGAGCATCTGGCCCACCTAGTAGTAGGTCTAGTCCCTCGAAGGTTTCCTGAGCAAACACACTTAGGAATGTAAGCGCCTTGATTGCCTGGACTACTCCATCACCTAACCAATTAAAGATCTGATCTGAAGTTACTTTGCCGGAAGCTATTCCGAAAGTCTGCGCAAATACGTCTATAGCATCGCCGATAGCTCTCATTTGAGTTTGCGCTTCGCCTGCCGGGTCTATGATTGCAGCCCAAAAGTCTTGCACTGCCGGGATAACTGTTTCTAGAATAAACCCTTGAAAGTCCTGCATTATAGGCATGAACTTTTCGCCAATTTCTGCGCGTGTGTTTTCTATTTCTGCCTTTAGTATGCGCTGCTGATTAGCTAGCCCGTCTGAGGTGTTTGCAAAGTCTCCGGTAACTCCTGAAGTCTCTTCCATTAGCAAGCTATAACGCGCTGTGACCTTCTCTGCCTCGGTCATTTCAGTTGTGCCGTCTGTGATTCCCTTTTCTAAGGCGTGAGCTTCTACCGCTGTCGCGCTTAGGTCTATGCCGTACATTCTTAGCGGTTCTGATTGCCCTGCTAGTCCAGACTGAAATTTAGCTAGTGCATCACCTACATCTAGATTAAATACTGAGGCGAAATCCGCTCCGCGCTGTGAGATATCATCAACAACCTCTACAACGTTTCCCCCTTCTCCTGCGATAGTCTCGGCGAAACTAGAAAACTGTGTAGCAATTCCAAACAGCTCTGTTTTAGAAAGTCCTAGCCCTCTAGCTGCATTCTCACCTAGCTCTAGAATGCCTTCTGCTGCATCTCCGAAAGATACATCTACCGCATTAGTTGCTTCTGAGAGATCGCTAGCTGCGTCTATAGCTTTCTTTATTTGTGTTACTGCAATTACACCTAGTGCTATGCCAATAGCGGCTGTTGTCTTACCTATGTTTGCGCCTATTTTGCCAAACTTTTTGCCTAGGTCTGCGAAGCTGTCATTAGCGCCTTTAGTAGCCTTGGCGAGATTTTTGTACTCTCCCAGTATCTCTACATTTAGCACTAAGCTCATTTGCTTCTTCTCCTATGTACCTCAGTTGCAAAAGCTGAGTATTCTGTCCCTGTGAGCTTTCTATACTCACTAGGGCTAACACCTGTAGCTATAACGAACTCTGCCATTTTCTTAGCATGATCTTCAGCTACTTTTTTCCTTTTGGGTCTGTCGCTCCGAGCATTCCTAAAGCTGCCTTTTGAGTAACGCCCTCAGTATCCTCAAATTTGTAATCAGGGTTATCTTGCTTCATCGCTACATAATAAAGAACTCTGAGCGCGCGGCCTTTAGGCTGACCATCTGCAAAGATTTCGTCTATGCTGCGACCTACTAGCAGCTCGATTTCTTCTACTTGCCCTAATGTCATTTCATCGAAATTCATCATCTGTGCTTCCTTAGAGTTTGGTTTTAGCGGTTTCTGTTTTGATTAGCTTCTCCATTTGACCGAAGTAGTTTTCATAGATTTCTTCTCTAGTGTACCCAAGCGCCCTAACAAAGAATGGCTGCGGCCTTATGTGTCTTTTGAACCAGCCCCAGTGAATCGGATTAGCGTAAGGAACTCCGGAGCTAGAACTTCTGTTGTTACCTGCCTTGACTGTAATCTTGCCCCTGGCTGTAGCTCCAACCCTGATGCTGTTCCGCAAAGCTCCTGTTCTAACCGGTACAAGTCCGCGCGCCTCATTAGCTACCA
>Ga0307933_1003115_pt1 | contig 10695 bp, 11 predicted proteins | sample OrgLakmetageno88_FD_201811 | JGI IMG/M metagenome (GOLD analysis project Ga0307933, IMG submission 201811) | Saline water microbial communities from Organic Lake, Antarctica - #88 | ecosystem: Environmental > Aquatic > Non-marine Saline and Alkaline > Saline | place: Antarctica: Organic Lake...
CAGTACTGAGCTTTCACTCCTCTGAATTCAAGTTCTTTATACTCTATCGCTTGAGTTAGTTTCTCATCGAGGTTTATAGTACCATCTATCTTACATTCTCATGAACAAGCTATTTTTAATATACCTACGTTATCCGCTGTGGTTAGAACAGCACCTGAAGCAATATCTATTTTTGAAAAGTTATAAACTCTATCAGCATCTAAATTGTGCGTACCACTTGAAACAATAAGTTCTCAATCACTTCAATCTCAAAGATGAGTCGGAGTTACATATATTTCAGGAGTATGTCGTGTTCAGTCTCCTCTCAAATACTCATTTGCATTTCAAGAAAATGACAATGATGTTTCATTGCCTGATGCATCAGTAATAAGAATACTATTCTCTGTGAGTCAGACTCTTTTTACCGTTGGTGATAATGAGATTAATTTTCTTTCATCGGTAATAACTCATGAATCAATCGAAGAAAGCGGAATATGAGGATATTCAGGGAAACTAACCCCAGTCTCAATGCTAGCAACATTATCTTGGCTTTCATTAATCAATGAACCGTCATCTATCTTAGTTTGATCTAATTCAATCCATACTTTGGTGGTTCAAGAAGTATCTATGCTTGTGTCATCTTCAGTAAGTGAAATAAGTACATATGCACTATCTTCAGTAGTTTCTCTAATAGCTTCCAAAAATCAGTATCATGAAGATACCATCCCTGTACTAACTTCTAATCAGGATACAACGCAATTCCCATCAATCAATGGACTAATAAGTTTGGTAATATCATGATCATAATTATGTTTACATCCATTAAGCAGAGCAACTCTTAGCATATAATCTTTGATGGACTAAAGTCATATTTAGAGCCTATCTTGTATGCTGTTTACTTTCAATGACATTTATTGATTTTGAAGTTTCTTGATACTTTTTTCATGATTTCTTATTGTCTCCAAAAGACTTGGAACTTTTACTGTACTGGATGAAACCAATAGTTTGACTACTCCCCTTGTATCTTGTGTTTTTTGTAACACATTGACTGTTCCATAATAACTCATGATGTCATTCCCAGCATGTATATCTACAGAAAGAAGATCTCATATATTTACTGCAAAAAAATCTTTTACTTTTGGATCAATATCAATGATTTTGATGAGTGAAGATTTACTTGTTAGCGTATCATGTAGTGCTACTGTAGGACTACCATCAGCTGTAATAGTCTCTTCTACTCTTCCATAGGAATTTATGCTTACTGTATCAGTTTGGAATCAGATTGATTTCTCAAAAGGGGCATTACTAAGTTGTCATGCATCTGTAGAGATAGTGGCTTTCGAAATATTTCTTTCTAATGGATCTGTGCTATTCCATTTCAATTGATAAAATCATGATCAGACTGTTCTATCTATTCAAATGTGTTCTTTGATACATAACTTTTTTTGTATGACACGATATTGATATCAGAGTTTTACAAGTTCCTGAAGAACGGAAGAAAATGTTGCTCATTTCTTTATGCTTAAATCAATAGTGTCAGTGATTGCACAATCTAGTGATATTCCTGTTTCATATCTTACGTTAATTTCTCATAAAAGTTCTGAAATTATGTAATCAACTGTTTTATTATTATATGTCTTATCTGATGCTATAATCTTTTTTTCAAATAACCATTCAAAGCTTCTTATTTTTACTACCGTCTCAGTGAGTGTAGCTTCAACACTATGTATTATTCCATGAATATACTCATATTCTATTCCATTTTTTATTTTTGTTATTTTTATCTCATTATAGTTTTTTAGTTTGACTGATGAGTTATCCTGATGGTTGGATTGAAATGCAAAAGTAGACTGATCATAGCTGTTCAGTGTTTGAGTACATTCAAAACGCTGAACATCAAATACTTGAGTCAGAGGATTTCACTGGTGATCGTAAATATAGACTATAATCATTTATAGAAGTGATTCTCTAAAATATGCTTTGACTTCTAAGTCATTAGTAGGAAGAGCTCAATTTGCATCACTAACGGAGAATAACTGTGTTCATTGGACAGTTAATCGATGTGACCCAATAATTCTACTAGCTAGAATATTTGTATTATTTTTAGTAGCTTGAAGTGTATTTGCATCTATCACTATTGTATCTCATGCTTGAGCATCTACATTAAATTTTAAATGTTCTCCAGTAGATATATTAGCTATACTCAATGGTCATTGTATGTTATTGATAACGTCTATTTCCCATCTAATAGGAGATGCTTGTGATCATATAATTGTAAGTTCCAGAATGTTAGAATACGAGATTAATGAAAACTCAGTACTCATAGGGAATGCTACTCCCCCAAAAACACCATCATTTCAAAGCACTTCGAATTCATGAGCTGATCTATACACAGGATTCTCTATGGATTCTAGTACTACTCTCCATTTCTTTGCATAACCAATGAAATTATTAGTAGCCTCTACAAATTCTATTGGAGTCTTAATCTTAACCTCTAAGAGCCATTCTTGATCGTACATATCTTTGATATAGAGTTCTTTTGGAATCAATTCACTTGGATCAGTTTGTAATGAGAAAATTCTCTCTAAATAAAATTGTTCCAATTGTAAATCACTATTTCAAATTCAATCAATATATCATTCCAAAGTTATGACTCTTTTTCTAGCATAAGTTGCTGTAACAGTTCTTTGATGTACTCACTGTACATTTTCCGCACTATCGTCAGTAACGAGCCTCCTCCACTCTTTAGTGACATAGTATATACCGCTTTCAGAGTCTTTTAGGATATCTTCTCCATCAAGTTTGCATTGTTTGAAGTCCATAGCGAGATTTATAATCTAAAAGATGCCTGTTCTAGCAATAGGAGTAGATCTATATCGGATTGCATCGTGATTGGTCATGATATTTCTATGCTTTTTCTATTATCTACTGTATTGCTAATCTGTTTAAGAGCTTCTTGTACTTGGGGAGCAGGAACTATTGATCCTGAAACTTGTGGCACAAAAAGTTCTGTAGTATTTGGGTTTATTGACCCATCAGGATTTTCTCCTACTAGATATGGAGCTCATGACTGTACTGATCATCACTTATACCTTTGTGATGCCTTTACTGAATTGAGTCTTTGTTGGGCAGAGGTAGCTCTTTGTATTTTAGTAATCAATGCTGAATATTTACTATCAAGAGATTGAATATTTTTTGAGGCAATAGCATGTACCTTGTTTTGTAAGGTGATAGATGCTGTAGCAAGATCTCTTTCCATTTGTATTTTTTCATCTCTAAGTTGAAGGATTTGTATCCTTTCATCAGCAAGCTTTTGGATTACTTCCTGCTCCTCTACTGACAACTCCTCTAGTCTCTTTTCATCTTTTAGTGCTTGGAGTTGTTCAACACTAGTAAATTGATAGTTTTGAAAGAGTTCGTGTATCTTTCTTATCTTCTCAAGTCTTTCTTGTTCTATTTGATACTCTTGTTGTTTTGCTTCTTGTTCTTGTTGAAAGTCATAGCTTCTTTGTTGTGCATCACTTAGGGATGCTCTTGCTCTCTCCTCTTCTAGTACTGAACTCAGGTCAGTTTCCGTTCATGCTTGTAATGAACTAATATTTTGTTGGACAGCTAAGTGTTCTTGTTCAAGTGTTACTAGTTCCTCTTTGAGTTCTTTGATCCTTTCCAGGCTTTGCTCCTCTTCTTGTTGTTCTTTGATAATATCTTTTTTCTTGTCAGTGATTTCTTGTTCGAGTTCTACTTGTCTTTCTATTTCTCCTCTTGCAAAGTCTTGGACAGAAGCACTCTTATTCTTATTGAATTCTTGCGTATTCTTTTGGAGTTCTTCATTAATAGCTGATATGTTTTGTTTCAAGTCACGAAAGTACTCAGTTTGAGCTTTGGTATATTTCTTTTGGCTATCTTGAGCATTCTCAAGTTTCTTTTCGTAGTCACTAAAACTTTTTTCAACGTCTTTTACCTGATCTTCGAGTTCTTTGAGTGCATCCTTAGCTCTTGATGCTCATTTACTTGCTGATGTTCAAGCTGATCAAGCATTCATTCAAAACTGTTTAGCTAGATCTGATGCCTGGTCAAATGCTGTAGAATATCACGAGCCTATATCTTGAGATCATTCCACTACTTGACTAGAGATTTTGTTTTCTTGATTTATAATATATGCTCCTAAGTCTAAGAAGTCATCTTTGATTCATTCAAATGCCTGTGCAGTATTAGTACCAAAATTGTTAGCAAATGATCATGCTTCATCTTGTAGTGATGAAAACATATCACTTACTTCAGCACCAAACTGTACTATATCTGTACTCCCTACTCCTCATATATCTCCAAATAGTTCTACTCATACCAGGTTCTCCAACCTTTGTACCATACTATTGATCGAATCTATAGCACCATTGATTCATTCTTGAATTTTTGCGATTATATTATTTGCTACACCTGATAGGATAGTGGTGATTGCATTACCCATAAATGTCATGGAGCTAACAACAACTCTTGATCATCATTGAAATGCTTCTACCATATCTTGTGCTACGGCAACTACTAAGTTTATAAATCATTTTAGAATTAGACTTACTGATCTAATACCGACATTAAGCCCATGGAGTATTGCAAGAAGTATGTTTCCAAACAATCATACTTTGTCTTGTCATTGCTTAAGATCTACTCATAGTGCTTCAAGCATACCTCAGAACGCCTCTCCTATTTCAGAGAAAAAGAACCCAACAGCCTTTCCAATTTCTATAAAAAGAGAAAAGATTGCCTCTCCATAGGTTTTTATGAGTATACCTACTTTTTTGAGGGTACTTGCACTCTCTTGTGCGATATCACGTCCAGCTTTTGCAAATGTATCCTTGATGATACCTTGGACTCTCTTGAGTTGGTTAGCAAAACTATCAGCAGTTTTAACTGCATCTCCTTGTGCATCAGTTGTATTGTCCAGGAGAAGTTGATATGTAGCTAGTGCTTTTGCTGTTTTACTCAGTTCTTGTCACTCTTTTACTAGTCAGAGTGCATATGCTTTCTTTTTTACGTCAGTTTCGTTGATAACAATCCCTAGTGACTTAAGAGATTCTCTTTCTCCAGTAAGTGCCTTTGTAAAAGCGTTGATAGCCTGATCATCTGAGACATTATTGAAACTGGCTACATCGATAGCCAGCTTGATCATATTCTCAGAGAGAACCAATGCCTCATTGCTAGCAAATCATAACGGCTTGAGTGTATCTCCTACCGTACCAGCGAATTTTATCAGGTCAGTCCTGGATCTTCAGACTGCATTTCCCATATTCTCAAAAGTCTGTATTGCTTGCTCCTCTACTCACTTAAAGACAATTCTAAATTTACTTTCAAACTCTTCGACATCTGATCCTATCCCTAGTAGTTTTTTTCAGAAAGCTATCATTGCTCCTACAGCAAAGACAGACGCAAGTGTATTCTTGAGTCTTTTGAAGGCATTTCATATGGTACTTGCTCATTTTTCAGTTTTCTTAGTGAACTTTTTCTCAACATGATCTCCAGTATTTTTGAAGTCCTTTTTGATTTGTTTAGTAACTTCAGCAAGGTTATCAGGAGTGATCCTTACCTTGAGTTCTCCCATTAATGACATACCTTACTGGTTACTATGTAAAACCTTATTCTTTCCCATTACTTCTTGTAGGGATTGCTTATCTACTCATTTTTCGTGTCTCTTTGGATCATATGCTATTTTTCCTACTAGGATATCTAAGTCATCCAGTATCCTGTAAAAGATTGATAAAGGCATGTTTTTACAATCTCCATTGATTTGTTTGCATATAGCTATGTAGTGCAGATGGAAATCTAATTCATAATGTTTGATGGATTTCTTTTTTTCTTTTGAAGAATTGTTATTGAGAATTTTCTCTACTGGATCTGTACTCTTGAAAAGAATATCTAGAAATCTTTCTAACTGATATTTAGTCAGTTTGGGTAGTTCAGTATTAAACTCACTTAGTACTTTCTCTAAGGCACTTTCAGAATCTCTCAAAAAGAGATAGTATAATCAAACAGTTAACTCTCATGCCTTGAAAGACTTGTTTCCATTATAGAAGAATGTATGCACTACTTTCATGAGAGTTGTTGGATCAATAAAAGGATGACTTTATAGATCTCAGATTCACGAGCTTTGGTTAGTGAGACCTTATCATTAAATTGCGAAAGAACTTTGCTCACAATAGCGATCCATTGATCTTGGAGATCATTTGTTTCATCTATATTTTGTATCTCTTGTTTAATCGTTTCTTGGTTCTGAATAATACCAATCATATATTCTTGTCAGTCTATAGTGACTGCTGTATAAGTGCTTTCAGTATCGAGGTTGTAAGTTGCCATGTTTCACTCTAAATAAAAAAGACACACTCATGATAGAGTGTGCCTTGTTTTTTTTCAATGTCAGATTTTGGTGAGGTGAAATTTAAAAATATAAAAGAATTCGCAAAAAGGTATTTCAAATATCATTAATATAAAATGTCAATAATTGCTTGATTTATATAGAGTTTTATCTATAAGGAATATATTTAAATATTCATTCACATTTTATGAAAAAAGAAGGTTGATGTCCTTTTCATAATAGAAAAGATTATGAAAATTTAAAAAATCTAGAGAAACTTGCTAAAGAAACTGGACTTAATGAGTCTGTTAAGTATTTGTCGTATGAAAAAAAGGAGTATCCATGAATGAAAAAAATCAATAATACTGAATAAACTTTTAAAAAAAGAAATAAAAACTACATTTCAAGATATTGAAGAATACATAGATTACTTGCTTGAAACTAAAACTATAAGCGAATTGATAAATGATTATGACACGCTTGTCCAAAAATATTCACTAGATGAATCAAGATTTATTATCCCTATTGATAAATCCTATGATGAAGTGATAAATCAAATTGAAAATAATTATTCTAATGATGAAATAGTCATATGATTTTATAAAGTCATTAGATCACACTTTGAAAAACATTCACTATCAACTAAAGAAAGCGCAAAAAATGTAATGCTGAGAATACATAGAGATATAATGAATGGTAATTCATTTTGACAGAGCTTAATTAGGTTATGACAAGAATATTGAGTAAATTTCATTTTATCTGATCTAGAAAAATTTTCTGATTCAACGATTGAGTGATTATATCTAGTATGAAGCCTTCAAGAAAGACATTATTCAAAAAATGAAATACATAGGTGGAACAACGAGATTCAAAATAATATAAAGCTACGTAATGCAATTAAATTAAATCATTATGTACTGTATAAATATCTTGTGGACTATTGTTCTCATAATAGCAATAGATATAATTATACTTTTCACCCTCTTCAAGAAATTTGTACTTACGCTGGATGAGATATTATTCCAAATGATAAATTTTTGAAAATTATTGCCAATAACATATGACCATCTTTATTAGAAAATGAATTAAATATTAGTACTATAGAAAAATGAGTAGATGCATCTGTAAAAAAATGAAAAATATTTGAACAGTTTATATTCTGAATTATTAAAATAGATCAATTAAATACTGTTGCTCACGTTGAACCAAAGTCTTGCCCTGCAAAAAAGTTAGTGCATGATTCTTCAAGGTCAATATTACCTTTATTATTTAAATAAGCATTATGTCTCATATCCATGAGTTAATCGATTACACTGTTGAAGTTTTTATAGTTCATAATAATGCTGTTCTAATAAGACTTCATGATAAGTATAATATATGGACATGTCCATGAGGACATATTGAATTAGATGAAGATCCCAATCAGTGAGCTATCAGGGAAGCAAAAGAAGAAACTTGACTAGATATAATTCTTTATGATTGACATCAAAAATTTAAAGGTCATGTTTGAAACCAAAAAGAATTAGTTCCTCCTATATTTATGAACATTCATCAAATATGAGAAACTAAACATCATCACGTTTGATTAGTATATTTTTGATATTCAGAATCAAAAGAGGTTAATCCTTTGGCTCAAGATGATATTAGCAATGATCGAAAATGGATGACAGTAGATGATTTAAATTCATCTAAAGATATCTCAGAACATGTAAAAGTATATTGAATAGAAGCAATTAAGACATATAACTAATTTTATATATTATATTAATAATTTTATGGAAAGAAGTGATTTGCCATATCGTGAAAAGACAGAGCTTTTTTTATTAAATGAAAATTGAAATCTTCTGGTTGAAGATCATACTTCTTATCTAATGTTTCCTGGTTGAGGAATTGATGAGAATGAAAAAAATAGTATAGAAGCTTCTGCAATTCGTGAATTAAAAGAAGAAACTTGATTACCCATAATATGAAATCTTACTTATGGATGATCAGTTGAACGAGATTGGTTCCCAGAACGAGCAAATAACGAAAAAAGAAAAAAGAGATATAAAAAATATAAGTGAGAAAAAGTTCATATATTTACATGAAAGGTAGAAAAAAAGCAGGTAGATATTGAATTAAATGAGGAAGATTCACGGGAAGATATCAGTTGAATTGATTTAGATGCTGCTATAGTAAAACATCAAGAATATTCAAAAACTGATCATATAAATACTATCTGATATAGAGAGGCACAATTAAATGCCATAAATTCTTTAAAAGAAATTATTAAATAATGCAAAAAGTATGAATTATATGAACTTGATTTTGAAAACATATAGCTAAGTCTTTTTCTCATGCACCATGATCTGAAGTAATTTGAATAAGTTGAAAGAATAAAGAAAAGACAATTGCTATTGCTAAATCATTATCTGAGGAATTAGATACTAAAATTGAATCATTTAATACATGGCAGGAACTAGTTGAATCTAATAAAATCAACCTTGTATGTATTGTTTCACCTAATGCTCTGCATGCAGAAATGTTTTTTCATTGTCTTAAATTTAATAAAGATATACTATTGGATAAACCAGCTGATGTGAATTCATTATGAGTAAAAAAAATGCTTAAAGCAGTAAACACTTATGAATGAAATGTATTTATTAATCATTGATTAAGAGCTCATCCTGTAGTCAAAGAAATAATTCAAATTATTAATTCAAAATCATTGGGTAAAATCACAAGCATTAATATTGCTTGATATCTTAATATTTTTTCTAAAGATGAAAATCTTTGATCATGGTATAGAAAAGATCTCAAGTGAGGTTGACAGCTAATTTCTTATGGTATTCATTTAATAGACTTAGCAAGATATCTGACTTGAAATCAAAAACTAATTGATTGAAAAATTATTAAAGGAAGCTTTTTAAAAGAAAATCTTTGAAACAAAAAAGAAGATTATGCAGACTCTCAATTCTCTTGAACTTTCGTATCAGAATCATGAATTCATATTAATATTTTTAATACAACTTATTGCCAAGCATTAAAAGATTTTAAGATAGAAATATTTTGAACAGATGGTCTAATAACATATTCTGATAAAAATTGATTCTATAAAAGCATTAATAACAAGCCTTTTGAAAACATAAACTACTCAGATATATTGGAGCATAGTAGTTTATGAAGTTCAATTGTAAGTAAATCTACTAAATATCTTGCTAGGGACATCATTGATTATTTAGAATGAAAAGAACAAAGTGATGCCTCTCATATTTCTAGTTTGGAAGATGCATACTATAATATGATGTATCTTGAAGAGAATTTTAAGGATACTCTTTAAACCGACTGTTCATCATCAATAACTAGCACCACATTACTATCATCAGGGAATGCTTTCAGTTTGATTGGTATCTTCATAGTTTCATCAACTGCATCGTCTGAGACGAAGTTTAATGTGAGATTTTCTGTGCTATATGCTTTTGGAATAGTCAGTGTGAACTTTTTACCATTTTCATCAGTATTGATGAATTTCACTTCATAGTATGATACCAACTTGCTCAAATCACTAAATGTGATAGTTTTTTTAGTATTTGGAGTGTATGTATAATCAGCATCAAGCACTCATGCTTGCACTGTAAGTGGTATGATGTATGTATATCACGTATCTCCATTGTTTCCATCAGCAACATATACCTCATAGTCGGTTCAATCTGTAAGTGCTGATCAATCAGCATCGATCACTATAGAACTTACTTCAGTAGAATTCCCATTTTTATTGGCAAGCTTCAAAGGTGAACCTATAATCCAACCAGTACCAAGAGCTTCTGATGTAACATTTAGTGCTGATCATGCTGTATTTGTAAGTATCCCATGTGAGTCTATTTTTTCTATACTATCCAAGTGAACCTCATAGAGTTCAGCTGTAAATTCAACGTTTTCAATTTTCTTCTTTACTGGCAGGTATCAATTATGAGCTCTTAGCTGTACTGTATTAAATACTACTACCATTTGAGCATTATCCAAAAGTCAGAGATTGATTCCATCTACATTGAGAACTCCTGATCCGAATCTAATTGCCTTTGTTTTTTGAGCTTGAGTCTGAGCCATAGCAAGTCCAGTAATAACTAAAACTGATTTCAGTCTAGAGGCATTACTGTTCTTTTTCAATGACAACTAGGCACTAATAGTCTGTTTCATGCATAATAATATTAAAGGTCAGTGCTATACCATGGACTTTGCTCTTTTTATCATAGAGATCTACACGACTTGCTGTAAGAAAGCAGTTTTTCATAGTACTATCTTTTCTATGATGCAAGAGTTTTATGATCAAATCAGCTATGTGATCAGCTGTTTTATTGCTAAGATCTCGAGAAGTTATTTGAAATATATCT
>Ga0307933_1003118_pt1 | contig 10686 bp, 10 predicted proteins | sample OrgLakmetageno88_FD_201811 | JGI IMG/M metagenome (GOLD analysis project Ga0307933, IMG submission 201811) | Saline water microbial communities from Organic Lake, Antarctica - #88 | ecosystem: Environmental > Aquatic > Non-marine Saline and Alkaline > Saline | place: Antarctica: Organic Lake...
CTACCTTGAAGGGTAACATTGACGATGTCTTCATTGCTTTTGGCCAACCAATCCTCACAGCCCTTAAGCCAATTCTTGGAGAAGGAATCAACCTTGCCGGGGCTTTCGAAACCGCCGCCGCCACTGCCGGAGAGTTCATCGTAAACGCTGCCCGGAAGCTGATACAGGCCGGGCAGGCCGTGGTCACTTTATTCAAGTCAGGGGAGCTTATGGGTGTGGTCTTCTTGGCCCTTTCCGTGGCATTCAAAAAAGCCATCAACCTCCTAGCGACCGGGCTAGTTATTGGTCTCCGTTTGGTGGCGGATACCTTCGTGGGTATGCTCGCCGTCCTTACAACCGGGAAGTTCTGGGTGGGCCTGTTTGAGGTGTTACGGGGCTTCGGTGCCAAGTTGCTTGAGATCGGGGCAAACTTTGTCGCCGCCCTTATCGAAGGGGGTATGGATTTCATCGAGCCTGTCGTGAGTGCCGTTATCTACGTCAAAGACAAGATCGTGGGTGCCTTCAAGCTTGCCGGGTTTTCACTAAAAGCGGGGATGCTACGTGCCGCCGAGGCTTTCTTGCGAAAACTGGAGGATGCCCCCCTTATTGGTGATGGTGCCAAGAGCCTCGCAGACTCCGCCAACCGCGAAGCCGCCGCCGCCGAGGACCGGGCCGGGGAAGCTTATAACCAAATGACCAAGGGCTGGGAAGAGACCCGCCAAGAAGTCCGTTCAGGCCTTATCGACTTGGCTGCCGATGCCCGAGAGTTTGGCAACGCCGCCGGGGAGGTGGCCGAAGAGCAGTTTGGCAAAGGGGGAAAGAAAATCGGCGAGGTGTTTGAGGACAAGTATCTGGATCGCATGACTGATTCCATCAGCAAGTCAAGCCCGGTGAAGGTGCTTGACGAATCCGGAGACTTAGACAGGCTTCAATCGGTGCTAGGTGGATTTTTCAAAGATGCCGAGGCCGCCGAAGAGACCGCCGAAGATGCCGCTGCCCGTGGTAAAGGTGCCGGGGGTGCCGGGGGGGTTACTGCAAAAACCGCGAAAATCGTGGCCGATTCCCTATCTGCCATCGGTGGCGGTGGTGGTGCTTTCTCGGGAAGCCAAGCTGATAAAGTCTCCCAGCAGTTGGCCGTCCAGAAGGGGATGCGAAGTGCCCTCCAAAGCATTGATCAGAAATTAAGTAACACCGGATTGACTGTCTCAGTCGAGGGCGGTGCATAGTAGCCATGTCAAACTTCACAATCAGGGGAAACCAACTCACCGCGCTTGAGGAAGCCGTAGAATCCACCGTCGATATTGACGAGGAGAACAAGGCGGTGGCGAGGGTCACGTATAACACGGAATGGGCGAACGCCGTGGCCCTGTCGCTTGCCATTAGCTCGCACCCCGATTTTAGCGGGCTGCTACGGAAAGAGGTGAACATCACCCGTATGCCCGGCTTACGGGCCAAAGTGGTTCTTCGTTTTGAAGGTATCATTTTCGAGAGTGATGGCGATAACGAGGATGACCCCAAGAAAACCTATTCGGTCGATGGTGTTACGGGCACCGAGCCAATCGAGACCCACCGGGACTTCAAAGACTTTGGCGGGGAGCCAGTGAAAGGGAAAAAAGGCACCAACGACAAGGGGGCCACCTTCGACGAAACTGGAAAGTTTACCGGGTTTGCCGTGGCGTCCGAAGAGAACCAGTATTACGGGGACGAGCCGGGGGATAGCCTAGCCGGAACCCGCTCTTACCTCGCACCGGGTGCCACCTACACCGAAACCGCTACCTACTCCGAAGAGACGCGAGGAAGTGCTGAAATTAGCCTTCGCAACCTTGGCCGAATTGATGATCCCCCGGAGAGCGACTTACTGCCGGAAACCTCCCCAGATCAAAACTGGCTGCTTGTCGGTTACGTTGCCTCAGATGTGGGAACCGGGTTACAGGTGAAGCGGAAGTGGCGGGCATCCGGCATCCATGGATGGAATGAAACCATCTACAAGAAATCCTAGTAATGGCTAAAATCCCAACATTGCGGTCCAACCACCCCGGCCTTCAATCGGCTTTTGATTCGATCACCCGTTACCTTGAAACGGTAGAAGAGTCCCTTGGCGATAGCGTGGACTTGACCAATCTGCTTGAAGCTGGAAAAGGGATTGATCTCATTGAGGGGCAGGCTGGCCAGTTGGTTATTTCTGCCAACGAACAGGATTTCGACAACTTGAATGTCTTTGATCCCATCCGGGTCGATAACAAGCTTTACCTCCTGCCGGGCTACGCCCATGTCAACACCGAAGACCCCGACGATGAGCCTGATGTAATTCTCTATTCTGCCGAGGAACCACACCTTGACGGAATCAGCCTGTTCCAAAAAGAAAGGCCCTACTTCGCCCTCCCTTTGTCCGGTGGCACCACGTATAAAATTTATATGGTCATCAGCCCTTGCGTAGAGGAAGAAGATGAAGAAGAGGAAGAGGAAGAGGGTGAAGGCGGTGTTAGCGATGGCCTAGGGGAAACCGGGGGCCTAGGAGAGACCGGGGGGGTGGGCACCAATACCGAGGACACTGCTTCGGTTAAGCCTAAAAAGAACCCCATGGTGACGGTAATCATGCTTCGTGCCGGGGTGAATGTGAAAGATGAGGTTTCCGGTAAATCGCACATCATTGAGATGCACGAATTTGAGTGTGACGCCAACGGCTACCCCAAGTTCACCGACCGATCCCAAAAGCTATCCGCCGAACCCTTGGTGTGCTGCTTTACAGATTGTGATAGCTCAAGCTCCTCTGAATCCAGCTCCTCTGAATCAAGCTCAGAAGAAAGCAGCAGCGAGGAAAGTAGTAGCGAAGAATCGAGCAGTAAAAAAAGCAGCAGCAGCAGTGACAGTAGTGGGGAATCCGATGATTCTGACTCTAAAGATACCGCCGTGGTGCGGTGTAGCCATAACGAGGACGGGAACGCCGCCATGTATTGCGAAGAGGCCACTATGGTCCTGTTCAACGATCTGGGCCGCCTTACCGGGGATCATAAGTGGTGGCAAAAAGGCCGCAAAGTTTCCGAAAAGATAGATCATCAGTATTACGAAAAGTGTGAGCCGGGAACCGTCCGGGTGTTTGCCCAGTCTCATAACGGGGCACCCGTTGGGGCCTACATGGACGGGCAGCGATTGCACCTGACATTCTCCCGCTTCCCGTGGAACCGACCGGACAAGATCGAGCTTGCTTTCAAGGCTATCCGCCGGGGCAAAAAGGACATTCGCATGGCCAACCGAACCAGCCTTCAAAGGGTGCTGAACAACACTCGCATCCGTGGGAACTACCCTAACGTCAAAAAGGCCAAGGAGATGGAAAAGAAGCTTCTTGCCGCTGGCAGATTAAAAGGGAATGATTAGCCATGGCCACGCTCATTCTTTGCTTGCCCGGTGGTGGTGAGATTGAACTGAATAACACCGAAGTCTTCCCTACCGTTTACACCGGGACCGCTCCGAACGGGGCCGAGGTTTTCCTATCCCCCAAGGATGGGGGTGGGTGGCAGCTTAACTTGAACCAAGATGGGGATTTGACGCCCATTGCGTTTAGGAATGACGATGACCCGGAGGGGGAATACACCTCTTACAGCCCTTATCCCCAAGGGTATGCCGTGAAAGAGCCGGGAGGCCCCTCCGATCCATCCGGCCCATCTGATTCTTCCGGGGATGACCCAGACGGCCCCAGCGATGAGAGTTCCGAGGGCAGTAGTTCTGGGTCTAAACCCAGTTCGGAAAGCTCAGAAGAAAGTGAGGAGAAAGAGAAAGAATCATCATCGTCCGATCCCTCGCTTTCTTCGGTGCCCAGCAGCCGGTCATCGGCCTCTATGGGTTCCAAAAGCTCTTCGGAGAGCAGTGATTATTACGAACAGTGCCCTTGCTACCAAGTCAAATTCGTGGACACCACTACCGGGAAAAAAGTATGTGTCGAGCTTTCCGTAGTTCCAAACTTTGACGGGGGTAAGGAGGGGTTCTTTATCAACGGCACCGGGTTCCTTATCGAGTTTGACGAAGATTCTGGCACATGGGGCGGGCAGGATGACGATGGGAACCAAATCTTCCCACCTACTGGCAGCGGGTCACAGGGAGATTGCCCGCCTTTCGGAACGTGGACTAGGGTTAATGGTGGGGATGTGAAGCTTGAGCCTTGTGATTCGTGTTTATCCTCAAGCTCTTCCAGCCGTAAAAGTGGCAGCAAAAGCAGCGACGAGGATAGCAGTTCCGACGAATCATCTACGGATTGCCCGTGCTACCAAGTTCGGACAAAAGTTTTTGGCGAAGATCGCTACATCTGCTTCGAGCTTTCCCCCGGTGTAGATGACAACGGAAACCCGGACTTTGGCTTTGAGGATCTTTACATCTACAAAGACCCCGTGACCATGGAGTGGACTGGGGACTTCGCGGGAGATGAGTTACGGCCACCGGGTGGGGCAGCGGATGGGCCGTGCCCACCTTTTGGCACATGGACTGACATGGGCACAGGCGAAGACGTTGAACTGGAACCTTGCGATTCCTGCCATAGCTCTTCGGAGAGTAGCCCCGGAGAAAACCAAAGCAGCGAGGAAAGTGAATCCGTAGAAGTCAGCCTAAGTGCCGATGAAGAGGATTCTTTAAGCGTGGAAATAGTAGGGCCCGAAAGCTCGGATTCCTCCGCCGGGCAAACAGCTTGACGGGGGCTAGGGCCGGGGGTAAAACTAGCCCTCTACCATGAACAAGATCCCGGTTTTTATCCATAACCCAAAGGCCGCCTCTACCTCTATCCGTTCGGTCCTCACAGTGAAGACAGCCAAGCTAGGAGTGGGCAGCCCTTACCGCCACATCCACCAACCAATTGACACCCGCTACGTTCAAAGGCAGATACCGAACGCCTTCGATAAGGCGAAGATCCCTTGGCTCTTTGGGGTAGTCCGTCACCCCATGGACAGGCTGGTTTCTGCTTGGGCCTATTTCCGCGCACCCCGTGGCCGGGCCGTTCCCGAAAACTACGTCCTTGAGGCGATGCTACAAGGGGGGGACTTGGATGATTTTATCCGGTGTGTGGATTTTGAAAAGATTTCAAAACACATCCCCCACTTTCGGACGCAATGCCAGTATCTAATACCCCAGAAAAAGGCGTCCATCAAGGCCGACCAGATTTTGCGCTTTGAGGATCTTGACAAGGATTTTGCTACCCTATGCCAAAACCTTGGCATAAAGGGTCGGAGCTTGCCGAAGAAAAGAACCAGCAAACATTTTGACTGGAATAGCTATGAGCTATCAAAAGGGTCACTGGACAAAGTGATGGGGTTCTACGGCGTGGACTTTGAGAAATTCGGATACGATGAACCCTCCAAATAAAAGGAAGCCCCCGCCTACCCCCATCGTAATCTACCCGATCAAAAAATCAGGTGGTTCAAAGTGGGATAATAACGAGCTTCGATTCTCGCTCAGAAGCGTTGAGAAGTATTTTCGACTAGTAACTGGCCGCCCCCCCAAGGTGTTTATCCTGACCACGGCCAAGATCCCCTTCTTGAACCATGAGAATCTAACCGTTTTAAAGGTGGCAGGATATGCCGAAGCCGTGCTGGCTGCCGTTCAGCTTGCCCGTAAATACTCACCGACCGGACATTACGTTTGGATGAACGATGATATTTGCTTCCTAAAACCTATTTTAGCTCACCAACTTTACCCCGCCATCAACATCGGAAAGATGAAGGCAGGGCAGGGGGAGTCCCGGAAGGATGTGGGGGGGTGGCGTTTTAAGCTAATCAAGATCCGGGACCATGTGGCCAGCATGGGGATGAAGCCCCTAAACTACTCGGCTCACTCTCCCTATCTTTTCCAAGCGGACAAGATGGAGATCACCTTGGCCACCTTTGGCCTAGTTTACAAAACCCCCGTCGAGACGGCTTACTTCAACTTATGGAGGGATGAGATACCTACCGTCAAAGACAAAAGCCGCATAATCAAACATAACCCGCCGGAGGAATTGCCTTGGAACTTACAGGGAAAAAAGTTCCTAAACTACTCAGACGCCGGGCTTAATCTCTTCATGAAAGGGTTTTTACATGGCAAATTCCCTAACCCCTCCATTTACGAAAAGTTATGAGCAGTGACCACTCATCCGCCTCTTCCCCGCCAACCCAGCCGGACCCCTTTACCGTGGAACCAGGGGGGCACGATATGACCGAAGAGGAAAAGCAGCAACGCCGGGAAATGTGGTTCTCCCTCCACATCTGGGCCGCCAAGTTCCCACAGAAGCCCAGTCCCGAACAGGTGGTGGCGGGGGAAGAGTGGCTGCTTGCTTGGTTTGAGCAGATGCCCACGACATGCCCTTGCCGCCCCAAGTGGCTAAACGTAGTCCGCATCTGCCCGCCGCCTTTGTCCGAGGGGGTTATGGCGGTGGTTTGGTGGGCCGTGGCCGCCCATGACCGTATCAATGTGATCCTCGGAAAAACCATGTGGGCCGAAAAGTCAAAGAGGCATCCCTTGATTCTTGACTTGGTGGAAGAGGGTAAGCCGGGAAGGGCTGACTTTTTGCTGGCGTTTAAACGCCCGGCCATGAACCGATTTTAAAATGAAAAAACTCCTCTTTACCGCCAACCTTGGGAACCTTTATTACGCCAAGTTCACCCTCCCTTCGATCCGGGCCTATGCCCATAAAATCGGAGCCGAATTGGTAGTCCTTACCACCACCAAAAGACCCCGGCCTCACCACGTTTTTTTTGACGCGATAGAGTATGCCATGACCCACAATCCCGGCGGGGTGAATGCTTGGGTGGATCTTGATGTAATCATCCGCCCTTGGGCACCTGATGTCTTCAAAAAATACGACTGCTCGCTTTGCATCTGGGCCGCCCGGCCAATAAGCCAGCGGGGCAACTGGAGGAAAAAATTCGGGAGGTTCAATAAGAAGCCCGGCGGTGGCCACCTGGTTCCTGATATTGACCCCTACTTTTCCACAGGGCTGGTCATCTGGAATTCAGAGTTGGGGGCTAATATATGGGAGGCGGGGGGTAAGAGGTTGGACTGGCCCCCAGTAGGGGATCAAGAGATTTTCAATCTTCTTTGGCGTAGGGCGGGGGTGTGTGTCCGCTATATCCAGAACCGGACCCACTACGTGGCCAAGAAGCTTCGCAGGTATAACCAATCATTCGTCCACTGCCACCGGGAAAAGAGAAAACGTAAAAACATGAGGGCAATCGCCCGCTATGTTTACAGGCTGGACCACCCACCACAGGAGAAAAAGCCTTGACGCTAGAAGGCGGGGGGCTACTTTGGGCCAATGAAGGCACTCTCTACCGCCGCTTTTTCCCTCCTTTGCCTAGCCTTGGCCAGTTGCTCCTCCTCCACTAAGCCCATCCCACCACCCCCACCGCCGGACCCCGCCCCGGTGAGAACGACCGCACCTATCGAGGTCGCTAAAGTGGCAAAGGCCGCCCGCGAGGTGAGAAAAGACACCCAGAAAGCAGCCTCCGAGGTTCGCGATTTAAAAAGCCAAGTCACCGAAGCCAAAAAGGAAGCCGAAGGTTTGCGTGAAACGGTTTCGGGTATTGTAGAAAATGGCCTCAAAGCTAATTCCGAAGCCGCCATTTCTTTGGAAAAAGAAGTTTCTTCCCTGACCGCCCGGCTGGACGATGCCCAAGGTGAGGCGGATGCTGCCGTGGGGGCACAGGTGGCACTATCTTCTTCTCTTGAAAGGCTGGAGGAAGAATTGAACGACCTAACCGACCGGGCCGCTAAATCCGAAGAGGCCCTTTTGGTGGTAAAGGAAAACAACGTCACCCTCACCGAAAACAACACCGCTCTCCGGGAAAGACAAAGCCAGCAGGCCGAGGCCCACAAAAAGGAACTCGAAGATGCAAGGGAAGAAGCCGTAGTAAACCGCGAAGCGAAGGCGCGGTGGAAAAAAGCCTCACTTTGGCTGGGGGGTGCTGCCGGGGTTTTACTGCTCCTCATAGGTGCCCACGTTTGGGGCAAAGTATCGATCCCCCGTGGCTTTGGTTGACAAACCCCCCACCGCCCACGCTACCAATTCACCCCAACCAATAACCAATAACCAATAACCAAAACCAAAACCAATCCAATGAATTCTCTTCCTAAAACCATCCGAGGTCTCTTCAAGACCCTACTCACCAACTGGCGGGATCTCGCCATTATGCTATCCGCCATCGTCGTGCTTTACCTTTTCCTCGGCTACGTTGAGGCGAAAAACCAGCCAGTGGAGGGGCCTGATGGCCTACTGATGCCCTCCGAAAATGGCATCCTTTACGAATTGGCTAAGTTCGCACAAACCGCAACCGCCTTCGTCATCGCCGTGTGCCTGCCGTGGCTACTCATCGCCCTTACGTTCCCGAAAACCTTCGGCACGTTCGTCAACGAGCGGTTCAATACTGCCTTCGCCGTAATGGGTGCCGATACCATGAACGGCAATCAGTATGGAGAACTCGCAATGCCGGAGGGCGTTCCCAAGCCATCCCTAGCGAATGCGAAAGTTCTCGATAGGCAAATGACCGCCCTTCTCAAAATCTACTTCCTGTTCGTCGCCGCCGAGCTTGTCGCTTGGCTTTCCGTAGTTTAGCCCATGAAAAAAGTTCCCTTAATCCTACCGCTCGCCGCCGTAGCCGTGGCCCTTATGCTCCCCCTCATGGGCATGGGGGCCACATTTTTGGCGCCCGAGCTACTGCCCAAGCCCGACCCCGTTAAGGTGGTCTCCAATGGGCTGGCCCTCCCTTTGTCCGAGAAGGGGGTGGACTTTATTCAACGCCACGAAACCGGGGGACGCGCTTACTACGAGAAACGCTATACCGGGATCATCTGGCCCGGCGGGGCCTCCGGTGCCACCGTGGGGGTGGGTTACGATTGCGGGTATAACACCCGCTCTCAGATCTCCAATGACTGGAAGGGGGTAGCAAAAAAGTCCGAGATGAACGCGCTTTTGGCGTGTTCTGGGGCCAAAGGGAGCAGGGGCCGGACCCTTGCCCGCCGCTACCGCAACGCTGTCCACTTCACTTGGCACGAAGCGAAGACGGTTTTCGTAAAAGAAACTCTCCCGAGGTTCACAAAACTTACCAAGACAGCTTTCCGCCTCCGCACCGACCAACTCCACCCCCACTCGAATTCTGCCTTAGTTTCACTTGTGTTCAATCGCGGGGGTTCCGTTTCTGGCTACCGCCGAAGGCACATGCTAAACATCCGAAACCATCTCGCCGCTGGCCGATACGACCGGGTGGACAACGAGTTTTTGGACATGCGGGTCATCTGGGTTGGAAAAGGGCTGGACGGCCTTTTAAGGCGTAGAAGGGAGGAAGCCGACCTCTTTGCCGTAGGCGAAATCCATCGTAGAAAGTGGGGCGTTCCCAAGCCATCCGATTAGTAGTTTGAAAACTTTTCAACCGCTGCCCTTCACCGGGTGGCGGTTTTTTTTTTTGCCCTGATTTAAGAAATTCAATTTACAAAAAATCTGTTTAGCCCCATCAATGCCCTTGCCAATAGAACAAGTGGCATTACAGACCAATGACTAAAACTACTCAGGAATTCGTGCAAGAATTCAAAGTGCTATCGGGTGCCGGGATCGGCGTATTGATTATCCAAACCCGCGAACCCTACCGGACCCAAGATGTGCTTCAAAAGATCGCCTACGAGAAGCAGAAAGCTTTCAAGGTGTGGGACATCGTAAACGGCTGGGCCGAATACCCAGAAGATTCGACCAAGGAGCCGGAATACACCCTTTGCCCCGATGTGATGAAGGCCGCCTCCCGGATGAAGGAGTTTGAGCCAGACGATGAAAACTACCCCCTTACCCTAGGGGTGATGCATTATCCCCACTGGCTGCTCGGTAAACACCCGGCATTGATTCAACTGCTCAAGCAGTATGTGAATGACTTTGCCTCCAACGGACAAAGACTTTGCCTTTTGGTGCCCGAGGGCTTTACCCCCCCGCCGGAGTTGCAAAACGATGTGACCGTAATGGACTTCCCGCTACCCACCAATGAGGAGATCGGAAAAGCCCTTAGCAACGTGACCGAAGATTCTTTGGAGGGTAACGACGAGGAAAAGAAGCAGATTGCCGCCAATATCTTCGCCCCCGATGAACGGGAGACCCTTGTTAGTAACGCATCAGGAATGACCCAGCTTGAGGCCGAGAACTCATTCAGCCGGGCCATTATGGCGAACATCGACACATGGCCGGAGACAAGTTTCGAGGCATTCAATACCGTGCTTCTGGGTTGCAAGACCGATGTGGTAAAACGCTCTGAGGTTTTGGAACTGATGGAGCCTGTTAGCTTTGACCAAGTGGGTGGGCTTGACCTTTTCAAAGAATACGTTTCCAAACGAAAGCGGGCCTTTACTTCCGAAGCCCGCGAAGCCGGGGTTGACACGCCGAAAGGAATCATGCTTGTGGGGCCGCCGGGAACCGGAAAGAGCCTTTGTGCCAAAGCCATCTCTTCCGAGCTTGGGCTACCCCTTATTGGATTTGACATCAGCCGGGTTTACGCTGGCATCGTTGGGGAATCGGAAGCGAAAGTGAAAGCATCCCTCAAGCAGCTTGACGCGATGGCCCCATGTATCGCTTTTGTGGACGAGGTGGACAAGGCCCTTGGCGGTGCCCAGAATGGCGGGGGTGACAGCGGGGTTTCCCAGCGGGTTCTCGGAGCCATCCTGACCCACATGCAAGAAAGCCCCGCCCCGGTTTACTGGGTGTTTACGGCTAACAGG
>Ga0307933_1003125_pt1 | contig 10675 bp, 12 predicted proteins | sample OrgLakmetageno88_FD_201811 | JGI IMG/M metagenome (GOLD analysis project Ga0307933, IMG submission 201811) | Saline water microbial communities from Organic Lake, Antarctica - #88 | ecosystem: Environmental > Aquatic > Non-marine Saline and Alkaline > Saline | place: Antarctica: Organic Lake...
AAATTGAAGTTTATAAGAACGAAGGCGGTGTGACAGGCTACACGGGTGGAATTCGCTGCCTGGTGATTCCGGCCGGATACGTCGGTGGAGCCTTCTGGGGCGGTGCCTTTGTCGCTCTCAGTGGAAACCGCGTGGGAGCGACAATTGTTGGTTGCTTTGTCACCTTTACTCTGCTTTTGTCTCTGCTGTAAGTATTCATCTGCTCTTTAGGAGTAACGAGGTGTCTTGACTTTTGTGCTAACACCAACAACCCCCACGCCTTTTCTGCAGCTACAAGCCCAACGGAATGGTGGTAGGGCTCTCGCTCGGCTTTTCAGCGCTCACTGTGGGAGTCATGTTCATCGAATGGTTTGTCTTTGACCCGCTTTTGGAATACTTGACTCTCTTTTACGGAGTCTTTATTGGCTTTTATTCGGTGCGCGACATTTACGACGACTTGATTACACGAACAGCCGAAGGCAGCGATGCCCAGGCTTGCCATAAACTCATCCCTTGTTGCCTACCGCGATGCGTAGGAGTCCAATTTGGAGTCCTTGCCGTCGTCTTTCAGATCGTTGGTGTCTATTTGGCCTTGGTGTGGCTCGTATCCACCGAAAACTAGTGATACCAAGTTCTGATTTGGTTCAGACTCTCTCTTTGTTGACAGTGCTTCCCAACTTTTCCACTACTACTCAATTACCATTCATATACTAATTGACTCTGTCTAGATTGTTGTTTATCCAGTTTAGTAGCTCTTCACATCGTCTCGAGTCTGTAATGTAAAGGTATCCAACAAGGGCTTCGAGTGCCGTTGCATCTTGGTATGCTGCTGGATTGCGACGATTCTTAGAGCCCGATACCGAGTTACGCCCTCTTGACAAAACCTGCTGCTCTCTTAGAGTAACATCAAACTCTTCCTTCATCAACGCCAACAATCGAGACTGATGCTCAGCTGTACGGTAAGATGTACGTCATTGCAGGCGATAAAGAAACAGCGAAAGAGTGAAAACAACAAAGGGCAATGGTCAGCGACAACTTTCCGTACAACTATATATACAAATTGTCTATGCATCATTCACTCACCTCGAACAAGTGCCACTACTTGTAACTGAAGGTCCGACGTGCGCTTGGCAGGCCACACGGTCCGTGATCGAATGAACAGTTCGTAGACAACATCACCAATATACGCCAAATCACTAGTACTCATTTGACCCACATCACAGGCCTTGCGAGGCATAAGTAGCTCCTGTAACGGTAAATAGCCAGAATCTTTTGAAGACTCATCCGGTGCGGCCTTTAGATGCGTCAACCGATGGGAATGGGTGTTGCCGATGGCTGTGGTAGAGGTGGCCGATGACCGCCGAGAGCATGGCCCTGTGGTCCACGCCGAAACGCTCATACTGAACCACATCCAAAGACATACCCAAGTACCAACTGCTCGCCTTACATCTCGACGATGTGTTCTTAGTCTTCCGGAAGCCATACTTTGTTCTTACGGTGCCTGTAGGATCATCGTCAATGTCAATGAATGGTGGATGGTGATGGTGGTGAACAACTGAAAAGAGATGTGTTTTGGTTTCTCAGGAATATCGCAGCGGGATATCAGTTGTGACTCGAACGTCACAGAACGGCTTTGAGCGGCGACTGGAGACTGGATAATGGCTCATCGCGTTCAAGCGTTCATCATCGACGCTCGACGATAGACGTTTTCAATAGCACATCTCATCGAGCTGGTGTTGGTGCAGCTGTCAGCATCTGCACAGAGAAGGTCTCTGGGAAGATAGAACAATGGTTTGGCAAGCGACATGCATCTTCTTGTTGTTGTTGGTAGGTTCGGCCTCGGCAATTTCGCTGGGAACCCCAACGAGAGTGGGACGAGTCCAAGCTGGTCCGCTCACTATTAGTCAACTTGGTTGTGGTACGTGGAGTTGGGGCAATCGGCTACTTTGGGATTACGATCCGTCGCAGGATGAAGAGATTTTTGAAGCCTACCGACTCGTTCGGGATGCGGGCGTTACAGTCTTTGATACGGCCGACAGCTACGGAACGTTGGCCTTGAATGGACGTGCCGAAATCTTGCTGGGAGAATTCGAACGGCGTTACCTACCAGACCGCGAAACAAAAAAACCATGGTGGGATCTCAAGCAGAGCTCCAGCAACGATAACATGCAGCAAGTCGCTACTAAATTTGCACCCTATCCTTGGAGAATCACTCGGGGGAGTATGTTGCAAGCAGCCAAGGAATCTCTCGAACGTCTCCAACAACCAAAGCTAGCGATTGCCCAGCTACACTGGTCTACCGCCAATTACCAACCGTTTCAAGAAGGGGCTCTTTGGGAAGGTCTCGCCGACATTTACGATGAAGGACTTTGTGACGCTGTGGGAGTTTCCAACTATGGACCGAAGCAACTGCAAAAGTTCGCCACCAGAATGCAGGAACGACAGGTACCCTTGGCCACGGCGCAGATTCAGTATTCTCTCATGACCTATCAAGTCGCCAAAGATATGAACGAAGCCTGCGATAATGCGGGATGGCGGCTCATTTCGTACTCTCCACTTTGCCTCGGCCTGCTGACGGGCAAGTACAATCTAGACAATCTTCCTCGATCCGGCAATCCACGCCGCCAGCTCTTTCGGGAACTCTTGCCGGGCGCGCAAGATCTGTTAGGGACACTGGAAGCCGTAGCAAAGGAATACAACAAGAGTCAGTCTCAGATAGCCATCAATTGGGCCATTTGCAAAGGAACCGTCCCAATTCCAGGATGTCGAACAGTCCAGCAGGCCAAGGAAAACCTCAGTGTAACGGGTTGGAAGCTGAAACCCGACGTTGTGGAAGAACTGGATCGTATCGCGGGACAGGTAAGAAAACCAATGATTCAGAATGTCTTTCAGACGAAATAGACCAGAGCTACCGGTACGTAATACTGCAACTCGACAAGATGACAGCAATAACAGCCAAAACGATAATTAGGTTGTGTATTTACTTTGACTTTTTGTCCAGCTTCATCATGGCACTTAGTCGCTCCACCAGTGGGGGATGCGAGTAATGATACGTAGAGTACCAAGGATCTGGGTTCATGGCTCCCAAGTTCTCCAAATGGATCTTGCACAGTCCGCTCTGCAGCTTTTTCGACATTCCCAAATCAACCGAAAACTTGTCGGCTCCAAACTCGTTGACACGAGAGACAACCGTGAGAACAAACGACAACACCTTGTCAACAGGCGCCCAGAGTGTTTGAAAGAAGAGCAAAAGAGCAATAAGCGTCGGTGTCGCACTGTTCGGATCATTGAACCCAAAGGCAGCATACAAGTCCTTCGATCCAAACGTCAAGGAGAAAAAGTAAAAGGCGGAACCAAAGTATAGTTGCGTCACGACAAAGTTGGTCAAGGTATGACCCAGCTTCCAGTGACCCAGTTCGTGTCCCAAAATAGCCAGGATTTCCTCTTCTTGCACTTGCTCCATGAGGGTATCAAACAATACAATGCGCTTGTTCCTGCCAAATCCAAACATAAAGGCGTTCGAGTGCGACGATCGCTTAGAGCCGTCCATGACAAAGAGCTTGGTGAGCGGATACTCCAAGGTAGCTGCCAGTTCAAAGATGCGCTTTTTCAAAGACCCCTCTTCCAGAGTTTCGTATTTGTTGAAGAAGGGCATGATAACGACCGGAACAATAGTCATCATGAAAACGGAAAAGAAAAACATGAAACCCCAAACGTAAATGAAAAAGTATTCACCGCCAGCCTTGATAATCTTCAACAACAAGGCGACAAAGGGACCACCAATGGCAAAAGTCAGCAAAAGCGACTTTAGCTTGTCGGTGACAAACAGTCCGATCGTCTGCTTGTTGAAACCGTGCTTGCGTTCAATCTGAAAAGTCGAGTACATTTCAAAGGGCAGCGACGTGATTGTTCCCACAACCGTAACGAGGGCCAAGAATACCAGCGAGTTTTTGATCTCGTCGTCCGCGGTCCATCCCGCATACTTATTTCCCGCTTGGACCGACACGTCCCAGGCATAGGGCAAGAAACCAGCCAGCAAAAAGACAATGGACTCGACGGTATCGTACGAGGACGCAATCATGCCAAAATTAATTTTGTCGAGGCCGTAGGCTTGGGCGTTGCGAAACTTGGCTTGCAGCTGCGGCAACAATGGCTTGTTACCTTTGTCGGCGTCGTCATTATCTTCGTCCTTGGCGCTTTTCGTCTGTTTTCGTTCCTTATCAATACTAGCGACAATGGTTTCGAGCGCGACAGGAAAGTTGGTGGTTTCGTACGCACTCTTTTGTCGGGCATCCAAGTGTCCTTCAAGAGCATAAACGACGACGGTAAAGGCAATGGTGGCAGCCAAAGACCAGTATCCTAGTAGAGACTGCTCGTCTTGCAAAGATGCATCGACAGGACTCTGGGTGTAGCGTGGCGTCCACGGGAGTTTGAGGAATTCCGTCATGATGCGAATGATGTACTGTAGTATATGGTATGGATGCGTCCGTTTTCGACACTACTCGCTACCGGTACGTACTGTAACTACTAAAGGAATCAAAGATACTCTGATTGGATGGTCGTTGTGGAACGTGCAAGGCAACAGTAGCAGGGTCGTCGTCGTCCGTGACAAAGTGACAAGTCCTTCAACGCAAGTCTTCGATGGAAAGATCTATGTGATTTGGGATGGCATATGCATATGAATATGAGCTGCCGCGGTACGTAGACTATAATGCTCCCATGATGGTTCGCTGGTTTCGTGGATGGGTGAGAGGCAATGCCGCGTGGAAGCAAAAAGCTTTCTGATTTTTATATCAAAAGTCATTAGCCACGCTTCGCCACGCATTCATGACCAACCGGCGCACCCACCCAATTCTCTTCTTGGAAGATCACCAAAGCCAGAGCCCGGTATCCACCCAGACAAGAGGACAATGAGACACCACAACGCGCCACGGAGCAGGTTACGGCACCTCGTACCTCACCTTTTCTCTCTCTTGGGTTGCGTGAACACCATACACACAAACCATCGACAAGTTGACAATAGACACTACAGTATATACCGGTACAGTAAGAATAAGTCGTACGCCTACGCGGACCATCGATCGTCGCTCTTTGTCTTTGCAAAACCTCTTGGTAAGTACGCGTACGTGTACCAGATAAAAACCATTCGAGTGTCGAACTTGGTATGACCTTGCTCTCACCGTATGTTACTTTCCCTACTACTACTACAACTACTACTACTACAACTACTACTACTACTACAGCAGCGTTCCAGCCAACGACAGCAACTACTCTCCCGCCGCCGCCGCCATGACCATGACCATGAACGACGATGATACCAAAGTGAGCGCCACGTCTCCAGCTACGGTCAATGACTACTCCTTTTGGGGAAACCTCGCAACCATTAATATCGGCTCATTGACGCCAACTTTGAACTTTCTGCCCGACTTTACCGAGCATCCCAAACCGAAAAAGCGAATCAAGCGCAACGCTGCCGACTCGACCAGCAATACAACCTCCGACAGTAACAACGACAATGACGACAATCACGACGAGCACGACATTACATTCTTGCACGATTTCATTGCCGGCGGCTTTGCTGGATCCGCTTCCGTCATAGTCGGCCATCCCTTCGATACCATCAAGGTGCGCATGCAAACGTCCAAGAGCGCCACGACGGGACTCATGGCCACGCTGAAAGAGTTTGGTGGGTCAGCGTCGCTATTTCGCGGCATGACGGCGCCACTCGGAGCGGCAGCCGTCATTAACGCCATTGTCTTTAGCAGTTACGGCGTCGGTTCCCGTTTTTTTGACGAGTATATCATTGATCCGGACGATTGGCCGGAAACGGATCACACGCACGATCCGTGGCAAAAGTCGTATTGCTGTGGTTCCTTTGCGGGTCTCGTACAGTCTACCGTTATTTGTCCCATGGAACACATCAAGTGTCGGCTGCAAGTGCAGGGCGCTACCGCTACCGCTGGCACGGCCGACACTCACTACAAGGGACCCGTCCAAGCCACCAAGCGAATTATCCAGCAACACGGAGTACAACGACTGTATCAAGGGTGGTGGTCGACCGTTTGGAGAGAAGTTCCCGCTTTTGGTCTTTACTTTGCCACGTACGATTACATGAAGGATACCATCAATACCATTCTGAATGACAGAGATGATCGAAATAAACCAACGCCGCCGCAACATACACACACGTGGATTGCTTCGGCGTTTGCGGGAGGCTGTGCGGGTTGCTTGACATGGGCTATTGTCTATCCCATTGATGTGATCAAGACCACGGTGCAAACGGCAGCCTTGGATGCGCCACTGTCTACATTGAGCATATTTAATGTTGGTAAGAGACTCGCGGCGCAGCACGGGTGGAGGTATCTCTGGCGTGGACTGGGTATCACTTTGATTCGGGCCTTTCCTGTGAATGGAACCATCTTTCCCGTATACGAGTTTGCCCTCTTGCAAGTTTCCAGTCGGGGACTGTAGAGAAAGACGTTTTAACTGGGTGGAAAACCGGCTCGAATGCACGGGTGGGATGGAACAATTGGTAACAGTGTCTTATCGTCTATCGTCGTGATAGACGAAAGCTATCACTCTTATTACATAACTTCTACTCTAACTAAACCGTGTTTCAATTTTGCCTCCCCATGTGACCGTCATCTTTCTACTTTTTATATGCTACTGCTACCGCTGTTGCTGCTGCATTCTCTAGAATCCACCGTGGAGCACTGTGATACTCGTGGGGTCAATCATGTAATGATTCGTGCCGTCGACAGTTATTCGTTTCAGTGTGAAACCAACAGTGCCTCCGTTTACAATTTTCTTCTTCTTGGCAATGTGTTCCGTCGTGGCAGGCAGATAGGTTCGAAAGAATGAACGAAACCACAATGAGTGACCGGCTGCAACGACGGCATCCTTTTCAATGTCTTCAAAGACGCATTGACAAAATGATTGCATCCTCTTGAGGCCGTTGGTATCGACAGGCTTGTTGCCCGTGTGTTTCGATGTGTCGACTTGATGTTCCAAAATGCCGTGAATCGAAACTGGATCCGTGTAAGCTGCCAGCACCTTGCCGTGCGGTGCAGTAATCGAGAGAGCGTCCGGATTGCGACTAATCTCTTGCAGGTCGGGTAGAATCAATATCTTGTCGTTTGGTAGCTTCAAATTCAGTCGATCGCCAAAGCCAATGGCCATAGTGGAAATGGCACGCCGCAAGTTGCTCACGACGAGTTGCGCGGCAGGTGGAGATCCAGCGACAGACAGCTTGCCATTCTTGTCGTGACCCGTCAATAGCCGCAGGAATGAAGCTTCCTTGGGTGTCATGTACTGCAGATCCGACTGCAAAAAGTTGTAGACGCCCTCGGCTTGTTCGCGGCCCTTGTTGGACAAGGGGGCATCGTAAAACCAGCTTTCGTTGGCTTGACCCGACACCCAAAAGTACCATTCTGTCGCGGCTGCCGATACGAGATTGGGAATAAAGTTCTTGAGGAACTGTGCAGTTCCCCGGTCGCCCTTGTTGAAGGTGTCGTTCCACGTTGACTCGCCGTGTCGGACAAAGATAATGGTCTTGCTTTGGACGTTGTTGTCGTTGCTGGTGCTGTTGCTACTGTTGTTGTCATTCTCCGGAAAGAAAGAGGCAGGATCCGCCTGGGGTTTCTTCCACGACTTGTCGTTGCAGAGCGCCAGATAAGTAACGGTATTGATGAAGAGCTGCACCTTGCTCCAAGCGGCCGCTGGATTGGAAAGGACGCAGACCAGAGTCACTGCCAGCAGAGGCTTGAGGAGACTATGGACGAGCCACACGACGTAAAAGAGCACGACGTAGGGAAGGCTGAAGACGAATCCCAACATGTTAATGATAATGATGATGATGCTAATGAGGGTTGTTGTGGTTGTGGAGAGAGCGAATGGATATCGTATGGAACTGCTGAACACTGAAACTACACACTACAGTATTGTGCTTGGACTCTTCATGGTCCTTATTTGCCCTCGGACGACTATCTGTCGCCTGCTTGGTTTCTTTCCGTGATCCCTTTTTGGTCACGTGCAAGACGTCATTTACCGGGACCTAGAAAAGACCCAACGGTTGTCCGTGACTATGCGTGAGGCCCACTTAGGGGCACTTAGGCGCCCCCCCTGGCGCCTTGCTAAACAAGGCGGGCTTTTTTGAACCGATTTTGTCTCACTGCACCGCGCGGCGGGCTGTACCATGTCCTACGTAGGTTCTACAGAAACGGACGCTGACCGCGCCTTTATTCAGGAGGCCTGGCGCGTTCGAAATTGGCGCAGCTCTCTAACAACGCTCGATGCTCCAGTCAAACCCAAACCACTAAGCCCATTGTGCGAGAAAGAGGTGCACCCATCACTCCTTCTCCTGCCTTCGTCTCTCTCTCTCTCTCGGTATCGTTGCCTCTATCTGTGTCTGTATCTCTGTATACATACATACATTCATTCATTCATTCATTCGTTTGCCTTTCTGTCATCTCCAAGTCCATTCATTCATCCTTCAAAATGCCGAGTACTACTGCATCCACCGCCGCTCACCGTCTCTCGCGAGAGGAACGCTTACGGCGACGATCCTCCTTGCTACCCAACACTGCCAACGAACAAGACGAACCAGTTGTTGCTACTGCTTCAAACACAGCGAATCCAGTCTCCACGGGTCAATGTTCGACGCGTGCAAGCCAAGCAGCTGCCGCCGTTACTGTTTCCGCAGCAGAGACTGCGACCACGACTACGACTGCGGCTGCTGCTGATACCACGACTGCATCGAACGACGAGCACCAGCGTGGCCAAAAGCGCGCCTCGGGGGGACAATACCAAGGTACCGCTCAACCAAAAAAGGCCCGCGCGTACAGCTTGCGGTCCGCCACGGCTCGCAAGGCTGCTCCGGCAGGCGCCGCCGCAGCACCGCTACCAACTGTTACCCCGGGGACCTTGGTGCGCCATTTGGACTTTCAAGATGCTGCCACGACCGCCACCTTGGCGCATGCATCACTGCCACTGCAATCTTTTTTTCCAGCCGGAGTTGTGAATATCTTCGCGTCGTGTACGAGTCGTACTGCTCCTGCTCCTGCTGCTACTACCAGGTCTTGCGCCTGCCTGGCCGATGTCATTCGCGCCCAAGATACTTCCTTGGCCGTGCAGCACATTTCCCATTACGGCGCCGAGTACGCGGAGATTCTCCGCGCCAAGGAAGACGCGCAAATGGCCGCCCTGCAAGCTCTTTTGCCGACCGAATCGGCCAACGAGCAAAACCAAGCGGAGGAGGCCATGGACGACGAAGCGTCGAGTCCGGGAACGCCTTGTCCTGGCACTGTTCTCCAGTATCGGCCATCGGCCGTGACTGCTGCCAAGCGAGACAGCAAGGCCGGTCCGTCGGAAAAGACGCAAAAGTTGCCCCAGCAGCCCTATTTGAGTCCCAAGATGCGCACCATTTTGATCAATTGGCTGGTGGAGGTGTCGCAAGAGTACAAACTCTCGGAAGACGCTTACCACTTGGCCGTGACCTTGTTGGATTGGATCTTGACCCGGGGACCGACGGCCTCGCAGTTGCTCGATTTGGACGTGGAAAGCGACGACGAAGCCCATGACGACGACTACGATATAGATGCCAGCGCTGTCATGCGCGCACACAAACCGGACCGCAAACCATTTGTCGTGCTGCGCAACGAGTTTCAAGCGCTCGGATGGTACGTGTTGCTCGCATGCTGTCCTTGTCGCTCGAGACTGCGCATCAACTATTACTCCAGCAGAACGACGCTCACACATTGTTCCTCCCATCTTGTTCCTCTCAGCGCATGTGCATGGATCGCCTCCAAGATGGAAGACAAGGACTCTCCGTCCTTTGACGATTTTGTGTACATTTCTGACCACTCCTTTTCCAGCCACAAGCTTCGTTCCCTCGAAACTCGCATTTGCAAGGAACTCGACTTTCGTCTCCACCGCGTCACACCCTTGCACTTTATCAACGAGTATCTCCGGGCCAGCCACGCCTGCCCCAACAGCTCTTGTGAATTTGATCACTCGGTCCTCCGGAACATGGTCATGTACCTACTCGAGCTGGGCCGTCTTCCCTACGAGTTGACGGGCCGCAAGCCCAGTCTCTTGGCCGCTTCGGCACTCTATCTCGCCCGCGCCACCATGGGACTCCGGGAACACAATACCGACCACGCCGTCGACCGCGACGGCTACTGGACCAAGACCTTGCAGCATTACACGGGATACACCACCAAGGACTTGAAAAATACGGTTCTCATGATTCACGAGTACCAACTGGCGGCGGAAGAATCCAACTACAATGCCTCCTTCAACAAGTACCGTTCGAGGAAATTCAAGTGCGTCTCCCTTCGTACGGTTCTCCGAACCGAAGAACTGGGCATGGAATCGCATGACAACTACGACAATCTGGAGATTGACGAGTCGGGAGCCCGATTTGATAGTGAGGCGGCGTGAAGTGCTAGTGATGCTGCTCCGCTAGCCATAGCTAGTAGACTACTGCTGAATTGAAAAGAGAGTAGTGCGGAGTGCCAAAACACCAAAACATACACACAAGAGCAGTCTGACTCCTCTTGCCAACTATCGTACGTTAACTTAATTAAGACGACGATTGAACCTGCTACTTGATTGATGCTCGCGGACTACCAGTCATGTGCCAGTATACTAGATGTAGACGAGCTGGAAGGTGCTTTGTGCTTTAGCCCATTTTGAT
>Ga0307933_1003131_pt1 | contig 10661 bp, 7 predicted proteins | sample OrgLakmetageno88_FD_201811 | JGI IMG/M metagenome (GOLD analysis project Ga0307933, IMG submission 201811) | Saline water microbial communities from Organic Lake, Antarctica - #88 | ecosystem: Environmental > Aquatic > Non-marine Saline and Alkaline > Saline | place: Antarctica: Organic Lake...
GTCTTTCCTAGGGGTTCCGGGCTGGGGTTGGGGAGCAAACGTACTTAGTTACTTCCCAAATCTAGCACACTGCGCCGTCCAAACTAGCAGCATGCAACAGCGGCGGCTCGCCCCGCGCGGCCACGTCACTCCCAAGCTCAACGAGGAAGCAGAATGGATTCGGACTTTTCGTCCAACGTACATACGTACGAAGTACAGGAAAAAAATCACGAGCAAACAATCGAACCCTTGGATACCGGATACCTTACGACTACCCTAAATAAAAATGTCCTAATGGTCAGAAATCTTTGGAAATCTTTCCGCCTCATCGCTCGCTCATCATCGTCCACTATACTTTCTTTTCGAAAAGCCTCCCAACAAAATGGGGAAGGGAGAAACGAGAACACACCCAACACAACTCTACCGAACCCTTCTACCCGATGACCATGAAGACTGCATCCTCCAGTAGTAATGAACCCCTCTCTCTGAGATATCGCGTCGCATTAGCCTTTTTAGCGTGTCTGCAGAACTCACTCGTAGGAGGATTACTGTACGGATGGGCGTCGGTGATTCCCCTCTTGACGGCCGACCAGAGCGATGGCGGTGCGGGTCTGTCGTTAGCGGAAACGACGCAAATATTTTCCTGGGCCAGCAGTGTCGGAATGATTGCGACACTGATATTGGGATGGGTTTTGGACCGATTCGGACCACGACTCTGTTCGGTAGTGTCCCATGCCTTGATCGCCGCCGGCTGTCAGCTCTTTGCTGCTTCGTCCGAATACCAAAGCTTTGCCATTGCGTGCTGCCTCGTGGCCTTTGGTGGACCAGGAGTGCAAGTATCTATTGTTCACTTGGCCAACTTGTTTCCAAAGAACCAGTTCCTGATGCTCAGTTTATTGAACGGGACCATTTCGTTTTCCTTTGCTGTCCTGGCGGCCTTTGACTATATCTGGGAGGCACATCCTGGAGCCGTCAATTTTCGGCAGCTCTTTGGGGGCTTTTCTCTAGTTATTGTTGGATCTTTGATCGCCTCCTATTTTTGTTGGCCTGATGTACCCTTTCAACCGCCCCTCAAACGTGGCGACTCTTGGGAAGGACCGCATACGGCAGAGGACGACTACATTGAAGCGTTGACGGCCCACCAGCACTTGATGGAAGAGCCGCTCGACTCGTATTTACGTACCTCACCATCAAAAATCTCAATGTCCATGAGAATATCCGGAAAAGCCATTGATGGTGGTTTCATGGAGTTTATCAGCTTGAAGGATCAACCTTTTCGCAAGCAACTCTTGAGTGGAACCTACTTGCGAGCGCTGTCGTGCTTTGTCATTACGTGCTTTCTCGCCAACTTTTACGTGGCGTCCATTTCCACCGAGGTACGTCGCTGATGGGTTTATGCATAGTAGACTATGCAGTGTCATTGTCACTTGCTCGCGCCGTCTTGCCCGTTAATTCCAACACCCATCTCTCTTTCTTAACCATCCAAAAAAGTTGGCCGATTTTCAAGATTTTACATTGACCCAACAGGTAAGTTGCACCAAGTCCTCGTGTCGCGTCGGTACCGCAGTATCGAGAAAGAGGCATACCAACAATCTCTTCTGATTCCGCCTTTTTTTATACTCTACTCACAGTTTGACCTTGCTAGATACTTTACATTGATCATGTCGGGTGGCGTCGTGGCATCCTTTATCGTCGGCACGCTCATGGATCGTTTCGGATTGGAAATTTGCACGGCCTTGACACTCTTGCTGGGCATGGTACACATGGTGGTTCTTCAATATTTCTCTGATCGGTACGTCTGGATGATTGCTGGGTTCTTTGTCTATGTCATGTTTCGACAGTTTCTATTTCCCGTCTTTATCGCGTCCTTGACGGCGCGACTAGGATTCAAGTACTTTGGCCTACTCAATGGACTCGGCTTTGCCGCGTCCGGGATTATGCAAGCTTTTATGGCTTTGCTGGTTGAGTTTGTGCAAGGAGACTGTCATTTGAATTTAGACAACGCCAAGGACTGCGACTTTGGACGGTGGCAGCAGCTGCATACTGCTGAGTTTGTGATTTTTGGATTGCTTCTGTTGGTGCCATTCTTTGACCACCGAGAGAAGCAACAGCAAGACAAACAACTAGTTGCGAAACGGGGTATACGAGATTCTTGGAGAAATCTAAAGCTCCAGAGTTCCGGATCATTGCTGAGTCTTCCCAATTATCAGGGCTCTGGAGAAACAGGGAATACTACCACCAACTATGGCACTCTACCAACTCATGAAGAGATAAGTCTCTCTTTCGAAAGCGAGGCAGACATTCATGGGATGGATGCGTTTTGACCACGCCATGTGCATACCAGCGGTTACAGTTACAACTTACTTTGCGTTCGCTAACATTTCTAGCTAGACACTACAGTATTAATTCCAACAAACCAGCTACCGTACTGTTTTGTTATTGCCTATAGTTTTCGATGTTCCCACCGCTATGTGTGAAACGTCTTTTACTCGTAAACCACATTGAGTTAGTTTTTACTTTTTACCTCGCTCGTTTTCGTCGTTCGGCAAGGTGATACCGGAAATCCATTCTCATATTCGCAGACCGCTTGCAATACAGAAAGTTGTTGGCTACTGTAGTCTATTGCTTGTTGCTTGGACCCTCATTATTCTCGAAGAATAGATCCGTTTATCTCATACGTTTCTCACCATGAATGCATCGCAAGCTTTCATTGCCTATCTGAGAGTCGAGGCTTCCAGCGCGGAAGAACGTGCCAAGAAACTTCGAGCTACAGCGGCTGCTATTGAAGCCAACGCCCACGAAGGTAAGACGCAACGAGTGATGTATATAGGTCGATTATATTCACTATCCGCACGCCAATGATGATCGAGACGTATTCTTACCATCATCATCATGATTGCTTTCTATACCGTGTCTAGCACGTGGGCGCAAGAAGCGACGACGTGAAGGCAAACCAAAAAAGAGCCCTCACATCCACACGGGCTACACTTTGTATGTTCACGAAAACTTCGAGGCCATCAAAAAGACACACGGCGCCAACATGCCTTCCAAGGACATCCTGTCGATTATAGCCCGCCAATGGTCCGAGTTTGAAGAAGAGGAGAAACGGGCTTGGCAGTGTCGAGCGGAGCAGCTAAAGGGCGAACACGAACGTATAGCACATGAAACGGATGCAATGGCAACCTTTGAACCGCCATCGGTCGAGGAATGGGACAACAGAAAGCGACCAGCTCGCAAGGTGCCACCAAAGGGGATGACGTCCGTCTAAGGAGACGAATATTGGACGTAGTTTAAAGTCTAGTAGTAGTGGCAATACCTGTATACATCTATCTCTGCATCGCTAACATTGCCGTTATTGCCTTTTCGCCAGAAGGTTGATTGGGCCTTCAGTGTCCAAAATCTTCCACAGACTGGTCAAACCACGCATTGCCTGCAGAGCAATCAATGCGATCCAAATCTGAACCAGCGTGTCCACGTTCTGCCCATTCGTTTCGAGCAGAAAGAACGTGCCGACAGCTGTTAAACCGCTCAGTACCATGCTCCTGGCTTGATACGGAAACTCGGACGCACCTTGCAAGACACCATCGGCCGCGAACACCAAGGCGTTCAATGGCTGTGCCAAAATAATCAGTGGAAGAATCTCGGAGAGTGCCGCTCTCGTATCAGTGTTCTGTGTAAACAGATTCAACAACCAGCTAGTCGAGTCGCCAACTTGCAGGAGGGCCGCAAGAAACACGCCAAGGCCGAGGCTGTATACAAAGACAGTCTGCGAGACATCTCGGACGCGATCGGGATCTTCTTTGCCTAGAGCATCTGCTATTAGACCTTGCGAGGCTGCTGCAAGGGAATCGCAAAAGAAAGAACACAGTAGCCACAATTGGATGGCTATCTGATGGGCTGCCACATTTGCAGCTGGACCAGCCTCCAACCCAGTGTGACCTCTGGCGGCCATGGCGGAAGCCGACGATAGTGATACTTGGAGTACCAACGTCCGAAAAAAGACGGAAGAGGATGCCGCAATCAACGGTTGGATATCATTCCATTGTGGAATTTCCAGAAGCGGAACGATCGAAACCTTTTCCCCCTCCATTGTTCGATGGTTACTCCCAACGTACCCGTCGGCCGATGGTAAGCGACCCGATAGCACACCCAAAAAGAGACTCGCGCTGATCCACTCGGCAGTCGTTGTCGCAATCGCAGCACCCATGGGACCCATCCCAGCATAGGCAATCAGAATGACATCCAACACAAGATTCACGAGATTAGCCACTACCAATATTACAATGGGCGTTTTGGTATCGAGATATCCTCGTAATACTCCAGTGGATGCTTCCATGGACAATACAGCCGGTGCTGCCAAGGCCCGAACCGACAAGAACGCTAGAGCATACGCGTTGGCCTCTTCTCCCGTAATGCCCGTGCCCATGACACGCAACAAGGGCTGTCGAAACGTGAGCAGCGTGACCGTCAGAGTCGTTCCCAACGCCAGCGCCAACGACAGGGCTTGTCCTCCTACAGTCACTGCGGCTTGCTCTTGGCCGGCAGCCCGCTTGGAAGCCACCAAAGGCGTCGTGGCGGTACACAAGAAATTAAATAGGTAAAACGAAAAGGTCAAGAGTGCGGCGGCGGACCCCATTCCAGCGAGCTGATCGGCCGTGTCACTGAAGCGTCCAACAAAGACTGTGTCTGCCAACGTCATGAGTGGGTCAATGAGCAGTGCTCCTGCTGCTGGAATAGCCAGTTCCAATATGGATTGACCGGTAGACTTTTTGTTGTTGTTGGCATTTGCTTTTGAGGAATCATCGCCATCGTTGTCGTCATCGCTCCCAGTGTCTTGTTTGACGGGAAGGAGTGCATCTAGTTCGGTGGGCTCGGTCATTCTGAGAGAGCAAGTGGTAGTTCTGCAGTGTCTGGAGGATGGTGGATTAGGAATGAATGAGACCCTGGTGGATGAACGGCCAACGGCAGTGCGCGTCTCGGTTGTTAGTGTCGTCTTCAGAGGTACAAACGCAGTCGTTTGGCTGTTTGTGCGGCAGCAGATCAATGCCAGGGCAGCGTGAACAAAGAGACGAGTAGGGATGGCTGCTTTCCTCGGCGATCCTCTCATCTTCCAGATTGTTGTCTTACCCTACCGGTACCGACGACGGGCTGTTTGGAACATCATGGATCGTCATGATGAGATATACCGCGATACGATGTCTACCGCTACCGCAATATGGCGCGGTTTTTTTTTGTCGTCCGTTTCTGTCGTACTATAATAAAATATGGCGCGAAACGGAAAGTGACGCCAAAAGAAAAGAATATGCAAAAGATCCTGTGGTGATGATCAGATATCTGATGCTTCCCTTATTGTTGTTGCTTGTGGGGTATTCATTGTCGTCCGTACCATCTCACACACCATGAAAGAAGAAGAATTTGACTTGAGTGACCTCCTATCGACTTCCTCCAATGCTCTGAAGGGTCAAGTCGATAGCGTCACGGCGAGCCTCGTGATTGATTGCCACTGCGAACTCGGCGAGGGAATCCTGTACGACGATGACCGCCACGCGGTACAGTGGACAGACATTCTTGGCAAACGGTTCCATCGCTTGCAGTTGACCAAGGAAGGCGAAAAAGGCAAGGTTTGTTTGCAAACATTTGACCTGCCCAAGGAACTGTGCTCGTTTGGAATGGTGCAAGGGAGCACGTCCGTATTACTATGCGCTTGGGAAGACGGCTTTGACTTGTATGACATTGACAAAGGCCAAGCCGTGTCAGAGAGGAGTCAAGGCGAAGATGTGAATCCCAAGAAGGGATCCTCCCGTCTCAACGATGGGCGAGTTGATCCGACCGGAAATCGCTTTGTTTGTGGGGGGTACTACGGTGAAATTCCCGGCGTGCGCATGAAAGTCTTTCGTGTTCAACAAGATGACGACAAGAAACTTTTTCACGAGGTCATTGTTGAAGACATGGAGGTTACCAACAGTATTTCATGGTCCTTAGATGGGAAGAAAATGTATCTGGCCGACTCTCCTTCCCACAAAATTCATTGTCATGATTACGACGCTAAACACGGGACCGTATCCAACAAGACGGTTCTTCACGAAATCGACGAGGCCTTGGGGGTCCCCGACGGAAGCTGCGTAGACGCGGAAGGTTATCTTTGGAATTCCGTCTGGAGATCAGGGGCAGGCCCAGCAATGGTTCAACGGATCGATCCAGTCACAGGTAAGGTGGTTTATACCGTTCACGTGCCTGGAACTTCGCAGGTGACGTGCTGTTGCTTTGGTGGCGAAGATATGGACATCCTCTTTATCACCAGCGCGGCTGAAAGGCGCGACCCGCACATTGAACCGCACGCAGGTGGACTTTATGCCGTCAAACTGCCCTTTCGGGGAAAGAAGGAGTCTCGTCTCCAATTCACGCTGTGATCAATAAGATTATATAGTCTAGCTTATCCTACAGCAGCTATTTTAACGGCAGCCTAATCTCTGTGGTCGTCCGGTTTGGTTGCACCTACTATGTACAGTATACGAACGTACATGACATACGTCGTCGTACCACAGTATCTACCGGTGCGGTCCTATACGACTTCCTGTTCACTGTTCATAGTCTTACTGTACGTACAGTATAAACAAGCTACAGTGGTATGAGTGAGTCTCATTTTTGTTCATTTTTACAATTGTCCCACGAACGGATTTCGTCGCTTTGATATTCAAAGTTCGCGGGAAGTGTCAAAGTTAGCTGTCAAAGCCAAAGATACAGTAATGATGAAGACGTACGTCGTACAGTGCATTGAACATTACTGGAAAGCTGTCTGCTAATCATTTTAATGGTTATTTTTTGGTTTATTTCTTTCGTTTCTTCTTCTGCCGGCGGCAGCTGAACGCTGAACGTGCTCCTCAACAAAAAGGGCACACTCCAGCATAAGGTGATCGAGGGCGTGGGCACACTTCTCATTCAACCATAATATAACAGTCTTGAACCATTCCGAAGAGTGACGAGGGTCATCACGAACAAAGATTGCAAAGAATTGACGATGCTGAACGCCAAGCGTCGACGATCCGAGCCACGGGCAGGCCCGAGTCCTATTGAATTGTCTAGCGACTGTTATCAGGACGTCCTCGGGGGCAGTGAAGGAAAACCCGAGCCTGATCCGCCTGTCCGATCCAGCTGGCTTCGCCGAGTCGAATGGATTCAGAGATATCCTTGTCATGAATGTGACGGATTACCTGTGGTGGCAGCTGACGATGGGGTCGTCAAAACCGAAATCACGTCGTTGCAGATGAGACTCTGTCAAGTCAAGCGCCGCCTCGGGCCTGCCGCGGAGAGGTGCACCGAAGCCTGGAACTCTTGCTACAACAATGTCTCTACCACCGGATTTAGAGAGTTTGTCGAAGCAAGAAGAGCCTGTAACCCATACGAGGTTCTTGGCGAAGGAAAAAGCGGAGGTCTTAACAACCTTTTCATGAACAGAAGTGCCATCAAGCTGGCAAATATGAACGCTATGCTGGACTTTTGTCTCACTTGTTACGATGGAGAAGGCCCTTTTCTCTTTGTGGATCTTTGCGGTGCTCCTGGTGGCTTTAGTGAGTACATACTCCGACGATGTCATGCGATGCATATCCCAGCTTGCCGAGGCTACGGTATATCCCTGACAGGAAGGAACGAACACGGACAAGGAACGCCATGGAAGTTACAAGACGCTGTTTACTTCGAGAGTGGCACACATTGTAGCTACCGAGTCTGCCAAGGTACTGACGGAACGGGTGATGTCTTTCATTGGGACAACATTAAGGATGTCCATGATCATCTACGAGAAGATTGCAATGAACTGGAGCCAGAGCAAGAACACAGTCCAGAGAAGGTCCACCTTGTCGTCGCTGACGGTGGCTTTGACGCCCAACGCGACTCGGAACACCAAGAGGAGTTGGCGCAGAAGCTTATCGTCTGCGAAGTTGCTGCCGGATTGGCTCTGCTGCGCCTTGCTGGAACAATGATTGTCAAGATGTTTGGCTTTCAGACGGAAGTCGTACGAACAGTTATGCACGATCTATTCTTCTTGTTCGATAGCATGATTATACTCAAGCCAATAAGTTCTCGTCCAGCATCTGCTGAGCGATACGTCGTCTGCTCAGGCTTTAAAGGCCTCCCTACACGCTGGGACGGACCCCGATGGAGAAATCGCATGTTCCTGGGAAAGAGCATGGCCCTTGGACCTACGACACCCGGTCGCTGTGAAAACACCTCACAGCGCCTAAATCGCTACTTGGATAGATTCGATTGCGACCTTTTGACCCTCAACCTAAAGGCCTGTTTTGCCATTCTATCGTATCTGGAGAACAAGTGCATGGTGGTCGGCCGGGCCGACTACACGGAACACACATATTTTTCTGCGGAGAGAGCCCTTGTCAACATTGAATCCTACAAATATACTTGGAGACTCGTATATGAGCGTTGATCTATTAATATATGAATACACTTTACAGTAACGATCTACACACCAATGGCTTGTCCCAAAAGCAGTGAGCTGCTCTTGTCCATTTCTCGATCCGCATGACACGTGACTTGTTGTTGAATCTGAAATATAGATATTGAAAAGAAAGTGAGTGGGTGTTACAGGATTTCATCTACCGAAATGATTGGATCGACTTACGTTCAACAGAAAGCCTTTGCAGTAGGCATCCATGTTAAGCGCATTGACTCGATCGAGACGAAAGGGAGATTCAACTTCCGCAGCCGCAGCTTCGATTCCGAGCAAGGCAAAGGCAGTGGCAGCAACCACTGGTATGGTTCCCCAGCCCCACGCTGGGCCCACAACGTACGGAAGCAAAAACAAGGCAATCATGAGAAATGTCCGCAAGTGTGAAACGTAAACCAGTGGTAACGGTGTTGCCCGAATGCGTTCCATTCCCCCACAGTTGTCCATGATGGTATTCAGTTGCTTTTCCAGAGTATCTAGTTCTTGCGTCCATGCATGGGCAAGCGCCAACGGAGTCTCCGCGTCGACACGAAATATCTCCTTCATGTTGAGTCGTATCTGATCAATCGCATACAGGGGTGGATGGGGACTTTGCTCCAGCCTGCGTACTTGATCCTCATTCAATACACCTGCAAAGAGCTTGGGCTCAAGGTGCTTAATTCCACGAAGAAACTCCATTGCGGCCACGGCAAAGCCGGCGACCCATCGGATGGTTTCGTCTCGGTGAACGGGATCATGATCCGCGTGGCAAAGAATACCACTACAGAGCGTTCGTCCCTTCGCAACAATGTCACCCCAATAGAAGCGCGCCGTCCAGTAACGACCTGCCGCGCGGTTCAGTCGAAAGACCAGCAGAAATGAGAGAGTCGAGTTGAGAAGGATGCCAAAGAAAATTTCCCAAGTTTGCAAGTCTCGATCGTTTGGATCTCCCAGTGTTTCTTGTATAGCCGTATAAATACAGGCGTGTATCATGACGATAGTCCAGGGGAACACTATCCAATCCAGAGCACGGCCTCGAACATTAAAGAGGGTGGGTATCCACCCGTCGGTAGACTGGCTGTACGTAATCTGGATCTTGCCTTCTTCCTCGAATTCTGAATTTCGAACTCGTTCGTGTTGCATCATGGACTGGACCAGCGGGTAGTTATTATACGTGGCAATGAGATCGTTATCGGAATCTTGGGCTGCTGCAGACGAGGCGGCGGATACCCCGTCCTTATTGTCCACGCCATTGACGAGGATGATGGGTTCCTTCTTTTTGCAGTGCTCTTTTCGGTTCCAAATCATGATACTAGAGATGTTGTTAAGATTACCAATTACCAAGAAACAAGGGCGATAAAGGGTAGCAGAAGAGTACGTCACGGCACGTTAACGTCCATCGTCAAGGGTAGTAATTCGAAAAGCTAATAAAATGGTTTTATTTCGATGGTGGATGGTGGATGGTGGAGGACATTTTCAAAGAAGCAAATACAGTAAGTTGACTTCCCCCGTTCGCGCGCGATTTCAGGTTCTATTTTTTTGTTGACCGTTGAGAATCCCAATGGGGAGAATAGACATGCTTATTGTGATGACCGTTGTTTGGCTGGCGAAACCAGATTTCCCCGAAGCAATACTCGTACGGTACATTTGGTACACCCTGTTGTGTTCAACCTGTTCTCCGAGGAACACAAGGAGTCGTTGGCACCAGCGCAAAGCCATCATGGTGACGAGGCAACAGGAGCGTTTCGGACTGGTGGTCATTGCTCTAGTGCTCAGCTATCTGGAATTATTTTCCACGTCCAAGATGCAGCTGCAGGCGCCGCAGAACTTTACTGAAGAATTATCCGAGACAGGAAGTGTCCTTCCTTTGAATGAGGATGCAGGTATCCACGCGGGTGCTCACAAAGGAGTCTGCGGCAGCCTGTTGGGATACTTGGCAAGAAATACTGACACGGGCCACATTTATACCGCATCTTCCGTCTGGAATGATCACGCCCAGGCCATTCTCAACGCTACTCTGCGACCAGAAGAAGCCCCCAACAAAATGCAGCGGTACACACAATGGATTCAAAATCTGTTCCACATCATGAGCACAGATCGGCTGCGCAAGGCTCTCCACTCCTTCCCACAGACCGCTCAACTGCAGTCAATTCTCAACATTCTAGAATCGAAAATAAAAAACCCCGACACTGCCCCACCCCTTCGGATCGGAGTGCTCGGCGGTGCCGTCACGTCCGGTCAC
>Ga0307933_1003135_pt1 | contig 10647 bp, 7 predicted proteins | sample OrgLakmetageno88_FD_201811 | JGI IMG/M metagenome (GOLD analysis project Ga0307933, IMG submission 201811) | Saline water microbial communities from Organic Lake, Antarctica - #88 | ecosystem: Environmental > Aquatic > Non-marine Saline and Alkaline > Saline | place: Antarctica: Organic Lake...
GAATCCCAAATCCTGGGCGTTAAAGTATAGGTAACATTATGACCACTAGTCTTGAAAATGCGATTAAAAAACAGCTTTCACTATTAACAGAGCTTAAAGCGGTGCTCGAACAAGAGTTGCACTTTATTAGCTCCCGAGAGCCAGAGACCTTGATGCAGCTTCTTCAAGATAAAGAGGTTTTGTTGTCTGATATTGAGTCACAAGACCAAGCCGTTGAAATTATGTATGACCGCGTGACACAACAAGGCACCGTGCCTGAGTCTTGCACCCTGTTATTAGACGATTGCAAAAAAGTCTTAGGAGAGTGCAAATATCTCAGTCAAATCAATGCGAAGTCTGTGGAACATGGCCAGTTACGACTGGTCCATTTGCGAAATACAATGATGGAATTACGAGCGAAGGAAACAATGACCTATGACCGAGCCGGTCGCACCACTGGTGAAAATACCGGCAAAGGCATCAGCGCCTAATATCTAAAAGGCACTCTACACCTACAAAAAAACGCATCGAATTGATGCGTTTTTTTGTTTGTAATCTGCCAATCAATTACTTGTTCTACATTATATATTAAATACGCCCCCTCGAGTGCTGTTTCAAAAGCTAACCCTAAGCTGGTTGTTTTGTGCAGGTATTTAGTTTTGAAAGCATCGAAATCATGGATGATTTCGCTGAGCGCCCATGGATGGGTTCACAGCGTCTTTCAAAACTAAATACCTGCACAAATCATAAAGCTAGTTCTGCTGAAACAGCACTCGAGGGGGCGTATTGAATTTATATATGAATCAGTAATATGAAACATTACGAATTTTCTTTGGCTTTGCAGTAGACAAGTAAAGGTCATACACCACAGCCATGTCTAATTCTAACTCAGTAGCATAAGTGTCATCGCCAACGGGATAGGTTTTAATCACTCTTGCGCCTCTTATCACCCCTTCAACCGAGGTTTGTAACTCATTATTAGTGAGTACCAAATTAGCTAAAGACTGCTGACCGTCGACTCTTTGCCCATACACCTGCTCGGCAAGTTCCCGATACGCATCTAACTTTGAAGCTTTCATCGCTTGCAGTCGTTTGCTCGATACATCTAAGCCTAATTGCGCATCAATAGGGGCATAACCGACCGCATTGAGTACAGGGTAATATTCTGGCTCAATGGTTTCCCATTCTACGTGCTTGGTAAAGAGCGACTGACATCCACTTAAGCTAACACTTAAGCCTAGAACACAAACACAAGTTTGTGAAAACGTTTTAAGCCGCTTGGCTTTGGATTGGCCATTGCCTTGCATACCTTCTTCCTCTGTTAATGCGATAAACTCACTATCGACTGAATAAATACTTAATTAGCAAAGCAAAGCCTATGCCATTGCGCCAGCGTAGTGAGTTTTCTTTCAAACTATCGGTTTTTTATAATATGTGGCACATAACTTGATAAAGAATCATCTATCAGATCCTTAAAACGTCATCGCTTTGACGTATTGAGACCTATATATCACGCGAGTGGAGCGGATTATGTTGAAGTTTTTATCATTTATTATGTGCCTAAGCATACTCTTTTTTTGCCCCAGCAGCTCTGCGGCATGGTTTTCAGCCACCGGACAAGCAGTTGTCATTAATGGTGACCGGGAAAAGGCTAGGCAACAAGCCACGCAAGAAGCCATCCGACAAGCACTGCTGTTTGCCGGTGCCTCAGTCACAAGTGTGCAAAAGATTGCCAATGGTTTGTTATTAAATGATCAGCTTGAAGTTCGCGCTTTAGGTGAAGTGTCGGCGGTAGAACTTATTGACGAGGTTTACAAAAATGGGATTGTAGCAGTGTCGATTCGTGCAGACATTTTTGCTCAAGACAGTAAATGCCCAGCGGCTGACTATACTAAACGCATTGCCACCACATACTTTCCCATACGCTATGAAGGTCAAGCAGCCAATGGTCAAGTTCATCAGCTTGGTAAGGAAGTCTCGCTTAAATTTCAAGGACTAATGAATCGCATGACCCCGAGTCTCAACATTTCACATATTGAGCCTTATGTTTTTGAATGGCACTTAGCTGATTCTGCTATGCAAGCTCGTACATTAGCACAACAGACTAATTCACAATACGTGCTAACCTTCACTCTTGACGATATTTCGGTGGAAAAACAACGAGGATCAGCACTTACCTTTTATAAGGGCGACGAATATATTCGCGCTTTTGATTTTACCGTCGCGTTAATAAACGGCGCCACAGGACAGCAATTATTTACCCAAACCTATCGCTCACAAGCGCCGTGGGATTTTGCATTACGTGAATCTGTAGACGTGGGTTCGCAACGTTTTTGGCAAAGCCTATATGGACAAAACATTGTTGACCAAGTGCAAACGAGTATCGCCGACATTGAAGAGCAAGCATTGTGCGAGCCTACGATGGGAAGAGTCTTAGCGGTAGCTAACAATCAAGCACAAATTAACCTAGGGCGTAATCATCAAGTGCAAACGGGTGACAACTTAACTTTATTTAAAGTTAAACACCTCAGTGATAACTTTGGTCAAGATTACCGACAATTTGCACTTCACCCAACGGCTATGGTGGTCACTCAAGTATTTGCGACTACCGCTACTATTGCCGCCGCTGACAACAGTTATATTGGCAACATACAGCCCAACGATTATGTCGCGCGCAAGTAAATCAGTAAATGCATCAGTTATTCGTTGAGTGATTAAAATACCCCTAATCTGTCGACTCCACCTTGGCGCTTAAACGCTGAAACAACCAACCAATGGCGACTAAAGAAAGGCCAAGTATGATGTAAGAAAGCGCTCGGTAAAGACCCTCAAGACTATCGCTGTCTATCAAAAAGACTTTCAATACCACTACAGCTAACACGACAAAGCCAGATTTAATAAGACGGCTTGAGACACGGTGTTTGCCTAGTACTATTAGTGCCGAAGCAATGACAGGCCAGACAATAGAATAGGTATAAAGCTCAGCTTGTGACATTGGATTAGGCATAACGCCATTAAACTGAATGAACTCACCGTTAAAACTGTGCCTAATTGTCCCATTAACGAATAAGAACAAGGCAAATGCGGCCACAGTATTTGCAATATAAATAAGTTTTTGCGGCACCAACTTAAACACAATCGCTGTCACTATCAACAATGCAGGCACTAAGTAAAGTGCTAACAGCAAGTTAAATACTGGATACTCCCCTAGCGCAACAGTGTCAATCCAAGGACTACTCAAAAGATTGAGCTCAACATGCGCTAAACCAGCTCCAGCGACTAACAAACCGGCCGCTAACTGATAGAAGATTTTACTGCCTCCAGCGAGTCGACTGCGCCATGCGTAAACAACTGCCAATACCAGCCAGTTCATAGCGATTATTGCGAGCGCACTGTAGCTCATATTGGGCCCAAACGGATATTCACCGCTAATAAAATAACTGGATTCGGTAGTCACAAAAAGCGCCAACAAATGCAGTAAGGCGCCGCTTAACCAAGGCTTGATTGCCATATCTTGCTGTTTGTACCAAGCAATATAAAACAAGCCAAACACCAAAGGATAGAGCACTAAAGTAAAATGAATAGATAAAATAGTTTCATCTGCATAAGCCGGCAGCCATGGCGCTAACGTTAGCCTAAATAGGACTGCCGCCACCGCAACCTTAAATAGCCATTTGGGTAAGCTGAGTTGATATTTGTTAGCTAATATCGTCATCAGCGCAATTTGCACAGCAAGTGCTAGCGTCAAGATGCTAGCGCTTAACAACATGGTGCACGACAAGGTGATACAACTATTCGCCAAGCTAACATAACTGAGTTTATGTATAGCGGCAGTTGCTTTGATAGCAAGATAAAGACCCAATGCAGCAATCAGCAAAAGCTGCAAGGTCCAATACGGATAAACGAAGCTTGCAGTAGTATCAGGTGTTAACACATAACTAATACCATAAAAGGCCGTTGGCACCAAAACCATGAGCAAAAGATAACTCACACGCTGCGGATACACGCGAAGCATGAAAATACAAAAGCCTAGACCTGCAAGCACAGCAACTTGTACGTATAAATACATAGACGAAAATAGCTCAGAAGCGTCTTCAAAAGTATTGCTTAGGGGCATCTCAAAGAGCAATAAAACAGCAAGTGCGAAGGCGATATAAGGCCAACTGTCTAAAGCACTGTGTCTAAAGGCCGCCGCGCAAAGGATTACAGCTATAATGCCCGTGACAAAGACGTAAGACCATTCAAAGCCACTAAACAACATAAATACACTAATTAACAACACTGAGAAAAAAGCACCCAGTTGTTCTTTGCGCGGCATTAGCAAGGTTTTAAGAGATAGGGCCTCATTCATTGTTTGTTGTAAGCGAATACCTAGTACCGCCATCCCAACATAAATATATAAGCTTGCAATGGCAAACATCAAAAATAACCATTGGTCTTGTTCGTCTGACAAGAAAATGGCGCCAAAAGCCCAAACGAAATGAGCAATAAAACTGCCCACCCATAACCAGCGTTTCTCTACTCTATTGGCCACAATTACAGAGGCTAAAGAAATTAAAGAAATGTAAATTAATAGGGCGACAACGTTACCCTGACCGGTGCTTACTAAAGCGGGCACAGCATAGGCCCCAAGCATGCCAATTACCGCCAGTAATGCTCCATACTTCAGAGCAAACAACATTGATAACAGCGCAATAATACTTAATAAAATGAAGCCCGCTGTAACACCAATAAATTGATAGTTAGCAAAAGCCATATAGCTCATGGCGAAACAAGTAATAAAGCCACCGCTAGCAACTGCGGCACTTAATAAAGGCGTATGAATATTAAAGCGCTGTGCATTACGTGATAAAAATTCAGCAACAAACACTAATACAAGACCGAACAAACCACCTAAAGTGAGACGAACGCCCGGTGGCAACAAGCCAGCCTCAATTGCATAAGTTGCTAAAAACACACCACCTAAGGCTAAGACCAATCCGCCCAGCCAAAATAGACCATTTTTTGCAATGAATGTATCTAAAGAAAAGCTTAGGCCTGCACTTTTATTGCTCTTGCCGGGGTTAGTCTGGCTAGTGCTGATATTAGGCGTTGTGCTGGCATTGTCATTATTATTTTGACGTGGAGGGGGCTTTTTAGCTGAAAGCGGAGCAAAGTCTGCATCTTGCTCAGCAGGATGCACTGCGGCTTGTTCTGTTTTATGGTTTTGCTCGCTTGTGAGTTCACCGCTCATAAGTCGCTGTAGCGCAGATTTTTGTTCAGTAAGGGCTTGGCTTAGTTGCAAATGACTTTGCTTAAGCCGCCCTACTTCCCTTTGAAGATCTCGATATTTTACGTAAATTATTACCGCAATAATAATCAAAATACCATCAATAATCATAGTGCAATTTCCTTGTGCTAAGCAGGTTTGGACAACCAAGTCGTGAGCCCACTAACACTGCATTAGAGCTCTAGAGATATACGTTAAATAATGCCAGATTGCAATCAGCCGGGCATAAGCCTTGTGTTTTCAACGCTTGTCGATTGTCTAATTAGACTGCATACTAAGAACTCATAACAATATATTTTTAGGAAGCTCCATGAAATTATCGTCTATTGCCATTGCCTTAGTAAGCGCTGGCTTAATAATGAGTAGTGGTCTGCAAAGTGTTCAAGCACAACAAACCGTCAGTATTTCAAACGAACTAGAACAAAAAGTCATTGAATGGCGACGCGACCTGCACCAGCATCCGGAACTGAGCAACAGAGAGTTTCGTACTGCCGAAAAAATCACTAAACACCTACAGTCTTTAAACTTAGAGGTACAAACCGGCGTCGCTCATACGGGAGTGGTGGGTTTATTGCGCGGCGGTAAACCCGGCCCTACTATTGCCCTTAGAGCTGATATGGATGCCCTGCCTGTTGTAGAGCAAACTGATGTTCCCTTCAAGTCTACTGCGGTTTCAGAGTACAGAGGCAAAGAAGTGGGTGTGATGCATGCTTGCGGCCACGACCTACATATGGCCATGTTGATGGGTGCCGCTGAAAAACTTAGCGGGATGCGTGAACAAATTGAAGGTAACATAATATTTATTTTTCAGCCCGCAGAAGAAGGTGCGCCTAATGACGAAGAAGGCGGCGCTGAGCTAATGCTTAAAGAGGGCTTGTTTACGCAATATAAGCCAGAGGCAGTATTTGGTATTCATGTATGGTCAGCGGGCACGGTAGGCCATATTGGATATCGTGAAGGCCCACTAATGGCGTCCTCTGACAGATTTGAAATTACTGTAACCGGCCAACAAACTCATGGCTCCCGTCCATGGGGCGGTGTCGACCCTATTGTTGCAGCAGGGCAAATAATTGGTAATACGCAAACCATAGTTAGTCGTCAAATTGATATCACCAAAGCACCTGCTGTAGTGAGTTTTGGCATTATCGAAGGTGGCGTGCGTAACAATATCATTCCTGATGACGTTTACATGGAAGGTACCATTCGGAATTTCGACATGGACAACCGCGCACAAATATTTGAAAAACTAAAAACAACCGCTGAAATGACAGCAAAAGCCAGTGGTGCAGAAGCTCACGTGCACATAGATGAAGGTTATCCGGTTACCATCAACAATGTTGAGCTAACGCAAAAAATGCTGCCCACTATCAAACGAGTTATAGGTGAAGACAAAGTGCACGTAAGCCCGTTAGTAACAGGTGCGGAAGACTTTTCTTTCTTTGCTTTAGAAGTCCCGGGTTTGTTTGTGTTTTTAGGTGTTACACCAGAAGGTCAAGACGCTATCACTGCACCAAGTAACCATTCGCCTCTGTTTTATGCTGACGAAAAATCGTTAAAAACGGGAACGGAATTGATGGTGAATTGGGCAATTGATTACCCCGCTCTATAGACAGGTATTGCTCTCGCCATTCCAAGAATGCCGAGAGCAATCAGATTTATTTTAATTCCATGCCCTGAATGATTTCATGAGCAATTTCTGGAGTGGTAACGGTAGGTTTTTCATGCAGGTCACCTTTGAGCTGACCTTTTCTATGCTTAAGCGCAGCATTTAATTTTTTCACGGCTTGTGAGATGGCTGGATACATAACATCGTTTTTGCCTTTTACCGCAACGCTGGCACCTTCATACTTAGTGGCAACCTCTACGCTGTATTCACCGTGCTCTTTCGTCACGATAACATCCATTGAAACAAGTGTTGGGAAATGACTAACTATTTTGGAGAACTTCTTTTGAATATCTTCATTAAGTGAAGCCGTAATATCGCAGTGATGACCTGAAACGTTTATCTTCATACATTTTCCTTTTTACTTTTGATTTATCGTTACATACTTTCTGATGCTTTTCTCTTTGATTTGTTCCTCAAGTTTTACACTTACTTTTTGTACATGCTCTTTTGTAATTGCTATGTTGATATCAACCTTACCCCTAATATACAGCTTGGGTCAATATGCGCAAAATACAAGAAATTAAATAAAGATTTCAATATCTATGTCATTTTTAAGGGAAAATATACATGCTGAAGATCATTCTCTTTATTATTAGTCATAAAGAGGGAAAAGAACTTTTATCTTTAGCGAGCTAAATACTCAAACTTATCGTAATTATAATATTGAGTTCGAGGCGACAATACTCGTACAGCTTGATTTTTTGATATATGTAAACGCCATTACTCGTAGTCAATTTGGAGGCAAACGTGACTCAGAACAAAGATGAACTATCTTTTTTCGAACAGATGCAGGATGTAAAGCCCCTCAGCAATATAAATAAAGCGGACTTAACGACCAGAGGGCAAGAGACCCTTGCGCAAAAGTTAAAGCGAGAAGCTTTAGAGAAACAGATTGCACTAGACGACAATGGTTTGAGTATTGAATACGTGACGCCCATAGACCCTCATGATTACATCACCTACAAGCAAGATGGTATTCAAGAAGGGGTCTATAAAAACCTGCGTTTAGGTAAATACGATATAGACTCTCGCTTACCCTTAAAGCACCTTTCTTTTGAAGATGCTAGGCTCACGGTTTATAACACCCTCTCGCAGTGTCACGAACGCGGCATTCGCAGCTTGTTGATTGACCATGGCATGGGTATCAACAGCAAGCCTTTCCCGGCTTTTATGAAAAGTTACGTGAATCAGTGGTTACGTGAAATGGATATTGTAATTGCCTTTCACACCGCACTAAAACAACACGGTGGTTTGGCTGCGGTGTATGTCTTACTAAAAAAACATGCTAACCAAAAAATGATTAATCGTGAAAGGCATCAAAAGCGGACATCTTAATAACAACGAGCTTACTTAACAAAAAGTGCGAAACATAGTTTGATTAATTCAAATCTCGCACTCAGTCAGTTACCGCTTAGCTAGCCGACAAATTTACGCGCATTTCTAAACATTCTCATCCATGGGCTATCTTCACTCCAGTGGGATGGATGCCATGAATTAGTTACCGCTCTAAATACGCGCTCAGGATGCGGCATCATAATAGTCGCTCGACCATCTTTTGAACTTAAACCGGTAATTCCTGAAGGTGAGCCATTAGGGTTAGCAGGATATTGCTCCGTGACCTTGCCGTAGTTATCAACATAACGCATGGCCAATTGCTGATGCTGCATAATACCGGCGAATTGTTCACTTTGTGCAAACTCAGCACGTCCCTCACCGTGAGATACCGCGATTGGCATACGAGAGCCCTGCATTCCTGCTAATAATATGGATGGCGACTCGACAATTTCTACCATTGCAACTCTTGCTTCAAATCGTTCTGAGGCATTAGTCACAAAATGTGGCCATAACTCTGCCCCTGGTATCAGAGCCTTTAAATTAGACATCATTTGGCAGCCATTACATACCCCTAAAGAAAAGGTATCTTTGCGTGCAAAAAACGCTGCAAACTGGTCGCGAAGCGCATTACGATACAAAATTGATTTGGCCCACCCTTCCCCAGCGCCTAGTACGTCACCGTAACTAAAGCCGCCGCATGCGACTAAACCTTTGAAATCTTCAAGGGCAACACGTCCACTGCTCAAGTCACTCATATGCACATCAATGGCATCAAAGCCAGCGCGATGGAAGGCTGCAGCCATTTCCACATGAGAATTAACTCCTTGCTCACGTAGTATGGCCAATTGCGGTTTATGGCCCCTAATAATATAAGGCGCTGCAATATCTTCATTTACATCGAAACTAAGCTCGGCATGCAGCCCTGGGTCATTAACATCTTGTTTCGCTTTATGCTCTTGCTCCGCGCAATCTGGATTATCTCTGAGCTTTTGCATAGCCAGTGTGGTCGATGCCCATATGCTACGATAATGCACTCGGCTATTTTCTAAAATGGTCTTACCGTTAGCGCTAATGATGATTTTGTCTTTATTATTTAAACTTGCTACGGGGTATACACAATCAACTAAGCCATACTCACTTAGTACGTGCTTAACCATATCAATATCGCCTTGTGCCACCTGAATAACAGCGCCAAGTTCTTCGTTAAATAAACTCGCAGCAAAATCTTGACCCAAGGTGCTGATGTCTATATCTAAACCAGTTTTACCGGCAAAGGCCATTTCTATTAGCGTGGTAAATAAGCCGCCGTCTGAACGGTCGTGATAAGCATGAATCAAATCTTTCGCAATTAAGCTTTGTATGGCATTGAAAAACGCTAATAAATCCTCGCTGCTATCCACATCAGGAGATTCATTACCCAATGCATTAAAAACTTGTGCCAAACAAGAACCACCCAAACGTTGTTTGCCACGAGCAATATCAATCAGTAAAAGACTACTCTCTTTAATGTCTGTATTTAGTTCAGGTGTGAGCGTTTTGCGCACATCTTGCACGGCTGCAAATCCGGTGATCACCAATGACAGAGGCGACGTTACCGACTTATCGTCCCAAGCAGTTTTCATAGACATTGAATCTTTACCTACGGGAATTGCAAGACCTAAAGCAGGGCAAAGCTCCTCGCCTACGGCTTTTACTGCGGCATACAAGCCAGCATCTTCACCTGGATGACCTGCTGCTGCCATCCAATTTGCAGACAATTTTATGCGCTTGATATCGCCAATATAAGCTGCGGCAATATTCGTTAATGTTTCACCCACGGCTAAACGCGCTGAAGCGGCATGATTTATTAGCGCGACAGGTGTACGCTCGCCCATCGCCATAGCCTCACCTTGGTAAGAATCGAAGGCACTGGTTGTAACCGCGACATCCGCCACCGGCACTTGCCAAGGCCCAACCATTTGGTCGCGCGCAACCATACCGGTAACGCTTCTATCGCCAATGGTAATTAAAAAGGTTTTTTCCGCAATGGTAGGCAGCGCCAAGAGGCGGTTTACCGCATCTTCCAGCGCAATGCCTTGGGTGGTAAAAGCGTCACCGCTTGATTGCGCAGAACGCACATCGCGATGCATTTTAGGCGGTTTACCTAACAATACATCTAATGGCATATCAATGGGTTTATTACCAAATAAGCGATCGCTAAGAGTCAAATGGCGCGACTCAGTCGCCTCACCTACTACCGAAAAAGGCGCTCTCTCTCGTTCACATATTTGTGTAAATAATGCAAGATTTTCAGGTGCTACCGACATCACATAACGCTCTTGCGACTCATTGCACCAAATCTCTAGTGGTGATAAGCCTGGCTCGTCACAATTTATGTCACGTATTTCAAATATACCGC
>Ga0307933_1003141_pt1 | contig 10632 bp, 14 predicted proteins | sample OrgLakmetageno88_FD_201811 | JGI IMG/M metagenome (GOLD analysis project Ga0307933, IMG submission 201811) | Saline water microbial communities from Organic Lake, Antarctica - #88 | ecosystem: Environmental > Aquatic > Non-marine Saline and Alkaline > Saline | place: Antarctica: Organic Lake...
TGCGCTTCATCAAGCAAACCCCCGATGGTCACACGCTTCTTTTCCTTGTCGTCATGGATCAAAGTTGCCGCGCTTAGTTCCCCAAAAATTGGGGTGATCGTCTTGCGATCATGTCTCACCATTCCGTCAATTTTATTGATATCAGATAGGCGGATTTCATGGCGCACATTATCCGCCATGCGCCCACCTGCCGTGGCTATCATCAAGTGAAACATTTTGAGCGCACGAAGGCTGGGTGCGTTCTGCATATAGACACCCTGCGCGACCTCCGTAGGCAGCACAGTTTTGGTTTGGTCATAGGCCCGATCAGCGGCCACTTCAGTTGTCTTTCCCATAAGTGAGTTTATTATGTTTGTGATACTCACCTGTCAACTCGTAACTCTGTCTCAATCCCTCACTTATGAATCTCAATCCCTCACCTGTTCGTCTCGATTCCTCACTTAACCGTCTCAATCCCTCACTTATAGCCTCGTAGGTATTTGAAATATAATAATAATATCTCCCTGAACTTATAGAACACTTAGAACAAGAAGGCGCTACGCGCTTTTTTGGTAAATATGTTTGGATGATTCTGGCGCTTGATGCGCGGTCTGTGACCTAATCGAAACCTTCACAAGTGCGGTGATGACAGAGCCAGATTGACATCTCAGATAATTGTAGTTACGTTTCTACATTAAGATGCTTAGAAGGATGTGAGCCATGGGAATGACAACGATCAACAGCAGGACGTTCAACCAAGACGCAAGCGGTGCAAAGCGGGCGGCACTTGAGGGACCTGTGTTCATCACAGACCGGGGCAAACCCGCCCATGTGTTGCTGAGCATTGAAGCCTACAGACGGCTTGCAGGGCCGCATGAAAGCATTCTCGATTTGCTGGCTGATCCAGAAGCGGCAGACGTATCCTTTGAGCCGGATCGTTTGCGCGACCTCACGCGCCCCGCTGATTTGTCCTGATGTTTATTCTCGATACGAACGTGGTGTCCGAACTGCGCAAAGCAAAAGCAGGCAAAGCGGATGCCAATGTTGTTGCGTGGGCCGAGAACCAAGACCCGTCTGCGCTCTTTCTGTCCGCCATCACGCTTCTGGAACTTGAAATGGGCGTCAGGCAAATGGAACGGCGGGACAGCACACAGGGCGCCGTCTTGAGGGCTTGGATGGCTGATCGCGTGCTTCCGGTATTCGAGGGGCGCATTTTGCCCGTGGACGGACCTGTGGCGCTCTGCTGTGCGGCTTTGCACGTCCCAGACCCCCGCAGTGACCGGGACGCCCTGATCGCCGCCACAGGGATCACCCACGCCATGCCCGTCGTCACACGCAATGTTGCGGACTTTGAGCCAACAGGCGTTCAGATCATCAATCCGTGGGAGCCGATGCCATGACGACCAACAGCCAGACAGGGCTAAGCTTATTCGAAGAACACGAAACCAAAGTCCGCGCTTTGCAGGATGCGTTGAGTGCTGGGGAGCAGTCAGGGACACCACGCCCTTTCGACAGTGAGGCTTTCTTGAGCCGTATGCACGCGAAACACGCCACCAGACATGAAGGGTAAACCTTCCATACTTTTGGTAAATATGGATTGGTTTTAGAGCGTGCTTGGCACCTGTTGCACTCAAACGGGATCGAGGCGGATATCCAGTTTGGCTCCTACGGCGTCAGCAAAGCGGGCCAGCTTTTCAATACTGATGTTTTGACGCCCGCTTTCGATGCGAGAAACCTCACTCTGCTTTGTGCCCATGCGCTCGGCAACTTCGGCTTGAGACAAGCCAGCCGCCGCCCGTGCTGCAATGAGTTTACGGGCGAGGTTAAATTCAGGTTCGAGGGCGTCGTAAGCGGCCTTGTTGTCAGGGTCGTTCAGAAACTCTTTTTTCAGGTCAGCCAGTTTGGTCATGTTACCTCCTTCGCTCGCTTGCGGGCTTTTACGATGGATCTTCTTTGATCACGCAAGCCCGCGTTTCATCGACCATGAGGTTCACGCCATCCAGTGTTCCGCATGCTGGGCTGGTCACGTCCTGCTTAAGCTCGTTGCGAGCATCCCAGAGATGCTGAAACTGCGCCACAGGTTCCCGCGCAAAGAAGCCCACAGCGCCACAGAGCGCCCCTATGAGGGCGATCATGCCCATTCTGCGCCACTTACCCTGCTCATGGGCCTCTGTGACCTTCAGGAGCCGCTCTGCGGCAAAGTGGAACTTGTTGCTGGCGTCTTGCTGAACCTCTGCGGCCCGATCTGTCTTGCGGGTCAGCTCGACAGACAGCCCACGCATTTCCTGCGCAGCCCTTGAAGCCGCATGGAGGGCTTCATGATCTTTTTCGAGAGCGGCGGTCAGGGTGGCAGCAATGGCCCTCCCATTCGTTTCCCAGCTCGTTTGCTTGGCAATGGTCTGAACGTAGGTCCGTGCATCCTTGGTCGAGGCGGACGTGGCGGCAGATTGTTTCTGCACGTCAATCAGCGTGGTGGTGTTCTCTGCCATCGCTTCCAGCAGGGCATCCAGTTTTTCATCATTCATTTTGCGCGGCTTTCTGATCGAGGTCGGACAGCAGGGGTTGCAGCTCTTTCACATCGAGGTCGCGTGTGACCCTTTCGCGTAAGAGTGCCGCCAGCTTCGCAGCGGCTTGCGGGCTTTCCAAAGCGGCCTTGGCAACAACAGCGCCCACAACGATTTTGACGCGGGTGTCACTGGCCTTCTTTTTGGTCCTGAGCCGAGCGAGTTTTGATTCAGCTGATGCAATCTGTTGTTGAAGTGTTTTCACTTTTATTCCCTCTCCGGTTGTTCTACTTATTAGGGAATTCGGTGTATGCAGTAAAGTGCGGTTATCACGTAAGTCCTCACTTATACGTCGCAAGCGACGTGTGAGCGAAGGACCGCTGCGCATCCTTTCGAAACCAAGCCAAGAGGCGATCATGGCGATTTATCATTTTGATGCCTCTGTGATCTCCCGCAGCAAGGGGCGGTCCGCCACCGCCGCGAGCGCGTACCGCGCCGCCGAGCGTGTGCGTGATGCGCGCACCGGTGAGGTGCACGACTACACCCGTAAGCACGGTGTCGAGCACACCGAGATCCTCGCGCCAGTGCATGCGCCAGACTGGGCGCGGGACCGCTCGTCGCTGTGGAACGCCGTCGAGGACGTCGAGCGACGCCGCGACGCACAGGTGGCCCGCGAGGTGCGCGTGGCCCTGCCGTCCGAATTGACCACCGCGCAAAACGCCGACCTTGTGCGGGCCTTTGTGCAGGAGCAATTCGTGGACCGGGGGATGATCGCGGACATCGCCCTTCACGCCCCGGGGCGTGAAGGGGACCAGCGCAACCACCATGCTCACATCATGCTGACCACCCGCGAGATTGGTCCCGAGGGGTTCGGGGCCAAGAACCGCGACTGGAACGCCAAAGAGCTGCTGGTGGACTGGCGCTCGTCCTGGGCCGAGCATGTCAACGACACGCTTGAGCGGTGCCATGTGCACGAGCGGGTCGACCACCGCACCTTGGAGGCGCAGCGCGAGGAGGCGCTCGAGCGGGCTTATGCGGCCGAGCGCAACGGCGACGCGCGCGCGCATGTGGCGGAGATGTCGCGGGCCGTCGAGCTGGACCGCCCGCCGCTGCCTGATGTCGGGGCGCGAGGCTGGAGCATGATGCGGCGCGGCATTGCCACGCCGGCCGCCGATCGCTGGCAGGAGATCCGGCAGATCGGCATTCAGGTCCGCGAGATTGCCCAAGAGTTTCGCTCACGGGCCGCAGAGTGGCTTGAGAGAGCGATTGGTATGCACGAGCGCACGGTTGCGGTTGGGGCGTCCGAGCGGAACCGTGAGCCGCAGTCTGCTTTGGAGCGATTGCAGGCCGCACGGGAAGGCCGTGCCGCCGCAGATGCACCCCAGACCGCCCTTGAGCGCCTACAGGCGGCGCGAGACAGCAGGAACCGCGACACAGGCGCGGACGTGCTGCGCAACGAAGAACGCGCGGGCGTTGAGCTACAGCAGCAGGATGCGGAGCGGGAGCAGGCCGTGGAGAAGGAACGCCAGCGGGTGTTGGAACAAAAGCGCGTGGCTGAGCGCGAAGGGCCAAGCCATAGCAGATGATAGCGATTAACCCCAGCACCGGCCCGGTCCCCCGCGCCATCGAGGCCGTGGGTAAACGCTCCAAGGTTATGCGCCGGGGGTGCATTCACCACTGACATCGAAGAATACGACCGCTTTATGCTGCAAGCGGGGTCAGTTTTTAGCGATGTTTTTGCACCGGCAAAGCATCAATGAGACCCGTGCTGGGCAAGCTGGGTTGCTTTCAGGGACTTTAAAGAGCAATGAGGAGAGGTACAGTCAGAAGTTGTATTATCAGACTTGCGTCGAGCCGAAAATGAAATTCTCATAATGTAGGTGCCAGGTGTCCAAATATATTCGTATTGTTGTTGGTGCCGCGTTTGCCGCAGCCCCCTTGAGCATCGCCTTTGTCGGTGAGGTCTCTGCGCAGGACTTGGAAACTTTTGGCGTGATTGCCGGCCAGTCGCTGACCAACACCGGCCCGACGACAATCGTCGGAAACATCGCGGTCAGTCCAGGTAGCTCATATACCGGTTCCGGCACCGTCGTGCAGACCGGTGAGACATTCCTCGCGGACACAGTGGCATCAGGCATTCAGAATAGCCTGACCATACTTTACGACTCTCTGGCAGGGCGCCCAACCTCAAGCGGGGGTGATCTGACAGGGCAGGATCTTGGCGGCAAGACGCTATCGGCAGGCGTTTATAACTTCGACACATCCGCGGGTCTTGCGGCGGGCGGAATTTTGACGCTGGATGGTGGCGGCGATCCGGATGCGGTCTTCGTTTTCAATATTGGATCGACGTTGATTGCTGGAAGCGGGTCAAACGTAGTGCTTCAAAATGGGGCACAGGGTGGTAACGTGTACTATCGGGTCGGCAGTTCCGCGACGCTGGGTACTGCAGCCCAACTGACGGGCCAGATCGTGGCGCTGACGAGTATCACCTTGAACACCTCTGCCACGCTCGGCTGCGGCGCTGCTTACGCGCGCAACGGGTCGGTGACGCTGGACAGCAATACTATCCAGACCTGCACCCTTGCGGACCCGACGGATCCAACCGACCCGACGGATCCAACCGACCCGACGGATCCAACCGACCCGACGGATCCAACCGACCCGACGGATCCAACCGACCCGACGGATCCAACCGACCCGACGGATCCAACCGACCCGACGGATCCGACAGACCCGACAGACCCGACGGGTCCAGTCGAGCCTGTATTTGCTCCGTCTGCACCTGTCTATGAGGCACTACCTCTGGCACTGCTGGGCATGCAGAATATGCCAAGCCTGCAGCAGCGGACCGGCAACCGCCATTGGGCCCCAGCTGCGGCCCCAGCAGCACCTGTGTATGTGTTCTGTAAGGACCCCGCACAGAACTTCCGCTGCCTGGTGACTGATGAGCAAGCGCTGACCTATGCCAACGGCGCAGGCAGCACAGTCACCATCGAAAGCGGTGCTTGGGTGCGTGTGGAGGGATCACGCTCTGAGCTGGAGCCTGTGAGCTCGACCACAGGTCTTGAGATTGAGCAAAATGTCGGTGCCATCGAACTGGGCATTGACCGGCTGCTGAGCCAGAACGATGTAGGGGATCGCCTGGTGGGCGGTGTGAGCCTGCGCTATGCTCAGTCGAGCACGGATGTGACGTCGGTGTTTGGCAATGGCGACATCGACACGGATGGCTACGGCCTTGGCGCGTCGCTGACGTGGTACCAGATGGGTGGTCTGTATGTGGACGCACAAGCGCGTGCCATGTGGACCCAGAGTGATCTGAGCTCCAGCGTGATCGGCTCCCTTGCAGAGGACGTAGACGGCTTTGGCTATGGGCTGTCTGTTGAGGTGGGCAAGGAGATTGCCCTGAACAATGGCTGGAACATCACACCACAGGCGCAGCTGTCTTACGTCAATGTGCAAACAGATGACTTTGCCGGTCCGTTTGCACGTATCACAGACGTGGAGGGTGAGAGCCTTGCACTCCGCCTGGGCCTGGTGTTCTCCAACGAGGAGAGCTGGCAGGCCGAGGACGGCACCACAAGCCGCCGTGCGGTCAGCATGGGCGCGCATGTGATTAAGGAGTTCCGTCCCGAGAGCTCAGTTAACGTCTCCGGCACGACACTTACCACCGAGCGCGAAGACCTGAACGGCGAGATCTCCTTGGGCGGCAGCTACAACTGGAGTGACGACAAATACTCGGTCTATAGTCAGGTCGCCGCGTCCACAGGGCTGGACAACTTCGGCGACAGCACGCGCGTGGGTGCAACCGCTGGCTTCCGCATGCAGTGGGAGTGAATTCTTTGATAGGCATGGGGCGTAGAACGTTTTTGCTGTCGGCAAGTGCCAGCATACTTGGGGCCTGCGCACCACAAGTGGGCTCTTCTATCCAAAGCGCTCAAGAAGGCACTCCGTTCAACACGTTGCGCGATTATTCTGGAGAGCCCCATGATGTGCGCCTGATCAACCGGGCGCGGTTTGACAGAGCATTTATACCCACGCTTATGGCATCCCCCTATGATGAGCGCCCGGGCACAATTGTGATTGAGACCTCGGCGCGCCAGTTATATTTGATTGAGCCCGAAGGCTTGGCACGTCGCTATGGTATTGCCGTGGGAGACGCAGGCTATGCTTGGTCTGGCCGCGCGCGCGTGGGGCGCAAGGCCACCTGGCCTGCATGGCATCCGACCCCCTCGATGCGCGCTGCCAGCCTGTTGCCGACGCGTGTGGCCCCTGGGGCCCATAATCCTCTGGGCGCGCGCGCGCTTTATCTATTCGAGGATGGGCGTGACACATTATACCGTATTCATGGGACATCAGAGCCCTGGACCATCGGGACACGGGCATCTTCGGGATGCATTCGCATGTTCAATGAAGACGTGATTGACCTTTATGATCGGGTGGCTGTCGGTGCAACGGTGATTGTTAAATAACGGACAGTAAGCAGAGGCAGAGATGAGCAACTTGTTTTTGAAAGGCGGCACCACTGCACTGATGATGGTGTTGGGCGGATTTGCTTGGAGCCAACCCGCAGGCGGCGTTCAGTTTAGCGGTATCGATGTGCGTGGGAACACGCGACTGAGCGATGCAGAGGTGCAGGCGCTATGTGGTCTGGACGTGTCGCGCACCTATCAAAGTGCTGACCTTAAAGCTGCCATGCAGTGCCTGGGGGAGAGCGAGGAATATAAGGCGGTCTCTTTTGACACTGAGGGCCGTGCGCTGATTGTGAATGTAGAAGAGGCCCCACAGTATACAGGACTGCTTGACGTCAGTGTGACAGCAGACACCGACCGGGGCCTCAGCGGCCGGATTTTTATCGAAGATCGCGATCTTTTTGATCAGGGCCTCAGGGCTTCCGGTGAGCTGGAGGTGTCCCGCGAGGAAAAAACCCTTGATCTTGGCCTGGTTGACCCAAATCTATTTGGCTGGGGCTACGAGGGAGGCATCGCTTTGTCATATGGGCAATATGCCTACGATGAAGCCACATATAAATTTGACCGTCTTACAGCCGCCCCATTCATACGGGTCCCTTTATCCGAGAACCAAGCTCTAACCTTCCGAGCGGGTGTGCAGTTGGATGAGGTGTACGACATCAACCCAGCCACCAGCCCGATTTTACTCAGTGAGAGCGGCAAACGCACCAGTCCTTTTGTGAGCCTGCAATATACAGGTTTGTTTGAGCCTAACACTGCGTGGCCGACACGGATCGGAGTTGATGCTTCGCAGACGTTTTTAGGGTTGGGTGAAGATCAACTCTCGAGCATCACGAAGGCGCGTGTAAGAATGCTCAGTGAGGTTGTGCCGGATCGGCTAAGTTTTGCGCTTGAGCTTGAGGGCGGCCACATTGAAAGCCTTGACGGGGAAGCGACCCGTGTCGTGGATCGGTTTTTCCTCGGCGGCAGCAAGTTCAGAGGTTTTGCTCCGCGGGGCTTGGGTCCGATTGATGGCGGGCATTTTTTGGGGGGCAACACCTACGCCGTCATCAGGGCTGAGACAAACTCTCCCATTACAACTATTGCGGGGGCCGCAATATCGGGAGGCGTGTTCACCGATATTGGGGCAGTGTGGGGCCTCAACAATACCGCAGGCTTTACAAACCCGGTTGATGATGATGCCCAGCTACGGGCCTCTGTGGGCCTTTCTGTGACAATTCAGATCGGAGAGGTGCCCCTCAATCTCTACTATGCACATCCTCTGGAACGAGAAGTTCAGGATGATACGCAAAGCTTCGGGCTGGCAATATCCACGAAGTTTTAAGAAGCTATGATAAAAGAAACCACTTTACCCGTCTTTTAACCGAGCTCTTCGATTGTTCACACTTAACTCAAAAAGTTTCATGTATTTAGGTGCGACAGCGTGCATACTATAGTTTCGGCGCGCCATAGCTCTGGCTTCCCGACTGTATCGTAGCCTGCGCTCTGGATCCGCTTGTAAGTCTGCAATAGCGTCTAGCCAAGCGGCGTCATCGTCAGGCAAAAGCAATCCATTCACATCATTTTTGATGAGTTCAGCTGCGTAGCCGCGGTTGGGCGCAAGAACACAGCCCCCTCGACCTAATATTTCAATCAAACCCCAATTTGCGACACCATATTGCAATGGGTACAAAAAAATATCAATTTCCTCAATCTGTTTTGCAAAGGCTTCGTATGGTAGTTTTCCTGTGAACTGGATTACATCTGCTGCGCTAGGATACTTCCTCAAAAGGTGGTCCCGAAAGTTAGCTACCGCGCCACCATATTTTCTTGATACCCACTGTTCTTCATAGCCGTAAGTGCTTTCACCCGCACCACCAAGAGCAAAAAAGTTTGCCTTGGTGTCACGAGCAATAAGTTTACTCACAAGTCGAACGTATATTTCAAAACCTTTTGCCGAAGATAAATCCCGCGATGCAAAGCCAATGGATATTGGTTTAGATGTGTTAGGTTTACATTTTTCTTGGCCACTTTGATCAAATTTGAATCCTTCCATCTGCACCTCAATATTGACTTGCAATGGCTTGGGGAACATTTTCTTGGCATGTTGACTGGGGCAAATTACTAGATCACTGCACAATGCTTGGTGGAAATTTAGCATCTCTGTATTCTTATCGGCAAGACGCTGCGCGAGATCAGGAGGATATGCAGGATCCCATCCATGTGCATGGTAGCTCGGAAACTCTATGTAACTAATGACGGCCGCATCAATCTCATTATAAATAAAATGTGGAGCACCCCAAAGGGAGTGAGCCATTATCACATCAATTTTTTTTTCCTTTGAAATGCTGTTAAAGCATCTAATACACCGCGTCCAATACGAGCAGAACGTTCAACTTTGCTAGAATAATAATAGCTCTGGCTTCCTGTAATTAAGCCATCTGGTTTAAAACCAATAATATGAGAGCCGCGATCTTTATTTCTTTCTGCGTGTCCCTGTGTAGTAAGAAAGTAGCTATCCGCCATTTCTGTTTCACGCAAATAGTCACATAAGAGACCAAACTGACCTGGATAAACTGCGCCAACAAATATAATAACAGGTTTGTCCATCATAATTTTCTCTAATGCTAATATTATTTTACAAACAGTTACTATGATTTAAGTTATCCTAACTGCTGATGGATCTATTCTACGTTAAAGTTACACGGTATGTCAAAAACTCTCAGCTCTGAAGCTTGTGGATAACAATGCTCTCTCATCACGAATTCCTTTAGGGCCTTTTGTGGTTGCCGCCCATAGTGCAAGAGGTTTTTGACCTTATTGGCGTGTGATCGAATGCGGTTCTTCTGTAAGGCCTCTGTGTGCGGCCATTTCAGAAGACCCTAGGAGGGGTTCCACGAATTCGATCACCAGCGTATCGTCCTTCAGCCTTCAAGGAGTACGCTCAGCCTGTCGAGCGCCGCCGGTAGTCCTGACAAGGAAATTTTGAGCTGAATATCCTGCTGGTTGTCTGCAGCCTTGCCCGCGATATTCAAAGTTTCCCCATTGCGCAACGCTGTCGTGGTCGCGGCATTGAGCGTGAGCAGCACGACACATCCAGCCGGGATGCATGTATGGAATCGTAGGGATGCAAGCGCTGCCTGCTCATCGACCTGTAATGCAACGCCAGCATCAAGCAGCAGCCCGAATGGCAGGACAAGGGTTCCAGTCATGGTATTGTCGGAACCCGGCACCAGTTCAACGGCCAGTACGCGCTCCCCGTTTTGTTGCGCTTGCTGCTGTGAAAGCGCGCAGCGTTTGGTTGATTCCGAAACCTGACAGGTGACGCGCCAGTCTCCGAAAGTTTCTTGGAGAGAGGATGCCCCACTTGGAAGGGATGGAGTGTCTTGGGCCTGTGCCGGAACTGGCACAACAGCACAGGCACCGAGCAGCGCAGCAATGCGGGATATCCTGCCAAGCGTCATGTGGATGGACTTCTTCATGCTTAGAAACCTTATTGCGAAATTGGCCTTGATGTCGTGGTCCTGCGCACCCGACGCCAATTGCCCAGCATAGGACAGGCTGAAGGTGGAATTGGGCGTCAGGTTTTATAGATATAACAGGTATAACCCGTCAGGGCGATGTTGATTCCCAAGTACAGGATCCCTGCCATAATCATTCGGTCGAAAACGCTCGTTATTGGAACATGCTCAAAACACCCC
>Ga0307933_1003142_pt1 | contig 10631 bp, 10 predicted proteins | sample OrgLakmetageno88_FD_201811 | JGI IMG/M metagenome (GOLD analysis project Ga0307933, IMG submission 201811) | Saline water microbial communities from Organic Lake, Antarctica - #88 | ecosystem: Environmental > Aquatic > Non-marine Saline and Alkaline > Saline | place: Antarctica: Organic Lake...
CATCAAATCTCCCTGTAATTTGCGAACCGAGTAAGAACTGCAGTACGACATCAAAATTATATTCATCTAAAGCAATATCCCATTTATCAATATTTACCGGCGGGGTGAAACGTAAAATTTCTTTAATCGTATTAAGATTAATCGCCACCACCGTACTCGGTACTTCTTGCCCAGCGGCTTCTAAAAAATCTTGATACATAGTGGCCGAAGTCGGAAAGTCGGGCCAAAAATTAGCGTCACGCAGTGAAATAGTTTGCGACAAACCTTTAAAAAATTCTGGCGCCTCAAGTTGCACCTCGCCTGGCACTAAACGATCAAGCGCGTAGGTATCTAAAAACTGCCAGGTAATGTTGTCGGGCTTAAAATTAAAAAGGACTAAACTGCCCGCAAAGCCCCCCGTAGAGCGGGGCTCATTTTGGTTCTGCAACAGCAGCAAAATACGTTCTTCGTTTTTTAAAAATCCATTGAACACCGCTTCAAACCGTTGGGCGTCTTGCAGTTGCTCTTGTAAGTATTCGAGCCACGCAATTCGATTTCTATACTGCTCTTTTGTGTCTGGGTCTAAAGCCCAAGCCGGCAAACTATTTAAATCTTTAAGAATTTTTTTCAAGCTTCGGTCACTTTGCCCGAGTAACGCAAAAAATTGGGCTAAATCATTAGGATCAATCGTCTGGCTTTCAAGCGAGAAACTAACCGAAAACTCTTCTTGAAATTCGTTCGCTAAAAAAACCAAATCACTCGCTTCTTGTAGTACATTTTGGACCCGACTAAAGGGATACACTCTCGGCAAATCTTCACGTGACTGCCGCACCACTTGCTCCCAAGCTTCTGGGTTAAAGCCCGCTTGCTCCGCTTGCTCTAGCAAGGCCATAGTGCTTTGCTTGTAGCCAGGAATAGCCGCGTTGATAAACTGGTAGCTCAGTCCAAAAATACTGAATACCACTAACGCAAAACCAAATATTCGAAGCATCGTTCGTTAGTTTAACTAAAAACAGTGGGTTGTCATTCGTTGTAGATTAGTGAAATAAAATCTACATAATATAAACAATATTTGACATAATTATTTTTTAATTTATTTTAAGCTAAGTGGTTAACTTTTTTACCTTAAACAAAGTGAACCCTGTTCTTTAACATTTGGGTTCATAAAAACGCTCGAGGAGGGCAATACTATGGCACATCCAGTAGATGTACACGTTGGCAAGAATCTGAAGACGATAAGGCATTTGCGAAGAATGTCACAAACCGACGTGGCAACAAAACTCGGACTAAGCTTCCAGCAGATTCAGAAGTACGAAATCGGGTCAAACCGTATCGCCGCTTCGCGACTGTGGGAACTGGCAGAAATTTTTGGCGTCACCGTTGGCTATTTTTTTGAGGGCTTGCCCGAGAAAGAAAAAGCCGATGCCGCTGAGCTATTTTCTGTCACCGATATTCTGCGCAACGACCGTGCCAGCAGACTGATGATGGCTTTTTCGCAACTGCCAGAAAGTCAGCAAAAATCACTGCTTGCAATGGCCGAGTCGCTCTCTGTTCCGGCCTGACCCCAAATGTTGATGGCTGCGTTCTGAAAGATTTATCTTTCAGGCGCGGCTTCAACCTGTCTAAAATTAACAAATTTAATTATTTTTAGTCTTGGCTTCTAAAACCCCTGCTACTACCATGATGGGAATAAATATCAGCGGAAACAGCAGTGAATTTACAAACACACTGTGCACCAAAATAGCTGACCAGCCCGCCACAAAACCCAAATTGAGTTCTCCACCACTTAAAAAACTGGAAGTTCTGACGGCGTGGCGCCAACGCGCAAAATTACGAATCCAGAGATCAAAGTAAAACCACATAAAGGCAAGTAAACCCATAATGCCAGTGGTTACCAAAACCGTTAACAAAGTCGAATCAGAGCCCCCCGCTGAGAAGAATTTTTCGTCTACCACACCTTCTTCGGCCCCACGAAAACGATAGGTATTATAACCAATCCCCAGTACCGGATATTTTTCAAACAATGTTAAACTGCGTTGCCAACTTTGCACGCGTAATTTAGCGGTAGCATCGACTTCATCGGTATCACGCAGAACCACCGACGATAACGTACCCACTAACTCCCCTACTCGTTGTTGGGCTCTTTCACTGCTGGCCAACCCAAGCCCGGCCACAATAATACCTACTAAAATAATCTTGGGATCTCGTAGTAAAAAAAATAACCCAAGGCCGCCAATCGCGGCCAGATACGCCGAACGAGAAAAAGTGAGAAATAAGGCGTAAATAGAAACTAAAATTAAAGCTCCTAAGTAATATTTAACTTTTTTATTTGTAGATTCGTACCAAAAACCCAGCATAACCGGCAGCATGAAAGCCAACAATCCGCCCACAAAATTAGGGTCCATCCAGGTGCCTAAAAAGCGACCAATATGCGGATCAAAGCCGCCAACGGTAGAAAAATTTGAAATATCTGGATACACGTAAAACTGCACATAACCAAGCCCTAATACGACGGCAATAATCTTAAAAAGACCAATAAAAATTTTGTCTTGTTCTTCGTTAGCAGTTCTCTCTAAAACACTCCAGCCAATAATAACAATACTAGCAAATCGAACGATATACGAAAAAGATAGCACCTGCTCTTTCAGCAATAAATCCCACGCACCCCAGACCCAACTGAGCAGAGCCACTATGGTAAAACCGAGGGCCGGAAGCATGAATTTAACACTCGGTAGTTGTCGCTCAATGAGTAATTTTTGCCCAAGCCAGAGTAGTGCAAATAAAGGCGCTAATAAATCAGATAACAAAATACCACCGCCCCCAAAAGGAATTCGGATTAGTAAACCGGGAATTAAACACAGTAAGCACGCCCAGAATAAATATCGCATCAAAGCTAAAATACCTGAAATAAGTGTTCGTACAAGTTGAGTAAGTGCGTCGCCCCGGTGTTTCCACAGGCGCGACGCAAGGTTGAGGTTAGTCGTCTTCATGCGGACGTCTGAGGCGCTCGTGATCCCAAGCAGCAAATAAGCACATTGCCACCAGTAATCCGAACCCTCCCCAGACAATTAAAGAACTTATCATAACAAGTCTCCTCTTTTCTGATGAAATTACCCCAATAGTTTATGAGAAGTCATTCGATAAACCTCTTGAATGGGTTTTTGAAATGACCATACCGCACAAACTTATGCAAATTTAGATATAAATGCTTTTTTGTAAACAAATCTCAGCTTGGTCGCAGAGTTGAATCTTGCTTTTAAGCTGATTTTTGGTAAAAACTTAGAGTAAATATTTTAAAGAAACATCACATGGCCACGCCCGTGCAGAGGCAATACTGGGACTTAAAAAACAAAAACCCAGAGGCGGTGTTATTTTTTCGACTGGGAGATTTTTACGAGCTCTTTTTTGAAGATGCTTTAATCGGTTCTAAAGTGCTTGGAATTACTTTAACGGCTAGACATAAAGGCTCTGAGAACGAAATGCCAATGGCGGGGTTTCCACACCACGCCCATAAAGACTATTTAGAAAAACTAATTGAAACGGGGTATAAAGTGGCTATCGCCGAACAACGAGAAGACGAAGACGGAAAAATTAGCCGGTACGTGGCTCGTTTAGTCACCCCTGGTAGCACGCTCGAAACCGGTACACTAAAAGCCGATCAAGCCCAGTATTTGATGGCCGTGCATTACCACGAAAAAGAAAATAATTTTGCGTTAGCGTATGCCGATGTTTCAACGGGTGAATTTTGTACCACCCAGTTTACCGAACCAACCCGTTTTTGGGACGAACTCTATAAATTAGCACCGAAAGAAATATTGCTCTCGGCTGAGGATTTTAAAAATGAAAGCTTTACGAAACTACTTCCGCACGCTTTGTTGACCCCAACCCCAGATTTAAAACTTAAAACGGCCACCCAGAACCTTAAAAATCATTTTCCGGAAAACCATCTTAGCGTGACCGGGATTGAGAAATTAGAAAATATTTTAATACTCTCGGCCCGCGTACTAAATTATTTAGCCGAAACCCAAAAAACAGAACTCAAACACATTAACGCCATTAAACACTGCCAAGCCGATGACTTTATGGCTTTAGACGCGCAAACTTTTAGGCACTTAGAAATATTTGGCTCTTTAAACCCAGGCGAGCATAACGCCACGCTGTGGCAAACTTTAAAAAAACCATTTAGCGCTCCTGGTGGACGCTTACTGCGTTACTGGCTGTGTAACCCGTTGCTTGATAAAAACCAAATTAACGAGCGGTTAACCGCCGTTAAAGAGCTTTGTGAAACGCCATCACTAAGAACGCCACTCGAAACACATTTTAAAACGATCCCTGATTTAGAAAGATTACTCGCTCGAATTAGTAGCGGTCGTGGTAATGGTCGCGATTTAGCGTTTTTCCGTGAGGCCTTCCTACTTTTTCCAGAGCTCGCCCAAACTTTAAAAACTTCAGACAGTAAATTACTTAATCAAGCCGCCCCCGCCTTAAGTGTATTTGGCGATTTGTGTACTGCGTTAAACGAAGCTTTAACCGAAAACCCGCCCCTTGAAATTACACAGGGCGGTATTTTTAAGGATGGTTATCACGCTAAATTAGATGCATTACTGAGCTTAACCCAAGACTCAAAAACGTGGCTCGAAAACTATGTTACTCAGTGCAAAACCGAAACGGGTATTACGCATTTAAAAGCGACGTACTCCAGAAATTTTGGTTTTACTTTAGAAGTTAGTAAATCAAACGCGACTAAAGCGCCCGACAGCTGGACTCGTCGCCAAACTTTAGTGAACGCCGAACGGTACACCACCCCAGAACTAGCGGATTACGAAACTCGCGCTTTAGCGGCCGAAGCCGAAAGTTTTGCCCTAGAACATCAGTTGTTTATCGAATTACAGGATAAAGTTTTAGCGCACTTGCAGCCCATTCAAAAAGCGGCCCAAGCTTTAGCCCAGGTAGATGCCTTATTAAGTTTGAGTCGAACCGCGCGCGCTTACCGCTGGACAGAACCAACGTTGCTGGATGAACTTGGGGTGCTAAATATTGTGGGCGGAAAACACCCGGTTGTAGAGCAACTGAGCACTGAAAGTTTTGTGGCCAATAACCTCAAGATGCATCCTGATTCTCGGTTTCATCTTATTTCTGGACCCAACATGGCCGGGAAATCAACGTTCTTGCGACAAAATGCCCTGATAATTTTACTGGCCCAAATAGGGAGCTTTGTACCGGCTAAAAAGGCAGAACTGAGTCTTTATGATCGAATTTTTACGCGCGTTGGCGCCAGCGATAACTTAGCCGCTGGGCAATCCACTTTCTTTGTAGAAATGGCTGAAACCGCACGCATTTTACACGCCGCGACGAATCGAAGTTTTGTCGTACTCGATGAAATTGGTCGCGGTACTTCTACCTTTGATGGGATTTCACTGGCCTGGGCCATTACCGAATGTCTGCACGATAAAATTAAAGCCAACACGTTATTTGCGACCCATTACCACGAACTGATTGATTTAGCCGATGATTTAAGCGGGGCTGCCAATTGGCACGTGTCGGTCACCCAAAACAAAGACGGGATTGTGTTTTTACGCCACATAAAACCCGGTGGCATTTCTGATAGCTTCGGAATTGAAGTCGCAAAACTCGCGGGCGTGCCAGACAGCGTGGTACAAAATGCCCGAGATGTTTTACGACGCTTAGAATCAGAAAGTTTGCTTAGTGGAAAACCTAACTTGTTTAGCACGGCCCAAACTAAAGAAAAAATAGTAGAAATCGCTGTCGATTCTGAGGTTGATAAATTCGTCGCGGATATTAACCCTGATGAGTTAAACCCGAAAGAGGCCTTAGCCCTTATTTATAAATTAAAAGAACTTTGAAATTATGAATAAAGCTCGAGCCGCGCTTCTAAAAACGCTAAAAGCCAATGACATAAAGGCTAATGTGCCCAGTATTTCGGAAGCCAATGCTACTTTTTTGCACACCCTTATTTTAGAACGAGGGTGTAAAAATGGTTTAGAAATAGGTTCCGCCCATGCTTATTCAACTATTTGGCTGGCCGATGCGCTCGAACAAAACCAGGGCTTTTTAACGACCATTGAGCACTCTCCTCCAAGTTTCAATCAAGCGAAACTTAATATTTATCGCGCCAAATTAGAAAACGGCGTCACGCAACATTTGGGGCGTGCCCAGATGGTTATGAATGAGGTGTTAGAGACTTCTGAAAAATATGATTTTATTTTTATTGATGGTATTAAAAAAAGCACCTATGAGTTTTTTGAAATAGCGAGTCCGAAATTAAAAAAAGGCGGGGTCATTGTGGTGGATGACGTTATAAAGTTTAAGATAAAGATGAAAGATTTTTATGATTACTTAAATCAACAATCTGATTGGAAATATGAAATAAAAAAACTAGATGCAGATGATGGCATTCTTTTGATAGAAAGGATTTAGTGCCAGTCTTTACTTGAAAAGTTATCCACATTATTTAAGAATATTTCTTCACCCGCGCAAGAGCGTTTAGCCTTTTCTGTAAGCGGAAATTTGCAATTTACTCAAGAAAGGTTAAAAACAAGCACAGGAACCCACACTTCCTAAATTACCAAAATCACGAATGGACAACCAAACTCTGGTTTCTCTCTTTTGCCCAGATTGTCGCGGACGATTTGAGACAGAAGGCGCTGACATCGCTGAAGATGAAGTGCTTGAGTGTACTTTATGTGGGGCTGAAATTTTAATCCTACAAGAAGATCCGATTCGGATTAAGCTTTTTACTGAAGACGACGACTTTTAAGGCGTATTTAGATTTCTGGCTTGCCCAGAATCTAAACTGAAAATACAAACCACTTAGCTTATGACACTCTAGGCAAGGTAGAGATTTAGAAGTAGGTTTTTATTGAACCTCAAACTGCCCATTAGCGTGCATTTCGCACACAATGTCTGATCCACCAATAAACTCACCGTTGAGGTAGACTTGAGGAAACGTCACCCAACCAGAAAACACTTTCATTTCTGATCGTAAGTTTTCGTCTTTGAGGATATTTATCATTTCGTAATCAAGTCCTAAGTCTTCAAAAACCGCTTGTACTTGAGCGGTAAAACCGCAAAAAGGCTGGGCTTTTTCGCCCTTACCAAAAACTACAATCGGGTTTGATTCGATTATTTTTTTAATACCTGAGTGCGGATAAAGTTCTGCCATGATTAAGATTTAGGATAATGCTTATAGTCTTGAAACTCAAAGGCGTCTTTTTTATGCTCCCATTCATCTAAAGTAAAACCTTTCACGCTCCAAGCGTGTACCAAATTATGCCAAGGCATAATAATTTGGTTAATGGCCCGAGTTCGGTTTACCAAACTTTGCCCCGAAAACAAATCATCAACACACACCACTTGCACAAAGTGCCCATCCCCTTTGGCGTCATGCACTAACGCTACTTTATAGTGGGCTTGTAAGGCTTTTTGAATGCTATCGGTTCGTTTCATGACGGTAAGTTGAGAATAATTTTCTTGAAAAAGGTACCACGCTCCGCATAATTTTTAAACCGATTAAAGCTTTTTCCGGCCGGACTAAACAGCACCACTCCCGGTTTAGCCGCGACCAATAACGTATCAATCGCTCTTTCGTAACTTTCCACCGTTTTACAATTGAGAACTTTAGAATTCGGGGCGGCTAAAAACTTATGAGTAATATCTGATTCCACCAGCAGAATTAAAGCCTCTGGTGATTGTTTTATTAAAGTCTCTACCAAATCATTAAAATCCCCCACACCGGTGTCGGCGCCATCTAAAATAAGCGCGCTCAAGTTCTTACCGAGCCAATTTACCCCCGCCTGGGTTGCATCTGGACTCGTGGCTATCGAATCATTTATGAAACTAAAACCAGCCCGTTCGCAAAACGCCTCTAAGCGATGTTCAATGGGTTCAAAGTCTAGGGCCGCTTGCTGCCATTTTTTTTCTAAATCAGGTATTTCAAGTCGCTGTGCCAAAGCCCAAACCGTGCCTAAATTCTGCCGAAAATGGAGGGCTTGCAGATTTGAATTAGCGGGAAACAAATCCGTACTAACAGGCTTGGTTACCACCGCCGGAGTGAGTCGATTTTGCGCCGCCCCATGCGTTAAGGCTAAAGCCACATTAACGGGTAAATTATTAGGGAAAAATAGTTCATCCCCCTCTTTTTGATGCGCCCATAAATTTTCTTTAGCCGCGAAGTAATCTACTTCAGAGGCGTTGTGCCAGTCTAAATGGTCCGCAAAAAAACTGAGAAAAAGGGAGTATTTAGGAGATGTTTCTAAATCGTATAACTGAAAGCTTGAACACTCAGCCACTAGGTAGTCGAGTGTTTCTACCTCATTCCAAACCTCTAATGCGGGCACGCCAAAGTTACCAATAATAGTACTTTTGAAACCGGCCGTTTTAAGTAATTGGTGCGTAAACTTAGCCGTGGTAGATTTCCCCTTAGAGCCAGTAATACCAATCACTTTAGCGCGATTGGCTTCGGATAAATTTTCTAAAAAGAGTCTCAAGTTTGAAGTCACTTTAGGCCACACGGCCTCCGGTATAGCACTCGGTGGCACCCCTGGACTTTTCACAATAAGATCAAAACGGTCCCAATCGGGCCGCTCATTGTTTTTATCTTCATATACCGTAATTGATTTCGGATTTAAATAAGCCTGACACCAAGCTTCACTGCTTTTCCCCTCCAGGCCATAGCCATAAAGAAGAACGCGCGGGTTTAAAACAATTTTTGATAACTGCATGTTTTCAGCTTTGAGACTAAACAATCCTCTAAGAAAAACAAATAGCCCGCATAACCTCGCTCTCACCCTTCTCTTTAATTTTAACGGATCTGTAATTTATCCTTTTATCCTAAAGGCTTTTTTCGACTTGCCCTAAGGTCCAAAATTTTAGAAAATGATATTGAAAATAATCCCTCAATTTCCATGACCGTGTTTGATGACCAATTACAAAAAGTTCGTTCTAGCCATGGCTTTATAGCGGCCCTAGACCAAAGTGGTGGCTCGACCCCAAAGGCCTTAAAAGTGTATGGCGTTGAAGAAAACGAGTACAATGGCGAGGAAGAAATGTTTACCAGAGTACACGAAATGCGAACGCGTATTATGACTAATAGCGCTTTCACGGGAGAACGAATTTTAGGCGCTATTTTGTTTGAAAACACCATGGATCGGGACGTGATGGGAAAACCAACTTCACAGTATTTATGGGAAGAAAAAAATGTCGTCCCATTTTTGAAAGTCGATAAAGGGTTAGCCGATGAAGTTAATGGCGTACAGCTTATGAAACCAATGCCTGAACTAGACGCCTTACTTGATAGAGCCAAAGCGGCGGGTGTGTTTGGAACTAAAATGCGTTCTAATATTAATAGCGCTAACCCCGAAGGAATTAAAGCGATTGTTCAACAACAATTTGAAGTGGGAAAACGAATTTGTGCCCACGGCTTAGTACCGATTATCGAACCAGAAGTGAACATTAACGCTACCGATAAAGTAGCATGCGAAGAATTATTACGAGACGCGCTGTTAGCCGAACTTGAAACTTTGAGTGCTGATGAGCTGGTGATGTTTAAATTAACACTCCCAGAAACGGCTAACCATTATGCCGACTGCCAAGCACACCCTAATATGGTTAAGGTTGTGGCTTTATCGGGCGGGTACGATCGTGATGAGGCTAATCGAAGACTGAGCCAAAATAACGGTATGGTGGCTAGTTTTTCACGCGCTTTAAGCCAAGGTTTAAACGCCAAACAAACAGACGAAGAGTTTACCAACATGCTTGATGAAAGCATCGAAAGTATTTACCAAGCGTCTCTGACTTAAGTCCTTAAAAAATATAGTTAAAACCCTTAAGCCAAAATCTTAAGGGTTTTTTATTACGCGCGTTTACGCCACAGGTTCCAATTTAAAATCATTACGGCCACCGCTACCACTATAAAACTTGGCAACTTGGCATCTGATGGCAGAAACACCGCCCCTAAACCCAGTATCAAAGAGCCTCCCACAAGATAAAGCGTTACTTTAGAACTCTTGGTCCGAGTGGCCAGAAGATGATGCATATGGAATAAATCCCCCTTAAGCGGTGATTTTTTTTCAAACCAGATACGCCTAAAAATAACCCAGGCAAAATCCAAAAGCGGTAAACTAAGCACTAACAAAGTGGTGGCAATTTTGGCACCAGAAAATATGGCCATTACGGCCAGCAACCAGCCAAGTACTTGCGACCCCGTATCCCCTAAAATTATTTTACCCTGCCAGAACCACCAAAACCCACCTAAACAAACACCCGCTAAATATAAATTCATAATAGTCAGTGGCATATGAACCGGGTCCTCCCACAGCTCGGGTCTAATAATACCAAGGAGGGCGAGCGTTAAAAATCCAACGCCCGAAATTCCAACATTAAGACCTGGCAAACCATCAAACCAATTCATGGCATTTTGAATCGCCACCAGCCAGCCAATAGTTAGCACCACCGCCATAATCGGAAATACGGTCGCTAGTTCAAAATTCGTATCGGCAAAAGGATTGCTAATAAAATAAATTTGTACGCCTTGTAACACTAAAAACAAAGCCAACCAAATATGTACCATTAATCTTAACCACGCTGGTACGACTGATCGGTCATCTTTAAAACTTAAAATACCTAAAATCAAA
>Ga0307933_1003152_pt1 | contig 10605 bp, 10 predicted proteins | sample OrgLakmetageno88_FD_201811 | JGI IMG/M metagenome (GOLD analysis project Ga0307933, IMG submission 201811) | Saline water microbial communities from Organic Lake, Antarctica - #88 | ecosystem: Environmental > Aquatic > Non-marine Saline and Alkaline > Saline | place: Antarctica: Organic Lake...
CCTCCCGTTCCCCGGAACATTGAGAACTCAACGAGATCCAGCGTTGCCTGAGGTGCTGCGCCGGCAGCATCGCCCGGAGTAAAGGCTTGACCCCCTCCAGCTGAACCCAACGGGATGGTTGCGCCACCTGGAACGGAATCGCCCGTCAAATCATAGTTCAGCTCCAACCTTGCCGCACCGCACATCCCAAGGGAAAGGAAGAGGGCTGAGAGGATCGACGAACGGACGCGATGAGAGTGGAAAAATAGGGGGAAATTGGAGGTAGGAGTCATTGTGTTGATCTGGTTTTTGAAAAATTGAAGCCTTTTTTGGGCAGGTGATTGTCAATTTGGCCCGCCACGAGACAAAGCCGTGGGGGAGCAGGGCACCGCCGAATCAAGACGAGCGGGCCCCGCCCGATAGCTCCTGGCCGGGCTGCCGAGGCCCGCCAGGAGCTGGACTGTTAGCGACGACGGCGGCGTAGCATGGCAAGGCCGCCCAAGCCCAAGAGCGCGAGAGAACTCGGTTCCGGCACGACGGTGATGGTGTAAACGATATCTTGATCCGGCTCAGCGGTCGGCGTCCCTCCGAAAAGAGGATCGGAATTCTCCGTCGTGATATTTTCGAAAACCGGGTCACCGAGGGTGTCCGCGCGGGTGGAGGCGAGCGAAAACCCGACGAAGTTCCCGTCACTGTCGTCGGTTGACATGACCGCAAAAAGCTCGGTGTCCGTGGGGAGAGTAATTCCCGAGAAGGTCCAGGAAAAATCCGAACCGATCGCGACTGAGGAAGTATCAATAGAATTTTCAGAAGAACCAAGATACTCAAGGCCGCTGACTGCCGGTCCGGTCCGAAAGTCGATGGTTGAGAAAGTCCCGGATCCGATGGCAAAGATGTCGAGAAAAAGAGTCGTCTGATCGGTGCTGCCGAATGTTCCTCTCGTGAAAACAATCGATTCCAACTCCTGTGGTGCGCCGAAAAAAGCGGGTTCCAGTTCGAAGTAGAGGCCGTAGTTTGCGCCCCCGGTCGAGCCGTTTTCAAAGCTCTGCGAAATGGTTGCGGCATTTGCCGAACCGGCGGAGCCTCCGAGGGCGACTGCCAGGCCCATGCTGAGGCTGGTCTTCAGTCGTTGGTTTGTTTGCGGAACTTGATTAGCGGTATTTGTATTCGTAGTCATCTTGGCTGTTTTTTGGGTTCTTTTTCTTTGGTGGGAGGTCTTGAGAGGGAAATTCCCGGCCCGAGTTCGGGCGGTTACAATTCCATCACCAATTGCAGCGTGCCATAGCCTCCGGTGAGGATCTAGGGCTCATTGCTGAAGTGGCACTTTACATTTTCTGAAGTCGTTCCAGGGATTCCGAAGGATCAGAAGGCCGAAAATGAAATGGCCCCGTTTTGGCGCTTTCTTCTCCTAAGGACTCATCTTGAGAGAGTTAAGAGGGGTCATCCCCCCGGAGAGTCAATTGACGTTTCCATAAATGGCACGATAGTTGCTACATTTTAAGAGCCTGGAACTTCTCGGGTGACCAAGCAGCCTTTTTTGGGCAAATGTTCCTCCTGGGTGTTTGCAAAGGGGCTGGATGCTCGGAGGTGACCGGTAAGTTTTTGACATTCAGTCCACACAATTCTCCAAATTATGAGACGTCGAATTGCCCTGATTCTACCCGACTGGATGGAATACACTCAGCGGATTGCCGAGGGCGCGGCTTCCTATGCGGTCGGTCATGGAGGCGTTGAATTGTTTGATCGACCCTACCACCGGAATGCCGGAGATCCCATGCAAGGACAACCCATTGATTTTGAGGGAGCTGTTGTTTGGTCCCTGGCGAAAGACCCATGGGTCAAGGGTCTCATCAAAGCTGGCGTGGAAGTCGTGAGCGCCAACGGCATTTGGCCGGTGGACGAAGTGCCGCGAGTCAATGTCGACCGGCTTGCCAGCATGGAGATTGCCATCAGGCACTTGTCTGAATTGCAGCCCACGAAGGTCGTTTATGCCGGTTGGGTGATCTCGGGTCTGCCCGCGCATCGCTTATTTGTGGATCGTTTTCTTTCCCGCTTTGAAAGCTTGGGGATTGAAACTGATTTTTTTGAGACCGGGCCCTTTAAGGAATGTGGGGATCCAGCCGCAGTCGTTCCCAGGGAGGTTTTGAACAAACTTGCGAACTTTCTCCGAAAACTTCCCAAGGGCAGCGCAATGTGGTGTCAATTTGATCTCGTGGCGCGATTGGTTTGCGATGTCGCCCGTTCCCAAGGGCTCGAGATCCCCGGGGATCTTGCGATTTTGGGAACCGGAGATCTTCGGGCGGCCAAGTTTGGTCGACCGGGCATCTCGACGATTGCAATGCCGGGGCAGGTCGTGGGATCCCGGGCCGTAAAAATGGTCGATGCCTTGATCACGGGAAAGCGTTTGGAGAGCCGTGCGGTTTCGCTTTCCCCTCCCCCCGTGGTTGTTCGCGAAACAACCTCTCCCGTCGAGAGCCATTCCATCATCGCGACCGCCCGGCAGTGGATCGGTCGTCACGCCTGCGATGGGGCGACGGTCAACGAATTGATGGAGGTTGTTCCGGTCTCCCAGCGGACCCTGTCCGCCATGTTCACCGAACAAATCGGGCGCACTCCGGGGCAGGAGATTCGCAGGGTGCGAATCATCAAGGCAATGCAATCCCTGCGTTCCACCGACCTTACCATTTCCCGGGTGGCCCAACTTTGCGGCTACAATCAACCCGCTAAGTTCAGTAATTTCTTCAAACGGGAAACCGGAATCATGCCGAGTGAATATCGGTCTGGAAGACCATCAGTAAAGAGGCCGATACCCATCATGGGATTGAAGAAGGACCGCTAACCCGCCCGCCTCACCGGTGCGAGGGGACCCGGCTGCAGACCGGACTGATTCAGCGCTCAAACAGCGTCCAGGGCAGTTTTTTGTGAAATGACCTAATTCAAGGGTGATGAGAACGAAAGAAGCCCGACCCCAAGCTGCCCGGTGTCATCCTTTTTTGCAGGATAGGCGGAAGCCGAGGGCCCGGAACCCTTGATATTGACCCCGGCCCCGCCGCCAATTCAAGAGCCCCCCGGTTGCCAATATCAAGACTCCGACAGCTGTTTTTTCTTGAAATAACGGCGATTTTGAGCAATCTCCGGGTTCAAATGCCTGACCAATATAGAGACTGTTCGTCATACTAATAACTACGTTCGACCAAGAGAATGAAACCAATAAGTATAGTCCTGTTTCTGATTGTAGTCATCGCAGTGCCTGCTGTAGCGGAGTTTGAACCTGTCGGAGACGCCGGGCCGCAGGTAAGCGTTATCATCTGCGGAGAAGTCAACTATCCAAGGAGGATTACTTTATCATCGGGCGCAGGGGTGCGGGGGGCGCTCCTCCTAGCCAAAGGTGCCTCAGACTATGGGTGGCAGCCGCGAACTCGGATCTGGCGTAAGGATAGTATCTACACTATTAGGTCGGCCGATGAGCCTGACGTGCGCCTAAAAGAAGGGGATGTCATCCAGGTTCCCTTGCGTTCTCCGTATGAAGGAATGGCTAGGCCACACCTGATCTTGATCGAGGTGGATTCGGGAACACAGTTCAATGTGTCTAATTATACTCAAGCTCAGTTTGATGTATCAGGGACGTGGCGGACAAATTGGTTAGGCGAGAGTAAGGGGCGAGAACTCCGGCTCACCGACGGGCACACGTATCACTCTGTCTTTGTGTATCCTTGCCCTGCAAATCTGAGGGTTGCAAAATCAGCAAGCGCCCCGCGAGAAGCTGGATCCCTCGACGACACAAAGAATTACATTTTGCTCAGATTCAGCGAGATTCGGGCTACCACTCAAGAGCCGAAGCATGCGGATCGTGAAGCGAAGATCATAGCAACGGTTTGCCAGAGGCTCGGGGGCACACCGTATTCGCTCCACCGAGATCGCCCTGGGCTCCCTTGGTCATTGACCCCATTCCAAGCTCCAAAAAAATAAGCGTCGAACAATGCGTGGGAGAGCGACGCCCTTCGCCGCTTCGGTTTGGAGCTTTTCATCAGTTACGTTATTTGATTCGTTTCGGAGCACGGCTGACGGGCCTCGCCTCCACATCAACGACCGCTAATATTATGAAGATTCTGGGAACACCTCTAATATTGACTGCGATCTTACCTCTAATTTGCTGCAAGAATGAATCAGCGGACAGCACAGGGGATGAAGAACCCATTAACTCGTCCCGACTTCACGAGGGAGCTCCGATATTAGACATGGTTAGGCTATTAAGCTCAAAGGGAGGCTTCACGAACACTGATGTTGTTCGGATGTTTCCTAACACAAAGAATGTGAGAGGAGGACTTAGTGACGAGTGCAAGATTAATGATTCAATGACTCTACATCTTTTCGCCTGAAAATGGAGATTCCAACTACCCCCTCACTAGATGCTGTTGTGGGCGTCGTGATTGCCCTCAAGCCGATGAGCTATGTAATTCGCCTTGGTCTTGCTGTGCTGGCATTTGGAGCAGCGATGAATGTGGAGAAGGTTATTGCGAGAGTGATTGGGTTCGTTTGGCTACTGATCACCGGGGCGGGCCTCTTACTGGTCGGGTTCCAGAACGGAACTTTCGTAGACATCATATTGGGATTAGTCGCGCTTTGTGCCGCTGGCTTCTCATGGTGGTTCACCCGCGGCTGAAAGAAGCGCTCTCTTTTAGAACTCATCATCGTGGTAGTCCCGCCGGTAGGCGGTGACGGAGCAGTCGGCGTGGTGGATGAGAAGGATGGCGTCTTCGGTGGCGAGGGCCTCAAAAAGAGCCATCATGAATTCCTCCTGGCCGGGCCAGGGGTAGACGAAAAAGAGGTCGACTTCGCCGGGGTCGAGACCGTCGTAAACGGGCGTGGTGTCGATGGAGTGGTCGTGGAGGACGGTCGCTTCGGGCGTGAGCAGGTCCTTGCCGCCCACCCCTTCGCATTCCTCGTATCCTTCGGGGAGGTAGCTGGTGCAGAGAATTTCGACCGGGATCTTGAGATCGTCGGCGAGTTGGCTGGCGAGCTCGGCAAGTTCGGGTTCGAGCTCGATGCCGTATGCCTCATAGCCGAGCAGAGAGGCGAGGCAGGTCGCGATGCCAAAGCCGCAGCCCCATTCGCAAAAGAGGGTGCCGCGAAGTTGGCCGGAGGCCTTGAGCGAGACCAGGGCGGCATGAACCACTTCGGGATTGCTCGGAAGATAGCGGGGGAAACGGCGGTCGAGGCCGGCTTCGAAGAAGGCGTCGCAGCGACCCCCGGCCTCGACCAACATCGCGGCGATGTCATCGGGAGGAGCCCCGGCGACAAGGTCGAGCGAAATGGGATGGAGGGACACGAGGAGTTCGCGATGACGTTTACCGGGCCTTCAAGGTGAAGGGCTGGACCTTGCTTTTGGTGCCGTCTTTAAAGATGACCTGCACGCTCACCGTTTTGGTGTCATCGGGGACGTCGAGGTAGGGCAGGAAGTCCTCGGGAACGGGGGCGGCATCGGCACCCTTGTAAGCGGGGAATTTAAATTCAGTGTCGGGTTCGTCCTTGTTCAGGCCGTATCGGATTTCCTTGATTGCCCCGCGCCAGGTCAGGAGTCCGGTGAAGTAGAGGAGAAGATCGTCTTTGGCGGCCGGGTTTCCTTGAAGCGAAACCCAATTGGTCTTTGTCATGTTGATAAGGGACATGTTTTTGGATTGATCGGAATCGAGCGCGACGGGATCGAATTCCGTTTCGAAGGGCCCTTGCCGTTTGCCGCGGGCATCGAGGTAGGAAATTTCCAGGGTGCCGGGTTTTTGGGCAATGGGGAGGGTGAAAAAAGGGACGGGCATGGGCTTGCCGGTTTGCGGATGAATCGAGCCCGTGGTGCCGGTGCTTTCCTCTTCGTCCGTGCTTCCTTTCCATTTCCAAAAGATCTCAAGGTGGGGTTCCGCGATGGTGACCATGACCTGCCAGCCGGTCGCTTGTTTGGTGATCTTGCTGGTGAGTGAGGACTCGGAAAATGCTTCGCCGAGATTTTCGTCGATTATTTTTTTTCGCCCGCTCGCCTCCTGTTTCCACTTGGCGAGCATCTCCTGATCGACGAAATATTTGACGAGCCCGCCTTCTTCGGCGGCTTCGAGGAACTTGGTGGTGTAGTCCAGCTCGGCCCGCAGCTCGCTGTGGGTTTGTTTGCCAAGGGAGGTCAGCGAATAGGCCTGGGCGAGGTGGTAGTAGGCCGGGGCAAATTTCGGATGTTCCTTGCTGAAGGCTTCGAGGGCGTCGACTTTGGGACGGCCATTGAGGAAAAGAATTTTTACGTATTGGGGAATGATCCCGGCTGAGTCTTCGGTGACGGCGGCGTAGGTTTCGCGGGCCCCGGCGCGGCCTTCCTGGATTTTGAGAAACTTGAGGTAGCGGAGATGCGGGTCGAGCTTTTCGAGGTCACTCTGAAAGTAGCGGGCGTATGATTGCCGGGCGGCGGCGTAGTTGCCGCCTTGCTCGTGAAGACGGGCATTGTGGTAGAAATCTTCGGGTGTGGTGGGATCATTGATGATGCCTCCGAGCTGGGAAATGGTGCCAATTTTATCTTCGATGCGCTTGGCGGTTTCGTTGGTGTCGGTGGTGGTTTCCTTGATTTCCGCGACATCCTTTTGGATCAGTCCGAGGCTGGTCTGGAGGTTTTCGAGGGCCGGCATCATGGTCGCGAAGACTCCTTTTTTCTCTTCCTCGTCCTGATCATTCATCACGGTGAGAGCGCCGGTCATGAGGAAGGAGAGGCCGAAGAATATGGTGAGCGGCAGGAGATCCCGTTTGATGAAGGAAAAGACACAGCCGCAGAGCAGGATGATAAAAATGACGAGGGAAATGAGGCAGAGGTAGGAGGCAAAGGGCGCGATGGGTTGAAGGACATCGGCAATGAAACCAAAGATGCCACTGACAATCCCGGCGAGCCCGAGTGACTTCTTACTGGCTTCGCTGAGAGATAATTTAAGGAGGGAGAAATCGGCGGGCATGATATAATATGAGGTTCAGTCCTTCACTCTTTCAATCAACCAAAAACCTTGGTTGGTCGTGGTGGGGATGTTGATGCGAAGAGGGGCGATTTGAGGGGAGGTATTGCGAAGGCGCATGAGTTCGGGAGCAATGTGGAGGAGGTGGGGGGTTTCAGCGAAGCGGACGATGTAGAGGTGTCCGGGGACTCCCTCCAAGGTGAGGACGGGATTGGCGGCGGTGGCGTTACTGAGGGTCACCCCGATGACGGGGGGCGGGCCTCCGGTTTTGATCGCTTCACGCCAATGGGCGTAGCTGTCGATATCGACGGTGTCGGCGGCTCCGAGGGTGTTTTCGACGAGTTCGCGTTCGGCATCGTAGTCAGCGATGGTGGTCCAGGTTTCTCCGGGGCCAACGGCGGATCTCATGCCGACCCGGACCTTGGTGGGAAGGATTCCGGTGCGTTCGTAGGCGGTCACGGAATCAATGCTGGCGAGGTTGTCCTGATCAAATGAAGTCAGGGAAACGCCATCGACGATTTCATGAAGAGCGGCATACCAATTGTCGCGATCAGTGGCATCGGCCCAGCCGACCTCGCCTCCACTGACGGGCAGAAGGTCCCAGAGCGGGCTGATGTCGGCGAAGAGGGGAATGTGTGGGTAACCCGAGCTGTCGAGGAGAGCCCGGGTGTCGGTGAGGATATCGAGGACATTGTCGAGCTGGGTACGACGAAAGCCAGAGGTTCCAAAGTCCCATTCGCCGGCATGTTGAGGGGCGAGATGGAGGCGGAGGGCATCGAACTGTGCCGGGAGGTCGCCGGGGTAGAGGTCAAGGTAGTCGATAAAGGCCATCTGGATGTTGTTGAGCATCTCGGGTTTGAGGGCGGGGGAATGGAGAAAGTTGCCGTAAAAGAGACTCTCGGAATCGATGCAATTGACGTGGAGCTTGGTATTCCAGGCCGCGATGGTGGCCGGATCGGAGAACGGAGTGCCGGTGTATTGCCCGAAGAGGCGCTTGACCTGGCGGGCGGTCATGAAGCTGATCGCTTCATCTTCCTCCACGGCATCACCCACGACGGCGAGGGTGTGGTAGTCGCCGGAGGAGGGAATGGTGTCGTAGGGATCGCCTTCCCAAAACCAGAGGCCACGATTGCGAAGGGTGTAGCCGAGGCCGGTGGAATCGATGGCGTGACGCCAAAGACCGAGGTTTTCGAGGTCGGTGGTTTCGTCTTCTTCGACGAGGGCTTCGAGGTCGTTGAGGGCGGAGTTGAAGGTGGGGTAGTCGGGCCAGATGATGGTGGGAGGATCGAGGACACCGACCTTGGGTTGAATCGCGATGCGGGCGAAGCCATCGAGGACGGGAAGGACACTGCCGCGTTCGTATGCGGTGGCGACATCGAGCTCCGGGGCGGTGTCTTTTGAAAAGGTCATGATGGTGATGCCATCGAGGACGGTGGTGAGGCTGGTGAACCAGGCGTCGCGGTCGGCGGGGTCGGCCCAGCCGATGGAACCCGGAATCTTATCCCAGGTGAAGGGGATGTCGGCGTAGATCGGGGTGCCGGGGTAGCTGTTGGCATCGAGGTGGGCGCGGATGGCGGCGTAGGTATCGAAGAGGTCATCGAGAACGGCTCGTTTGTCGGCGGCACTGCCCCCGCTGTAAGGCGGAGTTTGTTGGGGTTCGATGTCGAGGTGAAGGGCTTTGAATTGTTTGTCCGATTCGGCGGCGTAGAGGTCGTTGAAGTCGATAAAGCGGCGGGTGATTTTATCGAGAATGTCGGTGGTGTCATCGACCGCACTCACGGAGATGGCTTCGAGGAGGAGCTGGGACTGGATGCGAACGCAGGCCAGCTTTTCGTTCCAGGCAGCAACCTTGGGGTGGTCGGTGGCGGGAGGCCACGCCGGGTCGGGTTTGTTGCCGAAGCTCCCGTAAACGCGATTGACGCGGTGGAGTTTGAGAAAGGCAATGACGTCGTTTTCGAGGGCGGCGTTTCCGAGAATATTATTAACGCCGTAGGGGCTGGAGGTGGTGCCGCCGAGGCCATCGGGAATGGTGGTGCTCCCCCACATCCAGGTGCCGCGATCAGGGCCGGCAAGGGTGAGAAGGGTGAGAAGGGTGGAAAGAAAGAAAGAAAAAACTAGAAAGAATCGAACGGATACCTTTTTCACGCTGTTAGACTGGCAGGTCAACGACGATGATGGAAGGAATTCTGCGCAACACGTGCGAGAATCTTTCCGCCGGGTTCTTTGTGCAGGTGGGTGATCCCTTAACGGCGGGGAGTGAATCCGTGACCTTGGTTGATCCTTCTGCCCCAGCCGAACGTGGTTTTTACCGGGTTGAAGAAGCTTCCTGAGAATTTTGGCTGATTACAAAGAATGGCCGGGAAGAAACTGCAATGGCGTCTTGTTATCCTTCTTTTGGGATTCGGTCGTAGGACTCCGGCTCGGCGTCCGGAACTCGCTTCAGTATGTCGAGCATTCTCGCAGCGCTGCCCCTCGACCCTCGTCGCCGTATGTAAGAATCCGCCTCAGCGACAGCTATTCGCTGGGTGATGACGGTCGCTAGGAAATCGTCCGTTGAGACACCCTCCTCGCTAGCGAAATGCTCCACCCGTTGCCGAATGGAATCAGGGAGCTTAATCCGTAAGGTGCTCATGGTTTAAGTTTAGTAAAAAATTCATACGGTGTCACCACGGAAATGTCAAACGGCTCGAGACCGTGGAAGTCCTTGATATTGCAGGTTACGATATGAGTAGCACCCGCAGCGAGCGCACATTCAAACACGAGATCGTCCTTCGGATCGGAAAGAAAGGGTCGCCAGCGAAAATAAATGTGCGCTTCTGAAGCGATGTTGCAAAAGTCATCCAAAAAGTCCGCGATCTCTCGGTCATCTAATCCGGGAACCATTCCCGGCCGCCGAAGAACATCCTCATACTCTAGTATGAGCGCTGTAGAAGCTGCAACCGACACTTCGTGTTGTGCGACCGATTGAAGGAGCTGACTAGAAGCTCCTCGTTGGGACCTCAAGCCCGCAACGAGAACATCCGTGTCTAAGACGATTTTCACAGCAATAGTCTATCGCCTCGCTTGAACAGGTTAACACAAGGCAATTTCTTTGGATAACGTAGAGGTCTGGCACGGCGCGTTAGCGACGTTGTCCAGCACCGCCTTTTTCGGTATTGTTTTTGTAGTATTTAGCTGCATCGCCAACGGAAATGTGAAGCTCTTCCACGATAGCCTTTTCGGCAAGTTCTCGCATAACGGTATTGCCCCACTTGATCTCGTCCCAGTCCATGAAGCTATTCGGATCCCTGACAGTCTTTCCCGCTCTTATTTTTGCATGGGATAATGCATGTCGACCATCTTCGTGAAGCCAATCTCCAAGGCTCTTACCTCCAAGCATTTCAATTCTTCGATCTCTCACAGTTAGAGCCAGATCGCCCTGAAGACCAGTGATCGCTTGATCAATCCAAGCACCTTTGTCTCTGCCGTCCTTGAATGGGATCTCTAGGATCTTAGCGTAACAGATAAACTCATAGAATGCGCTACCACTGGATTGACCTTCCCGAAAAAAACCCAACGCCAGATGCTGCTCTTCTGTGGTCACCTGCTGACGGAATCCTTCCAGTTGGATTAGATACCTATCATCACTAGCTTGAAAATTCAGATTCGCGCA
>Ga0307933_1003156_pt1 | contig 10598 bp, 6 predicted proteins | sample OrgLakmetageno88_FD_201811 | JGI IMG/M metagenome (GOLD analysis project Ga0307933, IMG submission 201811) | Saline water microbial communities from Organic Lake, Antarctica - #88 | ecosystem: Environmental > Aquatic > Non-marine Saline and Alkaline > Saline | place: Antarctica: Organic Lake...
TAACTATATATTCATTAATAATTTTTAATAGTCTTTTTAAGAAGCCAACGTTACCATCCAGATAAATTTCTTTGATGTATGAATTTATTATTTCTGCATAGTTGAAGTATTGAAGTTGTATTTCATCTGAAGATTTTTTTATTTCAAATTTATCATCATCTAAAACAAGAATAAATTCAAATTTATTAATAGCTTCTATTTTTTCGACTATGTCTTTTGTACTATGATTTATATGGCCTGTTTGATGTAATGCATTTAGGGTTGTTTTTTTGGGTACAGATTGTATATCATTTGTTTGGTGGCTTTTACTATTACCTATCAAGCCTTTTTTAAAATCCTGCAATACATTTTCAGTTGCTTCTTTAAATAATTGAAAATAATTGGTGTAATGTTTCCAAACGTGCGTTGCATACTTATTATCGTATTCATTTGCTTTATACTCCATTTTGTTTGGATGCCAATAGGTGTCGTGATAAATTCTTTTAAATGCTTCTGCTCGTTTCTCTGGCGTGTGTGTTTTAAATTGATTTACCGATAATGTTAGGTATTTATTAATTTCAAAATCATTTAAAGGCTTTATTTTTTCATAAATAAACTTTAAAAACACATTGTATAAATCACCAGAAATATATGTATCAAAATATGTAGGGTCGAAAGTATAGGTTTCCCAAAGGTCGTCGCAATTCTTTCTGTACTCTACTGCTTCAATCGCTAAACGCTTTTCTAACTCCTCTACTAACAAAACTTCTTTGTTTTTATCATTCTTGTATTGATTGTACATATCTGGTTTAACGTTGTTAGTTTTATTTTCAACACTTATAGATTCTGACTTATTTAATTCTTTGTCAATTATTGTGATTAATTCTTTGATAGATGTAAATTCATTAGGAAACAGAAGTTTTTCTTTATCAATATAAATCGGCTCTTCTGGATCTTCATACTCAACATCAAAAAAAGTTTTTGTTTTCCTTAAATACCCAAGCTCTATTTGTTTCTCTTTAGTGTATTTTTCTTCTATTTTTTTATACGCTCTCTCGGTTTCTTCTTTAGAATAAAAACATTCCTGGGCTGTTTTCATACTCCATAAATACCAACCTATATCCTCTTTTAAATACTCTAAAGCATCTTTTTCTAAATTAGTAAAACCCTTTATAAGTTTATACAACTGTAAATTACTGATGAGTTGACCTCTTAAATTATCTAAAGTTGCTGATAATTCGTCGTTAATTTTTTTTGATTCTCTTTCTTTAACATCAGCTTTCATTTTATCAATAATAGCATCCAGTTTAGGTTTTTTCTTTTCTTCTTCTACTGATTCTAAAATGCTTTTAAACTTTGATAACCTTTCAGCTAATGCCATATATTTTATAAAATCTTCTATTTCGTCTTTATCAAAACTATAAAGCTCATCATTAAAAACAGCTTCAAAATACATTTCATCTTCTTCATCTGCTTTTTCAGTATTAGGATATTCTTCTGCAAGCTGTTCAATACCTTCTGAATAATTCATTATGAAATTCCTGCATATACGCTCACGATAACTATAAAAATCGCCTTCGTGTTGTTCTAACTCATACTTGTTTAGGAAAGCTGAAATATAACCTGCAATATTAGAGTTACATTTTGATATTTTCTTTTGCAGTTTTTTAATTTCCTTTTTAGTTAACCTGTCTTTTTCATCATCATTAATACAGGTAGAATAAAGCATTCTGTCCTTTTCGCTATTCTCATAGCTAATTGATTCTAATCTACCATCTATAACTTCTGTTAAACGGTCTAATATTTTGATTTCTATTTTTGAAAATGCACCCATATTAATTGATGTATTTATCTACTGCATTATCTAACTCACTACTTATAATTTTTGCATACACTTGTGTAATACCAATATCTGAATGGTCCATTAATTTAGAAACGTGTTCTATACGCATACCGTTATTTAACGCTCTGGTAGCAAACGTATGCCTACTTATATGAAACGATAAATTAAAAGGTAATTCTAAACGTTTGCCCATTTTTCTTAAATACATATTACTTAATGCTATTGCTCTACCTGTTATTAAATTTCTATGCTCTTTATCAGTAAAATACTTTTTATCAATATTAGCAAAAGGGAAAATTATATCTTCTTGCTTCTGGTCTTTTTGCTTATATCGCTCCAATATTTCTACTGATTTTTGACCTATTTTAACGCTATGCTGTCTGTTAGTTTTTCTGATGATTTTTGTTATTCTACAGTTCTTCTTATCATAGTTTTTCCATTTAAGCTCTATCATATCCCCAAATCTTAAACCACCTGCAAAGACTGAAAAAATAAACATATCCTTTATAATCTGCGCTTTATCTTTATTTGAAACTTCTAAATTCATAAAAGCATCAAACTGTTCAGTAGATAGATAGCGTTTTGTACTCTTTTCTTTTTTTACTGTAAACTTGTTAAAAGGAAATAAATCCAAAGGTATTAAATCTTCCCTTTGCGCTTCTTTAAACATTATCTTCATAATCTTTAGAGAAAAATTTATAGTTGTATTGTTGTTGCCTAAAGTAGAGCTACAATAAGATGCATAGTCTTTTAGTGTGGTTACAGTAATATCTTCAAACATTAATTCTCTATGCCCTACAAACTTTTCAAACTTTTTTAGATATGTTTTGTAGTTCTTGTAAGTTGAATACGCTAAAGTGTCCTTCAGCTTCTCACAACGATTATCTGAATAATCAAAGAAGTTAGTTAAGGGCTTGCCTTTTATGGCCTCTTTTAGCTTTCTTGCAGTTGTAGATTGGTTCCTTCTTTCAAGGTCTGCTATTTCGCCTTTTGCATCAGCTACCTTTTTTGATATATAAGCATTTAGCCTTGTAGAATTACTGTGATTCTTTTTTACTTTTTGCTTATCTTCATCCCATTCATTTAGCTTTAATTTTAGGCTTAACGAAATGAATTTAGTTTTACGGTCTTTTATAACTCTTAAATAAAGAGGTGCTTCACCTGCTTTATCTATCTTGTTATTTCTTAAAATTAGTTTTATTGAAGACATAAAGTGCTGGTTATAAAGGTGTGCAAAGCGATGCAACCGAGTACCAAGGTACAACAATAGGTACAACAAAACAAGCATTATAGTGCATTTTGTTGCTTTATATTACTTTAACCAAAATCTATAAAGTACTGTATTTAAAGGGTTTTAGTGTAATTTAAAGAAATAGAGTGAAATATCTATATAACACCGTGTATAATTTATTGCTAGTTCAAGCCCACCTACAAAACTCCTTACGGGTTTTCAGTTTGGCTTTTACTTGCAAGTCTAAGTGTTCTGGAAACATCCAGAAGTTCACATTGATTTTTAAGACTAAGTTTTGGATGAGAAACCACAACAGGCTATCTTTTTTCTGTTGAACTCATTTTTCCAAGACTGTTTTTAAAAAATTAATCTCTACTTTTTGATGCCTTATAATTTTATAAAGCTTTTCGGTATCAACTGCTGGTTTTGAGTTTGCGACTTTAACTTCAAAAACTACCGAGGCATTGCTTAAAAAATAGCTCTTCCAGATCGATATTTGCTTTGAGTGAATGGCATATTTGAGGTATAAATCCTGCATAGTCATTTGCTCCTTTAATGCCTCTAAAACAACTTTTTTCTTGAAGGCTGCACTGAATTTTCTTCTTGTTTTTTTTCATATCTCAACTGTTAAATTTAACCCTTAATCAGTTGTCTTATTTTTTGGGGAGTACTATATTCAATTTATTTTTTTCAGGGAATTTAGGAGCACTAATTTTTTCTTTGAGTAAAATATTACATTTGGAAAAAAGAAATATAATTTTCGATTTAAAAGAAATATATGAACAATCAACCAAAAATCATTTACACCTTTACGGATGAATCTCCAGCATTGGCAACCTTTTCTTTATTGCCAATTGTGAAGTCGTTTATGGCTACTGCTGGCATACCCATTGAGGAAAAAGATATTTCGCTAGCCAAGAGAATACTAACTATTTTTAAGGATTATTTAAAGCCCGATCAACAAGTTGAAGATGCCTTACATTATTTAAGCAAATTGGTACTGCAATCCAATGCAAATATCATCAAACTCCCCAATATATCTGCTTCTTTGCCACAACTTAAAGAAGCGATAAAAGAATTGCAATCAAAAGGATTTTTAATTCCCAATTACCCAGATAATCCAACCACAGCAGAGGAAAAAGACATTTATAAGCGTTACAACGCCATAAAAGGTTCTGCGGTAAATCCTGTCTTGCGTCAAGGGAATTCAGATCGTAGAATTCCTGCCGTTGTAAAAAATCACGCTAGAAAAAATTCTATTCCTTTAGGTAAATGGTCAAAAGAGTCAAAAACTGAAGTGGCTTGCATGAATGCGCATGATTTTAAAAATAATGAACGCTCAAAAACCCTTGCTAAAGACACTTTATTAACCATAAATTTTATTGCAGAAAACCAACAATCAACCAATTTAAAAAGAGATATTCAGCTATATAAAGGAGATTTGGTTGATGTGAGTTATATGAGTAGCAAGCACTTGGTTTCATTCCTTGAAAATCAGGTGAGTCTTGCCAAAGAAAAAGGGTTGTTATTTTCTTTACATCTTAAGGCAACCATGATGAAGGTGTCGGATCCTATTATTTTCGGACATTCAATCAAAGTATTTTTTAAACCGCTTTTCGAGAAACATTCAGTTATTTTAGAACAATTAGGTTGGAACCCGAATGACGGAATTGGAGGACTTTTAGAAAAAATTAAAACCCTTGATTCAACGCTTCAGTCAGAAATTCATTCAACCATAGAAAAATGTTTGCAAGAAGGTCCTGACTTATCCATGGTTGATTCAGATAAAGGAATTAGCAACCTTCATGTGCCAAACAATGTAATTATTGATGCTTCCATGCCTGTGGTGATTAAAAACTCAGGGAAACTTTGGAATTCAAAAGGTGAGTTGCAAGACACCTTGGCAGTGATTCCAGATAGTTCATATGCTGGGGTTTACAAAGCAGTGGTTGATTTTTGTAAAAAAAATGGTGAGTTCGACCCAAAAACCATGGGCTCTGTTCCAAATATTGGTTTGATGGCTAACAAGGCAGAAGAATATGGTTCTCATGACAAAACATTTGAGATTCCAGAAAAAGGAATTGTTCGGGTAATTGACCAAGATGGAAATTTAATTTTTGAGCAATCAGTAGACAAAGGTGCGATTTGGAGAATGTGTATCACACGAAGCAACCCAATCAAACAATGGATTGAGCTAACAATCAGTCGAGTAAAAGAAAGTGGTTTGCCTGCAGTTTTTTGGCTAGACAAGGACAGAGCACACGATGTAGAGCTTATTAAAATGATTACGGCAACCATTGATAAAAAACTATTGGAAGATAAAAAAATTCAAATATTAAATCCTTATGAAGCAGCTTATTACACGTTGGAGCGAACCAAAAAAGGTTTAGACACGATTTCGGTAACTGGCAATGTTTTACGTGATTATCTTACAGATTTGTTTCCTATTTTGGAGGTAGGTACAAGTGCAAAAATGCAATCTATTGTACCATTGATGAATGGCGGAATGCTCTTTGAAACAGGCGCTGGAGGGTCTGCTCCAAAGCTGGTAGAACAGTTGCTAGCAGAAAATCATTTAAGGTGGAGTTCTTTGGGGGAATTTTTGGCAATATCAGCATCGTTACATCATTTTTCGTCGGCACATGATCATAAAAAAGCATTGGTGTTGGCACAATGTTTGGACATCGCCATCGAAAAGTTTTTGTCAGAAAATAAATCACCCTCCAAAAGAGTCAATGAAATAGACATAAGGGGAAGTCACTTCTATATTTGCTTATACTGGTCAGAGGCTTTGGCAAACCAATCTACAGATGTTGAGCTACAGAAAATTCATCAAAATTTATTTGAGCAACTCGCTGCAAAAGAAGTAAAAATCATTGCTGAAATGAATGATGCGCAAGGGGTAGAGCTTGATTTAAAAGGATATTTTTATCCTAACAAAAAGATTGCTATTGAGTTTATGAGACCTTCAAAAGTTTTTAATGAGATTATAGATCAATTATAATGCTTTTTTTAAGCATGATCAATTAGTCTTTCATTAGCTGCCATGAGTGTATTTTTAAGCAACATGGCAATCGTCATAGGTCCTACACCGCCAGGAACAGGAGTGATGTACTCGCATTTTGGAGCAACATTTTTAAAATCTACATCGCCAATCAGTCGAAAACCGCTTTTTTTAGAGGAATCTTCAACCCGTGTAATACCTACATCTATTACCGTAGCTCCTTCTTTCACCATCTGTTCTTTTAAAAATTCAGGTTTGCCCAACGCAGCAATAATGATGTCTGCATTTTTACAGATTTCTTCTAAATTTTTAGATTTGCTATGAGCTACTGTTACTGTAGCATTTCCACAAGGTCGTTTCTGACTCATCAACACCCCCATGGGTCTGCCTACAATATGACTTCTTCCGATTACCACCACATTTTTTCCAGCAGTTTCAACCTCATATCTTTCTAAAAGTTCGAGAATTCCAAAAGGAGTAGCTGGAATAAAAGTAGGAAGTTCCAACATCATCTTCCCAACATTTACTGGATGAAAACCATCTACATCTTTTGAAGGGTTAATAGCCATTAAAACTTTGTGTTCATCAATGTGCTTGGGTAATGGAAGTTGAACAATAAATCCGTCGATATAGGCGTGTTCGTTTAATTTTTTAATTTCAGAAAGCAATGTTTCTTCCGAAGTGTTTTCGGGTAATGAAATGAGTGTCGACTCATATCCTATTTGCTGGCAAGCCTTTACTTTGGCATTCACGTAGGTTAGGCTTGCGCCATTATTTCCAACCAAAACAGCTGCCAAGTGCGGTGCTCTTTTGCCTGCTTCTTTTAATACTTTTACAGCATTTGCAATTTCATCTTTTATGATTGCTGCTGTTTTTTTACCATCGAGTAGTTTCATGCCTTGAGTAGGTTAGTATGATTTTAGGGTTGATTATCTCATTGAATTCATCATATCCATCATTTTTTTGCCACCACCATTTTGCATCATTTTCATCATTTTGCTCATTTGCGCAAACTGCTTTAGCAATTGATTTACTTCCTGAATTTCAGATCCCGAACCTTTGGCAATTCTCTTTTTTCTGCTCATATTGATGATTTTCGGTTCAGATCTTTCTTTTGGTGTCATTGACTTGATCATTGCTTCAATACCTTTAAAGGCATCGTCATCAATATCAACGCCCTTCATCATTTTACCTACTCCAGGAATCATACCAACCAAATCTTTGATATTTCCCATCTTCTTGATTTGTTGAATCTGCTTTAAAAAGTCATCAAACCCAAATTGATTTTTAGCAATTTTCTTTTTTAGTTTTCTTGCCTCTTCTTCATCGTATTGCTCTTGAGCACGTTCTACCAAGGAAATGACATCGCCCATTCCAAGGATTCTTTCTGCCATTCTGTCTGGGTGAAAAACATCTATCGCCTCCATTTTTTCGCCAGTACCAATAAACTTGATGGGTTTGTTTACCACAGACTTTATGGAAAGCGCAGCGCCACCACGGGTATCGCCATCGAGTTTGGTAAGCACCACACCGTCGAAGTTTAGCAAATCATTGAATGCTTTTGCGGTATTTACGGCATCTTGCCCCGTCATGGAATCTACTACAAATAAAGTTTCCTTAGGGTTAACCTCTTTGTGAATGTTGGCAATTTCGGTCATCATTTCTTCATCAATCGCCAACCTACCTGCGGTATCTATAATTACCGTGTTCTTGCCATTTTCTTTGGCATATTTTATGGCATTTTTAGAAATTTCAACAGGATTTTTGTTCTCTTCTTCTGCATAAACTTCAACGCCTATTTTTTCTCCAACTACTTTTAGCTGATTGATGGCTGCAGGTCTATACACATCACAACCTACCAGTAGCACTTGTTTTGTCTTTTTATTTTTAAGGTAATTTGCCAACTTCCCAGAAAAAGTAGTTTTTCCAGAACCCTGAAGTCCACACATTAAAATAACGCTAGGGCTGCCCGTTAAGTTGATTTCTGTAGTTTCGCCACCCATGAGTAGTGTTAGCTCATCCTTCACGATTTTTACCATCAATTGCCCAGGATTCAAAGAGGTAAGCACCTGCGCACCCATTGCTTTTTCTTTTACACGAATGGTAAATTTTTTGGCAATTTTAAAATTGACATCAGCATCAATCAATGCCCTTCGCACTTCTTTAAGTGTCTCTGCCACATTAATTTCTGTGATTCTTCCGTGGCCTTTTAGCACATGTAGTGCCTTGTCTATTTTATCTGAAAGATTGCTAAACATTTGTTTTTTTATTATTTAGGTAAAAATAATGAAAATAATTCAAGTGGTTTTTGTTCATTAAAAAATTAGATTTTTTAAACTTACATTTAAAATGATGTATTTTTTTGAATCGAAATTTAAAGTAACTGGAAAAAATCCTCTAACCCAGTGTGTTAATTTTAATAAAGATTTTAGAAATCATCGTCTAGGTCCATTAGGCTTTTTAGTATTATTCTTTGCATGCGACAAAAACATATTAAAAATCTCTGAATTGCCATTTGCGTTAGCAGCATGAAGGGGGGTAAGTCCATTTTCATTTCTTATATTCATGTCAGCACCTTTTTCTAGCAGTAGCTTTACAATTCCTAAATTGTCTTTATCAGTAGCATTGTAAAGGGGGGTATGCCCTAGACTATCTTTTACATCAATTTTAGCACCTTCTTCTATAAGACGTTTTGCAATTTTTAAATAGCCCAGCAAAGTAGCAGTATGAAGTGCCATCGTGTCATTTTTACCTACTATGTTTACATCAGCTCCGTTCTCTAAAAGCAGTTCTACAACTTGTAAATTCCTTAATGAGGTGGCATAGTGAAGTGCTGTATATCCATTGTTATCTTGTTCATTAATTTTAATATTTTGGTTACTTAAAAGTAGGTTTACAACCTCGAAATGATATTTTGAAACGGCAGCGTGAAGTAGCGTAAGTCCATCTTTATTTCTTATATTGATATTAGTATTTTCTTGTAACAGAAACTTTTTTACAACTTCTAAATTGCCTTGATAACAAGTAGCCTGAAGTTCCGTATACCCTGTTACATCTTTTTCATCGACTTTAATTTTTTTATAAATGTAAAATAGCTTTAAAAATTCCGAAATATCTAGATCGTGTTCAACATGAAGTTTCTTAATATGATCTATAATATTTTTGTCGAATTTAACATTTTCGTTTTTTAAAAGAAGCTCTAGAAGTTCCAAATAACCTTCTTCAAAAGCAGCAAAAAACGCATTAATATCTTTTTTGCTTTTTATGTTGATATCTGCTCCTCTCTCTCTAAAATAAGTTCTACAAATCGAAAATCCCCTCTACAAATAGCAGTTTGAAATGGCGTAAAAAAAGATTTACTTTCTATATTGAGATTCGCATTATTTTCTAAAAGCAGCTCTATGATTTTGAAGTTGCTATTTATAATAGCAAAGTGAAATGCCGTACGTCCTTCTATATTTACTTTGTTGGGATTCGCATTATTTTCTAGAAGCAGCTCTACGATTTTGAAATTATCATTTCTAATAGCATAGTGAAGTGCCGTATCTCCATTTTTATCTCCTATGTTAATATTAATTTTTTTATTTCCTAAAAGCAGGTTTAAAGCCTTCAAATTAGCATCCTCAGTAGCTCTATGAAGTGCTGTAAAACCATCGTCTTGTCGGTTTACTTTAAGCTTTTCATTACTTAAAAGTAACTCTAAAATTTCTAAAGAATCTCTAGCAATTCCAAGCATCGTATTTCCAAAATCATCTATTGCATTAATATTAGCACCTTTTTCTAAAAGTAGTTTTATGGTCTTTAAATTTCCTGCGTGAACAGCAATGTGAAGGGCTGTAACTCCATATTTGACTTTTTCATTAATTTTAATTTTCTCATAACTTAAAAGTAGTTCTGTAATTTCTAAATAGCCTAGCTGAATGGTAATATGAAGTGGCATAAATCCAGCTTTATTTTTTACGTTAACATTAACACCTTCTTTTAAAAGAAGTTCTATAATTTTTAGCTTTCCGCTTTTAGTAGCAATGAGAAGTGGCGTAAATCCATCGGTATTTATCGCATTTATATATTTTTTTTTATTTGATGATAGTATTTTTTTAACAACTTCCAAATTACCTTCTTCACAAGCAGTGTAAAGTGCCTCTAGTAATTCCGAATGACTCATACCAATCGTTACAATATCATTACTCTTTTCTAAAAAAAGTTTTTCAATTTTTGAATTGCCCTTTAAAGTAGCATAGTAAACTGGCTTAAATCCCCTAATATTTTCTATGTTTAGGTTAATATCTTTGTGACTTAAAAGTAGTTCTGAAATTTTGAAATTGCTTTGCTCAGCAGCTTTATGAAGTGGCGTGTTTCCATATTTATTTTTTTCGTTAACATTAATGTTTTCATTGTCTAAAAGCAATTTCAGAACCCCGAAACGACCTTTTGAAACAGCAGTGTAAAGTGGCGTGTTTCCATTTTTGTTTACGACATTAACATCAGTACCTTTTTCTAAAAATAGTTTTACTATGTCTGAATTACCTGTAAAAATAGCA
>Ga0307933_1003157_pt1 | contig 10597 bp, 9 predicted proteins | sample OrgLakmetageno88_FD_201811 | JGI IMG/M metagenome (GOLD analysis project Ga0307933, IMG submission 201811) | Saline water microbial communities from Organic Lake, Antarctica - #88 | ecosystem: Environmental > Aquatic > Non-marine Saline and Alkaline > Saline | place: Antarctica: Organic Lake...
ATACTTTTGCACGGGCAGGAGGACTTCCCGGTTGTACATCTGTAAGGTCGCTTCGCTTCCAACAGCTGCAGCACCGGGATGAATTTCTTCGCCCTCCGGCTATACTTTTGCACGGGCAGGAGGACTTGAACCCCCAGCCTACGGTTTTGGAGACCGTCGCTCTACCAGTTGAGCTATGCCCGTGTGTGAAAGGAGACCGAGTTGTAAACAACCCAGTCTCCTTTCCTTATTTCAAAACTTGCATTCCGGACAAAATTGCCCGGGCAAGTGTCCATTGAAAGTTGCTTAGTCGATGATTTCAGTCACCTGACCGGCACCTACCGTACGACCGCCTTCACGGATCGCAAAACGCAGGCCTTTCTCCATTGCGATAGTGTTCAACAGCTTCACTTCCAGTGAAACGTTGTCACCAGGCATTACCATCTCCACACCATCGGGCAGGTTAACATCACCTGTTACGTCAGTGGTACGGAAATAGAACTGTGGACGATAGCCGTTGAAGAATGGTGTGTGACGACCACCTTCCTCCTTGCTCAGCACATAAACCTCGCACTTGAAATGCTTATGAGGCGTTACGGAACCTGGCTTACAAATCACCATACCACGCTTGATTTCGTCTTTGGTGATACCACGCAGCAGCAGACCAGCATTATCACCAGCTTCACCGCGAGTAAGGATCTTACGGAACATCTCAACACCAGTTATTGTGGAAGTCAGCGGCTTAGCATCATCATCCATCATACCGATGATTTCAACAGGGTTACCTGTTTCGATAACGCCACGCTCGATACGACCAGTTGCAACAGTACCACGACCCGTGATTGAGAATACATCCTCAACAGGCATCAGGAAGTCCTTATCTATTGCACGCTTCGGCTCAGGAATGTCAGCATCAACAGCAGCCATCAGATCAAGGATCTTCTGACGTGCATCAGCATCGCCTTCCAGTGCCTTCAGGGCAGAACCCTGAATGATAGAAGCATCCTCACCGTTGAATTCGTACTGGTCAAGCAGTTCACGAACTTCCATTTCAACGAGTTCGAGCATCTCCTCGTCATCAACAAGGTCAACCTTGTTCATGAAAACGACGATGCTAGGTACGCCTACCTGACGAGCAAGCAGGATGTGCTCACGAGTCTGAGGCATTGGGCCATCAGTAGCGGCCACAACAAGGATCGCACCGTCCATCTGAGCAGCACCAGTAACCATGTTCTTCACGTAATCAGCGTGACCTGGACAGTCAACGTGAGCGTAGTGACGGTTTTCCGTCTCATACTCTACGTGTGCGGTGTTAATGGTAATACCACGCTCTTTTTCTTCGGGAGCAGCATCGATAGAATCGTAATCCTGCTTTTCAGCGAAGCCAGAGTCGGCCAATACGTTAGTTATTGCCGCAGTAAGAGTTGTCTTACCGTGGTCAACGTGACCGATAGTACCCACGTTCAAGTGGGGTTTGTTTCTTTCAAAAGTTGCCTTAGCCATCGGTAATCAAATTTTTGATGCGAAATTTTAAGTAATGAATCAGAATAAAATACCGTTCACTAAAGTGAGCCAATGAGGGGATTTGAACCCCTGACCCCTTCCTTACCATGGAAGTGCTCTACCCCTGAGCTACATTGGCTTAACTTTTACATTCATGAAGCTTGCACTTCCATCCTGCTACTCTTGCCAGAGCAACCTCGGTATATAGGCAGACGCTCCTTACCGTGACCGGTCTATTTTTAGTGCTTGCTGTGCAAGACACCTTTGTTAATACATCAAGAAAAAAAAGCCACTTATTATTAATAAGTTTTCTTTATTCTTCTTTATCATTTCCAGCGATCTGGAAAATTAGAGCGGGCGACGAGACTCGAACCCGCGACCCTCAGCTTGGAAGGCTGATGCTCTACCAACTGAGCTACACCCGCTTATAACTTTTCTTTCAAAAATCCACTCCCCCTTTGGGAAGTCTCGAAACAGCAAACCGCCTTAGCTACTAAAGTAGCATTGGCGGAAGTTCAGTGAATACTGAAAGTGGTGGGGGTGATAGGATTCGAACCTATTCAGACAAAGTCACCAGATTTACAGTCTGGCCCGGCTCTCCAACTCCGGCGCACCCCCGAATGCTTCCCAATTGCTCCTGAAAGAGCCACCGGAAAGCAAATTGTGTTTTAAAAGGCGGTCTTAAGTCTGCCCTTGAGCCAGCAGAGGGATTCGAACCCCCGACCCGCTGATTACAAATCAGCTGCTCTGGCCAACTGAGCTATGCTGGCATTATGCTTTTCTAAAGCAGGTTTTCAAGCCACCAACTCCGTTACAACTAAAAGCGCTGATGAAAATCAGTCCCTTTAATCCCGCGCAAACAGGAAACGATGTCAGTGTAATGCCTTGAGACAGTATTTAAGCGCACTAAACTTATCTAAAACGGTAACTTTCAAACCAGTTATTATGGCGCCAATTAAAGGGATACTTTATTGGATCAGCTACCTTTGAAGTAAGGTTTTATGTGCTCAGAAAAGTAGTTGATAATACCCTTCTGAAATTCGCCCCGCAAAGATAGATGAAAGAATTAAATCTACAAGCGGTAAAACACATTTTTTTCAGCCTGTCAAGTATCACTTTTAGATCATTTTCTAAAAGCGATTGCAAAGATACAACTTTTGCCAATATTCAAAAAGCTCGTTTGCTTTTTTTGACACTTTTTTTCAGTTGCCGGGCAAAGGTAGTAATTATTGAGCAACCTGCAATAGTATTAGTCCTTCTAATCAAGAAAAGTTCCCCTCAACGCATCAAGTCTAATAACTTGCGCCGCTTGAGACTATCTCCCAAGCGGCGCATACGAGCCATTCCCATCCTCATCAGTAGTTATCAGGTGCTAAGCCGATTTACGACGCAGCCTGTCCTTGTAGCGGATCAGCTGCCGCCGCATCGTGGAACCTGCGCCGTCGACAGCGGATTCAAAGGTTTTAGCGGATTCACTTACAAATAAGGTGTCGCCGGGGACACTTAGGGTGAGTTCGGCTATTTTATCCTTGACCTGGCCTGAGTTTTCCAACTTCAACGTCACTTTGGCTTCGATAATCCGGTCAAAGTACTTTTCCATCTTCTGTAACTTCTGCTCAATAAATTCGATGAGCTTTTGATCAGCTTTAAACGATACTGCTTCTGTTTGAACTTTCATAATCTTTCTTTTTTGATGATAAAAGGTTAAATATGGTTAGTGCATCGGCGCAAGAGGGGGTTCAATCCTTGCGCTTCGCATTAGGATGGGCTTGTTGGTAAACGGCGCGCAGCCGCTCTACTGAATTGTGGGTATAAACTTGAGTGGAAGCCAGGCTGGAATGCCCCAGTAATGCTTTTATGGCATTCAACTCCGCCCCGTTCTCAGATAAGTGAGTGGCAAAAGAATGCCGGAGGGAATGAGGCCCCAGGCGCTCGTCCGGGCTTACCACAGATAAATATTTCCGTACAATATTATAAATCAGCTTTGGATACATAGGCTTTCCTTTGACCGTTAGGAATAATACATCTTGCTGCTCTGCATTTTGCAGCTCGCTTCGCAACTTCATAAATTGCTCCACCTCTTGTATCAAAGACCGCCCCACCGGTACCAGTCTCTCCTTTCCACCCTTGCCCCGGATTAAAATTTGCTGTTGTGCCCAGTTGAAGTCAGAAAGGCGAAGCTCCAGCAATTCCGAGCGCCGCATACCAGTAGCATACAAAAGCTCCAATACCAGGCGGTCACGCCGCCCTTCATAACCTTCCTGGAACGTTACCTGACTAAACAAGACCTCCAGGGCCTCCTTCCTTACCGCTCCGGGTAGTCGCTTAGGCAATTTGGGTGCTGATACTTTAAGGGTTGGATCATCTTTAAGATCACCCTGCCGCAGGAGAAACCGGCAATAGGCTTTAATGGTGGAAAGTTTTCGGTTGACGGTACGTGCCTGACGTCCTTCGGTAATCAGGGACACCATAAAGGAACGGATATGGCTGTGTTTTACTTCGCCCATATCTTCAATACTCAGGTTTTCCATCAGGTAATTCCTGAACTGCTGCAGATCATTGCGGTAAGCCGTAATGGTATGTGCAGAGAAACGCTTCTCAAATTCCAGGTACTGAAAAAAAGATTCTAACTTCATTTAGTGGGCTTAACTATGCAATCAATTTAGGGAGAAAAAGATAATTTGTCAAATTTTCTTATCATTGATCGATTTACACCATAATACAGCTATTTAAACGCATATATATGCAACGCGAAAAGAAAGATAAACATTTTATAAAGAAGCCGGTATATCCGGGCGGGCCACAAGCACTACGACAATTCATTGCCAAAAACCTGCAATACCCCAAAACTGCCCTCAAGGAAAAGCTGGAAGGGACGGTAGTTTTGAAATACACTATAGACCACGAAGGCAGAGTCACAGAGGCAAATGTGGTTTCGGGCATAGGTAAAGGTTGTGACGAAGAAGCGATCAGAGTGACCAAGCTGCTAAAGTTTCAAGTGCCCAAACTGCCGGGAAAGAAAACAAAAGTGGTATTCCATAATAAGCTCAAAGTACATTTCCGGTTGCCCAAAGCAAAGGAGCAGCTGTCTGGAGTGCAGTATCAATACACTACGCCAACCAAGACCAGTCCTGAAGAACAGGAAGCTGCCCCATCTAAGATCAAAAGCTATACTTATACTATTGAGTTTTAGTATAACACGGACCAAAGTCGAGGCTACCTATACCGTCCTTTGTACTTGCAGATAGATGCCCCATACGGGAAAGTGCCCATTACCTCTGGGCTTTCTGGAATATACTTTCAAGGACGATCAAATACTCAGTTTGCTACTTTGCATACCACTGATAACGAATACTCAGGCGGGCACGGAGAGTGGTCGTCAGCTGTGTTCCCTCAAGCTGCCAGGCAAGCGGCCATTCTACGAAGCTGCGTATTTCTATTTTTGGGGTAACTGCCCATTGTAATCCCGTCCGAAGGTGCAACCACTGCCCACCAGTATTGGGAGAAGGCAATCCATTCAGCAAATCTTTCTGCGTATGGCGATAGAGCAGCATTAGGGATGGAGCAAAAAGTTGTTCTCCAATCAAAAGTTGATCTGAATATCCGGTAAGGAGCCGCAATTCATTACCAAACTGATAAGATTGTAAGCGTTCATAGCGTTCTGCAGAACTGCTAATGCGATACGTCGCCTGGGCAAATACGTTTCCGGAAGGCCTTAATACTCCATTGTAGGTAAAAAGTGTGCTGCCCAAACATGCAACAGCCCCTCTTCCTGCCTGCATATCCGGATGAAAAGGAATTCCGGTATCAGGGTTCGCATCGGAAGTTTCGCCGGTCGGCAATTCTATTCCCGCGCCAGCAAGAAGGCTGTAACGTTTTCCCTGCAGGACAGCGTACTGTGTTAACAACATCAGATCACCGGGACCCTGCGCCCGGATGGTAGTTGTACCTCCGGCGATACGGTCAATTTTTTCTTCCTGGCGTACCCAGGATAACAGCCCTGTCAGAGACCAGCGGTTACTAAAAGCGTAGCTTAGACGTAGCAGACCTGCATAGGTTAGCCGGTTTCTTGGATTGTCCTCAAGTTTGGAACCACCCGACACCAGTGTGCTTTGTGTGTTATAGTCCAGCATCAACTCTATTTGCCACTGTTTAGCGGTGAGCGTTTCCAGCCCCAAACTGCCTGAAAGTGGAGTCCCTCCGGAACAACACCCCTGCCCTGCTAACCCGGCAGGCAGTAACAATAAAAGCAATAACCATTTTGTCATTCGCATAATCTAAAAATCGCTAAACTGATACACCCTGGCTTTCCCGTTCACAATGACGCTAAATACCCGCTGTTTTTTGGGCAAACGGTCATCATCGTACAGAAGCGGATAAGCCACCAGTGCACTGCTTTTGTAATCTCCGTATGGATAGTCGGTGTAATCTCGGTTGTAGCCGGTTTCCTCACTCATAATGAGCGGTGAAGGAGATAAGCCCCGCCAGGTACCCCAAGAGGTTTCTACAAATGGCAGCAACTCCAGTCGCTCCTCCATCCGGTCGCCAAAAACAGCAGTTGCTTCCAGTTGATGCCAAAAACTCTCCGTAGCCCGGTCAAATGAAAGAAGGTTACTGTTGTAAAGTAAACCAGACACACCAAAGCCGGCATCCATATCAGCAGCTGAACGTTTCCAAACTTTTCCAGTTCCCGTAAGCGGGCAATAGGTAACCGTTACCGGGGTCCCTCCTACTTCATCATTGATCACCTCGTGCCAGTCAAGGATTTTATGTGGGTATATTTTGGTCTCTCCGTTTTGGGAAACGACGATAACCAGGTCTTCATCTTCCATATAAAACGGATTGTCCGGATCTATAGAAATGGGACTATACGTTATGAAAGGTGGTGCATCAAGAGCAGGAATACCATCGAAGCCTGTCCCCTGCCCTACGTAAGCCGTAGGAATTTGCCAATCAGCGGAAGTATCCGGGCTAATATTCACGCCCCGCTCACCAATGCCCCATAAATCAAGTCCAGGGTAGAACGCACCAAATACAAACCAATATCCGACACCTGAATTGACATATACCAATTGAGCCCCTTTATCCGGACCAAAGGTGGCTTTTCCAAAAACATTCCAGCGGTTGCCCTGCTCATCCTCCATAATGACCGGAAGTTGACCCTGTACCGGTGTGAATTCCCTGACCACACCATTGACCTCCCGACTGAATGCTACGATGAGGTTCCGGTTGCTACTGCCTGCAACCACAATGGGTATTCCATTAAATTCTTCCTGAATAAGCTTTACAGAGGTTGACCCACTCCCTCCACCGGGACCTGCAGGCACAGGCACACTCCCTTCTTCCTCTCTGCACCCGGAAGAGAAGAAAAACAATACTACAATTAGCCCTATTAAATATCTGCTCATGATTGTCAATTTTGATCTCTTGGCTATACTGTTTCTAAAAGGGAGGTCTCCATTCCTTATTATAAAGAGATCACTTCGACCCACTTTTAAAGATAAGTATTGAGTGGGTTTGATACTGTCGGGGCAAGAACACTTAGTGCATGTTTAGAGGTACACTAAGGGTCCAGCGAAGAATAATTTCCCCATTTGATACGGCTCTTTTTACCCCAGCCTTCTTTGCTTATCACTTACGTAGTTAGCAGCCTGTCGGAGAGGCGCTCAATGGTCTGCGAACGGCAAATATTATTCTGCACTTCGTTGCTTATCAGTCACGTAGCTCAGGCTATGTTCCTTCTTCGCGCCTTGTTCAGAACAATATTTGCTCGCTCTCGCCGCATCAGCACATCTCCGACAGGCTGCAGGCTATGCTCGTTCTTCGCGCCTTGCCTGGTGCAAAAATAGCTCGCCTGAAATGAAGACCTTATTTTTCGCTGAACCCTAAGTCCTAAAAATTGGCCATCCGGTATACGGTGCACGTCCCATCAATGATCACCCCAAATACCCTTTCTTTGGGCGGTAACCGGTTATCTTCAAACAATAGCGGGTAAGTAATACGGTCATTAGTCGAATAATCGCCGTAAGGGAAAGTATTATAAGGATGGCCTTGCTCCTGTATACCAGAGACCACAATGGGAGTGGGATCGACCCGTTTCCATGTCCCCCAGGTAGTTTCCAGAAAATGCCGTAATGCCAGCTGTTCTCCTTTGCGTCCGCCGAATACGCAACGCCCTTCCAGTTGCCACCAGAAACTCTCCGTGAAGCGGTCAAAAGCCAGCATGTTATTATTATAAATTAAGCCCGATACGCCGTAGCTAATACCGCCTCTTTCCCACACCCGGGTAGTCCCTGTAAGAGGGCTATAGGTAACCGAAACTGGCATTCCCCCAATTTCATCATTAATGATTTCGTGCCAGTTTAGGATAGCGTGTGGATATACTTTGGTCTCCCCATTGATTTCCACAACAACGACCAGGTCGTCATCTTCCAGGTAGAATACCTCCACGGGGTCAAAGGAAAGGGGATGATAATGTATAAAGACCGGATTATCAAGTGCTTTGATCTCATCAAAGTCGGCCCCCTGTGCCACACCGTCCTCGGGAACATCCCAACCAGAAAGCGTATCCCAACTGAGAGGCGCAGGAATAGCTCCTTCTCCGAAAATCTCTATCCCGGGATAAGAAGCACTAAAAACAAACCAATACCCCATCCCCGCATTCAGTGGATGAAGATGGCCGCCCTGATCCGGACCGCTTACCGCCCGCCCCATGGCATCCCAGTCGTTGCCATACTGATCTGTCATTATCACTGGAAACCGCCTTTCGGTCATCTGAAATTCCAGAATACGCCCCTCAAAAGTACGCTCAAAGGCTACGGCGAAATTACGCCCCTGGCTCCCAGCAATAACGGTAGGCGTACCTGCAAGGGTTTCCTGAATAAGCCGGGTGCTTAACCCTGTGGAAACACCCACTTCAGGAGTTGGAACCGCGGTGGATGATTCACATCCCACACAAAGCAGTACGGAGACTAAGCTGAATACAATACACCTCATAAGAACGGAATCATTGGTCTTGAAATGAGTAAGGGCTGTTGCCACATCAGTAACAACAGCCCCCACAACAGATATCGAGTATAAACCTCTCTATCTTTTAACTTAGTTCACGTCCCACCACAACTTAGAACTCAGGTCGTTTGGATTAGAAGTGACGGCCTGTAAAGAAGAGTTGTTACGAGTCTGCTCACTAATTGGGTAAGGCAGACGAACGGGGATGACGCTATTGGTCGCAGCAGTTGGTACTTCCAATTGTGGATAGTCCAGGCGGCGCCATTCTGCCCATGACTGAGGACCGTTCATGTAGAATGCGATCCACTTCTGCCAGCCCAGAGATTCTTTCCAGTTGTTGGCGTCGTATGGGTTAGCAGCAACGTAGTCAGCAATAGCAGCATCATCAGTGATACCCCAGTAGTTCATAGAAGCCGTAATTCCCTCTGCATAAGCAGCAGCAGCATCACCTGTAAGGATACCACGCTGAAAAGCTTCTGTCGCTAAAAAATTCACTTCAGCGAAGTCAATAATTACAGCAGGAGCAGTTGCTTCACGTACCATACCACTTGGGCGGGAAGTCGTAGACTTCAGTGCAAATGCTTCACCATCGGTCAAACCGTAAGGCATACCTACGATCTCACCACTGTTGTTAGGAGCAGCATACACATCAAGGCGTGGGTCTCCCATGGCCTTAAGGTTATCTACTAACACATCAGTCACTGCGAAATCATCACGGGTATCGATTACAGCATCAATGTACAGTGGATTAGCAATATTAGGATCCTCGGAGAAGGCAAACATTGCGTTATCTGCATTGCTTTCGAGCATACCACCATTGGCAGCCGCAGCAATGTAGTTCTTAGCTGTTCCTTCGTCCACATCCACAATACGCATAGCCATACGCATCATCAGTGAGTTACCTAACTTACGCCACATGTCAACATCACCATTATAGATCAGCTCACCGGAAGGGAAAGAACCGGAAGCAGGATCAAGTGAATTAACAGCTGCTTCCATACGGGCAAGCAGATCCATGTAAATGCTCTGCTGGCTATCATACGCAGGTAGTGGGAATTCAATACTCTTAAGAGCCTGTGTGTAGGGCAGGTCACCGTAAGCGTCCACCATGTTGTGGAAAGTATGTACCATCAGAATTTCAATGATAGCAGTTTGGTTGGCACGCTCACCTTCGATAAGTGTCTCATCCATTGCAATCATTTCCTTTGCCAGATCAAGCTCCTTGAGGACGTCTGTGTAGAAATCAAGCCACTCTGCATTAAAGTCATTACCATCAACAGTGTAGCGAGACTCTTCAGCGTACTCATTCTGTGCCCAATGCTGTACACAAAGCATTGTCCATTCTGCATTGTAACCACGGCTCCAAAGCACACGGTTAACCTGATACTCTGCCTCTGTTACGAGGTTAACAGCAGGTACGTCAATCGGGTTGTTCGGATCGACATTGAGTTCTGTGATATCATCACAGGCAGTAGCCCCCACGAGTAAAACACTCAGCAGCAGAGCATACTTATATTGAAAGATATATTTCATTGTTCAATTTTGTTTTAGTTAAAAGGAACGCAGTAGAAACGTTCTGCAAGCATTTATGGTGTTCACAGAACGTTTCGATAGCGTTAAAATTAGAGCTTGAAGCTCAGGTTTACACCCATAGAGCGGGTAGAGGGCACCTGTGCATTCTCCAGACCCTGATCGTTGCCCGCACCAGTAATGATCTGTGGATCAAGGTATGGCAGATCGGAAGTCAGGATAGCCAGGTTACGGCCAAATATAGATAACGTGACGTCACGGAATGGCGCTTTGCCAAACAGACGGTTAGGAATCTTATATCCCAGACGTACATCACGCAGCTTAATAAAGCTGGCTTCGTATACGTTTGGTGCTGCACGGTTCCAGTAAGTCTGGTGGTAATCCTGTGGATCAACTGCGATGTCGTTTGGTGTACCATCTGCCTTCACACCAGGAAGGATCAGACCGTCTTCTGCACGAATATCAGCTACACCGTTGAAAGAAACGGTTTCCGGATGCATACCAGAGTACTTAGACCACTGCAGGGAAGTAGAGTGGATTGCACCTCCTTTTTGGAAGTCAAACAATACGCTACCAA
>Ga0307933_1003159_pt1 | contig 10590 bp, 10 predicted proteins | sample OrgLakmetageno88_FD_201811 | JGI IMG/M metagenome (GOLD analysis project Ga0307933, IMG submission 201811) | Saline water microbial communities from Organic Lake, Antarctica - #88 | ecosystem: Environmental > Aquatic > Non-marine Saline and Alkaline > Saline | place: Antarctica: Organic Lake...
CCCTCCAGCGCGCTGGAGCTGAAGGTGCCCATCATGCCGCCATCGCCCTCGCCGTTGAGATGCTCGACGGCCAGCTCGTAGGCGCGCAGCTCGTCTGCGCCCTCGTCGGCATAGGGTCCCGATTGCGGCACGTTGAACCCGAGGGTGACGGTGCTGCCGGTCGGCTCGTTGGTGAAGGCCGCGGCGCTTGACGCGGTGAATATCGTCGGCATGGCCACACCGGCACCGGCGATGGCGCTCGTGCGGATGAGACCCCGACGGGTCAGGTTCGAGTTTGTCATGATATCCTCCCTTAACGGATTATCGAGGGGCGCGCCTCCTCTAGCGTGGCCCAAGACACTATTGTGCCTTTGAACTATGGGACGCGGTCACAACCTTTCGCAACAGACGCCTTGGACGTAACATTTCTTTTGTAAATTTATGGACATCATCGGCGCAAAACTTGTAAAAGAATTGTCAACGCCCTGCGGCAAGTTCAGAGAATGACGGGAAAATCCGGTGGCGGACCAGTCGATGATCGGCACACGCATACGCGACCGGCGCCTGCAGACCGGCATCCGGCAATCGGCGCTTGCGCGTCATGCGGGCATTTCGCCGTCCTATCTCAACCTGATCGAGCATAACCGCCGCAATATCGGCGGCAAGACCCTGTTGAAACTCGCCGAGGCGCTGGAGGTCGAGCCGTCGCTGCTGTCGGACGGGGCCGAGGCCGCGCTGGTCTCGGGCCTGCTTGAAGCCGCCGCCGCCTCGGGTCGCCGCGACCCCGATCTCGACCATGCCGAAGAGTTCGCCGAGCGGTTCCCCGGCTGGGCGAAGGTTCTGAGCGTGCTGCACGAGCGCAACCAGACGCTGGAGCGCACGATCGAGACGCTCACCGACCGGCTGTCGCATGACCCGTTTCTCGCCGATTCCCTGCACGAGGTCATATCGGCGGTGACATCGATCCGCGCCACGTCCTCGATCCTCGTCGACACCGAGGCGCTGGAGCCCGAATGGCAGGCCCGGTTTCATCGCAACATCAACGAGGACAGCACCCGGCTGACCGACGGCGCGCAGGTGCTCGTGCGCTATCTGGAAGGCGCGGCCAATCGCGAGACCGACGTGCAATCGCCGCAGGACGAGATGCACGCCTTTCTCGCCGCGCGCGACTTTCAGATCCCCGAGCTGGAGCGCGCGCTGGCCGGCCCGCGCGACGTCACCCGGCTGTTGCGCGGCGCGGACGGGCAGGCCCTGTCGGCCCCCGCGCAAAGCCTGACGCGCGACCTGCTGCTGCGCTATCTGGAGGATGCGCAGGCCCTGCCCCTGCGCGCCTTTCTGGCGCGTATCGACGATCTCGGCATGCGCCCGGACCGTCTGGCAGAGGCAACGGGTGCCGATCTCGCGCGGGTGTTCCGCAGGCTCGCCGCGCTGCCCGAGGACCGGGTCGGCCCGGTCGGGCTGGCGATCTGCGACGCCTCGGGCACGCTGGTCTTTCGCAAGCCCACGCCCGGCTTCGACATGCCGCGTCTGGCCGGGGCCTGCGCGCTCTGGCCGCTTTATCAGGTGATGGCGCAGCCCAATGTACCGCTGCGCATGCGGGTGCGGCAGGCCGGGCGCGGCGACGCCGGCGTTCTGGCGATGGCGGTGGCCGGGGCGGCGGGGCCGGCGGGGTTCGGCCGGCCGGCGCTGACGCGCATGCACATGCTGGTCTTGCCCGATCCGCACGGTGCGACGGGCGAGGTGCTGGATCTCGGGGTCAGTTGCCGGATCTGTCCGATCCGCGACTGCGTCGCCCGGCGCGAGCCGTCGATCCTTGCAGAGGGCTTTTGACAGACGCGCCGGCAAGCGGGATAATCAAGGCGCGCCCGTCCCGCGCGCGCGCCGGGCCAGGGGGAGGCCGATCGCATGGAGACCACCGCAAAGACCGTTCTGCTGATCGAGGACGAGCCCAATATCATCGAGGCCGTCAGCTTTATCCTGTCGCGCGACGGCTGGGAGGTTAAAACCCATTCCAACGGCCATGACGCGATGGACGCGGTGCGCGCCCGCGCCCCCGATCTGATCATCCTCGACGTGATGCTGCCCGGCAAGAGCGGCTACGACATCCTCGAAGAGATCCGCGCGGATGCCGATTTCGCCCGGACGCCGGTCCTGATGCTGACCGCCCGCGGGCAGGAAAAGGACAAGGAAGCGGCCGAACGCGCCGGTGCCGACCAGTACATGATAAAGCCGTTTTCCAATGCCGATCTGCTGGCCGCCATGCGCGCGCTGGTCAAGACATGAGCCCCGAGCGCCGCCCCGTCTTTCTGGCCCGGCGCACCTACCGGCACCGCCGTCTGGCCGATGCCGCCCGGCTGCTGCCGATCGTGGCGGGGGTGTTCATGGTCGTGCCGCTGCTGTGGCAGGGGCCCGACGGCGACCCCGGCACCGCGACGGTGATGATCTACATCTTCGTGCTCTGGGCCGTTCTGGTGGGACTGTCGGCGCTGGTCTCGCGGCATCTCCGCGCGAGCGGTCCCGAGACCGAAGACCGCGACCGCGGAGACATGTGAATGTCGATTCTCAACATCCTCGTGCTGGTCTGTGTCTGCTATGTCGCGCTTCTCTTCGCGGTGGCCTTCGGGGCCGATCGCGCCGCGGCGCGCGGGCGGGTCGGCTGGCTGCGCTCGCCGCTCGTCTACACGCTGTCGCTGTCGATCTACTGCACCGCGTGGACATTCTACGGCGCGGTCGGCTTTGCCGCGCGGTCGGGGCTGGAATTCGTCACCATCTATCTGGGGCCGACGCTCGTGATGATCGGCTGGTGGTGGACCCTGCGCCGGCTGGTGCGGGTGGGCCGAACCCAGCGCATCACCTCGATCGCCGACCTGATCTCGTCGCGCTACGGCAAGTCGAACCTGCTGGCGGTGTTCGTGACGGTGCTCGCGGTGATCGGCACCACACCCTACATCGCGCTGCAACTGCAATCGGTCACGCTGTCCTTCGCCGCCTTCGCCGAGACCGACCCCGAGGCGATCAACCTGTCGGACATGCAATCCACCGCATTATGGGTGGCCGTCGGGCTGACCGTGTTCACCGTGCTGTTCGGCACCCGCAACCTCGACGCCAACGAGCGGCATCACGGCGTGGTCATGGCGATCGCGATGGAGGCCGTGGTCAAGCTCTGTGCCCTGCTGGCGGTGGGCATCTTCGTGGTCTGGGGGCTGGCCGGCGGGATCGGCGGCACGCTGGACCGGATCGAGGCGTCCGAGATCTCGCATTTCGACGTTTCCGGGTCGCGCTGGGTGGGGCTGACACTGCTGTCGGCGGCGGCGTTCATGTGCCTGCCGCGGATGTTTCAGGTCATGGTGGTCGAGAACGAGGACGAGGAACATCTGCGCACCGCCTCATGGGCGTTTCCGGCCTATCTCATGCTGATGAGCCTGTTTGTCATCCCGATCGCCGCCGTCGGGCTAGACATGATGCCCGAAGGCGCCAATCCCGACCTCTACGTGCTGACCCTGCCCCTGATGGACGGGCGCGACGGGCTGGCGATCCTGTCCTTTCTGGGCGGCTTCTCGGCCGCCACCTCGATGGTGATCGTGGCGGCGATCGCGCTGTCGACGATGGTGTCGAACCACGTGGTGATGCCGATCTGGCTGCGGTTTTCGGGCAATGCCGCGATGATGTCGGGCGATGTGCGCAAGGTGGCGATCATGGCCCGGCGGCTCAGCATCGCGGGCGTGGTGTTTCTGGGCTATCTCTATTTTCACCTGTCGGGCGGCGGATCGGCGCTGGCCGCCATCGGGCTCATTGCCTTTGTCGGCGTGGCGCAGTTCCTGCCGGCGCTGATGGGCGGGCTGTTCTGGCGCGGGGCCACGCGCAGCGGCGCGCTCATGGGTCTGAGCGCGGGCGCGCTGGTGTGGCTCTATTGTCTTTTCCTGCCAAGCTTCGGCCCGTCGGACGTGCTGCCGCAGGCGGTGTTCGATCATGGCCTCTGGGGCATCGCATGGCTGCGGCCCTATGCGCTTTTCGGGGCAAGCGGCATGGACCCGGTGATCCATGCGCTGATGTGGTCGATGCTGCTCAATACCGGGGGGTTCATGCTCGGCTCGCTGCTGAGCTTTCCGCAACCGATGGAGCGGCTGCAGGGCGCGCAATTCGTCAACGTGTTCGACCATTCCGGCACGCCCGGCGGCTGGACCGGCAACATGGCCCAGAGCGAGGATCTGCTGGTCATGTCGCAACGCATCATGGGCGCGCGCCAGGCGCAGGCGCTGTTTGCCGGTGCCGCAAGCCGGCAGGGCGTGGCGGGCTACCTGCCCGAACCCAGCCCGGATTTCCTGCAGGAACTGGAACGCGTACTGTCGGGGTCGGTGGGCGCGGCCACGGCGCATGCGATGATCAGCCAGTTCGTCGGCGGGGCCGCCGTGTCGGTCGAGGATCTGATGGCGGTCGCCGACGAGACCGCGCAGATCATGGAATATTCCACCCAGCTCGAGGCGAAATCGCAGGAACTGGCCCGCACCGCGCGGCAATTGCGGCAGGCCAACGAAAAGCTCACCCAGCTTTCGGTGCAGAAGGACGGCTTTCTCAGCCAGATCAGCCACGAACTGCGCACGCCGATGACCTCGATCCGGGCGTTTTCCGAGATCCTGCGCGACACCGGCGACCTGACCCCCGAGGAACAGGAAAAATACGCCTCGATCATCCATGACGAGACGGTGCGCCTGACCCGCCTGCTCGACGATCTGCTGGATCTGAGCGTGCTGGAAAACGGCCAGGTCGAGATCAACAGCCAGACCGGCGAACTTGCCGATGTGCTGGATCGGGCCGAGCGCGCCGCCGGGGTCAGGGACACCGCCCTGCAGATCGACCGTGACCGCGCCTCCGAGGCGATCACGCTGACCTCCGATCTCGACCGGCTGGCGCAGGTCTTCATCAACCTGATCGCCAATGCCCGCAAATATTGCGACGGCACCCCGCCGGTCCTGTCCATCCGCGCCCGCGTCAGCGACGGACAGGTGGTGATCGATTTCACCGATAACGGCTCGGGCATCCCGGCCGAAAAACAGGCGGTGATCTTCGAGAAATTCTCGCGCATCGGACAGACGACTGTCGATGGCGCGGGGCTGGGCCTCGCGATCTGCCGCGAGATCATGGAACGGCTCGGCGGCTCGGTCAGCTATCTTCCCGGCCAGACCGGCGCGGCCTTCCGGGTCAGCCTGCCGCAGGCGGGCCAACCGGCCGCAGAGGGACCGGCGCAGGACATCGAACACGCACCGGGGTGATCCGGTCTGGTTCATCTAAAGGAAATCGTAACCACACCCGGCCTAGGGTACGCCAAAGACACCAGATAGCAGGCAGCGGGCGTGATGGCATCGCAGGACCACGAGAAGGTCATTCATCGAAAGGCCCGCCCGGCGCGGGACGGGTGCGAATCGCGTGCCATGTCTTCGGCCAAGGCGCTGCGGCTGTCGCTGGCCCGTGCCGCCGACACGCTGTTCGATCTGGCGCTGACGGTGGCGACCGTGGAACAGCAGCGCGCGCGCCTCGACCAGATCGACGGCATCCTGCCGGAGGACGGGCTGATCCTGCTGCTCGACGGGTCGGGCGGCGCGCGCGGCGCGGTCTGCCTCGACCAGCAGATGATGGCGGCGCTGATCGAGGTGCAGACGACAGGCCGCGTGCGCAAGGGCACTGCACAGCCAAGGCCGCCCACGCGCACCGACGCGGCGATGATGGCGCCGCTGGTGGATGCGCTGATGGATGGCGTCGATGCCGAAATGGGCGCCGAGGTCGACGGATACCAGCCGCGCGGTTTCTGCTTTGGTGACCGCGTCGATGATCTGCGCAGCCTCGCGCTGACGCTCGATGCGCCGGCGTTCGAGCATTTCCGCGTGACCGTCGATCTCGGCCCCGGCGCGAAGACCGGGTGGCTGGACCTGCTGCTGCCGGTCAGGGCCGATCCGCCGAAACGGCCCGCCGCCTCCGACCGGAGCGCGCCCGACACCGCGCAGATGAGCGATGTGATCCTTGGCGCGCCGGTCGTGCTCGACGCGGTGCTGGCCCGCCTCAGCCTGCCGCTGCGCGAGGCCTGCGCGCTCAAGCCGGGCCAGACCCTGCCGCTCGACCGCGAGACGCTGACCGCGACCCGTCTGGTGACGGCGGGCGGGCATCTGGTGGCCGAGGCGCGGCTGGGTCAGGTCAATGGCTGGCGCGCGCTGCGTCTTGTCTCGGCACACGCGGCCCCGTTGCCGGATCTCGCAGAACCGGCCCCGCGTGCGGATGACACGCCCGGACCGCCCGCGCTGCGCGAAACCGATTCGCAAAAACAGGCCCCCCCGCAGGCCCCGAGGCAGGACGCAACGCCGTCGCCGCCGGCAAATGCCACCGCCGAGGAGGGCGCGGACCCGCCCTGAGGGGACCGTCCGCCCCGCCGATTGACCTGGATCAAGGCGACAGTCCCCGTTGCATGGCAGTTTTGCCCAAATATCGGAGGGCAATCCATGCTGGACACGGCGAAATACCACGCGACACTGATGCATCGTCTCGGCACGCTCGACGCGCGCCTGCACGCCATCGAGGCGGAACTGGACGCGCCCCGCTCGAACGACTGGGAAGAGCTTGCGGTGGAACGAGAAAGCGACGAGGTGCTGGAATCGCTCGGCCATAGCGGCGAGATGGAGATCGCGCGAATCCGCGCGGCGCTCGACCGGATCCGCGCCGGTTCCTACGGGATCTGCACCGTCTGCGGCGAACAGATATCGACCGACCGGCTGGATGTCCTGCCGGAAACACCGATGTGCAAGGTCTGCGCGGCCAACGTCTCGTGAGGCCGGTCATGTGTTCATTTTTCCGATTTTTGAGACTAGGCGCACGGGGCGGGAGATGGTACCTTGATCACGCAATAGGGAGGTATTGGCATGATTGATCTCAAGGCAGAAATAGACACGATCCAATCCCTGATCGGACAGGCGGACCCGGATACCCGCCACCAGCACGAGCCGGACCTGCGCCACATGATCGAACGGTTGCGCGCCAACGACTTGGCCGTGCCGGCCCCCGTCAAGCGGCTTCATCAGATCCTGTTGAGCGAGGCGATCGAAGCCCAATTCGATAACCTGCCCGTCTGACACCTTTCCCGTCTGACACCTTGCCCGTCTGACACCGCCGCGCCGCCGTCACATCGGAGGACGGCGCGCGGCACAGAGGGTCAGCCGAGCATGATACCCGCGATCACCATCATCAGCCCGATCACCGACAGCAGCAGCGCGCCCATGTTGAGCGGCACGACGCGGCGCACGGCATCGCGCAGGTCCTGGTCCGACAGGTTGCTTCGGCGGGCGCGCCAGACGCGGAAGATGCACCATAAAAGCCCCGCCAGACCGGCGATGGACACCGCCGTCCCGATCCAGATCAGACTTTCCATCGCGGTTTCCTTCCATCGCGGATGACACGGGTCCCGCCGCGCCTAAGCCAAAGCCGGCCCCCCTGCAAGAGGCTTGCAAGAGACGTGCAATAGCCCCGCCCGTTGCCGCTTGCATGGCCGCGGAAGCGCGGCTAAGCGTGGCCCTCGTGCAAAGCGGAGGCCCCCATGAACGACATGACATCCGACGACACCTACAATGTCACCGCCGATGAGTTGCGCCAGTTCATCGAACGGATCGAGAGACTGGAAGCGGAAAAGAAGGACATCGCCGACCAGGTCAAGGAGGTCTACGCCGAAAGCAAGGCGCGCGGCTATGACCAGAAGGCGATGCGCGCGCTGATCAGTCTGCGCAAGAAGGACAGCGACGCGGTCGCCGAGGAAGAGGCGGTTTTGCAGATGTACAAGGAAGCCCTCGGGATGGCCTGAGCCGGCAGGGGCACCGACACGGGCACCTGCGGCGTCAGTCTAAAAGGGGTCGCATGCTGCCGCCGCCAAGCTCTTGCGAGAACGGCAATGGCAGCGGCGCCTTGCCAAGCCGGGCGCGATAGGCCGGCAGGCTTTCGGTCACGCGCATGACGTAATTGCGTGTCTCGCGGAACGGGATATGCTCGATCCAGTCGACGATCTCGTGCGCGTCCTGCCGGCGCGGATCGCCGTTTTCCTCGATCCACCTGCGCGCCCGCGACGGCCCGGCATTGTAGCCCACCGACATCAGGACGATATTGCCGTCGAACCGGTCCGCGAGCCGCGCCAGATAGGCCGCCCCGAGCCGCGCGTTATAGAGCGGATCGATCAGCAGGTCATTGGGGTCATACCCGACCTGCAGCATGTCCGCCATCGCCCGCGCCGTATCCGGCATCAGCTGCATGAGACCGCGCGCGCCGGCGGGACTGACCACGACAGGGTTGAATTCGCTTTCGCGCCGGGCGATGGCCAGCGCCAGTTCGGCCGGCGCGGGCAGGTCGCGGTCGGCGATCGGGTAAAGCGGATAATAGGGCGCCTCGACCACGATCCCGCGCGCGGCACCGGCCTTGCCGACCATCACCTGCAGATAGGGCTGCTGCAACTCGGCCAGCATCTCGCCCAACTGGCCGATCCCGGTGCGATCGAGGCTGTCCGACAGATGCACGAAGAACCACCGCGCCAGCCCGAGATCGCCCATCCGAAGCGCCAGCGTGCCGATTTCCTTCAGGTCGCTGCGGGCAAACTCCGCCGACCGCCAGTCGGGAAAGGCCTCGTCACCGCGCAGTTCAACATCGATCCCGGCCTTTTCGGCGGCCAGAAGCCCGTAAAAGCTGGTCTGATGCGCCGCCCCTTCGGCATAGGCGATCGTTGCGGCCTCGTCATCGCCGAGCGCCTCCTGCGCGCGGCCGATCCAGTAGCCCGCACGCCCCAGCGAGATCGGCGTGGCCACAGCCGCGCGCAGGCGCTGGAAATGATCGAGGGCCAGCGCGGGCGCATCGAGATGGCGCAGCGCGATGTAACCCGACAGCCATTCCAGATCGGCGTAATTCGCCCCCTCGACGAGGTGATGCACCGCCGCCAGTTCATAGGCCAGCCCCGGATCGCCCGCGCGCATCTTCTGCCGCGCGAGATAGCGCCGCCAGCTCGCCCAACGCCCCGGCACGCCAAGGCCGTCCGGGATCCGGCTCTGGCGCAGCAGCACCTCGATCGCGTCCTCGGGGGAGGTGTCGAGGTGGCGCGTGAACAGCGCATGGGCGATGCCGGGATCGCGTTCCTGCGCGTCGGTCAGATCGACGGGCTCGCCCCGCTTCACCTTTTCGCGCAACGCGGCACGCCGCCGCGCCTCGTCGCTGGCCAGCGGCAGCATGTCCTCGACATCGCGCAGCCCGCGCCACAGGACCATGTCGAGCCGCGCGTCGTGATGCGGCCGCAACAGAGGCTCGAACGCGTGCAGGAAATCCCGGTGCTCCGCACGGGTGAGAACGAGCGTGCGCCATGCCAGCACGACACTCGCTTCGGCCTCACCCTGCCGCCCGCGTGCCATCAGCGCCCGCGCGAGGTTCAACACGCCGAGACCGGTCTGCGGGCTCTCATCGGCGTAGAACGCCAGAACCGTATCGTGATCGGTGCGTCTCATGGCCGCCTCGCTCTGGCGGCGCAGGTAGTCGATGCCCGGCCAATGGCCGTTCCGGTCGAGAAAGGCCAGAATTTCCGCCGGCTCTCCGCGTCCGTCGCGCAGACGGTGCCATTCGATCAGATCTGCCGCCGCCGGCCCGTCGCGTGCCGCCAGTCGCGCGGCCACATCCCAGCGATCATCCGCCATCGCCTCGAGCGCGCTGGCCAGCGGGCGCGGCGCGACACGCGGCAGATCCGCCGCCTGTGCGGCAAATACCGGAAACCCGAGTCCGAAAAGCAGGGCGAGCGCGCGCAACATCTCTTGCATTCTGTCATTGGCAAAGGGTAGACGACGCCAACCTAGGCGGCCCCGGGCCCGACGTCCATCACAAGATGCGCCGCCGCGCGCGCATTCGGATCGAGCAGGAGCGACCGGGGGCCGTCAAACGGGATCGAAAGGAGCGTGTCATGTTCAAAGGATCTTTTCCCGCCCTCGTCACCCCGTTCCGGAACGGCGAGCTGGATCTGGACACGCTGGAAAAACTGGTCGAATGGCATATCGGCGAGGGCAGTCACGGGCTTGTCCCCGTGGGCACGACCGGTGAAAGCCCGACGCTGAGCCACCACGAACACGAGACGGTCGTCGGCGAGGTGGTGCGCGCCGCCGCCGGTCGCATCCCGGTAATCGCCGGGGCCGGCAGCAACAATACGGTCGAGGCGATCCGCTTCATGCGGCATGCCGAGTCGGTGGGCGCGGATGCGGCCCTCGTGGTGACGCCCTATTACAACAAGCCCACGCAAGGCGGCATGATCGCGCATTTCACCGCGCTTCATGAATGCTGCGATCTGCCGATCATCATCTACAACATTCCCGGCCGGTCGGCGGTGGACATGACGCCCGACACCATGGGCGCGCTTGCGCAACTGCCCCGGATCATCGGGGTCAAGGACGCCACCGGCGATCTGGCGCGGGTTGCCGCGCAGCGGCTCACCTGCGGCAAGGATTTCATCCAGATCTCGGGCGAGGACCCGATCGCGCATGGCTTCAACGCAGCCGGCGGCGTCGGCGTGATCTCGGTCACCGCCAATGTCGCGCCGCGTCTGGTCGCGCAGGTCCAGGA
>Ga0307933_1003163_pt1 | contig 10583 bp, 7 predicted proteins | sample OrgLakmetageno88_FD_201811 | JGI IMG/M metagenome (GOLD analysis project Ga0307933, IMG submission 201811) | Saline water microbial communities from Organic Lake, Antarctica - #88 | ecosystem: Environmental > Aquatic > Non-marine Saline and Alkaline > Saline | place: Antarctica: Organic Lake...
TCCTCACCGAAGCACTCCCAAGCGAGATCCATGACGGGTTTGTAGAAGACGGGGTCTCGCGGTGCCGGCTGCGGTTTGACCCGGCCATAGAGAGCTGAGACTTTACAATAGACGTTTGGTTGTTTCGCCGCAGCGCGGAAGCCTTTTTCCCATTCGGGGTCCATACTTCCGCTGCTGAGGTCCACGCCGCCGAAGTGGTCGAGGATGATGCGGAGCTCCGGCAGGCGCGTGGCGATTGCGATCACCTCTTCCATTGAGTAGCCGCCCATTAGGAAATCCACCGACTTACCGGCATCGGCAGTGAGCTTCAGATCGCGGTAGAAGGCTTCGTCAAGCTCCTCACGATAGCGTCCCGAGAGGCGGTAACCCAGGTAGCGTGGATCCTCGCAGAGCTGCTCGAACAGAGGTGCGAAGCCATCGGTTCCAATGAGTTCGGAAAGGTTTCCGACGACTCCGCGGTAGAGGGACTTATTGTGTGCTGTGACATCGAGATTCCATTGGTTGTCGGGCAGACTTTGCCCCGCTTGCACCACCACCACGCCTGTGACTCCGTTGGCCTCCGCGATCGGCTGGAAATGCTCGGGCAAGTAGTCGCGGTAGAGAACAGCATCGTCTTTCTTGATCCATGTGATGCCCTCCGGACGGCTGAGCTCCCAGAGATGCACATGGCAATCGATGATTCCTGCCGGCGTTTCAGAATCCAAGACTTGGGAGATCGTCGAGACAACCTGCTGCGCGAGTTTGCCCGATCCAGCGTGTGTGAAATGCACATCGCCCGGCTTGGTGAAAAGATCGGCAGGAAAAGTTTCGGAAAGCGCGTGTAGGTCGTTGATAAGGATCCCGTATTTCTTCATCACCCGCTCGGCAGCGGCATTGTATTTCGCAGCGTCGCCGGGGAGCCGACCGGCCTCGCCTTCGGGGATCTTGGTAGTGCTTGCCCAGATCAGATCCGCGCCAGTCTTCTTCAGTCGTAGCACCAGCTTTTCCAGGTTCTCTTCATACTTGGGAAGTGGAACGGAAAGCGTGCCATTAACCTTGTCGCGTTTCCCTTGGGTTTTGGAATCCGGGTGGCGGTAGCAGAGATCCCACAGGCCCCAGTTGAAATGAATGACGTCCCAGTCTTCATCTCCCAGCCACGTGTCGATCTTAGCAAGGCCCCGGGGCGTATCGCCGCAGTTGGCCTTGGGGCGGACGACATTGGCTTTCCCCTCAAGCCCCTCGCGGACCGGTTTGGTATAGCCGATTGAAATGGAATCTCCGAGGATCAGGACTTTCGGGAGCTCCTCCTTGATCGGTCCGGCGTCTTGAAGTCCTTTTTTATCCTGCTCGGGAGTGAAGAACGTTTCAGCGCCGTTCAGCAAGCTCAAGCAGGCAAGTATCAGGCTGCCGGAAAGAAGGAATGTTTTCATGAGCGAGTCTCAACTGGCGGGATTGAATTGATCAATTCAATTAGACCGTTTTCCGGATGAGATTACCAATGTAGCCAAATCAAAAAGCTCATTTATAAGGCGGAACGAGCGAATGAATCGGCATTTCTTGATCGATTGATAACGTAGTTGCTCAGCTTTTCTCGAAGGTAACTCACTCTTTTTGAACCCCTTTGAAATATCCGGCTCTACTTCTTCTTGCGCTGCCATGGGATTTCCTTGGCGGCGGCGAGATGTGCTTCGAGAGCTTTTGTCATTTCCTCGAGGCGTTGCGGCTCGGCGTTGGCGAGGTCGGTGGTTTCGAGTGGATCGTTTTTGAGGTTGTAGAGTTCGAAGGGTGAACCTGCTTCATCGCGGACAAGCTTCCAATCGCCTTGGCGCATGGCTTCTTTGTTGGTGCGTTGGAACCACATGAAGAATTCCGCGCGGTCGAAGGCGGGTTGGGCTCCTTCGAGAAGGAGGGGTTTGAAAGATTTCCCTTCGATGGTGTGCGCTATGGGAACGCCGCAGAGATCGGCGAGGGTTGGGATCAGATCCATGGTCAGGGCGCGGAAATCGGTGCGTTTCTCTGGTTTGATTTTTCCGGGCCAGCGGATGGAGGTGGGGACTTTGATGCCGCCTTCGTAGACGTGCGTTTTGCCGGAGCGAAGATCGCCATTGCTGGCGCCGAAGCGGAGGGCACCACCGTTGTCTGAGGTGAAGACGACAATGGTGTTTTCCGCTTGGCCGCTTTTTTCCAAGGCCTCTAGAACCTCGCCGATGCCGTGATCGAGGTGTTCGATCAGGGCTACCAAGCCAGCGCGCTCATCCGAGATGCCGGTCTCCCGTTGTTTGACTTTCTCCAGCCATTCTTGCGGAGGGTGAATGGGATCGTGTGGAGCGTTGTAGGACAAGAATTGGAACCATGGCTTGCCTGTTTCAGCACGGCGCTTGATGGAAGCAATGGACCATTCAGTGAACAGGTCGGTGGCGTGGCCTTCTGGTTGGATGGGTTCCTCGTTGAGGCGCATGTAGTTCGTTCCGCCTCGCTCATGTTTCCAGTAGCTGTCCATCATGTCACCCAGCCAGCCATGAAACTCTTCAAAGCCGCGTTGGTTTGGCCAGTTCTCTTTACGCAGGCCGAGATGCCATTTACCGATGAGTGAGGTATGGTAACCGGCTTTCTGAAAAGCCTCCGGAAGCATGATACTCTCCGGCGTAAGGTAGCCCCAGTTGCCGCTGGGATAGTGGCGGATGACTCCCGGGACGCCGACGAATTCCGGATAACGTCCACTGAGAAGCGCGGCACGTGTGGGTGAGCAGACACAGGAGTTTGCGTAGAATTCATCGAAGCGCGTGCCTTCAGAAATCAGCTTGTCGATGTGTGGAGTGCGCATGTCTTTGGCGCCGTAGCTGGAGAGATCACCGTAACCAAGATCATCCGCCATGATGAGCAGGACGTTGGGTTGTTCTGTTTCGGCTGAATTAGCCTCAGTCGCGGAGATTGTGAGTATTACCGTGCTTAGGATTATTGCAGTCAGGTATTTCTGTCTCATGGGTGAAACATGAATCTAATGCACACGCGTGACGATCACATAAAACGCGCCGACTTCATTTTCATCTGCGGTTTTGAAGATCGGCGCGAGCTGGTGTGAGCCGGTGGCGAGATCGGCGGTGAAGGTGATTTGGGTATCGGTTTTTCCGACGGGTTTACTGGCGATTTCTTTGCCGTCGATGCGTAGGACGGCCTGTATGGCGGGTATCGCCACTCCCGGTGTGGCGCGGAAGGCTTTGGATGCTCCTGGAACATTTTCGCCTGCGGGGAGAGAGGAGCGGATGGGGTGATTGGCTTCTTCTGGCCAGCGGCGTAGCGAGAATTGGTAAGTTCCGGGTGTGATGACTTTCACTGCCCAGTGGCTCTGTGATGTGATGGTTGCCGCTTTCTTTGGGCGGAAAAAGGATGCGCTGCGGATGATGCTTTGATTCCAAGGGCTTCTACCATCCTCCAAGATCCAGTCATGGCTCGTTAGGGTGACTTTGTCATGGCCGGGTTGGCCAAGATAGATCTCAGTGGTTTGGGAAAAGGTCGGCTCCAGCTCCGCCCACCAAGCATCGTAGAAGGCGCGCATCTTGGCGACTTGTTCGGGCTGCTCTTTGGCGAGGTTGTTTTTCTGGCTAGGATCTTTTGCTATCTCGTAGAGTTCAGTTCCGTTGACCAAACGATAGTCCTGCGACATGACTGCAGACTGGCGCCATTTGATCGGATCGACTACGCGTTGCGAATCGGTGATCAACATGCGATCCGGCCATGTGGATTCGGAATCCGGCTTGAGGAGGGGGCGCATTGAGAGGCCGTCGAATTTGAGCGTTTCGGGTTTTCTGGAATCGGTCAGGTCAAGCAGGGTCGGGACGATATCGACCGCATGAGTCAGTGTTTCAACTTCATGTTTCTGGTTGAGACCACCGGCTGGCCAATGGATAAAGAGCGGGACGCGGTGGCCGCCGTCGTATTCGGAACCTTTGGTTCCGCGCATTCCGGCATTGAAGACGGGTTGCCCGCGGGCGGTGCCGTTGTCTGTAGTGAAGATGAAGATGGTGTTTTCGTGAATGCCGAGCTCTTTGAGTAGATTGCGTGTCTTGGCGATGTTGTCATCGATGTTGGTAATCATTCCGAAAAATGCCGCGATGAGATCTGGCTGATCTGGATACAGATCCATGTATTTCTGCGGGCAGTGCCATGGTCCGTGCGGGGCGTTGGTGGCGATGTAAGCGAAGAACGGTTTTTTCTCGGCGGCGGAGTTACGTATAAATTTATGGCTGGCTTCAAAAAACACATCAGTGCAGAAGCCCTTGGCTGGAATAATATTACCGTTGTGGAAATAGTGTCCGTCAAAGTAAGCGTTGTTCCAGTAATCGGGCGTCTGGCCGACTCCGCCGCCGCCGTGGCGATAAACCTCGGTGAAGCCGCGGTCTTCCGGGCGGTAGGGATAGTTATCTCCGAGATGCCATTTTCCAAACATCCCCGTTTCGTAGCCGCTGTCTTTTAATAAAGTGCCGATGGTGATTTCGTTCGCACGCAGCATGGAGCGGCCGTTGATGGTGTGCCAGACACCGGTGCGGTTCGCCCAATGCCCAGTGAGCAGTGAAGCACGCGTCGGCGAACAAGTCGGCGCGACATGGTAATCTGTGAATACTGTGGACTCCGCCGCCAGTGCGTCCATGTGTGGCGTCTTGATGACCGGATTTCCAGTGCAACCGAGATCGCCGTAGCCTTGGTCATCGGTGATGACGAAAACGATGTTCGGTCGCTCGGCGCCGGTGCCCGTAATGATGAAGAGCAGAAACGAAGACAGAATGAGATACTTCATAAACGGTGATACTATTTCTTCTTGGTAAGGCCGATAGCTTTTTCTGCGAAGCGTTCGCCCAGAGTTTCGTAGCCGGATTTCGGGTAGTGCAATCCGCCACCCAGATCATCGGTATCAACCCACTCGCCGTTCGGATGGTCTTCCGCTAGTTTGACTTGAATCTCACGGATTTTCGTCCAGTGAGGGTATTGTTTGTTTTCCATATCAAAGTCGCTGATACGACCGATCACGAAGTTGATATCATTCAACTTCAAGTCCGCCTTCAACTGATTCAGGATTCCGGTGAAACTTTGTGCGTAGGCCTCCGAAAGGGATTCTTTGGCATCGCGCTCACCCTGCATCCAAATGAAGGTGACGCTGTCATAAGTCCTGCCATCCGTCGCTGCTTTCACCGCCGCGATCAGATCCGCATACTTTTTGCCGATGCGCATCTTCTCCTTACCCACGATCTCACGCTTGTCAGGAAACTCGTATTTGTTGAACCAACAACGGATCGGCGCGCCGTTTTGCGCGTCCTTCACCACAGTGACATTGTCCTTACCAAATTCTTTTTCCACTGCCGGAGTGAAGGAAATCTCTGGTTTCAGAGCTTGCATATTCGATTGGCCGGAGAGGATGAAGAGATGCTTCCCTTGCGCCAGAAGGCTGCCGGAAACCAATGCGGTGAGAGATAGAGTTACGAGTAGTTTTTTCATATCCGGAGCTTCTTGCTAAATTATGTGAAAAAACAGCAGAGCCTCAACTATTTTCCACATCGGAGACCTGATACCTTTCGCCCTGCTCTTTGGGGTGAATTTTCATGATAGCTTTATAGTTTTAGGTCGGTAAAATTTTTCAATGAAATCATTTCTTTTGGTATTTCTTGCGGCGGCTGGCTTGCATGCGGCGCAGCCAAATATTGTCATTCTCTACGCGGATGACATGGGCTACGGCGATCTAGGCGCCAACAATCCGGAATCCAAAATCCCGACGCCGAACTTAGATAAACTGGCGGCCGAGGGCATGCGTTTCACGGATGGTCATTCAACTTCCGGGATTTGTACGCCATCGCGCTATTCGCTGCTGACAGGTCGCTACCACTGGCGTGATTTCCATTGGATCGTGACGGCATTTGGGAAATCCGTTTTCAAAGAGGAACAGCTCACGATGCCGGAGATGCTGCGGGAAAAAGGCTACGCCACCGCCTGTATTGGCAAATGGCACTTGGGTTGGGATTGGGATGCGATCCGCAAACCCGCTACGAAAAAAGATTCCATACATTTTAACGACTTCGATTGGAGCAAATCCATCCCTGACGGGCCGCTCGTGCATGGCTTTGATCATTACTTTGGCGATACCGTGATCAATTTTCCTCCCTATGCGTGGATTGAGGACGACAAGCTACTCAAGGCGCCCGATACCATGATGGACACCAAGAAGTGGAAAAAGATCAAAGAAGGAAGATGGGAATGTCGGCCTGGTCCGATGGTCAGCGATTGGGATCCTTATCAGAACATCCCAGAGACCACCAAGCGCGGAGTCGAATACATCCATGCTCAAAAAGCTTCCGACAAGCCCTTCTTCCTCTACTTCGCCTATCCTTCGCCGCACGCTCCGATCATTCCGAATGATGAGTTCGACGGGAAATCCCAAGCCGGAGCGTATGGTGATTTTGTTTATGAGACCGACGACTCCATCGGCCGGCTTCTTGCGGCGCTTGAGGAAAGCGGGCAGTCGGAGAATACGATCGTGCTTTTCACAGCGGACAACGGGGCGGAGGCATATGCCTATGCACGTGACGAAAAGTTCGATCACTGGTCTTCGAAACCGTTCCGAGGCCTGAAGCAGGATATCTATGAGGGCGGTCACCATGTGCCGTTCCTGATCAAATGGCCGGGAGTGACCAAGCCTGGATCGGTTTCTGACGCACTGATTTCACAAGCCGATTTTATGGCGACCATCGCAAGCCTGATAGGCTATGAGCTTCCGAAAAACTCGGCTGAGGATTCTTTCGATTTTCTGCCTTATCTGAAAGGCGATAGGGAAGACGCTCCCCGGACACAAATGGTTCATAACACCAAAAAAGATCACTACGCATTGCGCGATGGCGATTGGAGCCTGATCGACGCGAAGACCGGCTATCTGCGGGAGCCCCGGGAAGCTTGGAATGAAAAGCATGGCTACTCAGCGGAAGACGACCTGTCTGTAGAGCTTTACGATTTCAAAAACGACCCTGAGCAAAAGCACAACCTTGCGGAGAAACATCCCGAGAAAGTCAAAGCCATGCAGGCGACACTGAAGAAAATCCGCGAGCAAGGGCATTCCGCGCCGCGCTTGGATTGATAGCACGAAGAGCTATCGGCTCATTCGGCGATCCCGATGAAACAATGTGAGTGTGATGGCAGCAGTGTAGCAATGAATTGCGGTAAGTGGCACGCGATGCGGGAAATTTGCTTCGTAGAAATGAATGTGATGAGGATACTATTCGATCCCGCGAATTCTTTTTTGCTCTTCGATCCATCCTCGGTCCTCTTTCGAAAGCCTTGATTCATTGGTCTTGTAGCGCTCGCCGCCTGGCTCAATGAGTATCAGATCTCCTTTCGAGTAAGAGACGAGCTTGGCGAATACCTTGCGCCCGCGTTTGCCTTCCCATTCGCGGTAGCCCTTTTTGTTTAGCTGTTTACGCCACTTTTTATACTGGTGGCTGGAGGCGACTTCGGCCTGCTTGATGAGTCCCCATACGAAGTCTGCTTCACCACGTTTGTAACCGGTTTCTTTCCACAGAACTTCTCCGCTTGGATTCAGCATTAGTAAAGTAGGATGTCCGAGCGCTTTATACCGTTCTTTAAGGATTTTGACGTAACGCTTGCGCTCCGACTGCTGAGTGATTTTCTCATCTAACGAAAGCTGCGGATCATCAACCGATACATTTGAATCCACACGTAATCGAACCAAGTGTTCGCCCGCCCATTTACCAAAGTCGCGTTTTGAAAAAAGCTCAGCTGAGAGGGCCTTGCACATGGGGCTGCGTGCCGTATCGGTGAACCAGATGAGGATGGGCTTGCCTTCGCGCACAGCGAGCTGGCGGGCGATGGTTATGCTCTCTTCCCATGGCCCTCTTTTCGGGGCGGCCATCAGTTCGTCGAGCTCCGGAATACCTGCATCGGGATCATCGGGATTGGTGAAAATGATATCTTCCTGTGGAGTGACGCTGACATTGGCCATCAGGGGGCCGACGTTCCGGCCGCCTCGCACAGGTATTCCATCGAACTCTGGAGTGGCGCGAATTTCAGAGGGGATTCCGGTAGGTCCGAAGGGTTCTTCCTCGGGTATCGTGTCTGGTGAGGAGCAGCCGAAAGAAAAGAGGGATGCCAAGGTGACAAGAGAGATCTTGAGTTCCGCGTCCATGGCTTATTTTTTAAGGCGCACGGGGGTCCCACAAGAAGAACAGCGAAACCAGCTGAATAGTAACAAGTGCAAACAAAGTGGCAGCACGTAGCCGAGGCCTTGGATTTGATGTGCTTTTACGTGTTTTAGGGCTGCCTTATGAGCGAATAGCTTTTGTGTGCAGATACGGCATTTCCCAGATATTCCCCAAAGCAGGTAACAGATTCCGATGACGGGAAGTGAGATAGGGAAGGCCAAGATCCATGTCGGGACCCATTCAAAGGTTTCGGGATCCTGTCGTGAAAGCAGTAGTAGGAATGCGGAAACGACAGAGAGCGGCAGAAGCAAGATAAGGACTAGGCTACAGATGGCCCCGGTTCTCAAGCTCCATGGATTGGTGTGTAGAACTCCACGGACGTAGCGGCGCGACTCTGGATTCTTGCCTCGGTTCGTGCTTTCCCGTGGTGTCCGGATTAGAGCGACACGGTCGTCTTTATGCGAATCTTTGGAGCCTGGTAACCTTGTATTGGTAGTGGTTTCCGGGGCGATCATTTTGATCTGAGAGGTGTCCAAGCCGAGCTTTTGGCGTTGCGGATTGGCTCGGTCGCTCTCTGCTGCGAGGCGCTGTGGCATATTGTCCCGTGGAGTTTCAGGGCTTCCAATACGCACATCGAGGTCTCCGGAATAACGATTGAGTAATAGCCCTGCCGGGATGTCTGAGACCCGTAGCTTTTGCTCCATGAGCAGTCGCCCCGGCATGGGTATGGCACAGGGTGCGGCAGCGATCATCTCGAGCACCTGCTCGTTACCCTCGTAATTCACCGCTGATAAAATGATGTCGTTCTCGTCTTGGTTCGGTGCGGGTTCTTCCACAATTTCGGTTGCCGCGAAATTGATCCATTGCTCAACGGTTTCCTGATCCGGAGTTTGTTCGAGTATAGCGAGTACTCCATTGGCTCTGCTTATCTCGGCCCAGAGAGCAGCCGCTTCCTGGGTAGCGAGGTGTTGTATGTCTCTGATTCCCGCCAAGTCGAGGAGCTCGACGGTCTGATGGTCGATGCCGGGGATATCAGTGAGTGGTTGCATGGGCTATTTTAACGCTGCCAGCATTTCGCCGAGCTGCGAGAGTTTGGTTTTCCATTCTTCGAGCCGTTGCTTTTCTTGGACCACCACCTCTTCGGGTGCTCGGCTGATGAAAGACTCATTACTGAGCTTGCCTTCAGATTTTTTGACCTCAAGCAGCATTTTATCGATTTCCTTGGAAATGCGCGTGCGCTCCGCATCGACGTCGACCAATCCCTCCATTGGCATGTAGGCTTCGCCCACAGCGGTGACGGCTGCTGGTGTTCCTTTCGGTGCGTCATATCCACTTTCGATGATGATCTCAGCAGCACCGGCAAGTAAGGCGAGCACGTTGAGCTCTGAGGAAAGCCAGTTAACCGCGCCTTTAATGATGAAGCGAACGTCTTTACTTGAGCCGAGATTGTATTCGGCTTTCAGGTTACGCAGACGCCCGGCTGCTTCGTAGACTGCGGTTGCTTGTTTCTCAGCAGTCTTTTTGGTTTGATCCGGAAGGCTGGCGAGCAGGTCGATTTCAGGAAGCATTTTCCGCATCACGAATTCCCCCTCAGCGATATAGTTCATGCGCGCTGAAAGCTCTTCGGTCACGTGTGGCATGTAGGGATGGAGTAACTGGAGGTAACGGCTCATCACCGCATCGAAAGTTCCAAGCGCGGCAGCGCGTGCTTCATCCGTCGCGGACTCGCGCAGATCGGCTTTAACGGCTTCCAACCATTTGTCACAAAAGTCGTTCCAGAGGAATTCGTAGAGCCGGTGAGCAATTTCTCCGAAGCGGTATTCATCGTAAATACCATCCAAGTCTTTGGTGAGTTGATCGAGTTTGGCAATCACTTGGATGTGATAAACCGGGAGGCTTTCGAGGTCTGGAAGAGGCACGAATTCATTCCCGTCCATTTGCCGGAAACGGCATGCATTGTAGAGCTTGTTGGCGAAGTTACGACCTTCCTCGACCGAGCTTTCATCGAAGCGCACATCGGTGCCAGTCGGGGCGATACGCATCAAGCCAAAGCGCAGGCCGTCTGCTCCGTATTTGTCCATCAGGTCGATGGGGTCCGGGGAGTTCCCCAGCGATTTACTCATCTTGCGGCCTTTTAGATCGCGGATGATGGAGGTGAAGAAAACGTTTTTGAAGGGTAATTCCTCTGCGAAATGGTAGCCGGCCATGATCATGCGTGCGACCCAGAAGAAAATAATATCAGGGCCGGTTACTAGATCCGTAGTAGGATAGAACTTCTTCAGCGTTGCGGAATTTTCGCCAACGCTGGACATGGTTGCGAAAGGCCAGAGCCATGAGGAAAACCAAGTATCCATCACGTCCTCGTCGCGCACCCATTCACCTTCTGTTGGCGCTTCCGTGCCAACG